>Ga0210401_10004634_pt1 | contig 14349 bp, 16 predicted proteins | sample IncBWH32MmetaG_FD_150866 | JGI IMG/M metagenome (GOLD analysis project Ga0210401, IMG submission 150866) | Forest soil microbial communities from Barre Woods Harvard Forest LTER site, Petersham, Massachusetts, United States - Inc-BW-H-32-M | ecosystem: Environmental > Terrestrial > Soil >... | reverse complement strand
GGGGATTTTGCATTTTGGCAGTGGCGACAGCTCGACCCTACTTCTGCGCCGCCTTCTTTTCTGCTGCCTTCTTCTGCTGCTCCACCGTCCACGGTGGCACAATGCCATTGACCCGCGCGTATGCAACCACCTGGCCCAAATGCTCATGTGCGTCGGCGACTAAAATGTAGATCACGTCGCCGGCATTCGCCTGCGGGCCCAGCTTCGGCAACAGTTTCGCGAAATCGGCATTACTCATCCCGTTGATCGCCTTCTGGGTGAAGTCCCAGGACTTATTCAATTCCTCGACGATCCGGGCTCTATCGATCGTGGATTTTTCGAAGGTCTTGCCATCGAATCCCGCCGGAGGTTCGGTGCCCATCAGCGCCAGAATTCCGTAACGTTCGCCCGCCACGTGGAGGAAGACTTCCGCAAATGAGCGCGAGTCTGCCGAAGGGCGCCAGGTTAGCTTGTCGGCAGGAACTGCATTGGCCAGATCCACGAACTTCTTTTGCACCACCTGCAAATCAGCCAGCGACTGACCTTTCATGTCATACGAAGGGGGAGTGTGGTCGGTGGTGGCATCTGAAGTTTGCGCCGATACGCCAGTCGCACTGGCGCCGAGACACAACCAAAGAAAGAATGCTGACAGAAACACTGATTTCATGTTTTGAGCCTCCTCAGAGAGTCCGCCCAGAGAACGCGGCTGGTGTCCTTAGACGAAGGAATGCCGAAAACGGCCTTGCCGGGAGCAAGGTTTCTTGGCGGGATGGAGTCGTGATCGCCGGGCCTCCCCATCTTTGCGCAAAGCGCAAAGATGGGAACCAGGGCTTATTTCGCGGTCCTGGGTGTGAGCTGGCGCCGCTGGGCGGGTTGGTCAGCCCCTTGGGGAAGCGCCGAGGGTTGAACCGCAGTTCTGGTATTCAGCAGGAACTCTGCCCCACCTCCGTCTGACTGCTCGTAACCATCCGGGCCATATACGGACGACCCACTTTCCCCACTGTTGAAGTCTCCCTGGGTCACGTTGACGTAGCCATAATTGTCCGCGGTGATGGAAGTGACATTGATCGGCGGAGAGAATCCTCCGAGCTGAGTGACGGTCAAGTTGCTCTTCTGCACTCGAACCGCCTGCGGACTCTGATCGGTTCCGATGAAAAGGAAAAGACCGTTAGCACCCATGGAGCATATTGCCGATGTCCCGCCCACGAGAGGCAGCGTGACCGTCTTGGCTAACGTCACGCTAACGCTGTCCCCTCCGGGACTTACTGTGTCCGTCTTCTTGTAAACGTAGAGCTCAACGTCATCCGGATTACCGGAGTCCACCACATAAATGGCGCGCGTGACAACGTTCCCTTTTACCGAGGAATCACCTTCCATCAGAGCGCCAACCTGATTGAACGGTCCGAGGCTGCCAGAACCGTAACAGCCATCCGATTGTTGTGTCGACCCGCACGTGACCCAATAAACGGTCTGGAAGCTAGAGTTGATGTTGAAGGTGGTGTACAAAGTCGAATCGGGCGAGGTTGGCGGTTGTTCTGCTCGGGCCGAAACTACTGCGCCTATGGCCAAAACTATCGAGGCTGCTACTAACCATCTATTCCGAATATTAGACACGATCTTATCTCCCGGCTGAGTCCAGCCTGTTTACCGTCCGCGCCGTCATCGCGCGAGTTGGGATTGTAAGCAAGAAGGCAAGGCGCAACAAGAGGGACAAAAGTCCCCCCGGAAGATCAGACGTGAATAGCATCGTGCTAGTGCCGCCAGGCTGAGAGCGCAAAGAAGTTGTAGGGACTGGCGAACGCTGGTCTCCTCACCATGATTTCCGTCACAGTGATGAACGAAAGCAAGACAACAAGCAAAGCCGCCGGCGGGATCCATCTCCGCAGCCGGGTGGCAATCGCTTCCAACCCACTGGCGTAAATGAACACAAATGGAAGTAGAGCCCCAGAAATAATCCGCCCGTTGACGAAGAAGGGGTGCAACCGGGAGGGAATCAGGCAGTCATGAAAATCAAACGGCAACGAGATCGCTGCCAGAAATAGAACCGAGCTGGTAACGAGGAATAGTGACTGAAAGCCGGCGAGCCGTTGGGTGTGCGAGACGGTGTCCCGTTGCCTGATCAATTCAACAGCAAAAATTACAATCATTAGTGCAGACGATGATACATAAAACCAATCTGCGGCTTCTGACCTCATCCAGCGCCCGTGCCACAGGTATTCGCCGTGCCAGAAACTTCGCGTAAGTTGAAGCAGGAAATACGACAGTCCGTCCCACGAGAACAGCGGATGATGAAAGACCTCTGCCATGGGTCTCAGGGTCCAGCCGAGTTCGTGCATTTTTGCCCGGGAGCCGGTCAGGTCCCCGATTTCCAGATAATTACGCAGCATCCAAAGGCCCGGCGGCCCCAGGGCAGCAAGGACGCCGATACTCACTACCCGCATTTTGCGAGCCCGTTTAATCCCAGGCCGGCATAGCCAGTACCAGAACGTTGCCACGAGGGTGCCATACAGCACGCAATTGGAAACCTCAACCAGCAGGCCTAGCCCTACTACCAACGAACTGAGAATCAACCAACGAAATTTTCCCGGCGCGCTGTCCAGCGCTTCCATCATCAATAAAAGTGCGACCGCTGCCAGGGGAGCCGATAGCACGTCCCGATTCATCCCGAAGAAGACGTCCTGCGGAAAAACAGCGATCAGCGCAGGAACCGCCACATAAAGGAACGGGCGCTCCGGACATACTTTTCGAGTGAACCTGTAAGAAACCCACACCAGCAGTGCATACGCGATCGAGTTGAAGAATCTAACCCAGTAAATCAGGCGCCATTCTTTGATCCCAAGACCTGCCCCCAATTTGTACCATCCGGCAGCGGTTGCGTAGTAAAGAGGGGGAGATTGCGCTTCAAAATTCGGCTTCTCCGACCAGTCTTTTAGCTTTCCCACATAAAAAGCTTGTGCCAGAGCCGCACCCCGGGCCTCAGGAGGGAGTTGGTACAGAGGAATGCGCGGGCCATTTCGCTCCAGGTCATCCTGGGTGTGGGTGTATTCCGGAGAGCCGTAAAGAACGAAAGCCTTTTCAAACTCGGGATCGACAGCCGGCAAGTCTCTGCCGGGCAAATGCCCATCCGCGTACATCCGGATTGTCAGAAAATGAGAGTCTTCATCGGTGATGTTGAACAGGGGAAACGCGGCGGCGAAAACCAGGATGCGGAGTGCCGCATAAACGCAGAGTCCGGCGACAATGCGGCCGACATGGGTGTACAGAAACGCGTCAATTCGCGGCTCGGGAAGGGAGGCATTGCCGCTGGCCTGTGATCGCGTCGCCGATTCACGCAAGCTGTCTGGCCCACCTTTCGCGAGCAGTATAGCCTGAAAATCCTGCTCCCCCGCTTGGCCATTGATTCCGGCATGCCACAGACTGCGCCTGACAAGTACGTAGTGATAAGCCATTCCGGATTTCAGACATATTCTTGCCTTCTGCAGCGACCTTAACCGCACGTGAAATCCGAATTGTTCCCTGGCGCGTACTCAAGGTGCTGTTAGTTCAAGTACCCGGAGAAAAAGAATGAAGACCCCAATTCTGCGCCTGGTCACAGCTCTTGCTGTGTGCCTGGGTTCATCCGCTACATTCGCCCAAACTACCAATTCCCAATCCCTCAAGCCCAATCAGACCCTCGGGTACGGAGCCAACCATCAAGTCCTATTCACTTATACTCAGAGTTTCGCTTGCGTCGACCAACCCACCGACGACCTTAACTTCAACGGCATACCTGCCGCGTCAGACCCGGCAGAGTTCCAGATTCCAATCTGTCAAGCCGGAATCCAACCCACAGTCGACCCTAACGGCCTGCACGGAGGCGGCAACGATCCCACCGAGCCGCTCTTCGTCCTGGTTCCTATGTTCTCGACCGATAACGACCAGAATCCTGACGACGCGATGTCCTGCGTTGGAGTGGTCCCCGGGACGAATTGCGGACCCGCGCTCGGCAGCACTTTGATTCAACTGTTCGGCGCTTTGCCCGAAGCGTTTAAGGCGAAGCCTTCGGTCTACACCCAATGTCCTGACCCGGGCTTGCCTGCCGGGACTTGCACCATGCACGCTTCCCGCCTGGATCTAGGTCTGGCGCTGGAACAGCTTGGCTTGTTGCCACCCCCTCCGGCGAACTACTTCGTGCCGTCTCCCAACCACAGCCATCTCTTGCTCAGCATCGACCTCAACCTTCCTGCAATTTGGTGGGAAGTGGTCCCGGTGCTGGTTTTCAACGCTAACGATTGGCCCAACCAGGAGGGAAGCAGCGGAATTACGTCTTATGAACAACTGCTAGCTGCCGAAAAAACCGGTGACGCGGTACAGGTTCCCTCGAATTTCTTCCTGTTCTTCAAGACTCAGGCGATGCAACACCAGCACTGAGTTCGTCTCCTGAATCGCGGCGGCAGGGCAGGGCCCGCCGCCGCAGATTCTCATTGAGGGCGTACATCTCGGCGCAAAAGAATGGGGAGAGAAATGCTACTGACTGTCCTTCCGCTGTTTCCACACGATCTGTCGCAGGATGCCGAACCACACGGTGGCATCCCGTTCCGGCAGCTTGAGGCGTCGGACCAGGCGCCGTATTCGTTCCTCAACGTCAGTAATCGGACGGCGCGCGAGGTAGCCGCTGCCGCGCATGGTCTCGAGCAGCATACGAGTAATGCGTTCGAGTTCTTCGGCTGAGGCGAGTGTGGACTTCTCCGCGGTCTTCGCGGCTTTGACGTCCCGGATTAACTCATACAGGCACACGGCCACGGCCTGGCCGAGGTTCATCGAAATGTTCTTCTCGAACGTGGGAATACGCATCAGGAAGTGGGCATGACTCATCTGATTTGCGGTTAAGCCGATTTTCTCCGAACCGAAGAGGAGCGCGACCAGACCGGAGCGAAGGTGTCTGCGAATACGGCGGGCGCCTTGCTCCAGGCGCTCCAGCGGATGCTCGATCTTTCTCTGTCCCACAGCGCTAGTGGCAACCACGAGAGTGCAATCGGCAACTGCGTCGGCGACGTTCTTGAACTGTTCGGCGGTGGCGAGAATGTCCGCTGCCCCGACCGCGGAACGCGCCTCGCGAAACGCCGGTCCGTAAGGATTGACCACGCGCAAATGAGAGAAGCCGAAGTTACTCATGGCGCGCGCGGCGGCGCCAATATTGAGAGGATTGCGCGTGGAAACCAGCACTACACGCAGACGGTCGAGTTCAGAGGGGAGTGGCGGCAAGCAGCTATTTTATGCCACGGGTCCGGTCAGACCGCGGAGAGAAAATCGTTGAACCACGAAGGACACGAACGTCCTGACCCGGCAGTGTTCAGCATGACAAACTCTTCTACGCGCTGGCTTTGTCGATGAGGGGCAGCGGCTCTTCGTCGGGCTTGGCTGTTGTTGCGGCGGTGTCGAGTTCGAGCTGTTCCTGGCCGCTCAGCACAGTCACGCGGCCGCGATAGGTTTTCAAGTGGCGCTGGGCGGTCTCGAACGCTTCTTGAGCTTTGTTCAGGCTTTTGCCTACGTTATCGAACTGGTTCTGGAAGAAGTCGAATGACTTTTGCGCTTTCGCCAGTTCCACCCGGCTCTTCTCGAAGCGCCCCGCCATCTCATACCACTTGTGTACCAGCGCGATGGTCTTGAGCGTCATCAACAAAGTGTTGGGTGAAACCGGAAACACATGCTGCTGGTTCAGCCAGTCGGCGAGGTCGCGGTTGCGAATGGCTTCCATGTAGAGCGTCTCGCTGGGCAGGTACAGGAGAGCAATGTCCGTGGTGCCATTTTCAGGTTGAATGTAGGCCTTCACCCGTTTGGCTTCGGCTTTCATTACGCGCACAAATTCGTGGCGTGCTTCTTCAATCTCAGCTTCGACCGTGCTCTCAAACAATGCCAGCACCTGTTCGCGGGGAAACTTGGCGTCGATGGGCAAGCGACGATCAGGAAAGTTGATGACTGCATCCGGACGTCCGCCACCGTCGGGCAGGGAAGTCTGTATCTCGAACATATGGTCGGGAAGAAAATCTGCCAGCAATCGTTCCAGACTGGCTTCGCCAAAAGCTCCGCGAAGATGCGGCAGCTTCAGCAGATTATTCAGGTCGTTAATGGAATGGCCGAGCGCTCCAACTTCGCGGAGCTGTTCCTCGGCTGCCTTCAAATGCTGCTGCACTTTTTCGAAGTGGGCAAACCCTTCCTTGATGTTCTGGTCCAGTTTTTGCTGCACCTGATCAGTAATTGCCATGAGCTTGGCGTCCACCCGGTCGCGAATCGAATCCAGGCTCTGCGCCGTTTTCTGATTCAGGTTGTCGAACTCGGTCTTGAGCTGGGAAGTGGTGAGCGCCAGCGACGACGTCAGTTCGGTGCGGGCCTCGGTGAGCCGCTCGGCCTGCTCGCGCCGCCCCGCCAGCATCTGATCCTCGACCGCTCCGCGGATTAAGGCGAAGCCGCCCTCCAGTCGATCACTGACCTGTTGGCGAAGATCTCCCTTGGTCTGCTCCAGGCGCGCGGCCATGTCCGCGGTAGCGGCGGAGAATTGCCCGGAGAGCGCTTTCTGCAGCGATTCGGTCTGGCTCGTAAGTCTTGTTAATGCTTCATCTTGCGGCGAACCCCCGAACCTCTTCTGGAATAGCAGCAGAACGAGCACCAAAAGTAACAGGTCAAGGCCGACCAATAGGCCGATAGGTAATGAGAAGACGGACACTTCGCGACCACTCCCCTGTAATCGTGTCTAGGCGGATTCTAGTGCCTATCGTGTAAGAAGCAAAGCAGCAAGTTCGACTCCCAGGTCCTGAAGCGTGGGCAAGCTGACATGTTTCGGGTCCTCACAATTTCGCTCGCACTTATCCTGATTGGAGTTCCGGCTCCAGTCAAGGATGGCGGCACGCCCAACCCAGCCGCAAAGCCTGCGACGGCGTCCGCGCATCAAGCCGCATCTGCCGAGGGTCTCACTTACGATGCCGATGCGGAGCGTGATCTGCTGCGCCTGGCCAATGAAGCCCGTGCACAAGCCGGGTTGCCGCCTCTGCAACAGGACGCCGGCATGACCCAGGCGGCCGAAGCGCATGCGGCGGCCATGGTCGAACAGCAGCAACTCTCGCACCAGCTTCCCGGCGAACCTGCTCTGAGCCAACGCCTGGCGACCAACTGTAGTCTGCACCTCGACCACGCGGGGGAAAATGTAGCTTATGCATGCAGTGTCACGCAGGCGCACCAGGGTTTGATGCACTCGCCTCCGCATCGTGAAAACCTTCTGAACCCCGCTTATAACATTGCCGGGATCGGCGCCGTGTGGAACGGGTTTGTGTTGTACATAACCGAAGATTTCGGACACAGTTTGCCGACCTATTCCGCGCCTGACGCGGACGAGGCGATCGCTGAAAGCATTGCGCGTACCCGGCGAGATGCCGCCATGAAACCTTTGCAGAGGATCGATAACACCGCCGCGAAAACCGCAGCGTGTTCCATGGCGCAGGCCGATTCGATTGATGCGGAGGGGCCACGCGATCACGCGGTTCTACGCTACACGACGATGCGTCCGGAGAATGTACCCGACAGCGCTGCTAGGGTAATCGATGACCGCCGGGCGCGAGGATTTGCCGTTGGCAGTTGCTATTCGCGAACTCCCACTTATCCAAGCGGCGTCTATTGGGTGACGCTGATTCTGTATTGAAATCCGCTGGCTAACGTCTTGTGCCGGCGGGAACTGGCGTTACTGTCTCCGTCCGGCCGCTCTTTATACTGCGATACACAGCATCAAGAATTTCCTGATTGCGCCAACCCTCAACGCCGGAAACGGGAAACCTGCTTTTGCCCTCAACCGCGGCCGCGAATGCCTCCACCTGTCGCGTGTACGCGGCCTGGTTGGTCGCATCCTGAACTTCGACGATTGCGCCGCCGCGTCTGAGTTCCAGCCGGATTGGGCGCTCCACGTTCAAAGCGTCATCCGCCCGCAAGACTCCGGTCTCGCCCACCAGTTCGAACGGAGTACGATATTCGGCGAGAAACGACACCGCGACAGTCGCCAAAGTGCCGCGCGAGAACTCGAGAATCAGCGCCGCTGCAGCCTCAACTTCATTCAAGCGTGGATCGTTGAACCCGCGGGCGCTGACGCGCGCAACCTCATCCTGCAGAACGAAGCGCAGGGCATCTACGCAGTGCACACCCAGGTCTGCGACTGCGCCGCCGCCGGAGACAGCCGGATCGCCAATCCAGGTGCGGGCATGGCCGCTCGCGCCAGGGAACGAGAACTCCGAGCGCGCAAACACCGGCTTGCCGATTTGCCCGGCCGCCAGCTGGTCGCGGAACCACGCCGTACTTTCCTCGAACCGGAATACCTGGGCCACACCCAGCAACACGCTGGCACTGGCCGCCGCCTCGACCATTTGGCGGCATTGGCCGGCGCTGATGGCCATGGGTTTTTCGCACAGCACGGGCTTACGGTGCCTGATGGCTAAAAGGACGTCTTGCAGATGGCAAGCGTTCGGAGAAGCCACCAATACGGCATCCACCTGCGAAGACTGACACAGGGCCTCGACGGAATCGAATGCCAGGGGAATATTGTACTGACGCGCCGACTCCTGAGCCTTTTGCAGGATGCGCCGCGAAACCGCAGTTACACGGCAATTTCCGGCGGATTTAAAACCCGGCATCAACCGCTTCACTGCATGCAATCCGAAACCGGCGATTCCAAAGTTGACCATAAAGTTGGTAAATCCGGAGATTGCGAGGCCGGGTTATCGGCTGACTGCAAGCCCAACCGGAACCGTGATTACCGACGGCGACTCAGGGCCAATCGCAAGTCCGCCCGTGGCATTATCGACGGTGAATAGGTTGACGAACACCGATCTTTGACTGAGCACATAAATGAAAGCGCCGCTTGGGTCGCTGACCAATAATGACGGCCCATTAATGCTGAACGGCGATCCGGTTATGCTGGTGGGAAAGCCGGTAGTGGAATCAATGGAATAAGCGGTGATGTCGTTGTCTGCCTGATTGGCGATATAAACATATTGGCCGGAAAGGGATACGACGATCGAGATCGGGCTGGTGCCGGTGGTGAAAGGCGATCCATTGACCTCCGTCAGTGCCCCTGTGGAAGAGTTGAGGGCAAAGATGGAGAGCGTGTCCGCCTGCGAATTGCCGACATAGACGAACCTTTCGGCCGGATCGATGGCGATGGCAAACGGCCCTGTGCCCACCGGGATGGGAAGCCCGATTTGCTGTAAGAATCCGGCAGAGGAGACGGTGTAGGCAAACACCAGCGCCAGGTTGCTATTCACCACGTAGAGAAATTTTCCCGAAGGTGAGAGCGCGAACCCCACTGGATTGGGGGCGGTAGGAAACGGAGATCCGCTAACCTGCGCCAGCGCTCCGTTGCTGGATTTGATGGAATACACGGAAATGCTGCTCGAGATCTGATTAAGCACGAACAGCAGGTTCCCGCCGCTGTTCATCGCCATCGCGTTCGGTGTAATGCCGGTGGCAGTCCGCGGGAACACTTCAGTCAGCGAACCCACCGTACCGTTAATATCAAACAGGGATACGGTGTCTTCCGTGCGATTGACGACATAGAGGAACTGATTCGACGGGTGAACCAGCATGGCCCCGGGAGAGCTTCCCGCCGGGAATGGAGAGCCCACGATGCTGGTGAAGTTTCCCGCGGCGTTGCTGATTCGAAATCCCCAGATAGTGTTAGCCGAGGGAACGCTCGCATAAACCAGATGACCGGTGCCGGTGCCGCCGCTCGGTGCGGTGCTGGGAGCCGAACTGCTGCTGCAACCAGTCAACCCCATCAGCAGCAAAACCAGCAACCATAGGAATGTTCCCTTACGCAGTTTCATTGAGGGCCTTCGAGAAAATGAATATCGCAGCCGGATGTCTCCGTTCACAGCCTGGGATGATGACCGATTTGTCCGAAGTGGAAGACCACGCCGGTAGAAATCCGGACGTCATTCTGCGTCTTGCCGAAGCAGTTGCTGTTCATGTAATCCGCCTGAATGACGCGAAAGGTGAGGCGTGGGCTATAGTCCCAGTCATAACCTCCCCCGCCGGCAACGCCGCGGCCCACACCCTGGAATCCGCTCACCGGACCGACCGAGATCTCCACCCGGTCTTGTGCCTTCCCGAACAGCGCATGCACGAAAAACTTCGATTTGTCACGGCGCCAGTTGTACTGCGGGCCGATCATGTAAGTCAGGTTTCGCAGGTGCGAGCCGTAGTGCCCGCTCAGATCGAGGCTCACGCTCCACTTCAGCTTGAGGTTGAACGTGCCGGCGGCGTTCCAGCCGTTCAGGTTACTGTTATCGGCGAAGCCGAAGGTTGTGCTGTCCACCCGCTGATACGAATATCCGCCAAACACTTCCCACCGCGGGGCAACGCCAGTCTGGGCGGTCGCGAAACCCGGCGCCAGGATGACCAGCAACAGTAATAGAATAAACGCTGTTTTGTGGATCACTGCGCGTTCAATAGTCATTCGTATGAATGTGTAAACTTCCGCCAGGTCTCTTTGTTTGAAGACAGGCTACTATAGCAGGTTGCCACAGGGTCTGGCTTTATTGACGCGGATCAAAACCTCAACCGGTCGAGCCTCGCCTACTTCTCGGCCATGGCTCCGACCAGCGATTCGAAGATCTTGAAGCCGTCGGTGCCGCCTAGTTCGGCTTCGCTGAAGCGTTCCGGATGCGGCATCATCCCCAAGACATTCCGGCCGGGACTACAGATGCCGGCTATGTTATCGAGCGAGCCATTGGGATTGGCGTCGGGCGTAATTTGGCCGTTGGGGTCGGTGTAACGGAAAACTATCCGGCGATCACGGCGCAGTTCGGCCAACGCGGCATCGTCGCAAAAGTAGTTGCCCTCCATGTGGCCGATGGGGATGGTGAGAACTTCGCCTTCCCGGCAGGCGCTGGTGAAAGGCGTGTCGGTGGTTTCGACGCGTACGTGCACCGGCTTGCAAACATATTTCAATCCCACGTTGCGGATCAGCGCACCGGGCAGCAATCCCGCCTCGCAGAGAATCTGGAAGCCGTTGCAGATGCCGAGCACGAGGCCGCCGCCGTCGGCAAACTTGCGGACGGATTCCATTACGGGCGAAAACCTGGCAATGGCGCCGGTGCGGAGGTAGTCGCCGTAGGCGAAGCCTCCGGGGACGATGATGACGTCGCAGCCCTGTAAGTCGTGGGAATCGTGCCACAGGAATGTGACCGGCTGGTGAGCGACGTGGCCGACGGTCCAATGAGCGTCGTGATCGCAGTTCGACCCGGGGAAGATGATGACCCCAAATTTCATAGTTTTCCTCGCTGCGGGGATAAGTTGAGTTTAGCATGTTAGGGAATGTAGCTGCTGCGTCGGTACTAGACTGCTTCGCGTACAATTTCATCAAGATTCACCGAACGACGCGCACTCGCCCCGCGATGACGGTCGGCGTCACAGATCGGCTGTGGAGCGTAGAAGAGTTGGTCGCCCTCTGGGAAGCCTATGAGCAGCGGAGGGTGGAGAGAGCGGCATGACACAGGCTGATAGCTGGCTATTACTCCCCTGGATTGTCTCGTTCTTCTGGATCATGCTTTGGATACCAAAGACGAAGAAGGGATGGTATCTAGCGTTTTTCGTGATTGTTTGCCAGTCGGCCATCTTGATTTATCTCCATTATTCAAAGTAGCCCACTACCGCAGTGTCGAAACCCTGCCGGCTTGCGCTGCCTCCGTGCTATAATTTAAGTTCGCCTGCATAAGATTCGAGGCAATCCGTGATGTATTCTACGGGCGAATCCAGCGCACTGATATCGGTTGCAGACAACGTCATTTAGGATGAGGTAAAGCCATGTCCGGCCATTCAAAATGGGCAACAATCAAGCATAAGAAGGGCGCGTTGGATGCCAAGCGCGGCAAGATTTTCACTCGTCTGATCAAGGAAATCGGAATTGCTGCCAAGAATGGCGGCGGTGATCCCGACACCAATCCGCGGCTGCGGACGGCTATCCTCGCAGCCAAGGCGGAGAACATGCCGGCCGACAATATCAAGCGGGCCATCCAGCGTGGCACCGGGGAATTGCCGGGTGCGGTTTACGAGGAGTTTTCGCTCGAAGGTTATGGCCCTGGCGGAGTGGCCATCCTGCTCGACATCAATACCGACAATCGCAATCGCACGGTCAGCGAGATTCGCCATGCCTTCGGCAAGAACGGCGGCAACATGGCAGAAGCCGGCGCGGTCTCCTGGATGTTCCACAAGAAGGGCGACATTGTGGTCCCCAAGACGGCGGCCAAGGAAGATGATCTGATGGCGATTGTGCTGGAGGCGGGCGCCGAAGATCTTAAGGACGAAGGCGAGAACTGGGAAGTGCTGAGTGAGCCGTCGGCCTACGAAGCGGTTTTGGAAGCGGTGAAGAAGGCTGGTATTACGCCAACTTCATCGAGCGTGACCATGGTGCCGCAGAATTACATCAAGCTGGAAGGGCAGGCTGCCAACACCATGATCCGGTTGCTGGAAGCGCTCGAAGACAGCGACGACGTGCAGAACGTGCATGCCAACTTTGATATTGATGAGAAGCTGCTGGAGGAAGTGGCGGGATAGCAGTGCTCGCATCACGGAAGATCAAGCCGCCTACGGGCGGCTTTCATTTTGCGTTTGAGACAGGGCGACCATGAAAACCAGACTCGACAAATTGATCTTCGAACGTGGCCTCACGCCCTCGCGCGAGCGGGCGCAGGCCATGATCCTCGCTGGGAATGTTCTGGTGAATGGACAGAAAGTCGAGAAAGCCGGGGCCGGGGTGGAAGCCGATGCAGAGATTCGGCTGCTGGGCGAAGATTTGAAATATGTCAGCCGGGGCGGCCTTAAGCTCGAAAAGGCGCTGGAGCATTGGAGGATCGACGTAGCCGGGAAGGTTTGTCTTGATGTCGGTACTTCGACCGGCGGCTTCACTGATTGCTTGCTGCAACACGGGGCTTTGCGTGTGATTGCCGTGGACACCGGTCATGGCCAGATCGACTTCAGCCTGCGGCAAGACCCGCGAGTACGTCTTTTGGAAAAGACCAATGCCCGCTACTTGACCCGCGAGCAACTGGGCGAGGTTGTGGACTTCGTTGCCATGGATGTCTCGTTCATCTCCGCGACGCTGGTGTTGCCGGCCGTAATCGCCGCAGCGTTTCCGTCGCCTTCTTCCGGTCGCCAGTTGGTGGTGCTGGTCAAGCCGCAATTTGAAGTCGGCCGCGATTTAGTGGGGAAAGGCGGCATTGTGCGCGACGAAGCAGCGCAGCTAGCTTCAGTTGAAAAAGTGCGGCAGGCGTTAATTGCTCTCGGTGCCACACTGACGGAAGCCATCGACTCGCCAATCCTGGGCGCCGAAGGCAACCGCGAGTTCCTGCTGTACGCCGTGTTCTGAAGCTTGCCCCCGGTTTTCGGTACAATGCAGCTTCATGGTGAGCAAGGATTTATCCACAGCCAAAGCCGCAGCTATTGTCTCCAAGCCGGGGAAGCCGGAGCTGGCAACCGTTGTGCCTCAACTCCTGCAGTGGTTCCGGGAACACCAATATCAAGTAATTGTCGACGAGGAAACCAAGCCCTATGCGCCCGGCATAGAAGTCGTGTCCCGCGAGCAGTTGGGTTCCCGGCCGTTGAACTTCGTCGTCGTACTGGGTGGTGATGGCACGCTGCTCTCCGCCGCGAGGGCAGTGTCGAAGGCCGGAATCCCAGTGCTCGGGGTGAATCTGGGCTCGCTGGGGTTTCTCACCGAAGTTCCTCTGGACCAGCTCTATCCCACGTTGCAGGGAATCGAGAACAGTTGCTGTAACGTCGAAACTCGTTCCATGGTTCACGGCGATCTGGTGCGCAAAGGAAAACTTGTTTCCAGCTACGACGCGCTGAACGACATCGTTGTCGGTAAAGGCACGATCTCTCGCTTGAATAGTTGCGACGTTTACGTAGACGGAGAATTCGTCTCCGCCTACAAAGCCGACAGTCTGATCGTTTCGACCCCCACCGGCTCTACCGCATATTCGCTTTCCGCCGGTGGCCCGATCGTGATGCCCACGGTGAATGCGTTCATCGTTACTCCGGTCTCGGCGCACGCGTTGACGCACCGGCCGCTGGTTGTTCCGGGCACATCCAAGATCGAACTGGTGGTTAATACCGGTGACGACGAGGCGTATCTCAGTGTAGACGGCCAGGTCGGCATGCCCATGTACGACGGTGACCGGGTGCGTTGCCGCAAGTCTGATCACCAGGTCAAGTTGCTGCGCGTGCAGGGCACGTTTTTTGATGTCCTGCGTGCCAAACTGAAGTGGGGACAACGATAGCTCCGGGAATATCCATGAATATCATCCGAGCGTTACTTGCCGCGTGTGTGGTTTGGACGTGCGCTGCCATGGC
>Ga0210401_10004633_pt1 | contig 14349 bp, 14 predicted proteins | sample IncBWH32MmetaG_FD_150866 | JGI IMG/M metagenome (GOLD analysis project Ga0210401, IMG submission 150866) | Forest soil microbial communities from Barre Woods Harvard Forest LTER site, Petersham, Massachusetts, United States - Inc-BW-H-32-M | ecosystem: Environmental > Terrestrial > Soil >... | reverse complement strand
TGTGTGCTTTATTCGTGCTTTGAAGCGCCGGATTGTGATGTTTCCTGAGGTTGCGTGAGGTCTCCTGATTTGATGTATGTCCTTCTTAATAAGCACATTGCAGCATTGTCCCCGGCGGGAATCGAACCCACATTTAAAGTTTAGGAAACCTGAATTTCTCCCGGGAGGGTGGCATTTGGTGCCAAAATATTGCCAAATCGGCTCCAACCAACTCGCGATTTTAATAAACGGCTAGCGAAGCGGCCGCTTAACAATGCGGACCCGATCTCCTTTCCACACCGTCAACTCTTGCACGCGAATTCCGGTCGCGTTTAACGAACGTGATCCATCATCGCGCGCCGTTGACGCAATGGATCGTCGCCTCCGCGAAAGGCCCAGCATTTCTGAGACCTATCGCGATTAAAAGGTGTGTGTCCAGTGTGTGCCATTGAACGAGGATTTCTGATGTCCTTAGACGATTCCTGATGCCTTCTGAAGGCGTAACCCCTAGAGAATCGAGAATTTGCAAAATATTGCTTTAGTGGAGGCGAGGGGAGTCGAACCCCTGTCCTAAAGACCATCAATCCGAAAGTCTACATGCTTAGCCGATCTTTATAAGGTGAGCCAGATGGACCGGCGCATACGACTCACCTTTTGCGGCCACGAAATAAGTCTCGTCCTCTAGCGCGGTCGCCCCGCCTTCGGACCAGCCTGCTGTCGTCGCTCCCGGCCTTAGCAGGCGTCCGGCCGGGAACGTCACGGTCAATTAAGCCGCGAGAGCCAGTTCTTGATTGGCGTTTGATTTTTTGACCCGATTTTTAACGAGGCCAACGAGTCATCCTCGGCATGCGATCCGGTTATCAGACCTTCAGTCGAAACCAGTACGCCCCCATTTATGGAGAACGAGAAGCTACCGCGTTGAACCCGAGTACGCAACCCGCAGTCGAAAGGAGCAAATCCGACCGCGAAGGACACAAATGTAGACGAATAGAAGGCTCACTTCCGCCGAATGGACCCGCCTCCGCCAAGCCTACGGGCGGCAGGCTACGAATGTACACGAATAGAAGAATCACTTCCGCCGCCTATCTTGGTCTTCGGCGCATCGCCCCGCTGACCTCACTAGAACGGCGATTGCCAAACAGAAGAAACCGGCAATTTTGGAGTCAAAATTGCCGGTTCTATCTTGAATCTATCCTATCGAACGATCAACGAGTCGAGTATTGCTTTAGCGCCGCGGTCCTGACACCGCCGTTCGCTTTCTCCTGCATCGTGGTCATCGCTTTCTTCAGTGCATCCACTTCTGCTGCGATCACCGTGAATTTTGAACTCGACGTTTCTAAGGAGGCGACTCTCGCTTTAAGGTTCTGCATTTTCCTTCTCGAGCGTGGTTTCCTTTGCGCCCTCCGCTTTGAAGGCCGCCTCTTGATTCTTGTTCTGCTGTTTCAGAGTTTCGATCTCACCCTGTTGTTCCTGGATAGCCTTTGTTAATAACGGAGTAACGCGGGCATAATCGACCATCCAGGGGTCCGTCGCAGGATTTGTTCCTCCCTGAGTGACCACTTCCGGCAAAACCGTATAGAGCTGTTGAGCGATGAAACCGGTCTCATCCCGGCCCGGTCTCGATTTAAAATTAAAGTCGCTGACTTGAATCCTCATCAGATCGTTGAGCCCTTTGGCGGTTGGCCGGATGTTTTCTTTCAGGCGTACGTCGGAGGTGGTGTTGTAGCTTACGCTGCTTCCGTTGGTGGTGACATCTCCGATGGCGCTATTGTTAATGCTGAAAATGATTAGTTCATCGCTTGAGTAAGTTGCGGGTTTGCTCAGATGCAGGGGGGAACCCGAAGCCCGCTGAGCGCCAATGAAACCACTGGGATCGAATTGGATCCCGTCGATGTTGGCCGTTCCATTCCAGAACTGCCCGGTGATACCACCCGGCGACACGTATACTTCGCCGTCTACATGAAGCGGGACTTTTGGCGCGGTTAGTCCTATTCCGGTGTTTCCCTCGATCAAGGCCCCGTTGGCCGGCGCGGGCGTATTGTAATCAGCGCCGATTGCCAAGTTACCATTAACTGTCAATTTCCATGCCGGGTTAGAAAACCCGATACCGACGTTTTGGGCATGAACATTGACGGCCAAAGATAGAGCCAGGACGATAACTCCAGCCGCTGCTTGTGCGATTTTCTGATTTGATTCCGAGCATTGTGCAAGGTTGCGCTGACTGACTTCCTTCTACAGCCTACGGACCCAAGACCACCGGTGACCGGGGAAACCCGCCCGGTTCTGGCAAACGTCTCAGTCCGCTTCAGCATTGCAGGATGCTGAGAATACGAAGCGGCGCGGGTTATCGACAAGAGTACTATGGTACCAGGCGCTTACGTTGAGAATTCTTTTTCACGGCTTAGCGCGACCTAAAACCTTAACCGCGGATGAACCAGCCGTCGCTAAAGCTATGGCGGGCAAGCTGCAGATGGGCGCGAATAAAGACAAAAATAAATCGCGAATGGACCCGCCTTCTCCCGCAGTCGCGGGACTTCGGTGCGGCAGGCTACGAATGAACGCGAAGCGAAGCTGCAGGCTGATGGACGAAAAGAACAAGGCTACTATTTTGAATCCGCTAAGATTCCTCTTGGAGCATTCTCGGGACCTTAAAACTTAGACTATTAGGGCTTAGAGCGGTGTTTCCGCTTTGCTTTCTGAGCGTTCTTTTCGACGCTCAATCCTTCCATCAGTATCCGCCAGACATCCTCGAACACGGCATCGATCTTTGGGTCAGCCCAGTCCATGGCATGCGCTGGGTGATGGAACCGAGAGGTTGCGTACAGGATGGCCTGACTGGCCGCGACTGGATCGCCGTGCCGAAACGTGCCTTCTTCAATTCCAGAGCGAATGATTGCTGCAGCTAAGCGGACCAGTTCGTCCACATGTGCAGCGGCGACGGATTGCGTCTCGGCTGCGAGCGACCGGTAAGCAGTGAAGAGTTCGGGATCAGCAGCAGCCCGCCGGCGTTTAGCGCCGATCAAGGTATCAAATAATTGGCGTAGCCGTTTTGGTGCCGGACCCGGTCGAGCAACCAGCGCTCGGAGTGGAGGCATCATCTCGTCAACCCAACGCTGAACGACCAGGTTTCGAAGTTCCGCCTTAGTCCTTACGTGGCGGTAAACGGCAGCGTGACTCACGCCCAGCGCGCGTGCCACGTCGACCACCGTCGCCTTTTCCGGACCGAACCGTCGCACAACATCCTCGGCGGTAGCGACAATTCGATCGCGAGTGAGGGGAACTTCAGGCGAGGCCATTCCCATGTCTCCGGTGGCTGCTTGGTTTGCCTCGCAATGCGTCTTTCCGGGGCGCGTTGATCCTACTTCGCCACCCGAAATAAGAAGCCAACAAAAAACCGCAGGCTACGTCGGATCCGGCAGTTGCCGGACGCGCCCTCCCGGAACCACACCCCGTCTCGGTAAAAATCGTTGATCTATGCGAAATCAATGTTGGGCTGGGTCAGTTTTGTTGGACAGCTGATCTAACGCTTTCAAGGCTTCGGAGGAAAGCGTCAACTCGGCGGCGGCAAGGTTCTCCCGCAGATGTTCAACCGATGAGGTGCCCGGTATCAGGAGGATATTTGAGGAACGATGTAACAACCAGGCGAGAGCAACTTGCATCGGCGTGGCGTTCAGGCTTTCAGCGACATCGGACAAGGCCGATGATTGCAAGGGGTTAAAGCCGCCGAGCGGGAAAAACGGCACGTAAGCAATGCCTGCTTTTTCTAGTTCATCGATTAAAGGATCGTCCGCTCGATTGGCGACATTGTACGCATTCTGTACGCAAACAATTGGCACGATTTTCTGGCCGTCTTCGACCTGTTTCCGAGTTACGTTGCTAAGGCCGATGTGACGGATGAGCCCCTTCTCTCGAAGTTCGGCCAGCGTGGTCAACGGTTCTTCCAACGATCCTTCGGCCGGTCCATGGACGGCGAACATGCTGCGCAGATTGACGACGTCAAGCGCGTCGAGGCCGAGATTGCGCAAGTTGTCATGCACAGCCTGGGTCAGTTCTTTCGGCGACATGGCGGGCAGCCAGGATCCGTCTTCGCCGCGGCGAGCACTGACTTTGGTAACGATGACGAGATTTTCGGGGTAAGGATGCAGCGCGCGTCGGATCAGTTGGTTCGTGATATGCGGACCGTAAAAATCACTGGTATCGATATGGTTGACCCCGCTGGCTACGGCCTCACGCAAAACCGCAATGGCGCCGTCAATATCGCGGGGCGGCCCCCAGACGAGTTTGTTGCCGTCGCGGCCTGCGAGTTGCATAGCGCCGTAACCCATCCGCCGAACGGTGAGTGAGGTTGCGGGAAACGTGAACTGTCCACCTAGATTGGAAGTACTCATTTGCATTTTCTCCTGGCGAACCAGATAGACTCGGTGAGTACAAGTGTCAAATATTGAAATTTGTAACTTGAAACTTAGCCGGCTGTTCGGTCTTTCTTGGTGGCTGCTCTGTTTAATTTCGGTTTTTAGGCCGAGGAAGTAGCTCGGGATGACGTCGCCGATTTTCGTCGAGCGCGATCGAGGTTCGAATGCTCTGGGATCCTGGGACACTCCAATCGAGGACGATTACGAGGACGATTACGATTGGGGTCCGGACGTTTTCGCTCAGGGAGATTGACACACTGCCTGTCGCTGTTGATATCCGGGGAGAGATTATGAGGAACGATTTAAATAACACTGTTGCGGTAGTCACAGGGGCCGGGCGCGGAATCGGACGTGAGATTGCATTGTATCAGGCCCGAAACGGCGCCAAGGTTGCCGTTCTGGCGCGGACGGCCAGTGACCTAGATGAGACCGGGTCGCTGATCGATAAAGAAGGCGGAGTCGCGGTCTCCTTCCCTGTGGATCTGGTTGACCGCCATGCCGTCGAACAGGTGCTTGATCGGGTCGCCTCCGAGCTTGGCCCCATCGACTTGCTCGTCAACAACCATGGGTCGTTCCGCGCTTTTGGACCGATCTGGGAATGTGATCCGGAGATCTGGTGGCAGGACGTTGAGATCAATCTGCGCGGCACCTTCAACACCTGTCGGCTGGTCGCACCCGCAATGCTCGCGCGTGGTAAAGGCCGTATTGTAAACCTAGTCGGTGGGGGCACTGGGAACAGTTTTCCAAACGGGTCAGGCTATGCGTCCAGCAAGGCGGCGATTATGCGGTTTACCGAGTGCCTCAACGACACGACCACAGACCGCGGCGTGCTCGCTTTCGCCGTTGATCCGGGATTAGTACGGACGTCGATGACGGAGCTGCAGCTCTACTCCGATGCCGGCAAGACTTATCTCCCGGGCATTCAGGAGCTCTTTGAGAACGGAGTGAACATTCCACCCTCGCGCGCGGCGGCGTTGATCACCGATATCGCGGCCGGGCGTTTTGATCCGCTTGCAGGACGTCTCCTGCGCGGCGTCGACGATCGCGACCTTCTTGAGCAGGAGATGAAACAGATTGTCGCCCACGATGCCAGGGCCCTTCGTTTCAGCAGCGTCGAGCAGGCAAAGCTATAGGCGTCGCAAAGCTGCCGGATTCGTTCTCCCGAACTTCATTCCGCGACAAAGTTTCGGAACCACGGAACGGAAAGCTACGTCGGGCAAGCTGTACTCGAATCCGGTCAGTGATGTGGAGTCGAAAATGTAGACATGTACCCGGGCTTTTTGTCCCGATAGTAGCTTGGCAGTTTACTGCCTAGTGTGCAGAAAAAATCGAAACGTTCCGTTAGGGAACGGTATGACTGGGGCGAAAGGAACGTTCTGCGATCCTGAGCAGTGAACACGCCGGTAGACCAACTCATCCCGTAGCCTACGGGACGGATCTTTTTAGAAACGCATTCCAGGCAATAAATTGCCTGGCTACGTTCCTCCAGTCCCTTCGGGACAAAAACCTTTCCTGAGGCCTGTCCACAAAATCGACTCCATATCACAACATCTGCCCAGCAAGGGAGTATTTGAATAATACCTTCTACCTGGTATCAATACCAGATGAGCCGGCATGACAAAGGGCTTGGTCGACCCTGTCAGCTCTCGTGACGGAAGAAATCCTACCCCGCGTCGATCTGGATCAGATCTAATAGAAACGAGGCCGCGGGTTTGCGCCTCAGCTTAGAGTGAAGGCCATAGTGGCCCTCCCGGTCAGAAGCTGGAGCAATACTGTGAAGTTCATTATTCTTTGCTATCCGCGAACAGGGTCAACGCTTTTGATCACCGCGCTGGGCGCCCATCCTGAGATCAATCAGGGAATGGAGCTATTCATTCCTGAGCAGGAAGGTACTGACCAATGGGTGCACTGGCGAAGAGCCACGTTCGAGGCGCTCTATGGCCACCGCAACAGCTATTTGAACGCAGATGGCAATCTCGACGGCAATCGCTTCGATTTAAGTTTGCTCGCAATTGAGTTTTTCAAGGTGTTCAACGGTACAAAGGTCATGTACGACCAACTCGACCGTCGCTCTAACGTCTGGGACTACCTCCGATCGTTGGATGATTTGCGCGTTATTGTTCTCAGAAGAAATCTTGTTGAAGCCGCTGTTAGTTTTCGGATCGCCATTGATACAAACGTCTGGTTTGTGCCGAACGAAAATTCATACATCTGGTACTCCGGCACTGCTTTGACTCCGCCGTCGCCGGCTTTGACCTATCCCCTCTGGTATTTTGACTGGTTCTACGATCACTATTGCTCATCCGAGCAATACTTCGTAAACCTGTTCCCGGGCAATGCCACGATGGTAGTGGACTACCACGATATGGTTTCACATTGGGGCCAGATCATCCCATCCATACAAAAGCATATCGGCGTGGACCCGGTGGAGATTCCGATGATGTTCGACAAGAGAACTCACGGAAAGATAGAGGAGTTGATTTCTAACTACGACGAGATCCGACGCCATTATGCAACCCATCCTATCCTGGCGTCGCATTTTAAGGAGGCATCGGAGTCATCTTGACTGACAAGATTCCTATAACATCTCCCGTTCCTGCGGTCATTACCACGTGTGAGGTAAACGACCTTCACGGCACTGGAGTGACGGTCAAGCGCATCGTGGGGTCTACTCCGAATGTTCTATCGATTCGTTCAATGGATTTGTATGGGGGTAACCACGATTTCGGCCGGGTTAGTGTTCGCTTGACGCAACGAGGCCTGTCTAAGCAGAAAGCCGTTCAGAATACTGTAAGAGCGTTAGCTGGATATAACATTCGCCAAGTCTACTGTGTCCCCTACGTACCAGACGATCTCGTAACCGCGATTGCCCTCCACGATGTGTACAAGGCCCCGTTGGCCGCCCATATAATGGACGATCAGAACATTTCCACTCCGAATATACCGGATAACCTCATGGAAGAATTTCTGGCCAAGTGCTCGTTGGTGCTGGTGACATGCCCGGAACTCCAACGCGCGTATGAGACGAAGTTTGGCGTCCGGTGTTGGCTTCTACCATCCCTTGTTGCCGATCAGTTGATATCCACGTTCCAGCCAGCGCGGGAGAGTAAATGCAGCGGATCTAACGGAGGGGCGCTCCTCGGCAGTATTTCAAGTCAGAGGTATTTTGAGCGCTTATGTGCGACCGTTAACGGCGCTCAGATCCAACTCGATTGGTACAATGGTTCGGTCCAGGCCTTTGACAATTCGAAGTATAGTTCCTTGAGCGATGCTCAACAAATAGGCATCCGGCCGTGTGGACTGCTACCGGAACAACAATTGGCTGAAACTCTGAAAGGATATTCCTATCTCGTTGCGCCTACTGGCCGTCTGGATGACGTCGACGATAACCCGCGCTTATGGCGAATTTTCTTTGCCGTTGGAGCGGCAAATTTGCCGGTGATTACTTTGGGCGATCCGGCTACCTCGGCTGCACATTTCGTTCAACGCTTTGATGTGGGAGTGAACTGTTCGTACGAAGGCGATGGCTTAAGGCGCGCGGTTGACGGGTTAGTCGCTGGGCCGGCCTATGCAAGGTTGCGCCACAATGCCGCATTAATTGCGCCCCGGCTATCCACCAAAGGAATGAGCGACTGGCTATGGGCCTCGATCGATTTGGGTAAGCCGGTAGATTCTCGATTTGAAGAACTGCTGACGCGCACGCCCGGTGGCGGGAGTGAACTGAAAGCTCCAGACTGTTGTGAACACGATGGAACAGGATGAAGTATACGAGTTTTTTCCGGTAGGGATTTCTCGCGCCTATCGCGGACATATAATCGATACTCGCAAGGTCGACTATATCGATATGATGTCGGCTTGGGGTGCGAACATTCTGGGGTATGGATACAGGCGAGTCGCTAAAGCCGTAGCCGCGCAAATCTCCAAGTATGCGAACGCCGGCATGGTAGGGCCGGAGTGGCATCGGCTGTACGAGATGGTCTTGCGTCTGGTGCCTTGCGCAGAAGCGATTCATTTGGTGAAGAACGGCTCCGATGCCACGACGGCCGCGATTCGGCTTGCGCGCAGTGTCACTGGACGGGACAAAGTCCTCTTTCGCGGTTATCACGGTGTTCAAGATTGGTACATGGCGTCGATCCGCTGCCCGGGTGTTCCAAGCAGTCATAACGCCGAGATTATGCGGATTTCGACCCTGGACGTTGACAACCTGCGGCAAATGTTTGCGACCTATCCGGACCAGATCGCCTGTCTCATCATCGATCCAATGGTCTGGCCCATCCCCGATCGGGCGACGATGTCGGCCGTGCGTGACACCGTTCATGAAAATGGCGCTCTCCTGATCTTTGATGAAGTCGTTTCCGGTTTCCGGGTAGCGAACGGCGGCGCACAAGAACTATGGAACCTCTCGCCAGATCTCGCCTGTTACGGCAAGTGTATCGCCAACGGCCTGCCACTCGCGATGTTAGTTGGCGCCGCGAAGTGGATGGAAAAGGTGCCGTCCATTAATTACGGCCTCACGTTTAGCCTGGAAGCGGTGTCGATCGTCGCCGCCGTCGAGACAATCGATGAAATTGTCAAACGTCGGGTCTGTGTGGATTTGGCAGAAAAAGGCCGTTTTTTGAAGGAGACTTACTCGAAACTATGCCATGTCCGCGAAATCGATTCCGCGTTGGTTGGACATGATTGCCGGCCGGAGATTCACTTTCAGCTCGCCAACGGAAGTGATGCCGAGTATTTAAAAAATCTCGTCATTCATGAACTTGGCCGAAGGCACGTGTGCACCTACGGAACCTTCAACCTTAGCTACGGCCATACGCATGAGGACATAAAGACCGTGTGTCGCGCATTGGAATATGCATTGGACCGCGTGAAAACAGTGATCGCCGATAGACATCGCTCGCTGCCGGCGTGAGGAGGCCACCATGGCGCCGAAGACCTTCTGTGCTCTTCCGTTTCACCAAATGACGGTGATGAATGATGGGAAGGTAAGGCTCTGCTGCCGCAGCGGGGTGAACCTGACTGCTGAAGGCCGGGATCTGTCTTTGGATGATGCCACCTTGGGGCAGATCTGGAACTCGGACCATCTCCGCTCTGTTCGACGGCGAATGCTGAGCGGACTCGATGTGGAAGACTGTCTCCAGTGCTACGCGACCGAGGCGGCTGGCGCGACCAGCTTACGTCAGGTTATGAACGCCTCTTTCGCCGGGCGACTGGACGCCGCAGGAGATGAAGGGCTTTTGAAAAGGACAGAGGAGAGTCTCGATAGTGGCGGCAATATGCCTTTCCCATCGGGCCTGCACCTTTGGCTCGGCAATCACTGCAACCTGAAATGCAGGATGTGTACTCCGATGTTCAGTTCTAGAATCGCTGCGGACCCAGTTCATGCGGCATGGTTCAGTGGGCAGAACGGAGCGTCGGTTTACGGATGGCAGGAGGCCGTCTTTGAAGAGATTTCCCAGCATGCCAAATGCGTAAAGCTGATCCAATTCTCCGGTGGCGAGCCTTTTATCCATCGTACGTTTCGAGATATTCTTCGGAAGCTGGTCGAGAGCAGAGACGCAGCGCACATTGAGTTGTATATTACTACTAACGGAATGACCCATTCCGTGGAGTTATCGTCACTGCTTGCCCATTTCTCATGCGTCGAGCTGGGAATCAGTGTCGACGGGTTAGGCGCCCTCCAAGAATATATCCGATTCCCGTCAGAATGGGACGCGCTTAAGCGGAATATCTTTTCATTTCAGAAGGACAAAATTCGAATTTCTATTCGGCCTACCGCCCAGGCCTACAATGCGTTTGGACTTCTGGACTTAGCCCGCTGGTGCGACACGAACGGTATTCGATTCGTTTTGGACAACGTCCTGTGGTCTCCTGAATTTTTATCGTTCGATATGCTGCCGGACGTTGTGATCCTCAAAGCTCTACAGGACTGGGAACAATATTTGGAGACCGAGTGCCGCGAAGATAACCGATGGCACGTGCAAACCGTGGTCTCAGCTTTAAGACGGCCGAGAGTCGCATCGGACAAGCTGGCGGTCTTGCAGAATCAATTCATTCGGTTCACGAACGATCTCGATGAATCGCGGGGGCAGTCGTTCGCCGCAGCCTGCCCGGAGCTTTACGGGCAGCTAAGCGCCGCGGGCTTTCACTTCCTATGCCTTTAGGTCATTAAAATGGGGCTTGTCCAATGCTGCCAAAGACGTTTTGTGTTTTGCCTTTTTCTCAGCTCACCGTCGCCAATGATGGAAAAGTTAGGCTCTGCACCCATGCTCATGCCTTCGACATGATCTCTGAGGGGCGGTTGTTGTCTTTAAACTCCATGTCCTTGCCAGAAATCTGGAATTCTAGCTACCTCCGAACGATTCGCGGCCGCATGGTGGAGGGAGCACCCGTTAAAGAGTGCTCGAAGTGTTATCAGACCGAGGCAGAAGGGGGAACCAGTCTGCGTCAGATCATGAATCTTCATGCCGGGTGCAGAGATGACGGAACGGGAGAGAACGATTCTTTTAAAAGAGCATTGCATGTCGTGACACAGAATTCCGGCAATGCTGCTCGGCCTTCTGCGTTACATCTGTGGCTTGGCAACCTGTGCAACTTGAAATGCAGAATGTGCTCGCCGGCATTTAGTTCACGGGTTGCTTCCGACCCTGTGCAGTCGAAATGGTTGGGCGAATTGAGTGCGGCTGAAACGCCAAGCCGAATTCCTCAACATGTTTACTGGTCACAAAGTGACCAGGTGGTATTCGAGGAAATTTTCAGCCATCCGGAATTGCTCAGATGGGTTCACTTTACGGGGGGAGAGCCACTCCTCCACCGTTCGTTTTCAGCGATCGTTCAGAAACTTGTGGATAGCGGACATGCCTCACACATCGGGATATACGTTAACAGCAACGGCACCGTGTATTCGCATCGGTTGTCGTCGTTGCTAAAGGAGTTTTCGTCCGTCGAACTCGCTGTCAGCCTGGACGGGATCGGTAAGCTCCAGGAATATATCCGCCCCCCGTCGAAATGGGAAACGGTCTGCCGCAACGTATTTGCGTTTCACCAAGACGGCGTGCCGGTGTCTATCCGTCCCACGGTACAGGCCTACAATGTTTTCGGCCTTCTGGAATTGGCGCGCTGGTGTGAAACGGAGGGGCTCCCGTTCTTCTTGGATAATGTACTCACGGCGCCAAGATTCCTGTCGTTTGACATACTGCCTAAGTTCGTCGCCGATGAGGCCGTTCAGTGCTGGACGGAGTACTTGACCGCGGAATGCACGGACACGAATCGATGGCATGTCGAAACTGTCATCGCCGCGTTACGACGACCGCGGCAAGAAGCGAACACTATCGGTTCTTTGCAACAACAATTCCTTGAATTTACCCAGGACATGGATCGTTCTGCCGGCCAGGTTTTTGCGGTAGCGAGCCCTCGATTGTACGAAAGGCTCGCCGCTGCTGGTTTCGACTTCTCGCCGCGTGTTCAGTAAGATTTTGCGACAAGCTGCAGGCTTCGCAAACGGCAGTCTCTCCGCGCCGTCTTCTTCGGGCGACAATTAAGAGATTTTCATCGTGGAAAAACGATGTCCAGAATCGACTTAGTTTGTTCGTCGTGAAGTTATTAAGCAGCGTTCCGGAAGCGATGAACCTATGAGCACAACCCCGACACTTTCAGAATACCTATTGTTGTTCCGCAATAACGCCTGGTACCACGATCTCAGTCCCGGCGAGATCGAAGAAGCCATGAAGCGATTTACCGCGTGGTTCGAGAAATTGAACAGAGAGGGCAAATACAAGAGTAGCGCTCCTCTGGCGGCTGCCGGCAAAACGATCACCAGCCAGCACATGGTCACGGACGGACCGTTCGCGGAATCCAAGGAAGCAGTCGCAGGTTTCTTTGTGGTTCAGGCACGGAGCCTGGATGAAGCGGTGGAAATCGCTAAAGGATGTCCTGGCCTCGGGTACGGGCAAACCGTCGAGGTACGAGCTTTCGCTGTGGACGCTTTTGAAAATGAAAAGGCCCGGGTAAAGGCGGGACAAGGAGACAGCGGATTCTAAGCTCGCCTTCACCGTTGAACGAATATGGAAGTGTTCAAGACTACCAAATCAATCCGCGGGAAGACCGTTACGGAGGCCTGAGCAAGATCAATTACGAGCCGACACCTTGGTGAAATTTTATGAAGAGGTGACGCTGGAACGGAACAAGGAGAACAGCGAAATCCCCGATTACGGGCCCAGCCAGGCAGACGGCATCGTCATTCCGCCGGCGACCCCGATAGCTCCTGGCCAACCACGAAATCCTTACAACCCATGGGGTGTAGCGTTACAGCCGATCGGCGACGCTTTGCTTGAGTTCGGTCCTCAAACGGAAGTGGTGACATTGACAGCGTTACCACGATCACCGGTGCAACCATTCAACTTCCGCATAACTGGTTCGTCGATCTCAGTTACGCTTATTCCGAAAGTGTAGAAAAGAAGTTCTAAACCGCGAATGGACACGAAAATAAAAGCCTCGCGCAGCGGACGCAGAGGTAAAGCGATTCTTGGAGCAGAGCCCCTGGTTTTATCTTTGTGACTTTTGAGGCCTGGTTGTGGAATTTGTTCGTGTATCACCATGAACTTTACCCGACCAGGCTTCATTTGGAGAAGGACGGTGACCAAGGTTACCGGAATAGCGATTTTTAGTTGTACTATCTTCGCTCATGGGGCTGACGTCCCAAACAACGGTACCGTGGTGGCTGAACCGCTTTCTGTTCCGCGAGCCGAGCAATACGATATTACGTCGAAGATTAACGGTCTGAAATATCGGGTTATGGTCTCGACGCCGCGGGATGCTGATGCCGGTAAGCGCTACCCGGTTTTTTATATTCTGGACGGTAATTGGTACTTCCTGCCAGCGGTAGGGATTGTTCCTGATATGTCTCACGATCTTTTCACTCCAATCTTTGTTGGGATTGGATATCCAACCGAGGACGGGAAGGAAATCGATCGTCGCCGAACATTCGATCTTACGCCGCCGGGTAAGCAAAAAGACCCTCTCGGAATTCCTGCCGGAGGTGGTGATGATTTTATCCGTGTCTTGTTGGAAGAGATAAAGCCTTTAGTCGAGACTCGGTAACAAGGTAGATCAGGAGCGGCAAATCATTTACGGCAAGTCATACGGCGGACTGCTCGTGACCCACCTGCTGTTCGTTCACCCCGACGCGTTCCAAACTTATCTGATTTCCAGCCCGGCAATCTATTGGGATAGCCGCTCGGTGCTCGCTGACGAGAAGAACTTTTTGCAAGGAATCAAGACCAGCAATTTACGGCTGAAGGTGCTGATCACGTCCGCGGCTAACGAACAGTACAGGGGACCTGACCCCAAACTGCAAGCAGAAGACATTTACCGCATGGTTGATAACGCTTCTGAGCTCGCAACCCGCCTCGCGACAGCCAGTCCGCAGAACCTTTCTGTGACCTATGCAATCTTTCCCGACGAAACTCATGTCTCGGTATCGCTGGCTGCTCTCGGCCGTGCGCTTTACTTCGCGTTAAAGCCGTAGAACGGATTTCACCACAGAGGCACAGAGAGCACGAAGGTTTTTCTAGACTTGAGTGAGCCTTGCCTGGGGTAGCAGGCGATAGCGAACTTTCTGATTGATGCATCCAAACACCCCAAGAAGTGAGACGAATTCAAAATTCGTAAAAAAGGAGTTCGGTAGTTGCAGGTGTTCAGAATGCTCGCGTCGGTTCCAATACGATGCTATCTGCCAATCGTTGATGTCGAATTCCGCCTCGAGCAGCTGTAGAAATTGCGGAGCCGTTTTGACCGGACCATTCTGTTCGCGCTGTGGTCAGCGAGACATCGACTACCACCAATCGCTCGGAACCGTCTTTCGTGATTTTTTGGACTCGTTTCTCGCTTTCGACGGGAAGGTAGTTCAAACGCTATGGCTTTTGCTGTCTCGGCCGGGTGAATTGACGATCCGGTTTTTGGA
>Ga0210401_10004632_pt1 | contig 14354 bp, 11 predicted proteins | sample IncBWH32MmetaG_FD_150866 | JGI IMG/M metagenome (GOLD analysis project Ga0210401, IMG submission 150866) | Forest soil microbial communities from Barre Woods Harvard Forest LTER site, Petersham, Massachusetts, United States - Inc-BW-H-32-M | ecosystem: Environmental > Terrestrial > Soil >... | reverse complement strand
CCGCAGGTTACCAGGTGGAAATCGATGAACGATTCAAGAGCTCCTAGAACATTTCGCAGCAAGCCCTCCTATAACTATTACTTATAGTCTTCACAATTATTATAAATTTGATCTACTTTACGATTCCATGTGTTATGGGTGGAGTGGAGAGTGCCATGGAGATCGTACGAATATTTGACACGACGCTGAGAGACGGGGAACAGTCGCCGGGATTTTCCATGTCGGTTCCGGAAAAAGTTCGCATGGCTCACCAGTTGGAATCGCTCGGCGTGGATATTATCGAGAGTGGCTTCCCGATCGCCTCCGCCGGGGATCTAGAGGGCACGCGCGCCGTGTGCCGTGAAATTCGCAGCTGCACGGTGGCAGCTCTGGCGCGCGCAAGGCGCGATGATATCGACGCAGCGCTCGAAGGCCTTTCGGGAGCGGCGCATCCGCGTTTGCACACGTTTCTCGCCACTTCCGATCTGCACTTGCAACACAAACTGCGCCTGACGCGCGAAGAATGCCTCGAAGCGATTTCCAATAACGTGCGCTACGCGCGTGAACATTGCGCAGAAGTTGAATTTTCCGCCGAAGACGCCAGCCGCACCGAAATCGGTTTTCTTTGCGAGGCTGTGAGCCGCGCTGTACGCGCCGGCGCCACAATCATCAATCTGCCGGACACCGTCGGCTATGCTGTGCCCGAGGAATATGCGGCGATGTTCCGCCACGTGATCGATTATCTGGACGGCGCCGACGGCATCACGATGAGCGCGCATTGCCATGACGATCTGGGCCTGGGCGTGGCCAATACTCTGGCCGCCGTGCAGGCTGGCGTGCGTCAACTCGAATTGACGATCAACGGCATCGGCGAACGCGCCGGAAATGCCGCGCTCGAAGAGGTCGTCGTGCTGCTGAATGTCCGGCAGGCCACTTTGGGTGTATCGACAAATGTTCATCTGGAAAAATTATTTGCCACCAGCCGCCTGCTGACGGAAATTACCGGCGCGCCTGTAGCCCCCAACAAGGCTGTTGTAGGCGCAAACGCTTTCGCACACGAAGCCGGCATCCATCAGGACGGCATCCTGAAAAATCCTCTCACCTACGAAATTATTTCCCCCGAAGCGGTCGGCGTCCCCAAGCGGTCCATGGTTCTTGGCAAACATTCCGGGCGCAATGCGCTGCGCGCGACGCTCGTCGATCTGGGCTTTCAGCCCACGCGTGAAGACCTCGATGAGTGCTACAAGCGCGTGGTAACGCTCGCCGACGAGTCGAAAAATGTAAGTAATCGCGATGTGCTCGCCATCGCGCACCAGGTGATGCGCAAGCGCAGCAGCGAACCTGCAGCGGCCGCGGAATCCAACTAGTTTTTCAGTTGTTGCCGTCTACTGTAGCCCGCGTCTTCAGACGCGGGGGTTCAGATTGCCCGGCAGCAGGGTCGCCGTGTAAAAGCTAATTCCCCGCCTCTGAAGAGGCGGGCTACAACAAAATCTTCCCGCCACGATTTCGCACACATATCTCGAAAAAGCCGCTGGACAATTTCTCCGGAATCGTCTTCCATAGCTCTCATCACGCCGATCCGAGGTGAATATCCATGCGCTTAAAAGTCTCTTTTCTTGTGGTGATTTTTGTGTTGCTGCCGCATTCGGTCGTTCACGCGCAACAAAAGCCGCTGGACATTTATTTTTTGGACACGGAAGGCGGGCAAGCCACGTTGTTCGTTTCTCCCTCTGGCCAATCATTGCTTTTTGATACGGGGTTTCCTGGCAATCAGGGAGCACCGCCCGCGGAAGCCAATGCTCCAGGCGTCACGCGCGATGCGGACCGCATCATGGCGGTTTTGAAGTTGGCAAACGTGGGCGTGCTCGACTACGTAGTCATCAGCCATTTCCATGGCGATCACGCTGGTAACGCAGCAGAGCTCGCTCATCGCATTCCGATCCGCCATTTTGTGGATCACGGCCCTTACACTGTTGAAATGCAGGCAGGCCGCGACGCTCCGATGCTGGCCTATATGCCCATTCGCGAACACGCGCATGCGATCACGGCAAAGCCTGGCGACCGCATTCCCGTGGAAGGGCTCGACGTGCTGGTGGTTTCCTCGGCAGGAGCTGTGATCACAGAAGCCATGACGGGAGCGCCCGGAGCAGGCGCACCGAATCCATTCTGCCGCGATGCGAAATTAAAAGAGCAGGACGCCACGCCGGAAAATTTTGAATCCGTGGGAGTTGTCGTGCGCTACGGCAGCTTTCGCCTAGTGGATCTCGGCGACCTGACCTGGAATCAGGAGCACGCGCTCGCGTGCCCGAATAATTTGATTGGCACGGCAACAGTATTTCACACGACTCGCCACGGTGACCCGCATTCCGGAGCGCCACAGTTTGTGCACGCGCTTCACGCGCGCGTCGCCGTGATGAACAACGGCGAGCGAAAAGGCGGCTCGCCCGAATATTGGCAAACCGTGCACGAATCCCCGGGCCTCGAGGATTTCTGGCAACTCCATCGCTCAGCGGCAGGCGGTACGGAACACAATTCACCGGAGCAGTTTCTAGCCAACCTGAATGAAACCGATCATGGCCACTACATTAAAATGTCAGTAAAAGCTGACGGAAGTTTTACCATGACGAATGAACGCACCGGATTTGCAAAGGAATATGCGGCGACCGGCGGGAAATCTCGCTGAGAATAAATTCCTCCAGAATTCATGATCGCGCGAATTGCAGATGTTAAGAAGAAACCGACCGTGCAAAAGCCCGGACTGCTTCAATAAAGCCGGTTTCGATAAGTCCGTTCCGTCCCGCGAACTTTTTTTTGGGACGGAACGGATCTCCATCAAATCGCAGATGGATACAACCACATTTCGAATCTACAGCCCGCGACTACTTATCGTGATCAGGTTTGACAACTGGCACTGCCGGTATGCCTCCGGTGCACGGTAGCGATACCGCGGACGATCCTTGCAATGCTGCCTGCAACGAATACGCGGTCTTGCCGGTTCCTGGCGTTAGGAATGGCGTCAGCGCGACCACTGCGGATTTTGTACCGTTATACACGGACGTCAAACCGTCGGTCTGCTCATAGCATAGATTGTTTGCGGGATTCGTGTTGCTGATGACGCGGCCGAGTACGCGGTGTTCGGATTCGATCCCCATGATGGAGCTGGCAACTTCCGCGTAATATTCCAGGTCGGTGGAATGAATACGATTTCCGCCCGCATCCAACTGGTGCGCAATGCCCGCCTTGCTGTCCGCCGCCATTTGGGAGAATTCCAGCGTGGCATTCAAATAAGCGCCAATGAAGGCGTTTTCGAGAGCGTCCAAAATGCCGGTAAACGGATTGAGCGTGTCGAACGTTCCTGTCGGAAAATAAAAAGTCTGGACCGGATCGTTCGCGGAGTTCGTGCCTCCGGTAAGAGCGCGCAGCAGATCTGCGTGCATGATCTCTTCGCTCAAGGCCGCGCGAATGTATTCCACATTGCCTTCGTTCCCATTGGAAGCCGTCTTGGTAGCGGTTCCGCCAGTGCCGGCGAGGTTCGGATCCGTGATGACCATGCCGGTCAAGCCATTGTAATAGAACGTAGTAGCGAGGTCCTCGGCGATTAATGCGGCCGTAAAGATCTGCTGGGCCGTGTCGCCGCTTGTGTTGTCCCGGTCATCTGAATCGCGATCATCCGCATCGCGCATCCAATTGGTCCTTGCAAAGCCGGGCACCACGCCAATCAATGTCGCTGCAGTAGTCATACCAACGAAACCGCTCGTTTTAGTAAGAAACGATCGGCGACTCGCTGACAACCTGGTCTTTTCCATGAGCTCCTTGAGTTCGTCCATGTCGATCCCCCTCGTGACGTCGCAGCTGGGTTGCGGTTTCGTTTCTGTTTTAGTCGCAGAACAGTCTGCCACCATCTACTACTCCGAAACGACGAACTTGGATGTGTCAGACTATAAAGAAGAGGACGCTTTGGAATTTTTGAGGCGGAAAAATAAGATGGTGTAAAAAATAGCGGTTATTTTTCTTTAAGCCGTTTGATCCTGCTACTCGTTCTGGAATATCGTTCATTTAAACGTGTCATTTTACCTAGAAGCTAACTCATAAATGCCTGGCTTCCATCATCACAAAGCAATCCATAGGCGCTTCAAAAAAATCCACGTCTTGCGGCGCTGAAAGCGCCGTCCGCCACGGTCCCCGGGCGTTGCCCCGGGCTGGCATCCTCCGTGCCGTTGGCGCGAGATTGTGGTTTTACGTTGACCTTGCGGAACAATAAAAAAGGTCATTTATGAAATGACTTCTAATACGCCATGCCCGCACCGGAAAATAGCGGGCCGGGATTTTTCCCCTCAGCCGTACCTTTGATCCGAAACATTAATTCTCCCCAGACGGTCGTACAAGATACGAAATATTCGGTTTCGGCCTGCCAATCCGCGTGCGTGAAGTGGAGAAGAGTCCGACCGGCGTCGGCTTTGAGGTCAAATAGTAGCTTTGTGCCGCTCCATTCTTTCCCGGTCTCGCAGAGCCATTGGGCTTGCAGGGGTGAAACCAGCGAAGTGGGGTGAAGCCGGTACGAAGTGGCCCGATTGAAAAAACCAAGTTCCACTTTATTCGTTGCGGCGTCTTCGGTCACATCAGCCGCCCACCATTTCCTGAAACCTTCGGCTGACGAAACGAGGGTATATACTTTCGAGGGCTCGGCTTCGATCAGAATCGCATGCTTCATTTCGTGCATGGCTCCCCCTTGTGAATTTTTCTTTGGATTGATTAAGTGGGCCCTCCGTCGAATTCCTATTTCTCTTGTTGCCATTGACCTCCGAAAGTAAAAAGCCGAATGGTCCTAACGGACATTGCGCCGATTCCAGACTCAGGTCTCACTGGATTTAGCGCAATGTCCGCCGCAATGATTCGCAAATCAATTTATGCAAACGGATTTTCGTCTGCGCTGGGGCCGTAAATCGAGGGGATGGGAACGTCCAGCATCCGGAGATAAACGGAAAGCTGGCCGCGATGATGATAGAAATGATTCATCAGGATAGAGCGAATCACGCCGATACGCGGCGCAGACAAGACTACCTTCCCGCCTTTTGTGAGCGTCCAGAGAGCCATCAATTGGGAATCGTTCAGTTTCTTGAGTGATCCCAAGGCGTCTGCCGTTCCTTGATTGAAAGTTTTGAGAATATCGTCATTCGGACCTGGCTGCGGTTGGGTAATCTCGCCGATTTCGTGAGTATCCTTGCAAATGATCTCTGCCAGGCGGCCCTGCCCAACTGCGATATGCATCGCCAGTTGGCCGAGCGATAGCGACTTCGGGTGTGGCTTCCAGGTCAGTTTGTCGGCTGGGATGCGTTCCAGGACGCGCTGAGTGACTTTTGCTTCCTGTTCGATTTCCATCAAAATTGGATCTATAGCTTGCATTGCTCCTCCTAGTGATGACTTGCGATTTAACCCCGTATTGCCGTGGTTGAATTCCTACTGCCCTGCGCGTTCAAACGTATTTTGCAAGTTGTTCGAGGACACCGGTCCACCCTTGATTGTGCTTGCCACGCTCCTCGGCGCTCGGCAGCCCTTCGTGCGTAAGCGTGATCTCCGTGGAATTTCCCAGATCGCGAAATTCCACAGTCACCAAAGAAATGTTCGCGTCCGGCCCCTCTGCCCAGCTCCAGGTAAACGCAATCTTTTCCGGCGGGATGATTTCCCGGTAGATTCCGTGCAGGCGATGAATGTTGCCGCCTTTGTGGTGCACTTCGAGCCGGTACTTTCCCCCCACTCGGAATTCCATCTCGGCTACGACCGGCTTATGATCCGGCGATGGTGCGAACCACATCCCCAGTTCCTTGGGATCGCTCCATGCACGAAAAACTCTTTCGCGCGGCGCCGGGAATGTTCGCTGGAGCTTTAGAGATGTCTCAGGCGATGTCTGTGTCTTGGCCATTTCTGGTCCTCCTCTTTGGGTCTTTGGGCATTGGGGGCTTTTCCGTCTGTTGTGGCGGATTTTCCTGAAATTGCTCCTGCACGAGGTACCGCTCGAGGGCGTCGAACTGGTTTTCCCAGAATTTGCGATAGTGTGAGATCCAGTCCTCCGCGTCCTTTAGCGGGCGGGCCACCAGCCGGCAACGGCGCGACCGTCCCACCTTGCGTTGCGTGACGAGGCCGGCCCGCTGGAGAACGCGAAGGTGCTTCATCACGCCCGGCAACGACATCCGATAAGGCCGCGCCAGATCGGAAACCGAGGCCTGGCCACGCAGCGCCAGCGCTGCCAGGATCGCCCGGCGTGTGGGATCGGCCAGGGCTTGAAAGGTGGCGTCCAGGTTTCGATTATACTTAACCATTCGGTTTAGTATTAAAGATTTTCCCAGCCATTGTCAAGCGTCTAATTCTTATTCCCGTTTCCCCGATTTGTCCGTTCCAATTTCGTTCTTCGAATTTCTGGTGCCGCACTCTTCCCCGTTTTTGGGAAGGGTGCGGATTTTTTTTACCCAGGCCAACTGACGCACGGACAATTGACAATCTTCAATCTGCACGCGGGAAATTTCTCGTGCGGCATCGGAAGAACCGCACCCCCGAGAAACACAAGGGTGCAGCACCCGAATTGGCCGGTACGTTTTAAATCGAAACGACCGCACACTTCCCGGACACTGACAGTATCTTCGATCCGGACTATACTGTTTTGCCGCGGACGCGCGAAACTGTTCCGTGCGTTCATAAAACTGGAAAGGCTATAAAAAGTTTTAAACAATTAAAAAATTTAAGTGCATGGTCCTGTAAAAAAATGACTCTACAAAAAAAGAAAATTGTTCTTCTCCCGGGCGACGGAATCGGCCCTGAAATTATGCGTGCCGCGGTGAACGTGTTGAAAGTGTGCGCCGCGAAATTCGGCCACGAGTTCGATTTTGCTGAATTCCCTTTTGGCGGATGCGCCATTGACGCGACGGGTGAGCCTCTCCCCGCCGAAACGCTTGCTGCTTGCAAATCCGCAGATGCGATCCTTCTTGGCGCCGTGGGGGGCCCTACGTGGGATGCGGTCCCGCTGGCCAAGCGCCCAGAAACCGGGCTGCTTGCGCTGCGCAAATCTCTCGGGTTGTACATCAACCTGCGCCCCATCGATCTGCGTTTGCCTCTATATGGCCTTTCTCCGTTGCGCGCGGACCGCGTGAGAGACGTGCACATTGATTTTGTGCGCGAACTCGCCGGAGATATTTATTTTGGCAAACACGATGTACAGCCCGATCCGAGCGGCGAGCGCGCCACCGATGAAGCCGTGTACACCACCGCCGAAGTGGAGCGCGTCGCGAAGTACGCCTTCGCGCGTGCCGAAGCCCGCAAGGGTCGGCTCGCGTCGGTCGACAAGGCCAACGTCCTGACCACTTCGCAACTTTGGCGCCGAACCGTAACCCGCATGTCCGCAGATCATCCGAGCGTGAAGCTCGAACATTTGTACGTGGACAACGCAGCCATGCAGCTGGTTCTCGCTCCCGCACAATTCGATGTGATCCTCACCTCAAATATGTTCGGCGATATTTTGACTGACCTAGGCGCAGCTCTTGCCGGATCGATCGGCCTGATTCCATCAATGAGCAGCGGCCCCGGTCCTTCTGTCTATGAACCAATTCACGGGTCCGCGCCAACGCTTGCCGGAAAAGACGTGGCCAACCCCGTGGGCATGATTTTCTCGGCAGCGATGATGCTGCGTGAAAGTTTCAATCTGAATCGTGAAGCGGAGTGGATCGAATCCGCCGTGGATCGGCTGTTCACAAAGGGCATCCGTACACCAGATACGGTTGAATCTAACACCACCAAAGTCGGCTGCGTCGAATTTGGCGAACGTCTGCAAGCCGAATTAGCAGGCGCGGCCCACAGCAGTTAACGTTCGAGCGATTAATCGCCTTCCCTGCCCGAATATTCATTCGCCAAAGAAGAAAAAATGGGAGCGCACTTCGAAAGAAAATGCGCTCCCAAGGAATTAAACAAACCTAACTGTAAGTCTACTCGCGAACCGCAATCCTAGTTCTCAAGATCGAGGCCAGGAAGAACGGGCGTGCTTTCGATTCTCACGGCATCCAGGGCGTGCGGATCAAGCCCGAGCGCCTTGAGGACTGTGGGAGCCACCTGCAGGGTTTGAACGGGACCGTAAATCGTCTTGCAGTCAAACGATGGATTGGAGACGAGCATGATGACGTTGACGTCGTCATGGGCGAAGCCGCCGTGTTCGGCCAGCTTCTTGGTGCTTCCGGACAAGGTCACTCCAATATTCGGGGTAACGATAATGTCCGGAGTGCGCGGATCGCCGTTCGGCGGGATGCCGGGAGTGTTAAACATCTGCGTGATTCCCGGCCCATAGAAAATCTGGCCGATGCCTGCGATGTTGGCTGTTGCCGGTGACTGCGATTCCAGCATGCTCACCGCGCCCAGTGTGGTGCACTTGTTGTTCAGCCAATCGAGGGAGATATCATCCTCGGTCGGGCCAATTCCGGTGGGGTTGGAAGGCGACTCCGAAAAAGGCAAGCATCCGCCGTTGTCCAGAATTGTTGCCGGCGAAGTGGTCACCGGTCCGGAAGTTGTGATGCCTGTATAGCGGGCGGAATCGATGGGGCTCTGGCCATGCTTGGCGGTGATGATGATCAGAGTGGAATCAATCAATCCATTGTGCTTCAGATGTTCGACCATCTTACCCACGGATTTGTCAGCGAATTCGATTTCGCTGAGCAAAGACGCGGTCGGTGTTCCATCTCCATCTACATAGCCGCCAGTCACTGTCGGGCTAAGCGATTTTTCGATCAGTTTTTGACCAACGCTGACGACCTGGAAATTCATCCCGAAAATGTTTGGCACGGGAGCGGGAGCCGATCCGTTGTGCGTTTTGCCATCGATTTCGTTGAGGACCGAATTCACTTTCAACGTGTCGTAGCAGATGATGTTCTGGAAGCTGTCTGTCCAGGCGTTGGATGCAGCCACTGCGGTCTGGTCAGGCAGTGGATTGCATCCTGGAACTCCAGGTAGACTGACGGGGATGGAGTTGATGTCCGGGGCATAGTAATCATCCAGGTTCGAACCGTCGCCTGGGCCGGCAACCGCGGAATAGGACGGGTGCTTGTCGGTCCAAGCGGTATATCCGCCAGCCTTATGGATGACGCCGAAAATTGTATTGGTCCGGACGAAGTTCCATGGATAGACCGGAGCGCAGTTGTTGAACGGATCGCGAACAAGCTTATTTGGATCGATGGAATCGATTCCGCCGTCGCCAGTGGCGGCTCCGCCGTTCAGCTTCGTTTTGTCGATGTCGATGCCCTCATCAAATTCGGTGGTTGTGCCATTCGGAGATCCGGTCGTGCAGGTTCCGCCCGACACGCCATTGCCCGTAGTAATCGTGGGCGGGGCCAAGACGCGATCGTAAGCGACATCGTAAAAGGCTCCCACGGTTCGCGGCGAGCCGCCGGTCATCAGCGCCATCAGTCCGGGAAAAGAGTCGGAGGGCTTTGAGGTGGATGTGTTCAAGTAATTTACACCAGTTTCGGCAAGCTCGGCGAGGTTGGGGCAATAGGGTGCTCCGCCATTCACTCCGCTAATTCCTTTCGAACAGTTGAGAAAATCAACTGCGTGCATTCCGTCGATGCTGATCAACAGCACGTGCCGGATGTGGTGATGACCATCGCCGTCCCACTGGCCATCTTTCGGTCCGGCGTAGGCAGACGTCATGGTCGACAAAATGAGAGCGGCAGTCAGGATGCCAGCCTTCCACTTACTAGCCATTCCAAAACCTCCTTAAGTTTTCGCCAATCCTTGATCTGTATTTACCCTTGCGGGAATGCATATTTACTTATCGGACTTTAATCGCTACGTGAATCAGATGTGAATCCTTTGTAAAAAGCGAAAATGTTTTCGGATTCCAGGAATTTTTTTTGACAAAATTAATTGCTGCGCTGATTCGAATACAGCATTCCCTGTATTTTATTGGTGGGGCGTTCTGGAATTCTTTAGGTGGACGCGACCCCGAGTTCTCATCCCTCGGGGCCGTGCCCAACAAAGCCTGCGGATTCGGAAAGAAACGCACTCATCAGAATTAGTGGGAATTCCAATCACGGTCATGGCATGCATCGTGGCCATCGTCGCGGTGATCGTCGAAATCGTGCTTCGACGTATCGACGAACATCATGCCTCCGGGACCTGACAAACCCGTCACGATTGGCGTAACCACTCCGCTGGTGAAATCGAGTGTGCCAACAAATGGCCCTCCGTCAGCGGCTGTGAAAGCTGTGCCGGGCGAGAAAGCTTTCTTGCTGAGCTTGTACACAGTGTTCAGACCTTTATCGGCGAAAAGAATAAAGCCCTCGCTTGAAGTAATAAACGCCGTGTCATCGGTTTCCACGGACATCGCGCCGCCGGAAGTTAGATAGGTCAATGGCAAACGTAGAACGCGTTGGTTGGGAGAATCGGGATTGCTCACGATGATCAGCTCCTGGTCGCCCTGGCTATCGAGGACAATATTGCCAAGCGGATCGAGCGTCATCGAGTCCGGGTCTTGCAGGTTAAGTTGAATTGTAGCATCCGTCGGAATGTCGATCGCACTGGCTTCTCCTGCGAGAACTGGTTCGGTGACAACCAGGTTTCCTTGCAGCCTGGCGCTGACAATTGCCGGACCGGTGTTCGGGTTCTTCGCGGGATTCGATGCGCTGACAAACACTTTGCAGTCTCGGAAGACGAGGTCATCGTAGCCGCCCCCATGCAGGGTCGGTCCAAAAGTATAAAATTTCGTTCGGTGTGTCTGCGGATCAATGATCACGAGATTGGCATTCGCGTCTTCATTCTGTATTGCCCATAAGAGATGAGTAACCGGATCGACTTTCAATCCGTCATTGTGTCCGACCACCGTATAGGTGTACTCAACGGTCCCATCCATTTTATATTCCACGATTTGGCTGCTGAGTCCGTCGGAACCATCCGGCAAGTGACCGTCGCCGTATCCCACGAAAACATGTTCTCCAAGGATGGCGATCGAATCTGGAGCACTCAAACCGGTGGGAGCCTTGGCAAATACCGTCAAACTATAAGGACTCACGGCAGTTTGAGAAAATGCTGGCTTGGCCATAGAGCCGCAAACGCTCAGGACAGCCATGGCAAATATCCCCGTCGCAATTTTGTTCATAAATTCCTCCATTTTTTACGCGATAAAGCGTTATCAGACTAAGTCGCAATGAAAACTGTTCTGTGAATGGACGGTTAACTTTCGGCTACATCCGTGAATTCGGGATATTAATGGCGTGTGAGTTCAGCTTGATCCAACTAGAATCAGACTTGAAGCAAGGTTTGAACTTTGAAGATTCTAGGTTCCCTTTCAATTTTTAGACTGTCTTGCAATCCGCAGTGAGTATTCGATTTGTACAAAAGTCTCCCCAAGCTCTTGCGATTCATGGGCTGGGAATGGTAGTTTCAAACTGGCCAGACTGGGTGATTCTTCCTTACATCATTGGAGCGGAACTCACCGTTGAGTAATCAGAGCGCCCAAAATATTAACGACGGCCACCCTGCTAACGGGAGAATCCCTGTCTCTCGCTCGCAGCCAGACCTTCGCGAGCTGACGTATTGGCGAGTGGAAGGCAGTCTGGTAGCGCTGGGTGCAGTGCGTCCCGTCGCCTACTTCACTTGGAATTCCCATACATTCGCGGGTCGCTGGGCACGTCGCGGAGGAGCTTTGGCTCTTGCGCTGATTCGTCCATTCCTCTACGCAAGTCATCGCGTGTTCGCCACTCGCGTACTGCACACTTTGCTTGCTGGAGTGACGCGAGATCGTCTTGATTCGCTGGGTGAGGAGTACTTCGAATACGTATTGAAAAAGCAATTGAAGAAGGAAGGTATCGAGCGCCTGAAATCCTGCCTCGCAGAAAAAGGCCCGGAGAATGTTGTTTTGGTCAGCCAGGGACTCGATCACGTCATGCGCCCGCTTACCCAATATTTGGGCGTGTCGCGCCTCGTTTCGAACCGCCTCGAATTCCGCAAAGGAGTTGCCACAGGCCGCCTGCTCGATCCGGTAATTCGACCGCGCAGCCCCATTGCTCGTGCCTTTGAACGCAGCGCAGATGGCCGCGTTCCTTTTGATCGCCTGCTGAAAAATCTCGGCATGACCGAGCATCCGGAGGAGTTACAAAAAGCGATTCTGCCAGCCGAGCGGCAAAAGGAAGTGGACCACCGCGCACTGGTCGTGTTTAACGGAAGAAAACAATCCGAACCACTTTCAGTCCGGGAAACTCTTGCTGGCAAAAAGATACTGTTGATTGGCGTAACCGGTTTTATCGGCAAGGTGTGGTTGGCGCAAATCTTGAGCGAAGTTCCGAATATCGGCAAAATCTATCTGCTGATTCGCCGCCAGCGGACAACCACTTCGCAACGGCGTTTTGAGAAAATATTCGAAGAGTCGCCCGTTTTCGATCCATTGCAGGAACAGCTTGGCGACCGCTTTGCGGAGTTTGTTTCCGAGCGTGTTGAAGTAATCGAGGGAGATGTAAGCCAGCCAGGATTGGGAATTTCCCCGGATGTGCGTGCGCAACTCGCGCGTAACCTGGACCTCGTCATCAACAGTTCTGGTTTGACCGATTTTAATCCGGACCTTCGCGAAGCCCTCGCCAGCAATGTAGCTCCGGTCCTTCATTTGATTGAATTCCTGCGAGAATCGGATCACGCCGCGATGATGCACCTTTCGACTTGCTACGTCGTGGGAGGCAAAGACGGTCGCGTAGTCGAAGAAGTGCAGCCCAATTACACTCCTCTCGCAGTCCCCGATTTCGATGCCGAACATGAGTGGCACTCTCTACAGGAAGTGGTTGCAAGGGCGGAGGCTCGCGCGGAAAGTCCGGAGATCACGGCAGCTCTGCGGCGGCAAGCCCTCGGCAGACATCGCGGCAGCGAAGAACCTGCCGGGCCTGAGCTGGACAATCTGATCCGCAAGAATCGTATGCGTTGGTTGCGCAACCGATTGACGCGCGCTGGAACACGCCGCGCACGGCGTCTCGGCTGGCCAAACACTTACACACTCTCGAAATCACTTGCGGAATCAATGATCGTGAAGCATGGCGCGGGACTTCCAATCGCGATTGTGCGTCCTTCGATCGTGGAAACATCCACCGACCAGCCGTTTCGTGGCTGGAACGAGGGCATCAACACATCCGCGCCGTTATCATATTTGCTGGGCACCTATTTCCGGCAACTGCCGACCAACGAGCGCAAGTGTCTCGACGTAATTCCAGTGGATATGGTGTGCCGCGGAATGACCCTGATCGCCGCAGCGATTATCATGCGACGTCACGAGCCGATCTATCAATTGGCGACGTCGGCAAGCAATCCATGCGATATGGGTCGCTCGATTGAACTTACCGGCCTCGCACATCGCAAACACTACCGTTCGCAGCAGAACCTTGAGAACTGGATGCGCATGCAGTTCGACACGATTCCCGTTTCCAAAGCGCGCTACGAAACCTTTTCTGTTCCGGCGCAAAAAGCTGTTGTACACGGCATCAATCGCGCCGCTTCCGCGCTGCAAATGAAAAAGCCTCCGCTCGCCAAGGCGGAACGCGATCTGGTTCGCGTCGAAAAATTGATCGAACTCTATGAACCTTTTATCCTGCACAATGAGCAGCTATTCGAATCTCAAAATGTGCAGCTACTTTCCGCCGCGCTCCCCGCTGAAGAACGGACCGCTTTCGGTTACGATCCTTCTTCCGTTGACTGGTGGGATTATTGGATCAATATCCACGTCCCCGCTTTGCGCCGGTGGGTTTATCCGCTTATTGAAGGACGCCCGATGGAAGTCCGACCAAATCGCTCCTTTTCTCTTCAGCAAAATGGGAATGGAGTTGAAAGTCCGGTAAATGTCCCCCACGCGCGCGCGCAATCGCGCACAAGGATTCAAAACTAATCCATGGCCATCTTTCTGACTGGCTCGACCGGATACATTGGCGCGCACGTCGCCTCCATTCTGCTGGAACGTCACGCGGATCGTTTGAATCTGTTGGTACGCGCGAAAACCGAGCAGGAGGCGAGTGAACGTCTTTGGCACGCGATGCAATTGCACATGGACTTTCCGCAATTTCGCGATGCGCTTGCGACACGCATTTCCATTTTTCGCGGCGACTTAACGGATGTGCGTTTCGGCCTGAATGTGGCCGACTACACTCACCTGATCGGCACCACCGAATCCGTAATTCATTGCGCGGCATCGCTCAACCGCAAATCGGAAAAGAGCTGCCTGAATGTTAATTTGCGTGGAACATTGGAAGTGGCACAGCTGGCACGGCGCGCGCAGGATGCCCACGGGCTGCGCCGTTTCAGCCAGGTTTCCACCGTGGCCGTCGCGGGCCATCGCAGCCATGAAGTGGTGGCGGAAGATCTATCTATTGACT
>Ga0210401_10004628_pt1 | contig 14356 bp, 7 predicted proteins | sample IncBWH32MmetaG_FD_150866 | JGI IMG/M metagenome (GOLD analysis project Ga0210401, IMG submission 150866) | Forest soil microbial communities from Barre Woods Harvard Forest LTER site, Petersham, Massachusetts, United States - Inc-BW-H-32-M | ecosystem: Environmental > Terrestrial > Soil >... | reverse complement strand
TTCATCGGCCGTAAGAAGTTGGCCGGTGCCGGGATTGGCTGGCGTGTAGTGCGTCACGTCGGTGACCAGCTTCTGCGTTTGCGGCTCAACCATGTATTCCAGAAACGCCTGTGCGAGTTCCTTGTGTGTGCTCGCGGCGGTGATCATCAAGTGATCGATCCATCCGGTCGTATTTTCTTTCGGGATGGTTTCGCCGATGGGAAAATTGAGCTTGCGGAGCTGATTGGTCATCAGTGGCCAGCCCATTGCGGCAGAGATTTCGTGGTTTTGAAAAAGGTTCGTCAACTCGCCGCCGGTCGACCAATATTTTCGAATGTTGGGCTTGAGCTCGATTAGCTTTTTCTTCACCGCTTCCAGTTGCTCGTCGCTCAAGTTATAAAGCTGATTCGGGTCCGGCTTGTCGTAGCCAAGCACCTGCGCGGCCATGTACACGCTGGAAAGCTCATCCCAAAGTGAAATTTTCCCTTTGTACTTGGGATCCCAAAGGACGCTCCACGAATCCGGCGCCGCGGCGAAAGCCGTCGTGTCGTAAAGCAGTGGATTGGGTCCCCAAACGAACGGCACGCCATACGTCTGGCCATTGGCTTTGACTAGGGGAGAATCGCGCAGCTTCGGCGAGAGTTGAACGTAAGAGGGGATTTTCGACAAGTCGAGCGGCGCCGCGAGTCCTGCGCGAACAATCGAGGTGGCCACATCGCTCGATGGAGAAATCACATCGTAGTTCGCTGCGCTGCCACCGCGCAGTTTGGCCACAAGTTCGTCGCTGGAACCCATATACGACGCTACAACCTTACAATGATGCGCTTCCTCAAAAGCGCGCACGAACGATGGGTCGGCGTAGCCCTCCCACACCAACAAGCTCAGCGTTTCCTGTTTTTGACCGCAGCCGACGCCGGCAATCATCAGTACAAGGACTCCGAGGAAGAGCAAGCAACGTTTCATTTTTCTCCCCTGCGCACACCGCCAAGCAGCACAGACACTCTTGTTTACGCTGAGCATCGATGCGTCGGTGTCCGCGTAACCCCGGCAAGGCTGCAGCAAACGCAATCCTTGACCCGCCGCGCCAGAACCGAGCAAACCACGCTAAAAAGTCGGCGGCGTGTTAACCCACAGCAGCCATGTCTCGGTCTTCCCAGGATTTCTCCAGCGATGCGGCGTCGAACTCTCAAAATACAAGCTGTCGCCCGTTTTCAAACGATAGTGCTCATTGTTGCTGAGCCAGATCTCGAATTCGCCGCGCAGAATATGAAGGAACTCCTCGCCCTCATGCGCGTAAGATTCTCCGCTTCCTCCATTGGGTTTCACGCGAAAGAGATGAGGTTCCATGGCGGTATTTCCCCAGGCAAGCAATTCCATTCTCACACCCGCGGTGGTCTCCAGGATTTTTCGCTCCGCCGGCCGCACCAGCCGCGGATTTTCCCGCGCCGCCTCGAACAGCGAAAGAATGTTGGTGCGGTAGTAACGCGCGATTCGCTGCAGAGTCGCCACGGACGACCGCATCTGGCCGCGCTCCAGCGCGCTCAGAAAACCGATTGAAACCCCGGTCGCCCGCGCCACCTGTGCCAGCGAGAGCCCGCGACGCGCCCGCAAACGCCGGAAGCGCTGTCCCGGTAGCGCCGCGTGCTCCGCCGGCGCCGAAACGATTCCCTGACGTTTCAACACGTGAACGATCGCAGCGGGATTCAAGCCTCTGGCGCGCCGAAGGAACATGGCGCGCTGCAATAGCCGCACGTCCGCCTCGGTATACATTCGGTAGCGGCTTTCCGTCCGCCGCGGCGTCACCAGTCCAAGCACTTCCCATGCCCGCAACGCCGAGGAGGAAATGCCCACGCGGCGCGCCGCTTCGCTAATCCGCAGCATGCGCCCCGGTAAGTGCGCCCTCGATTTGCCGGATAAATTCTTTCCGCTTGACACCGGTACCGGCTTCTCCTAAGTTTGCGGGATTATAGTAAGGTTTCACAGACGCGGCAACCTCGAAATAGCGGGGCAACAAGATTACTCTGTGGGAATAAGGGGTGAGTCATGAGGGGAGATGTTTGTAGCGGGCGGACGCTATCCTTCCGTCATCCAAGCTTTCATTTGATTGCGATCGCAGTATTGGCGATTCTGGCGGCCGCGCCATTTGCCGGCGCACAGAGCACCGGTGGCCGCATTCGCGGCACGGTTACCGACCCCAGCGGCGGCGCCGTGGCCGCCGCCAAAGTCTCGCTGATCAACGAAGCCACCAACGTGACCCGTGATGCGGACTCCGGCGTCAACGGCGACTACCTCTTCATCGAGGTCCCCGTCGGCTCCTATGAGCTTGATGTCGTCCAGCAGGGCTTCAAGAAATACGTGCGCAAAGGCATCGCGCTCGACTTGAATGAAGTCCTCAGCCTGGATATCGCCCTGCAGATCGGCACTTCCGCGGAATCCGTCGAGGTCACCGGAGAGCCTCCCGTCGTCGATACCACTTCCACACAGTTGGGCGCGGTTGTGAACGAGCGCGCCTCGACGCAATTGCCCCTGAACCAGCGCGATGTCTATCAACTGCTGCAGTTGCAGCCGGGCGTCCAATCCCAACTCGGCAATGACACCTTTTACGGCTCGGACAAGGCCGGCGTCGTCACCGTGAACGGCGGGCGCGGCCGCGCAAACAACTATTCCGTGAACGGCGGCGACGGCAACGACCTGTTCGCCAACCTGCCTGCCATCGAGCCTTCCCCGGACAGCATCGAAGAGTTTCGCGTAATCACCAATTCCTTTGACGCGGAGTATGGTCGCAACTCTGGCGCCGTCGTCAACGTGGTAACCAAATCCGGCACGAACGCGATTCATGGCAGCTTCTACGAATTCTTCCGCAACGATGTCCTGAACGCCCATCCGTTTACGTTTTTCCAGGCCCCGAAACCAGAATTCCGGCAAAACCAGTTCGGCGGCACCTTTGGCGGCCCGATCAAGAAAGACAAGACCTTCTTCTTTGGCTCCTATGAGGGGCGTCGCATCGTTCAAGGCATCGTCTCTCAGCCCATCAGCGTTCCCTCCGCGGCCGAACTCACCAACGGCGATTTTTCGGCCCCAGGACTTGCCAATGGCGTTCTGGCTCCCAGCGGCGTTCCAGGATTTGCTGGATCGCTGACCGACGCGACCGTCGCCAACATCCTTCAATCCCGCTGCGGCCCAAGTCTCAGTGCCCCCGCGAGCGCCGCGGTGGCCTCCGTTGCCGGTGGCGGACCCCCGCAACCCTACAGCACCATTTTTCCAAACTTCCAGATTCCTACGCAGTGTTTCGATCCCGTGGCCGTTAGCCTGTTGCAGTACGTACCCGGCGCCGGTGGCTCCGGCAACGTTCAAGTGACCCCGAACAAAACCGACCGCGGAGATCAATTTCAAATCCGCGTCGATCATTCCTTCAACAACAATCAGAAGACCGCGATCTACTACTACTTCGACGACGACAACACCCTCGATCCCTTCGCCAAATTCCAAGCCTCCGGCGCCACCACCGGCAACTTTCCCGGTGTCTACGCCACGCGCACCCAGCAAGTCAACGTCACCCACACTTCCACGATCGGCTCCACCTCTGTGAATGAGGCGCGCTTCAGCTACTTCCGCGAAGGTCAGCTCCAGTTCGATAGCCCCACGAAGGTAGGCGCGATTCAAAGCTCCTGCGGGACCGGTGCAGCCTCGGCGTTTTGCTTCACGGGAACCTCCGACACGCCCTTGGTTACCGACGGCGGAACTCCTCTCGGCACCAACCCGGACTACGGATTGCATTCAGGCCTGGGACCCACCAAGGAAGGGGTTCCCTTCATCGATGTTGCCGGCGGCTTTACCATCGGCAACAACTTCAACGGCCAGCTGCCGCAGATTGGCAACACCTTTCAATTCAGCGACAATTTCAGCAAGATCATCGGCAATCACAGTCTGAAATTTGGCGGCGATGTCCGCTATCAAAAGTTTGATCAGCTCCTCTATTTTGACGTCAATGGCGACTTGTCATTTCAATCGTCACCGTCCGGGCCCGTCGGAAACGACTTGGGTTTCTCCGATGCGTATCCCGACTACCTGCTCGGGATTGGCAACAGCTTTTTCCAGGGTTCCGCGCAGCATGAACTGGTACGCAGCACGTCGTTGTACTTGTTCACGCAAGATAGCTGGAAGATCAAGCCCAATGTGACCCTCAACTATGGATTGCGCTGGGAGATGAACACGCCGCTCACGGATATCGGCAAAAAGGTGCAGACCTTCCGGCCCGGAGAGACGTCCACGATTTACCCTTGCACGCTGCCAACGACCAGTCCGCTCTATGTCGCCGGCAGCGTCACCGATTGCAATACTGCAGGCGTCACGCCAGTAGGGTTGGTCTTTCCTGGCGACCAGGGTGTTCCCAACGGCTTAACCAACACCTACTACAAGGGTTTTGCGCCGCGTCTCGGCCTGAACTGGAGTCCTAGCTGGAAAGACGGATTTCTAGGCGCCCTGGCGGGCGGTCCGGGCAAGACCAGCATCAGCATGGGCTATGGAATTTTCTACAATCCAATCGAACAGCTCGTCCTGGAGCAGTTCAGCGCGGAACCTCCATTCGGCGGAAGCAATTTCATCACGGCTCCCCTGCTGCAGACTCCCTACGTCAGCCAGAGCGGTAGCACCTTTCCCAATCCATTCAACGGCATTCTGAATCCGCCGCGAGGACAGCCGGTTGACTGGTCTCAGTTCCGGCCGATGACTTTCTTCGGGCAGTTCCCTGCCAATCTGCGGTTGCAATATTCGGATCAATACAACCTGACCATCAAACGTCAGCTGGCTGATGACATCCTGTTTCAGATCGGCTATGTCGGGTCGCAAGGGCATCGCCTTCTAGCCAGCTATGAAATCAATCCCGGCAATCCGGCAACCTGCAACGCTCTAACTGCGCTCTCGACCGCGAATCCAGCGAGCGTTTTGACTGCCGCAGGCGGTAGTCAAACGACTTGCGGCCCGTTTGGAGAAGACAGCTCCTACTTCATCCCGAATGGCACGGTTATACCCGCGGGCGGTATTCCACTGCCGTACAACGCGGGATCCGGCGGGTTGACGCTGCCAGCCGGCCCGCTGGCAGCTCCGGGCGGCGGAGTCACCCTCGTGGGATTGCGACCCTACTCATCTCCGTTGTGCCAGCCGCTGACCGGCGCTGGGTGTCCTTCGGACGGAACCCCCGTCTTTTCCGGCATCTTCACCGAAAACACCGTCGCCCGTTCGAACTACAACTCGTTGCAGGTCCTTCTGCAGAAAAACTTCACCAAGGGTCTGCAGTTTCAGGCTTCCTACACCTGGAGCAAGACCATGGACAATGCTTCCAGCTTCGAGAGTGCTTTGAACCCGCTCAATTTCAACGCCACCTACGGGCTCTCGGCTTACGATGCGCGGAATCGCTTCGTCTTCAATTACGTTTGGGACCTCCCAGTTCCGAAGTTTGATGGCTTCAAAGGTAAACTGCTGGACGGCTGGGAACTCACCGGCATCGTTACCTTTCAGAGCGGTTTTCCCATCCGCATTACTTCGCAGGACGACGTCGAAGAGTTGGACTCCACCGACCTGTTCGAATTCCCCGGCGAACCCAACTTGACCGCGCCGTTCCACACCCAGAATATTCGCAAGAATAACGGCTTCGTGTTCGATCCCTCTCTATTCACCAACGCAACCGTGGCACCAGGCACCATCGGCGATGCGCCGCGCTCCATCTGCTGCGGACCCGGCATCAACAACTGGGACATGAGTTTCATGAAAGAAACGCGTTTCGGAGAACGATGGAATATGGAGTTCCGCGGCGACATCTTCAACGTCTGGAATCACGCGCAGTTCTACAGCGTCGATGGCGACGTATCGAACGCCGGCAGCACCTTTGGACAAGTTCAACACGTTCATGATCCACGCCTGGTCCAGTTCTCGCTGAAGTTCCGGTTCTAGCGCGGATCAAGCGATTAAGAGACAATTCAGAAGGCGCGGCTCTCCAACGGCCGCGCCTTCACGCCTGAAGTTTCGAGTTCGAGAAAGATACTGACCGCAGGGAACAGACCTGCAAACCCGGAAGGCTCACATGTACGAAGCCCTACAGAAGGAAATCGCCACCTACGAGAAGAGAACGCCCAAGTCCGCGGAAGCTTACAAACGGGCCTTGCAACGCATCCCCCTCGGAGTCGCCAGCAACTATCGCCATTACGAGCCATATCCCATCTTCGTGAAAAACGGCAAGGGGAGCCGCATCCACGACCTCGACGGCAACGAATATATTGACCACAACCTGTGCTTTGGCGCATTGATGGCCGGACATTGCCACCCCGCGGTGGTGAAAGCCGTTGAGCAGAAGCTGCACGAAGGCACCACCTTCGGCATGCCGCACGATCAGGAATGGGAGCTCGCCGAAGAAATCTGCAAGCGCTACCCGGTAGAAATGGTTCGCTTCGGTTCCAGCGGTACCGAAGTGACCATGCACGCTTGCCGCATCGCGCGCGCCGCCACCGGCCGCGACAAAATCTTGAAGTTTGAAGGCTCCTACCACGGACTGCATGACACCGCGCTCGTCAGCGTCAAGCCCAAGGCCGAAGACTACGGCGATCCCGACGCGCCCAATTCCGTGCCGGGCGGCGGCGGCATCCCCAGATCCGCTTTGGCCAACGTTGTCGTAGCCAGCTTCAACAATCTCGGCAGCGTCGAGCGGCGCTTCCGCGAAAGTCCCGGTCAAATCGCCGCGATTATTCTCGAGCCCATTCTCATGAACGTGGGCCTGTGCATGCCGCAAGCCGGCTTCCTGCAGGGTCTCCGTGATATCGCCACAAAAAATGGCGCTCTGCTCATCTTCGATGAAGTAAAAACCGGCGCAAAGCTTGGCTGGGGCGGCGCCAGCGAATACTTCGGCGTAAAGCCCGACATGATCTGCTTGGCCAAATCCATCGGCGGCGGCTTGCCACTTGCCGCATTTGGATCCAGCCGCGCGGTGATGGATCTGATTTCGCAGCACAAAGTTTTCCACGGCGGCACCTACAACACCAATCGCGTTTCCATGGCCGCGGGTCTCGCCACGTTCCGCGAAGTGCTCACCCGCGAGAATTACGCGCACACCGACAACCTGAGCAAGCAACTCACCGAAGGCTATCGCAAAGTCGTTGCCAAGGTCGGCTTGCAGGCTTACATAGCCAGCGCTGGCGTAAACGGCGCGCTGATGCTCTATCCCAAGGAAATCCAGAACTATCGCGACTGGACCACCATCGACATCGACCTCTGGCGCCACTATTGGTTCGCCATGGTCAATCGCGGCGTCCTCGCGCAACCATACTGGTGGGACGAGCAGTGGACCATCTCGGTCCAGCACACGGAAGCCGACATCGACAAACACCTGTCCGTGTTTGAAGAAGTCGCTCCCGCGTTGGCCAAAGCCCAGCAAGAGCGCGGCGCCGCCGTAGCAAGTTCCGCCGGCCACTAGTCCCAGTCGCGCCGGAAGCGATGTTATCGCGCAGGGCAGAACATGTAGGGGCGCAGCATTGCTGCGCCCCAGCTTGCCCAAGCCGATGAAGTCGCGTCGGTGTTCATTCCGTCGTGAGGAGCAACTAGTTGTCGAACGAGGCCATCTCCCCAATCGCGAATGGCGACCCCGCCACGCCTCATCTGCGCCGCGTTTTGGGCCGGTGGGACCTTGTCCTGCTTTTCGTTGTCGCAGTCTTTAACCTTAACGTTGTCCCGTCCATCGCCGCCAATGGCGGCGTAACCATTTGGCTGTGGATCATCTCCCTAGTTCTCTTCTTCTGGCCGCAGGGCATCGCCGTGATTGAGCTGGCGCACCGCTATCCCGGCGAAGGTGGCGTCTACCTCTGGGCGAAAGAAATTTTCGGCGATTTTCACGGCTTCCTTTCCGGCTGGTGCTACTGGACCAACAACATGATGTACGTTCCGACCATCATGCTGTACTTCGTCGGTGTGTTCGTGTTTGCGCTTGGCTCCGGGCATCAGTCCCTGGCCGACAACAAGGTTTTCGCTTTGAGTGCTTCGTTGATTCTTCTCGCCGTCCTGGTGGTACTCAACGTTATCGGGCTTGGCGTAGGAAAATGGATCAACAACCTCGGTGCGATCGGAACCGGAATCGCCGCTGCCGTTCTGATTGGCTTGGGCATCATCGTCTGGTTTCGCTTCGGTACTACGGTGACCACCGCGGACTTCCAGATTCCAGCAAACCCGCGCTTCGTCCTCAATTCCTTCGGCGTAATCTGTTTCGGTCTCGTCGGTCTCGAACTCGCATCAGTCATGGGCGACGAAATTGAGAATCCTCAACGCATTTTGCCGGGAGCCGTCGCGTGGGGCGGCGTTTTGTCCGGACTCCTCTATATCGGTGCGACGCTCACCCTGCTGATCGCCGTCAGCAAGCAAGACATCAGTGTTCTGCAAGGCATCGTGCAGGCGGTCAGCCACATGTCGGCGAAAGTGAATGCCGCGTGGATCGTTACGCCCTTCGCGTTCCTGCTGAGCCTTTCCATTGCCGGAATCGGTTCGGCGTGGCTGGCCGGTTCGGCGCGCATCCCGTTCGTTGCCGGCCTCGATTCCTACATGCCGTCGTGGCTCGGAAAAGTGCATCCAAAATATGCGACGCCGTACGCGGCGTTGATCGTGCACGCGTTGGTGTCGATGATTCTGGTGATCGTGAATTTCACGGGCGCGGGCGTCCAGGAGACCTTCCAAAAATTGTTATCGCTGGCGGTGGTGCTACAACTGGTGCCATTTCTGTACATGTTCGGCGCGCTGCTCAAGATTGCCGCCGACGAATCGTTCGTCAAAGGCCGCTATGGCAAGCCCATGCTTTTCTTTGCGGGAGTGAGCGGGCTGGTGACCACAATCCTTGGCATCGCGCTGGCCTTCTTTCCAGCCCAGCAGATCACTTCGGTCATGTCGTACGAGGTGTGGATGTTCGGCGGAACCCTGCTGTTCATTGGCCTCGCGGCATTTTTCTTCTTCGTCTACGGTCGGCGAAAAGCAGCACGCAAACTGGCGGCAATAGTCCCAGCAAACTAACATGGCAAGTCGGAAAAAAATGACGGTCCAAACTCCAAGCTCTGTAGGGGCGCAGCACTGCTGTGCCCCAAGCTCCCAGGCGCGAAACGCCCGGCGCATTTCTTCAAGGGGTCGGAGCTTTAGCTCCGACATAAGTGCCTACTCTCGATGGGCTTTAGCCCCTGAAGAAAGCTCTTAGCTTTTTTCCTGCGGCCCGCACAGGCGGAGCTGCAAAATGGTTCGTTCGGAGGAGTCTCATGTCAGGCGGCGTAAAAGCGGACGTACAGACTTATAAGAATTACGTGAACGGCCAATGGGTCGCTGCTGCGTCCGGCGAAACCTTTCCCGTATACGATCCATCGACCGAAGAAGTGATCGCCCACGTTGCCGCAGCGGGCCCCGCCGATGTGGACGCTGCCGTCAAGGCCGCTCGCGAGGCGTTTGACAACGGACCTTGGCACCAGACCACTGCCCAGGATCGCGGCCGTATTCTCTTCAAACTCGCCGAAAAGGTCCGGCAGAATACCGCGCACCTTGCCGACATCGAATGCCGCAACACCGGCAAGCCAATCGTCGAAGCAGAATACGACATCGCCGATGTCGCAACCTGCTTCGAGTACTACGGCGGACTGGCAACCAAGGTCATGGGGCACGTCAATCCGGTCCCGGCGAACGCGTTGAGTTTCACGATGCGCGAGCCGGTTGGCGTAGCCGCACAAATCATTCCGTGGAACTATCCGTTGCTGATGGCCGCGTGGAAGCTCGCGCCCGCCATTGCCGCAGGCTGCGCCTGCATCCTGAAACCCGCGGAGCAGACTCCGCTTACGGCGCTCGAATTTGCCAATTGGTTTGAAGAAGCCGGCTTGCCGCCCGGCGTCGTGAACATAATCAACGGCTTCGGCGAAACGGCCGGTGCCGCGCTCGTCGCTCATCCTGGCGTTGATAAAGTGGCGTTCACCGGCAGCGCAGCCGTCGGTAAAATCATCGTAAAGAGCGCCGCCGACACCCTCAAACGTGTCACTCTCGAACTCGGTGGCAAGTCCCCGAATATTTTCTTTGCCGAAGCCGACTGGGAAGCTGCCGTAGATGGCGCGCTGTTCGGCGTCTTCATCAATCAAGGCGAAGTTTGTTCCGCGGGCAGCCGTATTCTCGTCGAAAAAAAGATCTACTCCAAGTTCGTTGAGTCCATGACCGAAAAGGCCAAGCGCATCACGCTCGGACCGCCGCTTGCGCGCGAAACGAAAATGGGTCCGCTGGTCAGCAAAGAGCAATACGATCGCGTCAGCTCCTACCTAGAAATTGGAAAAAAGGAAGCCAAGGTGGCGATCGGGGGCGGGCGCCCGAAGGCTTTCGGCAAAGGCTACTATCTCGAGCCGACTATTTTCTACGACGTGGAAAACAGCGCGCGGATCGCCCGCGAGGAAATTTTTGGCCCGGTCGCCTCGGTGATTCCCTTCGATGGTGAAGCCGATGCGATTCGCATCGCTAACGATACGCCTTACGGTCTCGCAGCGGCGGTGTGGACCCGCGACATTTACAGAGCGTTCCGCGTCGTTAAGTCCCTTCGCGCCGGCATCGTGTGGGTCAATCATATGCAGCCGACCTACGTCGAGGCTCCTTGGGGCGGCTACAAGCAGTCCGGGTTCGGCCGCGAGCTGGGTCCCTGGGGTCTCGAGGAATATCTCGAAACCAAACAGGTTTTTGTGAATCTCGACGAAACTCCAATCGGATGGTACTGAACATGGCTACGATTCAAATTCGCACGGAAATTCCCGGGCCGCGGTCGCGAGCCTTGATGGCTCGCCGCGAGGCCGCGGTGCCTCGCGGGCCGTACAACACCACGCCCGTTTTCGCGGCGCGCGCGGAAGGCGCGACCATCGAAGACGTCGACGGCAACCGCTATCTCGATTTCGCGGGAGGCATCGGCTGCCTGAACGTGGGACATCGCGCCCCGCGCGTAGTGTCCGCGATTCAAGAACAATTGGACAAGCATCTGCATCTCTGTTTTGCGGTTACGCCGTATGAGAGCTACATCGCTCTGGCGGAAAAACTAAACGCGCTCGCGCCCGGCAACTTTGCAAAGAAAACGATCGTCCTCAATACCGGCGCCGAAGCGGTCGAAAACGCCGTCAAAATCGCCCGCGCATTCACGAAGCGTCCGGCGATCATCTGCTTCGAGGACGCATTCCACGGCCGCACGATGATGGCCATGTCCCTGACCAGCAAAGCGCATCCCTACAAGGCTGGCTTCGAACCTTTTGCCAGCGACGTGTATCGCATTCCGTTCGCGTATTCGTACCGCAGCGAGCCCGGCGCCACACCGGAAACGTTCGCGCATCATCTCGAGAATGCGTTCAAGCGTCACGTCGCGGCTGAATCGGTGGCTGCTGTCATCGCCGAACCGGTTCTCGGCGAGGGCGGCTTCGTCGTTCCGCCGCGCGATTACTTCAAGGCATTGCACGCGATCTGCCGCAAGCAAGGAATCCTTTTTATTGCCGATGAAGTGCAGTCGGGCTTCGCACGAACGGGCAAATGGTTCGCCTCCGAGCATTTCGGAATCGAGCCGGACTTGATCGCCATGGCCAAATCGCTTGGAGGCGGTATGCCCATCGCCGCTGTGACGGGTCGCGCGGAGATCATGGACGCGCCCGCCGTTGGCGGTCTGGGCGGAACATTTTGTGGGCATCCTGCATCGTGTGCCGCGGCGCTCGCGGCGATTGAGACCATCGAGAAAGATGGCTTGCTGGCGCGTTCTACCGCGCTCGGAAAGCATTTCGAGGCGCGCGCTCGCGCGTGGCAAAAAAAGTGGCCGCTGGTCGGCGACGTTCGTGGTCTGGGCGGCATGTGCGCGATTGAGCTGGTGCGCAACGCGCAAACGCGCGAGCCCGCTGACAAGGAGACCAAGCAAGTCGCGGAGTATTGCTGCAAGCACGGTCTTATCACCATTACCGCCGGCACATTCAACAACGTCATTCGCATTCTCGTGCCGCTCGTGGTCACTAACGAACAGCTCGACGAAGGGCTTGACGTCATCGAGGCAGCGCTCGCCTCGGTTGCGGAACAAAAACAACCCGCGCTGTCCCACGCTTGAAGAATCCGTAGCGGCCGCTTTCCGAAGCGGGCGTTCTTGGGTTCCAGGCTTTACGGACTGCGGAAAAAGTCTTTTTCTTTAGGAGGTCGGTGCTTTAGCGCCGACATAAATTGCGTGCTTTCAACGGGCTTCAGCCCCTGAAGGAAGCTTTCTCTTCGTTTTGTTGCATTTTTCCGCGGCCAAAACTCCGACCTGCGGAAGTTGAAGCGAGCCGCTTTCGGGCGCAAACTGGTCCAGGGACTTTCTATGAGCACAACCATCACAAACAACACGTCTACAAACAACACGTCTACAAACAGTTCGTCCGTCAGCGCCACCGCGCTCGACGTGGGCTTTTTGCTGGACGGCAAATGGCACACCAACGGCGAACCGGTAGAAATTCGATCGCCGGGAACCGGACAGCTTGTTGGCACCACCTATCGCGCATCCGCAAAACAGGCGGAAGCTGCTATTGCCGCTGCCGTTCGCGCATTCGACGTGACCCGCAAGCTCGGTGGTTACGAACGGCAGAGGATATTGCGCTCCGTCTCGTCCGGTATCGAAAAACATCGCGACGAACTGGCCCGCATCATGGCGCTGGAAGCGGGCAAGCCGCTGAAGGCCTCTCGCGTCGAAGTCGATCGCGCAATCTTCACGTTTGCCGTTGCCGCCGAAGAAGCGGTGCGCGTTGGCGGCGAATACCTGCCGCTGGATTGGCAAGCCTCCACCGCGGGCCGCTGGGGAATTGTGCGGAGATTTCCGCTCGCGCCGATAGCCGCGATCACCCCTTTCAACTTCCCCATCAATCTAGTAGCGCACAAACTCGCTCCGGCAATCGCGGCGGGCTGCACCATCATCCTTAAGCCCGCGCCGCAAACTCCGTTCACCGCTTTGCGGCTTGCGCAAATTATTGAAGAGGCCGGCTGGCCGGCTGGCGCATTGAATGTGTTGCCGCTGTCGAATGAGGACGCCGCGCTGATCGTGCGCGACGATCGCATTAAGCTTCTCAGTTTTACGGGCAGCACCGCCGTCGGGTGGCAATTGAAGGCGCAAGCCGGGAAAAAGCGCGTAGTGCTGGAACTCGGCGGCAACGCCGGCGTGATCGTTTGCGGCGATGCGAATTTGGATTTCGCCGCGGAGCGTTGCGCAGCAGGAGGGTTTACCTACGCGGGGCAAACTTGCATTTCCGTTCAGCGCATCCTTGTGGAGGACAGCGTTTACGATAAATTCATCGGAGCGCTCGTTCCCCGCGTTCAAAAACTGAAAGTCGGCGACGTTCTGGACGAAACCAGCGACGTGGGCCCGCTGATCAACGAAGCCGCGGCGCGACGCGTCACTGAGTGGATCGAGGAAGCGGTCCGCGGGGGAGCCCAACTCCTTTGCGGCGGACAGCGCACCGGCTCGACGGTCACGCCTGCTGTGCTCGCCAACACCAAGCCCGACATGCGCGTGAACTGCATGGAGATTTTCGGGCCGGTCGTCACCGTCGAAAGATTTAACGATTACGGCGACGCCCTGGCTTCCATCAATCGCTCCGATTTCGGCTTGCAAGCCGGCGTCTTCACCCGCGACTTCCTGCGCATCACGCGGGCCTTCGAGACACTCGAAGTAGGCGGCCTGATGATCGGCGAAGTGCCTTCCTTCCGGATCGACCACATGCCTTACGGCGGCGTCAAGGACTCCGGTCTGGGCCGCGAGGGCCTGCGTTACGCCATCGAGGAAATGACCGAACCCCGCCTCCTCGCCATCAACCCCGCCGGTCTCTAAAATCAGCCGGGGTCCCCGTTTGTCGGCCGGGTGCCGCACCCTTCGGTTTTTGAGGGTGCGGTTTTTGACTCTTGTTTCCCGCCTCCAGCGCATCCCTAATACTCTCAACGTGTTAACAAGCGGTTCGAATGATTACAGATAAAGTACTTAACGTATTATATATTCTATGCTACTTTTCCGCGTGTACACTGACACGAATCCTTACCCATTCCGCTCCATGCCGGCAGCTCAGCGCCAAGCGCCGACTTTGTTTTTCCGCCATCCTAAACCTTGTATAATCAATACTTACACAAGTCTATCAAAACAAGCCGCTTTAACTACCTGCAGAATGAATACTTACAAAAACAGGGGAAAGGGGGGTATTACGATTAACTGAGTATCCGGTTGCCATGGATTCGATGCATTTAGAACGTGAAGCGCACACCTATTTGGGCGGCGAAGGGAATGCCAACTGTTGTGCCTGGTCCAAAGAAATCGCCGAGCGCCCCGGAAGGGACCAGCAGTTGTTTACCGCTCGTGACC
>Ga0210401_10004627_pt1 | contig 14357 bp, 8 predicted proteins | sample IncBWH32MmetaG_FD_150866 | JGI IMG/M metagenome (GOLD analysis project Ga0210401, IMG submission 150866) | Forest soil microbial communities from Barre Woods Harvard Forest LTER site, Petersham, Massachusetts, United States - Inc-BW-H-32-M | ecosystem: Environmental > Terrestrial > Soil >... | reverse complement strand
CGCCCTCCGCGAGGTGGAAGAGGCGTTCGGCGGCGGCGCGCGTGAGCATCGGCGCGAGCGGCCTGATCAGCTCGCGGTGCTTGACGCGTTCGTTGAGCATGCGCCGGGCGTCGGCATTGCAGGGATTGGCGAGGATGCTGCGATGACCGAGCGCGCGGGGACCGGTCTCGGCGACGCCCTGATAGAGACCGATCACGCGGTCGCCGGCCACCATGTGGGCGAGCAGATCGGCGACTCGCGCTCTCACCTCGGGCTGGGAGCAGTCGCCGAGCGGCATCGCCTCGGCGGTGGGCTCGACATCGATGCTCGCCCTGATCTCCGCGGTGGTGGGCGCGAATCCGCAGCGGAAGGCGTGTCGCAGCGGCGGGCCGGGCTGGGCGCCGGCGAGCATTGCGAAGGTGTAGGCGGCGCCGATCGGGCCGCCGGCGTCGTTGGGCGTCGGCGGCACCCAGAGGTGCAGCCGCGTGTCCGCGAGCCCGAGGTGGTGCCCATACCAGCGCTCGTCGAAGCACTCCAGCAGGCGCATGTTGGCGACGCAGTTGAGCGCCGCGCCGCCGGTGAGGATGAGACGGTGACCGCCGGTGCTGCGAATCAGGTGCTCCACCAGGTGCGCGAGCGCGTCCTCGAACACCATCTGCACGGCGGCCGCCTTGTCGACGCGCTCACGGGTGACCTCGGCGTGGCGGATATCCTCGACATCTAGCACCGCGTCGGGATTCCACATCTGCTCGAGCGGCACCGGCTGGCCGAGGATCTCGATCAGCTCGTCGGTGTAGGGCTTACCCCAACCGCCCCGTGTCCAGTTGGCGAACGCCCGGTTGATTCGTATCTCGCCGTCCGGGCCGAGGTAGAGGATGTGCTTCAGCCGCCGGTAGTAGCGGTTGGTGAGCCGGTTGCCGTCTCCCCACGCGGCGGCGCCCATGTAGCGTCCCTCGGAGCTCAATAGCGGCCAGCCGCCTTGGGTGGAGCTGAGAAAGCCGTACATCGTCCCGAGCGAATCGCAGAGCGAGCCCTGCTTGCCCAGCAGCGTGAGGCGACCGGGCTCCCAGTTGTAAAGTGAGGTCGAAGCGTCGTCGCCCGCTCCATCCACCACCAGCACCATCGCCGGGGCGCCGTCGGCGGCGAAGGGCGACACTGCATAGCTGAAGTAAGCGTGGTTGTCGTGGTGGCGCATCCCGATGATGGGCATGCGCCGGTCGAGCCCGAGCTGGCGCCCGAGACGCGCGGAGGCCTTCAGGAGCGTGCTCCTGTCGGTGGGGATGATGTTGTCGGGCACCCCCGAGCGCGCTCCCTGCACGAGACTCATGGGTGCCTCCTCGAGCACCAGTCGCGCGACAAGCTCGCCGACTACCGCCGGGTAGTCGAAGCTGCCCACGCAAGCCGCCAGCTCCGTGGGCTCGACGCCGAGCGCCCGCAGGCGCCGGCCGATCGCCTCGACCGACTGCTCGGGGTACTCGGCGTAGTGCTTGATCGCGGTGTAGCGCTCCTCCTCTTCGTTGCAGATGAGCTCCACGCCCGCCCGCTCGGAGACCCGCACGAGGGCGGCGCCGGCGTTGTGGCTGGCGGCGGTGATGCCGAGCACGTAGGACTCGCGGCCGGCAGCGAGCGTCTCGCGCAGCGCCGCCAGCCGTGCGCCGGCGAGCTCACTGCCGGGGCGGTGCACCTCGCAGCGCGAGAGCAGCGCTCCATATGCGGCACAGACAGCGCGGCTGCCCCAGGTGGCCAGGTGGGGATGTCGCGGGCCCCACCTGCCGAAGATCGCATGCAGCTCCCCGCCCATCCCTCGGGCATCATAGCCTAGAAAACAAAGACTTACTTACCCCGACGGCTACAAACAGGGCTATGCAAATGTGTCCACCGCCCGCCGTCAGTCGGTGGTGGGTGGGTGGCTGGCGCCGGGGGAACGGCGCCAGCGCCGGCGCCGTCTGATGACGCCGGCGCCGTCCCGCCGATCAGCCGCTCATCCGCCCGATCAGCCCTTCATCTCGCCGATCAGCCGCTCATCCGCCCGATCAGCCGGTCATCCCGCCGAACAGCCCGCCGGTGATGTGCAGCGTCTGGCCGTGCACGTAGTTCGACCACGGCGAGCACAGGAAGAAGATCCCGCCCGCGGCCTCCTGCGGCGTCGCCGGTCGCCCGAGCGGGATCAGCATCGAGGCCATCTGGCGCATCTGCTCGGGGATCCCGAGCTGCACCTTCTCGCCGCCGATCTCCATCGTGTTGTCGTCGACCTTCGCCTGCGTGAGGCGCGTGTCGATGAAGCCGAACGCGACCGCGTTGACGTTGACTTTGAACTGGCCCCACTCCTTCGCGAGCGTTTTCGTCAAGCCCACCACGCCGGCCTTCGCGGCCGAGTAGTTGGCCTGGCCGGCGTTGCCCATCGTGCCGGAGGTGGAGGAGACGTTGACGATCTTGCGGAACACCTCCTTGCCTTCCTCGCGCTCTTGCTTGGCCGGCTCGCGCAGATGCGGGGCGGCGGCGCGGACGATGCGGAACGGCACCACCGTGTGGATGTCGAGCATCGCCTGGAACTGCTCGTCGGACATCTTGTGGATCGGCGCGTCCACGGTGTAGCCGGCGTTGTTGACGACGATGTCGATCCGCCCGAACGCGTCGAGCGCGCGCTTCACGAGCTCGTCGGGGGCGCCGGGCTTGGTGAGGTCGCCGGCGTGCACCGCCGTCTCACCGGCGATCTCACCGGCGGTCTGCTGCGCGATGTCGCCGTCGAGATCGTTGATCAGCACGCTTGCGCCGTGCTCGGCGAGCAGCTCTGCGGTGGCGCGGCCGATGCCGCGCGCGGATCCGGTGACGATGGCGGCTTTGCCGTCGAGAACTCCCATGGTGTCGTCTGCTCCTTTTTCGTTCGCCTTGGTTGCCGGCGGTGGAGGTTATCCGTCCGGCGCGGGCGGGGGAGCGACGGTGACCCCCGTGCCGCGCGGCGTGGCGAGCACGGCCGGGGGCCGAGGGGGTCGAGCCGGCGACGGCGCGACGCGAGGAGTGTCCGGGTGGCACGACCGTGCCGAAGTCCTGGGTGTACAGCGCCCCGGCCTGCCCTTCGTCGAGCGACGCCGGCGCGCGCGGTTCGACGCCCACCCCGGTTTCGCGGTAGGCGCCGTCGAGGATGTTGGCGCGGTGGCCGGGCGATTCCATCCAGGCGCCCACGATCGTCCGCGGCGTGGCCAGCCACAGCGTGCCCCACGCGATGTTCTCGCCGACGACGTAGCCGTCCTGCGCGGAGGGGATGAAGCCGCTCGCGCGGATCCGCTCCAGCGGCGTCAGCCCGTCGGGGGAGACGTGCGCGAAGAAGTCTTCGTCGGCCATTTCGCGGCTGTGCCGCTGCGCTGCGCGCATCAGCTTCGCGTTGACGGCAAGCGCCCCCTCACCGTGGGCCTGGCGTTCCTGATCGATCAGGCACAGCACCGCCGTGCGCACCTGTTCGATGTTGTCGGGGGAGGGCGTGAGGTTGGCGTTCGGGCAGGTCGCGGCGGCGGTAGCGGTGGCGAGCAGGAAGGCCGCGATTGTGAGCAGCGTTGTAAGTCGGGCACGTGCCACCTTCGTGGCATCGGCCGCCCTGCGCCCGAGTTTGAGCGATGGGCGAAGGTTTGGACACCTTTGCTACAGCTCCAGCACGCGCCCGAGGATCTCGCGCATGATCTCGTCGCTGCCGCCGCCGATCGGGCCGAGGCGGGAGTCGCGGGCGGCGCGCTCGACCCAGCCCTCGCGCATATACCCGGCGCCGCCGTGGATTTGCAGGCAGGCGTCCATCAGCTCGTAGGAGGCGCGCTGCGTGAGCAGCTTGGCCATCGTGACCTCCTTCAAAGGCTCCTCGCCGGCGAGGAAGCGGCGCAGCGCGTCGTAGGTGACGCAGCGGCAGGTGTACACGCTGGTGGCCAGCTCGGCGAGCCTGTGGCGCGTGACCTGGTGCTTGGCGAGCGGCCGGTCGAAGACGATCCGCTCGCGCGCAAACTGGGCGGTGCGCTCCCACGCCAGGCGCATCGCCGCGGCGGCGCCGAGCGCCATCGCCAGGCGCTCCCACTGGAAGTTGGCCATGATCAGCTTGAAGCCCTCGTGCTCGGGGCCGAGCAGGTTCTCCGCGGGCACGAACACGTCCTCGAAGGCGATCGTCGCGGTGTCGGAGGCGGCCCAGCCGAGCTTCTTCAGCTTCGATGAGGTAACCCCCTCACCACGCTCGACGATCAGGAACGAGATGTCGTGGTGGCGGGTGGGTGGGTTCGTTTCCTTCGTCTTCACCGCGGTCACCATGAAATGCGCGCGCACGCCATTGGTGATGTAGGTCTTCTCGCCGTTCACCACCCAGCCGCCGTCGACGCGCTCGGCGCGGGTCCGCAGCGCGGCCACGTCCGAGCCGGCGCCCGGCTCGGTGATCGCCAAAGCGCCGATCTTCTCGCCGGCGATCGCGGGCGCGAGGTAGCGGCGCTTCTGCTCCTCCGTCCCGAACTTCCAGATCGGCGGCGTGGCGATGTTGACGTGGGCGCCGATCCCCGCCGCGGTGCCGCCGGAGCCGGTGCGCGCCAGCTCCTCGATCAGCACGGCATCATGCAGGTAGTCGCCGCCCTGGCCGCCGTGCTCCTGCGGGTACTTCAACCCGAGGAAGCCGTTTGCCGCCAGCTTGCCGAACACCTCGTCGGGAAACCATTCCTCACGCTCCCACCGCGGCGCGTGCGGCGCCAGCTCGTTCTCCACGAAGCGGCGGATCGACGCGCGCAACTCCTCGTGCTCGTCAGTGAAGGGGGGCTCGGGTGCGCTCATCGGCTGGTCGATAGGTGCTGTTCCGGATGGTGCATGCACAAGCGGCCGGAGCGTCGCATGCGATTTTATAAAGCGCGGCCTATAAAGGTGTTCCCGCCGGCGCATGCGCCGGCGGGCCGGATGGTGCATGCACCATCCGGGGGAGTCGCACATGTGCGACTCCCTACGGAGCGCGCATGCGCGCTCCGAGCAGGGTCGCATGCGACCCTGCTTCCGCTGCCGCATGCGGCAGCGGTCACACGTCATCACAACCCGTACGACCGCCCGATCACCTCGAGCATCACCTCGTCGGTGCCCGCGCCGATGCGGTTGAGGCGCAGGTCGCGCCACGCGCGCTCGATCCCGTACTCGCGCATGTAGCCCGCGCCACCGTGGATCTGCAGGCACTCGTCGGCGACCTCGCAGGCGATTCGCGAGGCGTAGAGCTTCGCGATCGAGATCTCGCGCACGGGGTAGTCGCCGTTGGTGTGGCGCCACGCGGTCATGTACACCATCTGCCGCGCGGTTTCGATCTTGGTCGCCATCTCCGCGAACTTGTGGCGGATCACCTGGAAGTTGCCGATCGAGCGGCCGAACGCGGTGCGCTCTTTGGCGTATTCGAGCGTGCGGTCGAAGCAGCGCTGCGCCCCCGCCACGCAGCCCGCCGCGCCGATCAGCCGCTCGCCTTGCAGCTCCCACATGATGTGGTAGAAGCCCCTGCCGACCTGGCCGAGCACCGCGGACTCGGGCACGCGCACATCCTGGAAGGCCAAGAGCGCGGTGTCGGAGGCGTGCATCCCCATCTTCTCGAGCTTCTTCTCCCTGATCACGCCGGGGGAGTCCATCGGCACGAGGAACAGCGTGAAGCCGTCATAGCCGGCGTCGGCGTCGGTCTTCGTGACGAGCACGATCACGTGCGCGCGGTGGCCGTTCGTTATGTAGGTCTTCGAGCCGTTGATCACGTATTCGTCGCCGTCTTTGACGGCGCGCGTCTTGATCCCTTTCACGTCGCTGCCGGCGTCGGGCTCGGTGATCCCGAGGCACAGGATCTTCTGCCCCTTGATCGCCGGTTCGGCCCACTGGCGCTTCTGCTCCTCGGTCCCGAACGCGAGGATCGGCGGCATCGCCATGTCGGTCTGCACCGCCACGCCCATCGCGAGGCCGCCACTGTTGGCGTAGCCGATCGCCTCGGCCAGCACTAGCGCGCTGTAGTAGTCCCCGCCCTGCCCTCCCCACTCCTCGGGCTTGTCGAGGCCGAGGAAGCCGAGCTCGCCCATCCGCGCGAACACCGAGTCCGGGAATGTCGTCTCCTCCCATTCCTCCGCGTGCGGCGCCAGCTCCTTGATCGCGAAGTTGCGGATCGACTCGCGCAGCTGTTCGTGCTCGTCGGTGAACAGGAAGTGCTTGCGCTTGGCGTGGAAGTCCGGCTTCAGCACGGGCTCGGCGGTGGCGGCCATCTCGGGTGGGCTCCTTGTCTGGTGGGTCGCGCGGAACGCGGCGCGGTTCGTCGTGATCGCTTGTGCTCGCAGAAACTAGCGCTTCAGCCAGGAAAAGGAAAGCGGGCTGACGCCCACCCCTCCGTCCGGCCCGGGCCGGGCCGGACGGCTGCCCCGGGGGAGGACGAAGGAGGCCGAGCGTTCCGTCCCAAGCCGTGCGTAACGTGCACACAATGAGCTACACGAGCTGTTCGCGGGCGCTAGAATCGCCCAATGCCGACGGTCATTCTCGATCCGCTTCCGGTGGAGATCGATGAGTTCTTGGCGCGCCGGGAGGAGTTCGGGCTTGACGGTGCCGACGAGATGTGGGAAGGGGTGCTGCACGTGAATCCGGCCCCATATGGACGGCACTCCCATATCCAGCAGCAGCTCGCGGAGCTGCTGGGGCCGTTGGCGCGCGCCGGGGGTCTCACCCCGGCGATGGGGGGCTTCAATCTTGGGGCCAGGGGCAACTACCGCGTGCCGGACGGCGGCATCCATCACCCCGGACCCGATGAGATGTACTACTCCACCGCGGCGCTCGTCGTGGAGATCGTTTCCCCCGACGACGAGAGCTGGGCGAAGCTGCCGTTCTACGCCGCCCATTACGTAGACGAGGCGCTGATCGTGGATCCGCAAAAGCGCGAGATCCATTGGTTCGCGCTGCGCGGCATGCGCTACGAGCCGATCGAGCGCAGCGGATTGATCGACCTCGGGACGAAGGAGCTGGCCGAGCGAATCGAGTGGGAATAACACCCGATAGTGCGCCCCAGCGCCCTGGCTGAGCAGCCAGCCCGGCGTGCAGGCGCCACGCCGGCCGGTTACGATGCCGGTCGTGTCCGAGCAGCCCGATGCCGCCGACCAGTCCCAGTCCGCCCGGGAGGCGCCGGCATCCGAGGTCCCGCCCGCACCCGTCCTCTACACCCTTGCCAACGGCGTCGCCACTATCACGCTCAACGAGCCGGCGACCCGCAACGCCCTCTCGCCGGAGCTGCTGCTGGGGCTGATCGCCGCGTTCGAGCGCGCGCGGGACGACGCTGAGGCGCGCTGCGTGGTGCTCGCCTCCTCGCACGAGAAGGTGTTCTCCTCCGGCGCCAACCTCGGCGGCTTCGCCGGGGATGTGCCGCTGGTGTACAAGCACTTCGGCACCGAGCGCTTCGTGGGGCTGTTCAAGCTGATCGGTTCCATGCCCAAGCCCGTCATCTGCGCCGCGCGCGGGCACGTGCTCGCCGGGGCGCTGGGGATCGCTTTGGCGTGCGATCTGATCGTCGCCTCCGAGAACGCCACGTTCGGGACGCCCGAGATCAACGTGGGAGCGTTTCCGTTCATGATCATGGCATTGATCTACCGCAATGTGCCGCGCAAGAAGGCCAACGAGCTGCTGCTGCTCGGCGAGCGGCTCTCGGCGCAGGAGGCGCTCTCGGCGGGGCTTGTCAACAAGGTCGTGCCTGCCGCGGAGTTCGACGCGGCGGTCGCCGAGTGGGCCGCCAAGCTGGCCGGCAAGTCGCCGCTGATCATGCGTCTCGGCAAGGATGCTATGCGCCGGCAGTTGGACATGCCGTTGGAGGACGCGCTCGACTACCTGCGCGCGCAGCTGTCGCTGGCGCTCTCCACCGAAGACATCGTGGAGGGCGTCACCGCGTTCTTCGAAAAGCGCGACCCCGTGTGGAAAGGCCGCTGACATGAGCGACGACACGCCCACCGACGCGCCCACCGAGACTCCCGCGGCGCCGGCCGCCGACGTCCCCACCCCCGAGACGCCCACCGCCGCCATCGACACCCCCGCCTCCCTGCTGCGCCCGCTGGTCGAGGACCTCGAAGCCCGCCGCGCGAAGATCAAGCTCGGCGGCGGCGAGGAGAAGATCGCCAAGCAGCACGAGCGCGGCAAGCTCACCGCGCGCGAGCGGATCGCGCTGCTGATCGATGACGGCACGTTCGTGGAGCTGGGCATCCACGGGCGCCCGCACTTCGCGCAGCGCGCGATGGACGGCGTCGAGGCCCCCGCGGATGGGGTGATCACCGGCTACGGCAAGATCGACGGCCGCCTCGCGGCGGTGTGCGCGTACGACTTCACGGTGATGGCGGGCTCGATGGGGATGACCGGGGAGATCAAGACCACTCGTCTGCGCGAGCTGGCGCTGACCAAGCGGATCCCGTTCGTGTGGCTGCTGGACTCCGCGGGCGCGCGCGTGCAGGAGGCGGCCGGCGCGATGTTCGCGGGCTCGGGGCACCTGTTCCGCGAGGAGGTCGTGATGAGCGGGGTGATCCCGCAGGTCGCCGCGCTGATGGGGCCGTGCGCGGCGGGCACCGCGTACATCCCCGGCCTCGCCGACTTCGTGCCGATGGTCAAGGGCCGCGGCTCGATGGCGCTCGCCGGGCCCCACCTCGTGCGCGCGGCGGTCGGCGAGGATGTCACCCAGGAGGAACTGGGCGGCTCGCGCGTGCACTGCCGCCGCTCCGGCGTGGGCGACATGGAGGTGGCCGACGACGAGGAGTGCATCGCGCGGATCAAGGAATACCTCTCCTACTTCCCCTCCAACTGCGAAGAGCCCCCGCCGCTGCGGGCGCCCGGGGCGGGTGGGACCGAGTCTGACCCGATCGACCGTCGCGAGGAGGCGCTGCTCGATGTGCTGCCGGAGTCAAACCGCAAGCCCTACGACATGTACGAGGTGATCAAGCTGATCGTCGACGACGGCGACTACCTGGACATCAAGCGCCAGTGGGCGCGGACGATCATCACCTGCTTCGCGCGCTTCGGCGGGCGGCCCGCCGGGATCGTCGCCAACCAGCCCAAGCAACTGGGGGGGATCCTCGACAACGACTCCTCCGACAAGGCCGCGCGCTTCGTCAACCTCTGCAACGCGTTCGGCGTCCCGCTCGTGTTTCTCCAGGACGTGCCCGGCTTCATGGTCGGCACGAAGGTCGAGGCCGAAGGGATCATCCGCCACGGCGCGAAGATGCTGTACGCGGTCGCCAACGCCACCGTTCCGAAGATCACCGTCATCACCCGCAAGGCGTACGGCGCCGGCTACTACGTGATGAACGGCCGCGCCTACGAGCCCGACCTGATCGTCGCGTGGCCCTCCGCCGAGATCTCGGTGATGGGCGCCGAGGGGGTCGTCGAGATCGCGTTCCGCAAGGTCGTCGAGGAGGCCGAGGACCCCGCCGCCAAGCGCGCCGAGCTGATCGAGGCGTTCCGCAAGCAGTTCGACGTGTACATCGCCGCCGGCAACGACCTGATCGACGATGTGATCGACCCGCGCGAGACCCGCGCGACGATCTGCAAAGCGCTCGAGATGGCGCAGGGCAAGCGCGTCGAGCGGCCGTGGAAGCGCCACGGCGTAGTGCCGGTCTGAGCGACTTGCCGCTATAAGCACGGCGCGTTTTCTGCTTGCGACTTGACAGGCCATGCGCACTCTGCTTATATAAGTCCTGCTGCGGTGGTCCACAGGGGGCCACCAGGTTTACAGCAGACATAGGTTGGAATGGGGCCGCGCCGTTCGGGATGGGCCCTGGGCCAGCACTGGCAGGGTCTTGTCTCGGGAGAGGGATGAGGCACGTCGACGAGGGAGCTGGATCAGCGTGGGTTCACGAGGAATGTTCACGCCGGGCGCCGCTGCGCGCCTGGAGGAGATCGAGGCTGGGGGCGCCGGCAGCGTGGTGGCGATGTCGGCCCGGCGCGGGGCCTCCCGGAACGGGCGGGGCCGCGACAGCACGAGGGTGCGCCTAGCGGGTGCCGCTTCGCCGGGCGTGGCCCCGGGCGGCGCGGGGGCCACGGGGGCGGTCCAGTCGATCGGCCCCGGCCGGATGGAGGAGTTGCAGCGTGTGCGCATCCTCGGCGCGATGGTGCACCTGGTGCGCGAGCGCGGCGTCACGAACGTGACGGTCGCGCACGTGGTTGAGCGCTCCGGTGTCTCGCGCCGCACCTTCTACGAACTGTTCGACGATCGCGAAGCCTGTTTCCTGGCGGCGTTCGAAGCGACGCTCGCCCGCGCGGTGGAGCGCCTTGTCCCCGCCTACACCGACGGCGAGGGGCGCTGGCGGGAGCGGATCCGCGCTGGCCTCGCCGCGCTCCTGCAGTGGCTCGACGAGGAACCCGAAGCCGGCGCATTGTGCGTGGTCGACACGTTCGCCGGCGACCGCCAGGTGCTCAAGCACCGCCGCATGACGGTGGAGGCGCTGGTCGACGTCGTGCATGAGGGCCGCCACGAAGTGACCGCGGGGCCAAGGCCGGCGCGGCTTGCGGCCGAGGGCATCGTCGGCGCGGTGCTCTCGGTGCTGCACGCCCGCCTCTCGACGAGCGAGCCCGAGCCGCTGTCGAAACTCTTGAACCCACTGATGGCGATGGTGGTGCTGCCCTACCTGGGGCCCGCCGCGGCCGATGAGGAACTGGCGCGACGCACGTCGCGCAAACGCCCTCCCGCCAAGCGGCCCCCGGCCCCTGAGAACCCGCTGCGCGGATTGCACATGCGCCTCACCTACCGCACGGTGCGGGTGCTGCTCGCGATCGCCGAGCTCAGCGCAAGCGGAGCGAACCCCTCCAGCCGCGAAGTCGCCGACGCCTCCGGGATCGCCGACGCCGGGCAGATGTCAAAGCTGCTCGCGCGCCTCGAGCACCTCGGCCTGATCGCCAACAATGCGCTCCGCACCGGCCGCGGCGAGCCCAACGCCTGGCGCCTCACCGACCGCGGCCGCGAGGTCGAGCGGGCGATTAGCGAGCAGGCGATGCCCGGCGTGGTGCGGTCATGAGCGGCTCGCGCGGTTGTGCGTGGCGCGGCTTGGAAACGTCGAGGGAACCACCGACCAGGGGGAAGAGGGAATCGTGCGGAGAATAAACCGGAGGTACAACGGGGGCCGCGGGCCCGGTGCGGGCGCCGGCGCGAGGCGATCGGCCGCGAGGGTTGCGATGCAAGCGACCGCGCCGCGCCGGAGCCGCGTATCGGTGAGGCTCTTCAGGGCGGCGGCGGTGTGCCTGGCCGGGGCGTCGGCGATCGCGTGCCACGTCCCGGCCGCGTCGGCGCTTGAAGCGCGCGAACCGGTGGGCGCGCCGTTCGGGTCGTCCAACGCGTTCGAGGGGATCGCGGTGGACCAGTCGACGGGGAATGTGTTCGTGGTCAATAATCGGGCAGAGGACGTGGAAATCTTTGGCCCTGAAGGGGGTGCGCCGGTTGGTGGTGGGCCGTCGGTGCTGACCGGGGCGCTGACGCCGGGTGGCGCGTTCGGTTTCTTCAGCGAAGAACAGTCGGGTCCTGCCGCTGTGGCGGGGAGTGTGTATGTGGATGACTTCGGTTACGGTGGCCGTGCGGGGCGGATGGTCAAGTTCACGCTGAACAGCGCGAGCGATGAATATGAATATGTGTGTGAGATCACGGCGTATGGGGCGTCTGGTGTGGCGTGCACGAAAAATGGCACGATCGGTGGGACTCCGTTTCATGAACCGTTGGGTGTCGCGGTCGATACGCAGGGCGATGTCTATTTCGCGGATTTTGGTAGTGACACCATCTATGAGTTTAATCCTGGGTGGGAACAGATCGCGGCGTTCTCGTTGAGCCAGATCGGCCGAGAATTGGCGAATATCGCCGTTGCGGTGAACGGCACGATCTACGCGCAGAAGTACCAAGGCGCGGTCTGTGAACTGAAGCGCGCTTCGCCGACGAGCGCAAGCTTCGAAGCGGGACAGTGTTTCGGAGAAAAAACGAAAGGGTTGGCGTACGATCGAGCGACGGGGCGGCTGCTGGTCGACAATGGCGAGGTGGTCGAGGAATTCAACGCGGGCGGTGAACTGGTTGGTAGCTTCGACAACACAAAAGGGGCTGGAGGCAGGGAGCAATTTGCTGTTGCCGTCAATGAAGCGACGGGTGACGCATACGTAACAGAAGATGGTGGGGGGAGGGTGCAGGAGTTCGGTCCGTTGATATCGCTCGTGGGGGTTACCGGCCCAGTTGAAGATGTGATGCGCTCGTCGGTGAGGTTGACGGGTTCGGTGAACGCGATGGGTGATGGTGAAGCGCATTATTTCTTCCAGTACGGGACGAGCGCGTCGTATGGCCAGCAGACACCGGAAGCGAGCGCCGGGTCTGGTGATGGCCCCGAACCGGTGAGCGCGAGCGTGACGGGACTCGCCGGCGTCACTGAATATCATTATCGGCTGGTAGCCAAGAACGCGCATAGCACGGTCTACGGCCAGGACATGACGTTCAAAACGGCCCCGGTGGATATCGCGTCGTGTGCGCCGCGTGATGTGAGCGGCCGAGCCGCGAGCTTGTGCGTGATGATCGACCCGGAAGGCGAAGCGACCGGCTACCGGTTCGGGCTGGGTCTCGAACCTCACGCGGGCGCGCTGGAATACGAATTGCTGACGCCGCTGCAGAGCGCGGGGGCGGGGGTCGGCACGGAAAGCTTCTATGTGCCGGTGAGCGGGTTGCGGCCGTTGACGACATACCATTATCGTGTGCTCGCCGAAAACGCTCTGGGGGTCACCGAAGGCTCCGATGAGACGCTCACCACTCCTGTAGCGGAACCGATCGTGAACGACAGGACGCTGTTCGCGACGGAAGTCGCGTTGCACGAAGCGACGCTGCACGGGGCCGTCAACCCGGGGATGGGTGTCACCGAAGTCTATTTCCGCTACGGCCCGGCGGCCGGCGACTACACGCAGCAGAGCCCCGTGTCGTTCACGCCGCTGAACGATCAAGAAGACGCGGTGCAGCAGCTGATCACGGGGTTGGAACCGGGCCGCACCTACCATTACGAGTTGGTCGCGACGAACATCCTGGGCACCGTCACCAGCCCGGACGGGGTGTTCTCGACGATCCCGAGCACCCCGCCGGCGGCCACGACCGGCGAACCCGGTGCGTTGACATCGACGAGTGTGGTGTTGTCGGGTGCGATCGAACCGCGTGAACGCCCGGTCGGGTATGTGTTCGAAGTGGGCACGAGCGCGGCGTACGGGACGAAGATCTTTGGCTCCCTTGAACCGGGGTTGAGCGGCGAAGCGCTGGTCAGCGTGAGCGTCGGCGGGCTGCTGCCCGGCACCACCTACCATTATCGGCTGCTCGCCAGCAGCGTGTCCGGCACCTCGGTCGGGCAGGACCGCACGTTCGCGACCCCGTTGGAGAGCGCGCTGCTGGCGGCGCCGTTGGCGCCGTCGCTGGTCCCGGTACCCGTGTTCCCCGCGGTGGAAGGCACGGCGTCAGGGGCATCGAAGGGCAGGGGCGCCAAGGCCAAGCACAAGCAGGCCAGGAAACGCCGGCGCAGCGCGCATGGTGGGGCGAAGGGCCGGCGCGCGCGGCGGTCGAGGGCCGCTCGGAGGGCACGCAATCAAGGGGAGAGGGGCAGGGTATGATCTCGCTGCGCAAAGGGACCGTGGGTGTCGTGATCGTGATCGTGGCGGTGGCGGCTGCTGTGCTGTTTGCGTCGGCGTCGGCGTTGGGTGCGTGTCCGAACGAGGCGATTCGGGGTGTGCTGCATTCTGAGCAGTTGCCGGATTGCCGGGCTTATGAGATGGTCTCGCCGACGCAGAAGTTTGGCTGGGAAGTCGAATTGCAGTCGGCGGATGAATCGCGGGCGATGTTCGTAAGTTTGGGTGCTTTCTTGGGCAGTGATCAAGCGTTGATCAATTCGTATCTGGTGGAACGTACGTCGGGTGGGTGGGTCACGAAGCCCTTTGCGACCACTCATCCGGTGGCTGTGAGTGCTGGTTTGAGTGAAGGTGTGTTCGAGGAGTTGCCTGCCCCGGATGCGAACTACCATGAAACGGCTTATTACTTGGAGGATCTTCCTTCGGGTGGTCTTGTTGAGATTGGGCCTGTGTTTCCACCGTCGATCAGGCAAGCGGCCGAGGGAAACCCTCCTGTGGATTCGGCTATATCTGGAGCACCTTCTGTGTTTGAACCGAATGTGGTTGATGGGCATTCGCTGTTTGAGATCGAAGGTCCGGGTGGTATCGGTCTAGACGCTTTTTGGCCGGGCGATAGCACGGTGACAAACGGGGGTCTGCGAGCGGCTGGGGTGCTTTCGCTGTATGAATATGATGGGGTTGGTGGTGTTGAACCGAAGTTGGTCGGTGTTCGCAATAAGGGTGCTTTGAGGACGGATCAGGAAGCGCAGTTGCTGGGTCAGTGTGGCGTGGTC
>Ga0210401_10004626_pt1 | contig 14357 bp, 12 predicted proteins | sample IncBWH32MmetaG_FD_150866 | JGI IMG/M metagenome (GOLD analysis project Ga0210401, IMG submission 150866) | Forest soil microbial communities from Barre Woods Harvard Forest LTER site, Petersham, Massachusetts, United States - Inc-BW-H-32-M | ecosystem: Environmental > Terrestrial > Soil >... | reverse complement strand
GAGGCGACCACCGTCTCGCCGTTGACGGCGACATCGAGCAGGGTTTCGGAGCCGAGCTTTTCGACGACCTCGACGACCGCGTCAAAGCCGAGCTCGGGCGGATCGGCGGCGGTGGCGAGGTGGATGTCCTCGGGCCGTATGCCGAGCGCCACCTGTTCGCCGGCGTGATGCCGCACACGACCGGCGATCTCGTCCGGGACCCTGATGTCGATGCCGTCGCTTTTGGCCCACAGCGCACCATTGCTTTCGCCGACCCGCACCGTCAGAAAATTCATCGCCGGCGAGCCAATAAAGCCGGCGACAAAGCGGTTCGCGGGCTCGTTGTAGAGTTCGAGCGGCTCGCCGACCTGCTGGACGAGCCCGTCCTTCATGACGACAACGCGGTCGCCGAGGGTCATCGCCTCGACCTGATCGTGGGTCACGTAGATCGCGGTCGTGCCGAGCCGGTTGTGCAGTTTCTTCAGCTCGACGCGGGTTTGCACCCGCAACTTGGCGTCGAGGTTCGACAACGGCTCGTCGAACAGAAACACTTGCGGATGGCGCACGATCGCCCGGCCGAGGGCGACGCGCTGGCGCTGGCCGCCCGACAATTGCCGCGGCTTGCGCTGCAGCAACTGCTCGATGCCGAGGATCTCGGCCGCCTCCTGCACTCGCCGCGCGATGTCGGCGCGGTCGAATTTCCGCATTTTGAGGCCGAAGGCCATGTTGTCGTAGACGCTCATATGCGGGTAGAGCGCATAGTTCTGAAAGACCATCGCGATGTCGCGATCCATCGGCGGCAGGTTGTTGATGACCTTGTCGTCGATCAGGATGCGGCCCGAAGAGATCGATTCGAGACCAGCCACCATCCGCAACGTCGTCGTCTTGCCGCAGCCGGACGGGCCGACCAGGACCATGAATTCCTTGTCATGGATCGACAGGTTCACGTCGCGGACGGCGTAAACCTCGTCAAAGTTCTTGTTGACGTTCTGGAGGGCAACCTCGGCCATTCTGTTCTCTCGATCGCTCTTAGCCTTTGACCGAGCCGGTCACGCTGGCGACGTAATGCTCGACAAAGAACGAATACACAAACGCCACCGGGATCGAGCCCAATAATGCCCCGGCCATCAGCTCGCCCCAATAAAACACGTCGCCGCGGATCAGCTCGGAGGTGACGCCGACCGGCACCGTCTTTTCACCGGGCGAAGACAGAAAGACGAGCGCATAGATGAACTCGTTCCACGACAGGGTGAAGGCAAAGATCCCGGCCGACAGGATGCCCGGCACCGCGATCGGGAAGATGATGTAGAGCATCGCCTTCCAGCGCGTAGCACCATCGATGCGGGCGCATTCCTCGAGTTCCTTGGGGATGGACTTGAAATACCCCATCATTAGCCAGGTGCAGAACGGGATCAGAAAGGTCGGATAAGTCAGGATCAGGGACCAGCGCGTGTCGCCCAGGTGAAAGTTGCGGATGATGTCGGCGAGCGGAATAAACAGCAGGGTCTGCGGCACCAGATAGGTGATGAAAATGATCGTGCCGAGCGACCCGGCGAACGGAAACTTCAAGCGCGACAGCGCATAGCCGGCGAGCAGCCCGCAGAACAGCGAGATCGCCGTCGCCGACAAGGCGATGATCATCGTGTTCAACAGCCACGTCGTGAACAAGGTCTGCGTCAGCAGGTCCCTGACGTGGCTCAGGGTCGGGTACCAGGTCCAAAATGGGTTGTAGTTTGGCGCGTTCCACGGCCGGTACAATTCCCGGTCGGGCCGGATGGAGGTTATTACCATCCAGTAAAACGGAAACAGCAGCGCGATGATAAACGCGCTCAGCGGAATGTAAAAAAACACCCAGCGCCGCCAGAGCGCACCCTCGATCATCGCTCAGATTCCGGTCGGAAAAGCATTCAATGGGTCTCGACCTTGCGGATGTAGAGGAGCTGCACGATGACGACGAGCAGCAAGACCGGAAAGACGGCTAGCGATATCGTAGCGCCCTGGCTCAACAACCCGGTGCCGATGCCGATCTGATAGGCGTAGGTGGCGAAGAGCTGGGTCGCATTGGCCGGCCCGCCCCCGGTCAGCACATAGACCAGTTGAAAATCGGCAAAGGTCTGAATGACCGAAAACAGCACAACCACCAGGGTCACCGGCAGCAGCAATGGCCAGGTCACATGACGAAACCGCTGCCAGGCGCGGGCACCGTCGATCGCCGCCGCCTCATGCAGCTCGGGGCTGATCGTCTGCAGTCCGGCCAAAAGGGTGATCGCGTAAAACGGCACGCCGCGCCAAACGTTGACGATGATCACCGAAATCATCGCCAGCCCGGGTTCGCCGAGCCAGTTGATGCGGCTGTCGATGATGCCGACATGGAACAACACCCAGTTGATGACGCTGAAGGTGGGATCGAACATCCACTTCCAGGCCAATGTCGACAGCACGGTCGGGATAATGAACGGCAACAGGATAAACGCGCGGGTAAGCGTCTTGCCCCTGAAATTGCGGTTGAGCAACACCGCCAGCCACAGCCCGAGCGCGAGTTTGAAGACCGTCGTCACCACGGTGTACAGGCAGGTATTCCACACCGCGACGCGGAAAATGCTGTCGTTCCAGACATCCTCGAAATTTTTCAACCCGACGAAATGGCCGGGCACGCCCACCCTGGTGTCGGTCACCGACAGCATGATGCCTTTGACAAACGGATAGGCGATAAAGAGGCCGAGCAACACCACCGTCGGCAGCAACAGCAGCAGCGCCAGCCAGCGCTCGTCTTCGAGCAGCCGGGTGACCGGTCCGCGCCGCGGCGTGCCGACATAGCTGCTGGGAGCAGCAACGGTGGTGAACGTCATCGCGGAGCCTCCAACAAGATCAGAGCCGGCCTCATGAGTAAATCTTAGTTAGTTCGCCTTGTGCCCATTTGACGGCGTCTTCGGGTGCGGTGCCCTGAACCGCCTTCGCATACATGTCGACGATGATGTATTTGGTTTGCGCCTCGGCCGAGGCGCGGCCCGGCGGGCCGGCATAGCCCATCAGCCGCCCCTCGTCCGGAAGATTGCGGAACGGCAGCAGCACCGGGTCTTTCTGCCAAATCGGGTCGTTGGCCCAGTCCTTGGTCGCTCCGATCGTGTAACCCTGCTGCGAGGTAAACCACTGCTCAAAGATCGGCTTTGAATTGACCCAGGTAACGAATTGCTTGGCGGCCGCCTGGTTCTTTGAATAGCTCATCAGCATGTTGGTGAAGGGGCCCGGAAGGTTGTATTGGCCGCCCGGACCTTTAGGCAATGGCGCGTGCAGGATGTCCTGATACATCGGCGCCCCCTTTTCGGTCTGGTAGACATCCGGCTTGCGCTTGGCCTCGAGATAGATCGAGGCGCCGTTATTGGTGGCGCTGATGCTGCCCGACAGAAACGCGCGGTTGTTGCTCGAATCGTCCCAGGCGAGGCCGCCCGAGTCGCAAGCCTCTTTCCAGAACGGCAATGCCCGCTCGACCGACTCGACGGTCTCCTTGCTGTCGAGCGCCACGGTCTTGCCGTCGGCTTCGACTTCCTTGCCGCCCCACGACCACAGCCACGGATACCAGAAGCCGGGCGGGTCGCCAAACGAGTGGCTCAGCGCCTGGCCGATCGGCCGGTCCTTGGCCTTGAGGATCTTGCCGGCCGCCTGCAGCTTGTCCCAGGTGTCGGGGAATTTGTCGTAGCCGATTTCCTGAAACCACGATTTGCGGTAGGCGACGAGCCCGCCGCCGATGCACCACGGGACCCCGATCCACTTTCCGCCCGCGGTCGCGACCGCCTTTGAGATCGGATAATAGCCGCCCTGGTCGGCGCCGAGCTTGTCGGCGACGTCGCTGACATCGGCGAGGCTGTCGATATAGAGCTGCGGCCAGTTGTTGAGCGCCAGAATGATGTCGGGCCCGGTCCCCGACTGGACCGCCGAGGTGACGCGCGCCTGAATGTCGTTGGCGTTGACCATTTCGATCCGCAGCGTGATGCCGAGCGCCTTCTGGCATTCCGGCACGATCTGGTTCAGCAGAAGCTGGTCCGAGGCGGGGACAAAGTCGGACCAGCGCAGCCAATGCACATTCGCCTGCTGCGCATAGGCGGGCGCCCGCCCCGAGGCGAGGATGCCGGCGAGACCGCCCGAGGCCGCCGCCGCGGCGCCGGCGCCGGAAAGTTTCAACAGCCTGCGCCGGTCGATGCGAACCATGCAGCTTCCTCCCAAAACTTCGTCGGATTCTGGTTTCCGCCGGGATGTTTAGAGGCAACCGGGCCAGCACACAAGCCGGTTCGCCGGCAATCGGCTTGCTCGGGTCGCCGAGCTGGGCTAAGGGTCGCCGAGCGAGTTTATCGCGGCATCGAACCGGAGAGGCGAATGAGCGACGCCACAGGAATGACCGTTCTCGCGATCTGCGGCAGCCTGCGAAAGGCCTCGTACAACATGGCAGCGCTGCGCACCGCGATCGAACTGCGGCCGCCGGGCATGACGATCGAGATTGCCGACATCTCGCAATTCCCGCTCTACAACGAAGACGTGCGCGCCCAGGGTTTCCCGCTCCCGGTCGAGACCCTGCGACAGCAAATCAAAGCCGCCGACGCGCTGCTCTTTGCCACCCCTGAATACAACTACTCGATGTCGGGTGTGCTGAAGAACGCGATCGACTGGGCCTCGCGCCCGCCGGATCAGCCCTTTGCTGGCAAGCCGGCGGCGATCATCGGCGCCGGCGCCGGAATGGCTGGCACCGCACACGCGCAAGGCGACCTGAGGCGCGCCTTCGTCTTCCTCGACATCCATCCGATCAATAGGCCCGAGGTGCGGATCGGTCAGGCGCACACCAAGTTCGACGCCAATGGCGGTCTGACCGACGAAGCCGCTCGCGGATTTATTCGCGATATGCTGGTGGCGCTCGAAAGCTGGACCCGGCAGATCGCTCGCAAGGGTTGACCGAGGCCACGCCAAAGCCTGATGTTGAATTTTAGAATAATATCGTCGCCCGCGCGCAGGCGGGGGGTTCAGGGATGCCGGGCTGGGTATCGGCGGCTCTGGGTCCCGCTTTCGCGTGAACGACGAGCGTAGCGGGAGGCAAAATCATGGATTTCGATTTCGCCGGCAAGGTGGCGCTGATCACCGGCGCCGGAAACGGTATCGGGCGCGCGACGGCGCTGGCGTTCGCCCGGAGCGGCGCCAAAATCGTCGTTGTCGATCGCGACACGGCGGGCGGCGAGGCGACCGCCGGGGTTGTCCGCCAACTGGGGGGCGACGCGCGCTTTGTCGCCGCCGACGTGACCAAATCGGCTGAAGTCCAGAACTACGTCAAAACGGCGCTCGATGCCTATGGCGCGATCGACTGCTTTTTCAACAATGCCGGCGTCGAAGGCAAATGGGCGCACACCGCCGAATATGACGAGGAGATGTTCGACGCGGTCATCGGTGTCAACGTCAAAGGCGTGTTCCTGGGGTTGCGCCATGTCTTGCCGGTGATGCTGCAGCAAAAGCGCGGCGCGATCGTCAACACCGCCTCGGTCGCGGGGCTGGTGGCGACACCGGGCATGCCGGCCTATGTCGCCTCCAAGCATGCGGTGATCGGGCTGACCAAGACCGCGGCCGGCGAGGTCGCCCGTCAAGGCATCCGGGTCAACGCGGTGTGCCCCGGCCCGGTGGACACCCGGATGATCCATTCGCTCGAAAGCCAGATCAACCCCGGCGATCCGGCGAGCGTCAGCCGCCGCTACCAATCGGCGATCCCGCTCGGCCGCTACGTGACGACTGACGAGATCGCCAACACGGTGTTGTTTTTGTGCTCCGATCTCGCCGCCGCGATAACCGGCGCGCAATATGTCGTCGACGGCGGACGCACCGCGACCGGGGGTGCCGTCACCCAGGCGATCCAGAACTGAGAGGCCGTCGCGGCGCGACTTTTTTCGCGCGCCGCCGCCGGCTCGGGTCGTATGATCGCGGGCGATGCGACGCGGCCCGCGGTGCGCGGTTACGGGACGGAGGCCGGGCCGCCAACCGGGCGCTCGGCGCAATATCCGTCGTCGCCCTGCCCGGCTTGCGTCACAAAGGTCGTGTGCGGCGCGACCGCGGTTCCGTCCGGCGCCTCGCCGATCGGACAATAGCATGATGCGACCGGTACGCCGTTGACGTAGCGCTCGTCATTGCAGGCAAAACTGAAGCAGTTTGCCAGCTGATGCCCGAGATTGAGGTCCTTGCTGCAGGTCAGCACCGGCGCCTGGGCCGCGGGGCCGGTTGGGACCCACCCGGTGATCGCTTGCGGGATTTCTTTTTTCGGGTCGTAGAGCGACCAAACCTCGCCCTCCGCCGCCGGTTTGCACGACCCCCGCATATTGCCGCCGACGACGTCGGCGATCGCCTCCCCGGATTCGATCGGACAGGTGCACTCGGCCTCGGGGTATTTCGCGGTGCCGCCGCCGCTGACGTTGACCGTTATCGTCTTTCCGGTCGGCGTGCAGGTCGACGCGGCGCACAGCGCATAATAGCCGCCGCAAAGCTTTAATTGATGCTCGGGCCGGGCGTCGGCGCGCCCGCCGAGCGCCGTACAGGCGAGGAGGACGGCGGCGAGCCCGAGCATCGCCTGCGCCGCGAATTCGAGGCGTAGCGGTCGAACCCTCTTTGCCGGTCGCCGATCGCCGCCGCAAATCCGATGACGTTTTTGTTTATATTGCATTTAATTCCCTTTCTCGGCCGGATGACGGATATGTTCAGTACCGGCAGAGAGATTGACCGCGAACAATTGAGCAATGCTCAATAAAATGCTTCACAAGCATGAACGACCGAAAACGGCGTTCCTGTCGCTCTCAGTGGCGTAACACCCGGCTGTGATTCTCGCGGGCGGCTGGCGGTCGCGACGCGGCTGCGCTATCGTCGCCCCGCCCAGAAGGCGCGGGCGGAAGAGGGGCGATGGACCAAACTCGCACGCTTGCGATCGATATCGGCGGCACCGGCATCAAGGCCGCGTTGCTCGACGCGGCCGGCGCCATGATCAGCGAGCGGGAGCGCGTGCCGACCCCGCCCAAACCGATCGCTCCGGATGCCCTGGTCCAGGCGATCGACGACGTCGCAACACCGCTCGGCGCGTTCGACCGCGTCTCGGTTGGTTTCCCCGGCTATGTGCGCGACGGACGGCTGTTGACGGCACCCAATCTCGGGACCGAAACCTTGGCCGGCTTCGACCTGCAACAGGCGCTGAGCGACCATTGGGGCAAGCCAGTCCGGGTTTTGAACGACGCCGATGTCCAGGGATTTGGCGCGATCAAGGGCGACGGCATCGAGATGGTCTTGACCCTCGGGACCGGGGCCGGCACGGCAATCTTTCGCGACGGCGAAATCATGCCGCATCTCGAACTCGCCCACCATCCGGTCAGCGGCGGAAAGACCTATGACGAATACATCGGCAACGCCGCTCGCCGGAAGAAGGGCAAAAAGGCGTGGAACAAGCGCGTCGCCAAGGTCATCGACATCCTGCGCGAGGTCGTGCGCTTCGACCATCTCTATATCGGCGGGGGCAACGCCAGCGATCTGAGCCAGAAATTGCCGCATGACGTGTCGATCGTACCCAACACCGATGGGTTGACCGGCGGGATCGAGCTGTGGCGATCGAGGCCGCCGCACGGCCCCGCCGGCGCAAGTGCCGCGGGCGACCACGGCGGCGGGGCGCCGACCGCGGCGGCGCCCGACCCGTCCGGCGAGAGCGAGCGCGCGGGCGATCCATCGGCTTAACTCCCTCGGTCGTTCTCAAGCACATTGGCGAGGCGCCCGATGCGGCGAGCAGAGGTGGTATTGGCGTTTCTGATCCTCGCCGGTTGCGCGGCGGCACCCGCGCCCACCGCGGCGCCGCACGTCACGCCGTCCGCGGCGACGGCGACGACCGCCCATATCCCGCCCTTCGCGCGCGGCCCCTATGAGCCGTTTTCGCGCGAGGCGGCGGTGCAGATAGCACTCGGCGAGTGGCGCGCCTTTCGCCAGCCGGTTGTCTACCCGAATGTCGAATTGCCCGAAGACGAAGAGCGCGAGGAAGGTTTGTGGCAGCGGGTCGGAATTTACTGGTGGCTCGGCCTCGACCCGAGCTGGCCGCAAAGCGCCTGGACCGGCATCCATGACGAAAACGGCCAGGTGTTTCCGGCCGGCCGCGACGGCTTTTATGCCTGGTCGGCGGCGTTCATCTCGTATGTGATGCGGATGGCTGGCGCCGGCGCCAGCTTCCCCTATTCGGAGACCCATTCCGATTACATCGACGCGGCGGCCCGTCATGAGCCCGGCGTTGCGCTCCAAGCCGAGCGGATCGAGGCCTATGTGCCGCAGCGCGGCGATTTGATCTGCTTGTGGCGCGGCGGCCGCCCGGTGACCTTCGACCAGCTGCCGATCGGCCGCTTTCCCGGGCATTGCGACATCGTTATCGAGCTCAAGCCGGGCCGGCTCGACGTGATCGGCGGCAATGTCGACAACGCGGTGGCGATGAAATACATCCCGGTCACCGCCGACGGCCACCTCGCCGGGCCGGACGGGGTCGTCCTCGACCCCGATCACCACTGGTTTGTCGTCCTCAAGGTCCTCTACCAGCGCGACGGCACATCGCCGCCGAGCAACGCGATTTCGGCATTGCCCTCGATCGGGGACGGTCTTGCTCAGAACCCGGCAGCCGCCACCTCGCGACCGCGGCCGGCGCTGATCATCGCCTCGGCGAGCCCCGGCTCGCGATCGAGCGCCAATCGGTAAAGCGTCTGAACCGAAGCGACGATCTCGCCGTCGCGGCCGAGCAGCCCATCGCCGATTTCGACGATGCGCAGGTTCGGCCACGCCCGCGGGCGCAACCGGATCACCTGGCCCACGACATCGTGCGCCGGCCGGGCGGGATCGCGCTGGGCCAACACCAGGATTGCCGCCGCGGTCGAGCGCGACAGCCCGGCATGGCAATGAACCAGAAGATGGGTGTCGGGCGGCTTCGCCCCGGTCGCGCGCGCCATTTCGTCGAGATTGCGGGTAAACGCGAGCAGCAGCTCGACATCCCAGCGTTCGGGCGCGATCCAGCCTGGGACGGACTCGATCACGTCATGGAAATTGAGCTTCAGCCGCCGATTGAGATCGAAATTGCGGAGCGGTTCCGGCTCGGGCCAGCCGGGATCGAGGATCGACAGCAAATGGGTGACCCCAGACGCGCAGCGGCCCGCGAGTTCGTCAAGCCCGCAAACGGTAATCCGAAACGGCATCGGCTCAATCCTGCTCACACCCAGCCTCCCTGGCCGATTTCGCTGCGTCGGAGATCGCACTCAGTTGTGGCAAATCTATGCGCGATTCGCCCGCTTGTCTTGGGCGGCGAAGGCGCCGGTCGGCGTCCTCGGGGAAACCCGAATGGCGGCACACTGCTTGGCGGCCCTCTCGAAACATTTGCTGGAGATCGGGTGAAGCGAAGATTTTCGAAACCGACGCCGTCGCGGGCCAAAAACTGCCAGGGCAAAAAAATTCGGCCGTGCAAGTGACCGCGATCACACCCGCAACAGCCAAATCCGGCGATGCTCATAGGGGTAATGCCGGACGAGGAGGCTGCGGTGGACCGAAACCTGACCTACGCCGCCTGCGGGGTGCTGATCATCGCTTACGCGTGGGCGCGTTTCAACACGCCCCCCTCCAACCGCTCGACGACCCGCCAGGCCCTCTATTGGTCGAGCGGCATCGGTTATGTGCTCAGCGCGCTGGTGCTGTTCGCGGCACTGTCGATTCTGCTGAACGCCGGGCCGTGGCGAAAATTGCTGCTCGGTCCGGCGGACGACCCAGCGCTTCCGGCGCCGCTGATCGCGAGCTTGGCGATGACCACCTTGCTGCCCAGCATTCCGACACTGAAGCGGGTGGACGGGTGGTTCCTATCGATCTTTCTCGACTGGGCGGAAATTCCCGGGGAGGTCAGGCGCCGCGCCGCGGCGATGACGCTGGAGAATTTCAGCGTCACCAGGGAGGATGTGGCGGCGCTTCGGCAGAGCTACATCGAGGCCGGCTATGGCGATACCCTGGCTCGGCATTTGCGCAGGCGCGGGGGCGATGGACTGGAGCTGTCGCAACAGCGTTTGACCCGCGTGGTGAAGCTGTACGATCGGCTCTGCAAGCTCGCCGGCGAGCCTCGCTACGGCCGCTTCTTCGCCGAGACCGCGAGCGAGTTCGACGAGCTCCACCGCAAGACGGCCGATTTTCTGCGCCGCGCCGCCACCTCGCTGACCTTGGCCGAGCGGCTGCGCGCGGCCGAGAAAGAGGTGACCTTCGACGAACTGGTGCAGGAGCGCCGCGAGGATTTCGCCAATAACTGCCGCGAGGTATTTCGTGCCCTCGCCCTGTTCCTCGCTCGCGCGGTGCTGCGGTCGGAGACCAGCGAAACGGGCATCGTCCGCCGTCTGCGCCAGACCGGCTTCGACGCGGCCGAGCCGATGAACTTGCCGCGCTTTCCGATCCACAGCCTGACCGTGCTGGCCTTAGGCGTCTTCCTCTATCTACTCGTCGCCATCGTGTTTTTCGAACGCCTGATGGCCACGCCGCAACAGCATCACGCCGCCGGGCTGATGATGGCGGCCAAGGTCGCGGTGGTGCGGTTGGGAACCATCGGCCTGACCGTGTGGCTGATGCAGCGTTACCCGTTTTTCCGCCGCGCGCCAGGCGAGCCGCCGCGGTTTTTCGCCTATGTCCTCAACGGCCTGATCGCCGCTGCGGTCGCCGCCGGGATCAGCCTTTCATTCCATTTGGGCAGTCCCGACCTGCTCAACGCCGCGTCCGGCGACCTGCCGCTGATCCTGTTCAGCTTTATCCTGTGCGCAGTACTGGCGCTGTGCTGCGACGATTGGGTCGCCGATACGATGCCGCCCACCTGGCTGCGCCTCGCCGAGGCGGCAGGCTGCGCGGCGGCGATGGCCCTCGGGATCGCCCTCGTCGTCGCTTACTTGCCCGACGACCTGGGATTGACGGCCGACCAATGGACCGCCCCAAGGCTCGTTATGTTGTTCGCATTCCCAAGCACGATGGCTTTTGTGATCGGCGCCTGCGTGCCTCACATCTATCGCTCCGCCCACCGCGCCGCGACTGCCCGGCGCGACGAAGCCAATCGGCTGCCGGCGCCGGCCGCGGCGACCTTGGGACCCTCCGCAACCGACGCTTCGTCAATCATGCGGAACGAGGACGAACGCGAGGCGGGCGATCCGCTGCGTCAGCACCAAGGCGGGCGGGGAGCGCTTGATAACCTTGCGGATCGCATCCGCATCAAACCCCGCAAGCGCGCCGCCAAGCCGATCGCCGGATCAGAGCCACGCGACGACGATTTGCGTGTCACGGCAGTCGGACAACTTGCTGGCGAGCAAGCAGTTAGCAGGCCAATGGCGACCCTTTCTGTTCAGCAACAAACGGGGAAGGCCGGCGGACCTGATGCGTCGAACTGGGCGAACGGGATCGCGATGAGCGACAAGCCGAGCAACCCATAATACGCCGCCTGGTAATCGAAGGAAGCACAACCGCGGTTTGAGACGGTCGCCCATTCCACGCGACAGCAACCCGTGATTGGACTAAGCCAGGGACGCCTCCGGCCGTTTGTGAAATGTCCGGATCAAGCCTGGGCACGGGGCACTGCGGATCTGGCCCGCATTCTCTTCGGGCATGGTTCACGATGGCCGGCGGTCGGCGCGCTCGCCAAGCCGCGCCTCGATCGCGTCCCAGATCTTGGGCGCTATGTCGACGCCGTCGAGCCGCGCGATCTCTTGAATGCCGGTCGGCGAGGTGACGTTGATCTCGGTCATAAAGTCGCCGATCACGTCGATGCCGACAAAGACCAGCCCTTGCGCGCGCAGGGTCGGGCCGATCGCGGCGCAAATCGCGCGCTCGCGCGCGGTCAGTTCGGTCTTGACCGCCCGCCCGCCGACATGGAGGTTGGCGCGCGCCTCGCCCTCCGGCGGCACCCGCAGCACGCCGCCCATCGGTTCGCCATCGACGAGGATAATGCGCTTGTCGCCCTGCCTGATCTGCGGCAGGTAGCGCTGGACCATGACCGGCTCGCGCTGAACCTGCTCGTACATTTCGAGGAGTGCCGTCAGGTTCTCGTCGCCCGGCCGCAGGCGGAAGACGCCGGCCCCCCCATTGCCGAACAGCGGCTTCAGGATGATGTCGCCGTGTTCCCGCCAAAAGGCGCGGATTTCGTCGCGGTCGCGGGTCAAGAGAGTCGGCGGCATCAATTCCTTGAAGCGCAGCACAAACAGCTTTTCGGGCGCGTTGCGCACCGCGGCGGGATCGTTGACGACAAGCGGCCCGTCTTCCGGCAACAATTCGAGCAGATGCGTCGCGGTGATGTAGGCCATGTCGAAGGGCGGGTCCTGGCGCATCAGCACGACATCGACCCCGGCGAGATCGAGTTCTTCAAACGCGCCAAAGCGGTGATGGGCGCCGGCCTGGCGGAAGACTTCGAGCGGCCGGCCGCGGGCGTAGAGCCGCCCGTCGCGCAGGGTCAGCGCGTCGGGCAGGTAATGAAACAGCGCGTGGCCGCGCGCCTGCGCCTCAAGAGCGAGAGCAAAGGTCGAATCGGCGTCGATGCTGATCGTGTCGATCGGATCCATCTGGATCGCGACGGCGAGACCCATGACTCCCCTCCCAACTACGGCGCCGATCGTTATATCCGGCTTCTGATCGCCGGGCCGCGCTCAGTTCAGCTGCCCGCGTAGCTGCTGCAGGATCGCGGCGGCTTGGTGGCGGGCCATGCCCTCGGGCGCGCGCACGACATATTGCTCGAAGGCGCCGGCGGCGGCGCGAATGTTGCCGAGCTGGCGGTGCAGCATGCCGGCCTCGCGCCACAGCTCGGCGAGATCGGGGGCGAGCATCAGCATCGACTCGACGATTTTGACCGCGCGCTCATGGCGCTGCTGCTGCAAGAGCCGCGATTTGAGGTTGTTCTGCAGGCGCAGCAATATATCGCGGTCCGAGACCGGGGCGTAATATTCGGGCGTCAATTCGTGGTCGGCGCCAACCACCGCCTTTAACAGCTCGCGCAGTTCGGCCGCACCGCAGATCTGGCCGTCGTGGAACGGGTCGACGATCAGCCGCTCCGCCTCTTCCGACAGCCGGATCAAAAAATGACCGGGAAAAGCGAGCCCGGCCGCTTCCCAGCCTTGCGCGCGAGCGGCGTCGATAAACAAAATGCCGAGCACGACCGGCAATCCTTTGCGGCGGTCGATGACCCGCATCAGATTGGCGTTCTGCAGATCGTCGTAGGTCAGTGCGTCGCCTGTATAACCGTATTTCAACAGAATGATCTCGTTCAGCGCGCGGGCGCGCCCGGCCAGGTCGCCCGCGGCGCCAGGGTGCTGCGCCACATCGCGCGCGATCAGCTGCAGGTGATCGCGGTAGCGCGCGAAATCGACGCGGCGGCGCTCGAACGAAGCCAGCGCCAGCGCCGCCTCGGCGATCGGCAAGACGCGCCCGTCCGAGGCGCCGAGTTCGCGCAAAAAGCGCTCGCAACTTTCGGGGTCGGGGCTGTCGGGCGGCTCGATCATGGTTCCCGTCGCTGTTGGCCGGCTGCCGACAACAATATTTTTTCGCCTCGCCGGCTGTCCACCCCGATGAAATTGCGATTTCATCCGGCATGGTCCCCGATCGTCCCCGCGGCGGTTTCAGATAACCCCTGACTTGCACCGCCGTTGCTGCGAATCTGATCCGCAGCAAGATAAGGACGGAGACGGATTTTGCCGGACGACAACCAAGCGACCACGCTCGCGATCGTCGGCGCCGGGATCGGCGGGATCTATCTCGTCGCCCATCTCGGTCTCGCCGGGTTCAAGCTGCGGCTGCACGATCTCGACGATTCGAGGCTCGGCGACATCCGGGCGATGGGCGGGCTTATCGTCGAGGGCGAGAATGGCGGCTTTGTCGCGGTCGAACGCGCGACGACCGATCCCGCCGCCGCGATCGATGGCGCCGACATCGTTATCGTGGTGACCGGCGGCAATGCGCAGGAGATTGTGGCGCGGGGGCTGGCGCCACTGTTGCGCGACGGCCAGCTGGTCCTGTTGATCCAGGGCAATACCGGCGGCGCCTTGGTCGTGCGCCGGGCGCTCGACGAGGCCCATTGCCGCGCGCTGGTCGATCTCGCTGAGATGGACAATTATCCCTATTCATGCCGGCGGCTGGCGCCGACTCGCATTCGTCCGATCGTCGCCAAACGCTGGCTGCAGATCGCGGCTTTCCCCGGCAACCGCATCGCCGCAGTGTTTCCGCGCCTGGCGCCGCTGTTTCCGCAGGCGGTCGCGGCTCCGAACATCGTCTCGACCGGCTTTACCAACGCAAATGCGATGCTGCACGTCGCGAATTGCGTCGCCAATGCCGCGCGTATCGAAAGCGGCGGCGGG
>Ga0210401_10004625_pt1 | contig 14358 bp, 8 predicted proteins | sample IncBWH32MmetaG_FD_150866 | JGI IMG/M metagenome (GOLD analysis project Ga0210401, IMG submission 150866) | Forest soil microbial communities from Barre Woods Harvard Forest LTER site, Petersham, Massachusetts, United States - Inc-BW-H-32-M | ecosystem: Environmental > Terrestrial > Soil >... | reverse complement strand
GACCTTGGGAAAATCGCCGCAGTCGTAGGTCGGCCCGATCGGCGTCTTGTAGGGCATGGCCGAAGCGGGGACGAGATTGCGCCGCCGGATCTCGGCGCGGTCGATCGCAAGCTCGGCCGCGGCGCGATCGGCGAGGCGTTCGAGCACATAGCAGGCTTCAGGCCGGCCGGCGCCCCGATAAGCATCGGTCGGCAGCGTATTGGTGAACACGCCGGTCACCTGCACGAAAATCGCGGGCGTCTGATAAACGCCGGCAAGGAGCGCACTATAGATCGCGCTGGGGATGGCCGCGCCGAAGGTCGAGACATAAGCGCCGAGATTGGCCAGCGTCTCGACGCGCAGCGCCAGGAAATGTCCATCGCGGTCGAGCGCAAGCTCGGCGTGGGTGAGATGATCGCGGCCCTGATTGTCGGAGATGAAGCTTTCGCTCCGGCTCGCGATCCATTTGACCGGCCGGTGCAAGCGCCGCGCCGCCCAGGCGACGATCGTCTCCTCGGGATAATGCTTGCCCTTGTAGCCGAAGCCGCCACCGACATCGGGCGCGATCAGGCGGATGCTGCCTTCGGCCATGCCGAGCTGCTCCGCGACATAGCGGCGGATGTGATGCGGCACCTGCGTCGCGCTGTAGAGCGTGAGCTTGTCGCTCGCTGCGTCCGCCACGGCGAGCACGGCTCGCGGCTCGATTGCGCCGCCGATCAGGCGGTTGTTGACGAGGTCGAGCCGCGTCACATGCGCGGCCTTCTGCATCGCCTCGCGGACGGCGGCTTCGTCGCCCCGCGCCCAGCGAAAACAGATATTGCCGGGCGCCGCCTCGTGCAATTGCGGCGCGTCAGCTGCCTCGGCGACGCGGGCATCGATCACAGCCGATAAGGGCGCGTAGTCGATGTCGAGAAGCTCTGAGGCATCGAGCGCCTGCTCGCGCGTCTCGCCAATGACGATCGCGACTGGTTCCCCGACATGGCGCGCGCGCTCGCGCGCAAGCGCCCACCGCGGCGGCTCCGCCATCGGTTTGCCATCGGCGCCGCGGATCGCCCACAGCGCAAGCATCGGACCGACATGGTCGGCGGCCATGTCGGTGCCGCTGAAAACGGCGACCACACCCGGCGCCGCCGCTGCGCGCGCAGTGTCGATCTTGCGAATAGTCGCATGCGCGTGCGGCGAGCGAACGATCGCGCCGTGCAGTTCGCCGGGAATGACGATGTCGGCGACAAAGCGCCCGGCGCCGCGCAGAAGCCGCGCATCTTCGACGCGCCGGACCGATGCGCCGATGCCGTCGTTGGCCTTGACCGCGGCGTCTATTGCAGTTCCTCGCGCAACAGGTCGAGCCGCTCGTAAGCCGATTTGTCGGAGACGATAAAAAGATCGGCGTCGCCGTCGAGCGCTTCGTGGCTCGCCCAGGTCCAATGCGGGATGCTGAACACGTCGTGCTGCGACCATTCGAAACTGTGTTCGCCGATCTGCGAGCGGCCGGAGCCGGACGCGACCAGGCAGATTGCGTTGGATGTGGAGCGCCGCGGCCGCGTCGGCGCTTTGCGAAGAAGCCGCATCGCATAACAGTCGAGCGCCGGCATTACCGCGCCGCCGGTCTGTGGATTGGTGTAGCGGACGGTGCGCGCGCCGTCGGGGCCGGCGGGCAGGGCGGAAAGAAGCCGCCGGGTCGCTTCGCCTGCATAGCGATATTTCGGCGAATGCGCCGCCTCGCGGGGCAGGTCGGCGCCGGCAAGCCCCGGCTCCGCCCATAGCCGCTCCTCACCTTCGTCGACCTGCCAGAATGCGTTGCTGCCGGGATCCCCCGGCTCGAAGAAATTGGCGTCGAGCGTGCGGATCAGCGGGATATTGGCTGCGTCGAACCAGATGATGCGGTGGCCGCTTTCGTTGACGTGGCCGTGCCAGCACATCGGCGGGGTGAGAATGAGATCGCCATCGCGCATGTCGCAGCGGCGGCCGTTGACGATCGTGGTCGCGCCGTTAGCTCGGGTGGCGAAGCGGATCGCCGCGAAGGTGTGCCGGTGCGGGCGCGCGCGGTCGCCAGGATCGAGCACGGTGAAGGCCGCGATCAGGTTCGAAGTCGTCACCGTCTCGCCGGCAAAGGCCGGATTGACCAGAATGAGCGCGCGGCGTTCCACGTCGTCGATGGCGACTTCGCCGACTGCGCGCGCGGCATAAGGCTCGATATCCTTCCAGCGCCAGATCAGCGGCGCGTCGCGCGGCTGCGGGCGCACTGGCGTGATCTTTTTGAAGCGATCCCAGAGCGGGTGCAGGTTCGCCGCTTCAAGCTGGGCGACAAAGGAATTGTCGTCGGTGCCGCCCGGCGCCTGTTTCCCCATCTCAGCAGTTTTGGCCACAGCGGGCCTCCGTCGTATTGCCGTGCCGCGGCGCTGAAGCTCGCCTTCGGCTCTTTGTTCAGCTTTTGGGCGGCGCCATTTTCGCCAGCACCTCTTCGACATTCGAGCTGTCGATGACGACATGCTTGATGAACACACGAGGCTCGACCTTGTCGCCCTTGAGGAAGGTCGCCAGTACATCGACGCCGAGCCGGCCCCAGAGCACCGGGTTGAGCTCGACGGTCATGGCGATATTGCCTTCCTTCACCGCCCGCAGCGCCGGCGGTACGCCGTTCATGCCGGTGACGATGGTCTGGCCGTTGCGGTTCGCCGCCAGCACCGCCTGCATGGCGCCGAGCGCGAGATCGTCGTTGGCCGCGTAGATCGCTTTCAGGTCTGGATTGGCGACCAGCGCATCCTCGGTGTTCTTCAAGCCGCGCTCGCGGGTCAGCGGGCCGTCGCTCTTGAACACGATCTGGATGTCCGGATATTTCGCCATCACCTCGTTATAGCCTTGGGCGAGATTGCGGAAGGTCGGTGCGCCGCTCGGGCCGAGCAGCATCGCCACCTTGCCTTTGCCGCCGAGTTTGTTCGCCGTCCATTCGGCGATGTCGCGCCCGACCTGCACTTCGTCCATCGCCACATGGATGGTCTGGTTCGGCGAGGTCGAACCGCGGGCCAGCGACACGATCGGAATTTTCGCCGCCGCCGCCGCGTCGTAGGCGGCATTCACGCCGACCGCGTCGATCGGCGAGATCAAAATGCCTTTGACGCCCTTGGCGACCAGATCCTGCACGCCGTTGATCTGTTTCAGCTTATCTTCGTTGGAGGAGACGGTTGCGACATCCCAGCCAAGCTCGCCGGCGCGCGCGCGGATGCCCTTGAGCATGCCGATGTAAAACGGATTGTCGTCCTGCGGCAAGGACACGCCGATGGTGATCTTGTCCTCGGCGCGGACCGGAGCAGAGGCCAGCAGCAGCGATGCGGGCAGCAACATCGCCCCCACCAACGCCAATGTGCGGAACTTCAACATCACAAATCTCCTTGGCTGTCTCCCGGTCAGTTGCGCGAGCGTAACCGATCTGCCGCGGCAGCCGCAACAATGACGGCACCGACCGCGACCCGCTGCCAGTATGAATCAACGTTAAGAAGGTTAAGGCCGTTTCCCAGAACGATCATGATGAACACGCCGATCACGCTTTTGTAGAGCGTGCCTTCGCCGCCTTGCAAAGAAGCGCCGCCCAGGACCACGGCGGCGATGGCGGTCAATTCGTAGAATTCGCCCGCGGTCGGCTGGCCCGATTGCAGCCGTGCCGCCAGCATGACGCCAGCGACGCCGGCAAGCGCACCGCACCAGATGTAGGTGGAAGCGATGACGCGCTGTACGTTAACGCCGGAGAGATAGGCCGCTTCTTTGTTGCCGCCGGTGGCGTAGACGCGCCGCCCGTACGGCGTCAGATAGAGGAGCGCCGACAGCGCGCCGAGCAGCAGCGCCGGCACCCAGACGAGATAATGGATGCCGAACACGCGCGCACTGCCAAAGGCAATGAAGGCGCTCGGCAGGCCGTCCTCGCCGCTCACCGGCGCGCCGCCGGTGATGATGTAAACGACGCCGCGCACCAGCACCATGCTGCCGAGCGTGGCGATGAACGGGTTGACCCGCAGCATCGCCACCACGAGTCCGTTGGCGAAACCGACGACCGCGCCGGCGGCAATGCCGGCAACCACGCCGGCAAAAATACCGAATTTCAACATCGCCATTCCGGCGATGCAGCCCGACAGCGCCACCGTCGAGCCGACCGAGAGATCGAAACCGCCGCCGACAATGACGAACGTCATGCCCATGGCAATCACCGCCATGATCGAAGATTGCACCAGAATGTTCGTGAGATTGAGCGGTGACAGGAAGCGGCTGGTCAGGAGGGCGGTCGCGACGCACAAAACAATAAGCGTGATCAGCGGTGCCTGGCCCGTCCAGTTCACCCGGTGTGCGGTCTTCTCGGCTTTCATGTCGCAATCGCGGTGTGCACGCGTTCCTCATCGAGTCGTTCGCCGCGGTCGATGCGCGCGACGATGCGGCCGTTCCGGAGCGCCAGCACCGCGTGGCACAAATTCGCGAGCTCCGAAAGATCGCTCGACGACAGCAGCACGCCGCCGCCACGCGCCGCAAAATCGCGAAGGAGCGCGTGGATCTGTGCCTTGGCGGCAATGTCGATCCCTTGCGTCGGCTCATCGAGCAACAGAACATCCACCCGCCGCGCGAGCCATTTGGCGAGAATGACTTTCTGCTGATTGCCGCCGGAGAGTGCCGAGACTTTCAACTCCGGCCGGCGCGGGCGGATGTCGAGAAGCTTCATCAGTTCGGCGACGAGGCGCCGGCCGGCGCGGCGGCCGCGCAAACCTCTGCCGTGCCGGCCGAGGCTCGGCAGCAGGATATTATCGGCGACGGTCTGGTTCATCACCAGACCGAGCCGACGCGACGGCGGTACAAGCCCAATGCCGGACTCGATCGCGGCCATGGGGCTGTGTAAACGCCGCGCGCGCCCTTTGACCAAGGCCGCGCCGGCAGCCGGCGCCAGGCCGAAAAAGCGCCGCAGCACCTGGGTTGTACCGCTGCCGAGCAGGCCGGCAAGGCCCAAGACCTCGCCGGCGCGCAGCACGATGGCATCCGGGCGCGGGCCGACATCTTCCAGCAACACCTCGCCGGGCGTTGTCGCGGCGATGGTCTGTTGCGCGGCGGCGCGACCGGTCATCGCCGCCACGAGATCGGCGGAACTAAACGCGCCGCGGCGCACGACGGCAGCGACGCGGCCGTCGCGCAGGACCGTGCAGCGGTCGGCGAGCGCCACGATCTCTTCCAGCCGGTGCGACACATAAACAATGCCGGTACCTTGCTCCTTCAGGCGGCGCAGCACGCCGAACAGTCGCGTGATCTCGCGGTTCTCCAGCGCAGCCGTCGGCTCGTCGAGAATGAGCACGCGGCAGCGCCGCCGCAGCGCCTTGGCGATGGCGACGATCTGCTGCTCGGCAAAGCCGAGCTGCCGTACCGGCAGATCGGGATCGGGCGCAAAGTCGAAAGTGCCGAGCTGCGCGCGCGCCTCGTCGCGCATGCGCGCACGATCGATGAAGGCGGGCAGGCCGAACAGCCGCCGCAGCGGCGCATCGCCGAGCGCCAGATTCTCCGCGATCGACAGCGACGGCACCAGATGCAGCTCCTGTGGGATGGCGGTGACGCCGTTGACAATCGCGTCGTGCGGGCTCGTCAAGCGGCACTCGCGTCCGTCGATCGTCACCCGGCCTTCGTCGGGCCGGACGGCGCCGCCGAGGATGCGCACCAGGGTCGATTTGCCGGCGCCGTTTTCGCCGACCAGCGCATGGATTTCGCCGGCCAGGACCTCGAAATCGACGCCGTCGAGCGCCGTGGTCGCCCCGAAGCGCTTGCGAATGGTGTGGGCGCCGGCCGCCACGTCGTTCATGCGCACCTGCTCTCGTTGCGCAACCGTATTACGGAGGCGGAAAACCGGTCAACGTTCGCTATTGGCGATGCCGGATGTATCTGGATGATTTTCGAGGCTGATTTTCCAGCCTTGTCCAAGAAGGCTGTGAAACCTATCATCGGACCGTGCGGAGTAGCTCACCCGCGTTGCCCGTTCGGGCTCGGCCTGGGGCGCTATTCGGGAGCTGCGCCCCGGGCGACCCGGCCGGCGTGTCGGGTCGGGCGGTCGGGTCGGGCGATCGGGTCGGACTGAGGCGCCGGGCGACTTTCCGACTGCGGCCTAAGGAACCCTTGACCTCGCCGGCCAGTTCTTCGTCAAATCGGACGCCCAATACGTTCGGGCCACGTCTGTGGCGGGAGCCGACAATGGGGAGAATAACGCCGACCGGCGCGCGGTCTTCAATCCCGCGCCGCACCTTGCTCAAAGCGGGGCTGGCGTGGACTGCCGGCGCCATGGCCGCGCCGTTTCCGATCCGCGCCCGGGCCGAGATGCCGGTAAAGATCGGGATGGTGGAGCCGCTCACCGGAGTTTATGCGACGCTCGCGGAGTCCGAGGTCGCCGGCGCCCGCTTCGCCGTCGAACGGGTCAACCAAAGCGGCGGCATCCTTGGCCGCCAAGTCGAACTGCTGGTCGCCGATTCCGCCAACGACATTGCGGCCGGCGTGCACAAGACCCGCGAGCTTATCGACCGCGATCAGGTCGTTTTCATCACCGGCAACGTCAACTCGGCGGTGGCGCTTGCGATGACGCAGGTGACCGCGGAAAAGCGCAAGCTTCACATCGTGACCGGCGGTCACATCGACGAGATCACCGGCGGCCGCTGCAGCTGGAACGTGTTCCGGATCTGCAAGACGACGAGCATGGAGGCCAATGCGATCGCCGATACGCTGATCCAGAAGTTCGGCAGCAAATGGTACTTTCTCACGCCCGACTATGTTTATGGTCACGCCTTGCAGGCGGCGTTCGAGCGCAAGCTGCGCGCTCATGGCGGCACCTGGACGGCAAGCATTCTGCCACTCGGCACCGTCGATTATTCGCGCGCGCTCAATGACGCCGGCAGCTTCCGGCCGCAGGTCCTCATCGATCTGATGGGGGGCGACGATCAAACAAGCAGCCTGCGGCAGATCGTGCGCTTCGGACTGAACGACGACATGGCAGTCGGCGGCGCGCTGTTCGAGCTCGAAAGCATCCTCAAGGTCCCCGATGCCGCGCGTCTCGGCTGGTGGACCATGGAATGGTGGTGGGACCAGCCGAAGCTTGCCGCGGTCAAAGTCTTCGACGACGCTATGCGCAGCCGCACCGGCAAGGCGGCGAGCGCCCGCAACTGGTTCGGCTATGCGGCGGTCCGGGTGCTGGCGCAGGTCGCGAACCAGGAGAAGTCGCTCGACGCGGTCGTGCTCGCCCGCGCTCTGCAGGACTACACGCTGCCCGCCGATATCGCGCTCGATCCCAACCGCGTCTTCTTCCGCGACCGCGACCACGAGCTGATGAGCACGATTTTGGTCGGCGAAGTCCATCCGCCGCGCGCCGATCCGTTCGACGTATTCACAGTGCAGGCCGCAGTGCAGGGCGAGCAGGCGGCGGGCCCGATCGAGGCGAGCGCCTGCCAGCTCGCCTTTCCGAGCTGATGCGTTAGGAGAGCTGCGCGGGCGGGGCGGGCCGGATCTGAACCTTGCGGCCGTCGGTCAGATCGACCGGCGGATTGAGGATGACCTGATCGCCTTCCTTCACGCCGGAATTCACCTCGACGGTGGTGCCGAAGTCGCGCACCGCGTTGACGTGGCGGATGTGCGCGACGCCGTCCTCGACCACCACCACATTGAGCCCCTCGCGGTTGAACACGATGGCCTCCGACGGCACGATCAGCGACGGGCTTTTGCGCGGGATTTTCAGCTCGACGGTGCAATAGACCCCTGGCTGCAGCACGCGGTCGGGATTGGGCACGTCGATCTCGGTCAGGAGGGTGCGGGTGCCGGGCTGCAACGCGTCGGCGATGCGCGTCACCTTTCCGGGAAAGTCGCGGCCGGGCATTTCCGGCACGCGGACGATCGCTTCAACTCCGGGCGCGACGCCAAAGGCTTCATCCTGCGGGACGTAAAGCTGGATGCGGAGCACGTCGCTCTGCATCAGGGTGAACAGGAACGTGCCGCTGGTTGCGTCCGCCTGCACGAGCGCGCCGATATCGATATTGCGTTGCGTGATCACGCCATTGAAGGGCGCCACCACGCTTTGGTACGCTTTCTGCTGATTGAGCACGCGCAGTTGCGCGTTCTGTGCCTCGATATTGGCTTGCGCGACCGCGACCGCCGCCGTTCTCGATTGCAGAGTAAGACGGTCGGTATCGCCCTGTTGCGGAGTGACCCAGCCCTTCTGTACGAGCGGGTTGTCGCGGTCCCAGGTGACCTGGGCGAGGTCGCGTTGGGCTTTCGCCTGCTGCAGCGAAGCCTGCATTTGCGCGAGCGTGCCCTCCGCCTGCGCGATCTGGTGATCGAGTTCGGGCGCGGTGATCTCTATGAGCAGATCCCCGGCTTTGACCTGGCTGCCGATGTCGACGTTACGCTTGGAGATGTAGCCGCTGGCGCGCGCATAAATATTGGCTTGCGCGAAAGCCTCCGTGGTGCCGGGCCAGCTCACCGACATGGTGCTGCCGCTCGCGCGCACCGCCGCTGTGCGCACGCTCGGGACAAAGTCGCGGCGCTGCTCGGCCGTCGCCATCACCTGCGCGTTCAGGCTGTGGTGCCGCCAGACGCCGATGCCCAAGGCGCCGGCCAGCAAAAGCAATACGACGATGCCCAGGATCCGCCGTCCGGCACGCGACTTCGCCGCTGGCGCCGCCTTGTGCGGTTCGGTGTCGGCCGGCAATTGCGGCGCTTCTGTCGGACTATCGGGCGTCGGGGGCCGCTCGACCTTGTTCATTCCAGCTCCTCTTCGAACACGCCATGCGCCGGCTTGCCATCGTTGCCCTTGCGCAGCGTTGCAAACAGATACGGCACCACCAGCAGTGTCGTCGGCGTTGCAAACAACAGGCCGCCGATCACCGCCCGCGCCAGCGCTGCATTCTGCTCTTCGCCGGCGCCGCCGATTGCCATCGGCACCATGCCGACGATCATTGCCGCGGCGGTCATCAGCACCGGCCGGATCCGGGTGCGGCCGGCGGCGATCGCCGCATCGAAGGCCGGAGCGCCGGCGAGTTGCTGCTCGCGCGCAAAAGTGACGAGCAGGATCGAATTCGCCGACGCCACGCCGATGGCCATGATGGCCCCCATCAGCGACGGCACGCTCAATGTCGTCCCTGTAATATACAGCATCGTGACAATGCCGCAAAACGTCGCCGGCAGCGCCAGGATGACCACGAACGGGTCGCCCCAGTTCTGATAGTTCACCACCATGAGCAGATAGACGAACACCGCGGCGAACAGGATGCCGATCGCCAGATCGCGGAATGCGGAGTTCATGCTGTCGATCTGGCCGATGACCTCGATGCGATTGCCGGGCGACAGTTGCGACTGATATTCCGCCACGATCTTGTAGATGTCGCTCGAGATGCTGCCGAGATCGCGTCCATCGGCGTTGGCATAGACTTCATAGACCGGTTGGATGTTGGCCTGATTGGTGTTGGTCGGAATGCTGTCGCGCGTGAGCGTGGCGACGTTGCTGAGCAATCCCGGCACCGGATTTCGAGTGGGCACGCTGGTGAACTTGGTGACCGGCGTGTTCTTGAGGTCGTTCATCGAGGCCACTTTGTATTCGGGCGTCTGCACCGTGATGTAGTATGGGGTGCCGTTGCTCGGGTCGGTCCAGAAATTCGGCGAGACCTGCTCGGACGAGCTCAAGCTTGTGTTCAGATTGAGCGCGATGTCGTTCACCGTCAGGCCGAACTGCGTAGCGCGCGCCCGGTCGATCTGGGCGAAGAATTCCGGCCCGTTGACCTCCTGCTGCAAATGCGCATCGGCGACGCCGGGGATAGCGGCGATCCGGCGCTGCAGCTCCTTGGTGATGCGCAAATTCTTGGTCCGGTCGTAGCCGACGGTGCGCACGTTGATCTGTGCCGAGATGCCGAAGTTGAGGATCTGCGTCACCATGTCGGCGGCCTGGAAGTAGAACACGCATTCCGGGAAGGCCGCCGGCAGCGCCTCGCGCAGCTTGCGGACGTAGTTGATCGTCGGCGCGTGATCTTCTTTCAGCGAGACCAGCACGACGCCGTCGTTAAGCCCGGTCGCGGTGCCGTCGCCGAAGGCGTAATTGTAGGAGCGGGCGGGCAAGCCGATATTGTCGACAATCGACTCGCGTTCGTCATCGGGGATGATCTCCCGGATCTTGTCCTCCACCGCCTGGAAGATCTGCTCGGTCTTTTCGATGCGCGTTCCGGCCGGCGCCCGCACGTGCAGCTGGATCTGGCCGCCGTCGATGATCGGAAAGAAGTCGCGGCCGACGAACATGAACAGTGTGCCGCCGAGCGCGAGCACCAGCACGGCCGCGATGGGTACGATCAGACGGCGCGTCAGGAGCGTGTGCAGAAGCTCCGCATAGGCGGCGCGCATGCTTTCGAAGCCGTGCTCGAACTTGGCGAACAGGCGCCCGAACCAGCCTTGCGAAGCCTCCGGCCCGTGCCGTTCGCCCTTGAGCAGCAAGCCGATGGTGATCGGCGTCAGCGTTCGCGAAAAGCCGTAGGACGCCAGCATGGCGAACACCACCGCCAAGCCGAGCGGGGTGAACAGATATTTCGCCGGGCCGTGGAGGAATACGACCGAAACGAACACGCAGCTGATCGCCAGCGTCGAAACCAGCGTCGGCACGGCGATTTCGGCGGCGCCGTGCAGCGTCGCCCGCGGCAGCGGCTGATGCTCCTCGGTGAGCAGCCGGTGGGTGTTCTCGATCGTGACCGTGGAGTCGTCGACCAGAATGCCGATGGCGAGCGCAAGCCCGCCAAGCGTCATCGTATTAATGGTGTCGCCGAGGAAATACAGAACGATCAGCGAGGAAAGGATCGCGAGTGGAATCGAGACCATGACGACGATGGTGGACCGCCACGACCCGAGGAACAGCAAGATCATCAGGGCGGTCAAGCCGGCGGCAATTGCGCCTTCACGCAGCAGTCCCACGATCGAGGCTTTGACGAACACCGATTGATCGAACAGCTCCTTGATCTGCATGCCGGGCGGCGCCGCTTTGCGCGAGATCACCAGGGCCTGCTTGACCGCATTGACCACTGCCAGCGTCGAAGCGTTGCCGTTCTTGATGATGCTGAGCAGCACGGAGCGCCGGCCGTCGGTGCGCACGACATTCTGCTGCACGGCGTTGCCGTCGTGCACCTGGCCGACGTCCTTCACGAACACGGTTTGCCCGTTGATGTATTTCACCGGGATGTCGTTGAGGTCGGAGATTTTGGTCGGCACCGCGTTGGTGCGCACGGTGAATTGCGTGTCGCCGATCTTGGCCAGGCCCGAGGGCAGCGTCAGGTTCTGGGCATTGACTGCATTGACGACGTCGAGCGGCGTCAGGCCTTTCGCCTGCAGCTTGAGCGGATCGATATCGACCATGATCTGCCGGTACTTGCCGCCGGCCGGGGTCGGGAGCGTGACGCCGTGGATAGGCGCCAGCTGCTGCCGCAGACGATAGATGCCGTAGTCGTAGAGTTGCTGCTCGTTGAGGGTGTCGGAGGACAGTCCGACCTGCAGCACGGGCACGCTCGAGGCGTTGTATTGCACCACGACCGGCGCCTGAATCCCCGGCGGCATCAACACGCGGATGAAGTTGGTCGCGGAAACGATCTGCGAGATCGCCAGATCAAGATTGACGTCCGGCTGGAAGAAGATCTTCTGGACCGAGATCCCGTTGAGGGTTTGCGCTTCGATATCCTGGATGCCGTTCACGCTGGAAGACAGCGCATACTGGCTGTAGGTGGTGACCCGCTGCTCCATTTCCGGGGTGCTGAGCCCGGTATATTGCCAGACGATGGTGACGACCGGGATGTTGATCTCGGGGAAAATGTCGGTCGGCATCGTTCCGATCGCGACCGAGCCGAGAAACACGACGAGCGCGGCCACCACATAGAAGGTGTGGGGAAATCTGAGAGCAAAACGAACGATGCCCATATCTGAATCTGCCGAAGCCTGAACCTGCCGAAGTCTCAGTCTGCCGAAAAGCTACGGATCCGGAGACGCAGATCCGCTGCACGACCATTGCCTCAGGAGTCCTCCCAGGTGGTGCGGCTGCGGACCGTCGGCAAGTCGACACTTGACGCGGCCGGTTAACGCCCCAATCGCCGGTTCGTTTGTGACTTGTTCTTGCGCAAATCTCGTTGCGAGAAGTCTTGTTGCGGGAAGCCTGGACGCTGGGTCTGCGGAAAGACCAAGGCCGGCCCGGACCTGCCGTTACTCGGTGCGAAAAAGCGGCAAAGTGGACGGGCCATGGACGTGAATATAGGGCTCTGGCGAATAAACGCAGCCGTTTTAGCGAATAACACTTAAGTGATCGGCAAAAATATTCGACTACGTGCACCCGAATCGGCGCAAGCGGATAACGCGCTGAGGCAAATTTGGGCAAAAACCGATCGAATGCGGCTCGGGGGGTGGGCACGAGCGTGCCTGCATCGCGGGCCGCCGCCGCTGTTGCCGGGTCGTCTTGTCATGCATTTACAACAATTGCTCCTTCACCCATAGTTTGCGGTGACGGCGCGAACACAAGCAAAGCGCCGCGCTGGGAGGAGACATGCGTAAAGCGCGAACGTGGCTTGCAGCCGCGATCGTTACCCTGTCGTGCATCGCGCCGGCGGCCATACCAGCCGCGATGGCAGCAGACGCCGTCAAGATCGGTTTCGTCGGCACGTTCAGCGGTCCGACCGCGGCGATCGGCAACGATATGCGCGACGGTTTCAATCTCGGCCTCGAGCATCTCGGCCGCCAGATGGCGGGGAAGCCGGTCGAGGTTCTCTACGAGGACGACACGCAGAAGCCCGAGGTCGGCAAGCAGAAGACGGACAAGCTGATCGAATCCGACCACGTCAATTTTCTCACCGGCTATGGCTTTTCGAACGTGCTGCTGGCGTCGCTGTTGCCGGCGGTGAATTCGCAGACCTTCATCATCAGCGCCAATGCGGGCCCGTCGCAGATCGCCGGCGAGCAATGCTCGCCGTACTTCTTCTCGGTCTCGTGGCAAGGCGATCAGGCCGCGCAGGCGACCGGCGAATACTTGAACCAGAAGGGCGTCAAGACCCTGTTCCTGATCGATCCGAACTACGCCGCCGGCAAGGACGTCGCCGCCGGCGTCAAGGCAAACTTCAAGGGCCAGGTCGTCGGCGAGGAATACACCGCTTGGCCCGGCCAGCTCGATTTCTCCGCCGAATTGACCAAAGCCCGCGCGGCGAAGCCCGACGCGATCTTCGCCTTCTATCCGGGCGCCGCGGGTGCGCAGTTCCTGACCCAATATGCGCAGTCCGGCCTGAAGGGGCAGATCCCGCTCTACACGGCGTTCATGATCGACGCGCTGTCGCTGCCGAAGATCGGCGAACTCGCGCTCGGCATTGCGACCGCCGGCCATTGGGCGATCGACCTGCCGAATGCCGCCAACGTGAAATTCGTCTTGGGCTTCCGCGCCGCCTATAAGCGCGATCCGTCTTTCTACGCGGCGCAGGGCTACGACGCGGCGAATTTCATCAACAGCGCGGTGGTCGGCGTCAACGGCAATCTCGCCGACAAGGACGGCCTGCGCGCGGCAATGGAAAAAGCCGACTACGCCTCGGTGCGCGGCCCTTACCGCTACGGCAACAATCACTTTCCGATTCAGAATTTCTATCTGCAGGAAACGGTAAAAAAGCCCGACGGGACCTTCGAGATCAAAACCGTCGCGGCGATCCTGAGGGATCACCAGGATCGCTACCACGACAAGTGCCCGATGAAGTGATCGGCGCAGGGCCGGGCCCGCGTTGAATGCCTAACTGTGCGGCAATCCGGCGCCGTGCAGAAATCCGATTTGGTCAAGACGACCGGCCGGGTAGAGGCTCGGCGAATTCCTCGGCACGACGACAAAATTCCGTTATTGGTTCCCCATCATTACGAGGCTGCCGATGATCTGACGGCGCTATCATGCGCGGACTTGCAGCGGGGGCAATTATGACGAGACGCTTGGGCGTAGCGGTGGTGGCGATTTTTACCGGCGCATTTTGTGGCACGTCGGCATCGGCGCAGACGGCGCTTACCGAAAGCCCGATCACGCCGGGCTTCTGGTCGTTCCCGCGCAAGCCGGTGGCGGCATCCGACATCGTCGCGGCTTGCCGCGCGCATCTCGAGATCCGTTTTGCCGACGGACACTTCATCGGGTTAAGGATGCAGAAGCGCGACATGGGGCTTTTGCAGCGTGAAGTCGAAACCGTCGGCCGCTGCAGCTTCGACCGCGACAAGCAGGTCGACACTTGCGAGATCAAGAACATTCATGGCGACGGATCGATCCTCGCCGGCGTGCTGACCGTCAAATACACCCTCGATCCGAAAGGCGATCCCAAAGCTGCGCCCAAAACCGATTCCAAGACAGAGTCCAAA
>Ga0210401_10004623_pt1 | contig 14359 bp, 12 predicted proteins | sample IncBWH32MmetaG_FD_150866 | JGI IMG/M metagenome (GOLD analysis project Ga0210401, IMG submission 150866) | Forest soil microbial communities from Barre Woods Harvard Forest LTER site, Petersham, Massachusetts, United States - Inc-BW-H-32-M | ecosystem: Environmental > Terrestrial > Soil >... | reverse complement strand
ATGCCTTAAGTAGGTAGAAAATAGCAAATCCAGCAAAAAAGAAGGTCAATCGAGGCCGGGCTCTTTTTCTGCATATTCCGGCTAATGCGAAAAGGAAGCAAACCGAACCAATGCAAGGCAAAATGTGAGCGGAATCGACCCCATTCCAAGTGTCATACACGTGTCCAAAGAAACTTCGCATAAGCAGAGACGGGGCCGTACCTGCTGAGATGTAACGCATTCCCACACCGGGAGCGCGAGGATTAAAGCCATTTTGCAGATATTCAAGGAAGGGCAGCACCTGCGGTAGCGAAATCAGGAGTCCGACGATGCCCGCAGCGATAAATCCAATCAGCGGTTTCCGCCACCATAGCCTCTCTCGCTGCTCTGCTGGAGCGAGGCTCCATAAACGAAACAGAAGATATAAAGTCGCCAACAGGAAAATAAAGAAGGCGGACTCCGGCATCCCGCTCAAAATGATCAAAGCAATGAGTACGGCAGTGATTGCGAACTTCCGGTAAGTCGGCTTCTCCGCTAGCTTGTGGGTAGCCAGTAGAAGAGCCGGCAGCCAGATCTGAGCGTCCAGATCGGCCATGTTGATGTAATAAATAAAATGTCCCGAGAGACTAAAAGCTATCGCGGCTGCTAACGAACCCGCGAAACCGATTCCGACCTCATGTGCAAACAAATACGTGAAGAACGCCGCCACGAAAAGCCTTAATAAAAGGTAAAAGTCCCAGAAGCCTGGCTTCTCTACGCTTGCGACGACGAGGCGCATCGGCGATAAGACTGCCGAAGCCATGTTCGCCAATAGCGGTGCACCTGAGCCTACATAGGGATCCCATAGAGGAAGCCAACGGCGCACCATATCGTCATGCAGGACTTTAACGTAAGGCTCGTATGTCAATGCTGGCGCAACGGAGTCAATAACGGGCCAATAGCCAATTCTCCGCCCTGTGTACCCGTATGCCCCAGATGGCATCGTGCCAGATTGAAAATTAGAGGCGAGGAGGGTACGTCCTAAGAAGACGATATCGCCGAAAGCCAGACAAAGTATCGCGGCGAGTATCACCGCCGCCCAACAATTTTGGCCTGTCCGACCTTTCATACGATCACTACGGCATCTTAGCAACCGGTCACACGCAATCGCGCCGCAATGGAAACTGCTGTTCTCCACAGGCTATTAGCAAACGAGCGTCCACGCCGATTACTTGACCCGCGGTCACAAGAGCTTACTCACAAGCGTGGAGCCGATGAAATTTGCCAGGGAAGAATCGCACGCATCTATGCTCGCGTGCGCCGCCGCCCTGGTAAGGGTCTTGGGTGCCCAGAGGGATGGTCCTTATTTCCCGTGCGTATACCCTATCCCGTCAACTGCCTCATTTGTTTTGTTTGCCCTGTGAACTTCGCCGAGGTAAGGCAAGATTTGGTGCTAACGAAAGGCCAGGAAAGTAACACTAAAAAACAAATTCCAAACTCTGGCGAGATATGGGAATTCGAAAAGTTTCAGGCTGGCGAGACGCATTGGAAGTAACGGCTTCGACCCTCCTACCAAAACTTCGGCAACTGATGCGGCTTCCCAGTGTACCTTTAGAAGTAGCTGCAGAGGCCAAGAGCCCAGTTGGTGAGGCGAACGCATTTAGATAATCCTCTATCAGCTTCTAATATTTGGTATGGTTTCGCGGCAGAGATAGCGCAAATGCGGCAACTATTGTATTTGGCACGAACATAACCATCGAGAGCCGATAGTGTTTCTACGTCGCTTGTTGGCGCATCCAAAAACTGTCGGCAAGGATCTGGATGATCCGGCCACAACGGAGCTTTGTAAGCAAGTCATCTTTTCGAAGCCTTTGCTGAAAGCGATCTATGATGAGTGGTATGCCATTTTGGCGGCGGAACTTCCGCCAGGAAATGGCCCTGTATTGGAGTTGGGTTCGGGCGCGGGGTACTGCGAACGGTACATCCCTGGCCTGATCACCTCTGAATTTCTGCACTACCCCTCGGTTAAGGTCCGGCTTGATGCGCAGCATATGCCATTCGGCAATCAATCACTCCGCGCCATTGTTTTCACAGGCGTCTTGCACCACATTCCCAACGTCCGTCTTTTTTTTGTGGAAGCTGCCCGCTGCCTTCAGCCCAAAGGAAAGGTGCTGATGATCGAACCATGGATAACGACGTGGTCGCGATTCGTCTACAAACATTTTCATCACGAGCCGTTCTCGCCTGAAGCTACGGATTGGTCGTTCCCGTCATCTGGACCACTTTCAGACGCCAATATCGCGATTCCGTGGATCGTATTTGAACGGGATCACTGTGTCTTCAAAGGCGAGTTCCCACAATTTGAAATTGAGCAAATTCGTCCCTTTTTGCCATTTCGCTACGTCGTGTCGGGAGGCCTTAGTATGCGCAGCTTGATGCCGGGATTTACTCACGAAATGTGGGTGCGACTGGAAGGAATGCTGCGCCCTTGGATGTCGGCCCTGGGCATGTACGCTTTCATCTCATTGCGCAGAGTGTAATCGCGATAGCCACTGATGGCCTTACCCGGAGAGGCGTTTCTTGGCATTCGCGATATTTATTGCCAATGACGCGTCGTCCCAGAATTCGATGATTGCGGCGCGAACATTGTGCCTGCGAAGGTAATCCCAGGTTTCTCGCTCCGGGTCCGCTGTCGCGTCCACTTTGTCCGCTATTATCACAGAAGAAGTAGAAGCCAGCAGCGTCTCGCAATCCAGTTGCGAGGGTTTCATCAAAAACCCGCCGGGATTGAAAGGTGTCAGGAGAAAAGGAATCGCCAAGTTCCACTCTTTCAACTTCGGCAACAGCCATCCCAAATTATTCGTCGCTAGGCCTGGCTCGGCGTTGAAACGCCTTCGCATAACTCTCGCATACAACTCGAAAAGAGGCCGATTGCCAAATGCCAATGCCAAGTCGGTGATTTGAGGGTGAAGAAAAACCACTCGAGGCTGGAGGAACTTGAAACTGGCCATCTCCACTTCGAATAAAATGCTCATGAGAGTGTTGAAATCGCGCTTTAACACGCCGGGCGCTTTCAAAACTCCGCGTACACCGATTTTCAGTAGATCCGCGATCGCCATTTGCGCCACACGGCGTCGCGCAGCCCCGACGAGCCCGTAATCGGTCGCTTCGCGGACATATCCAATCACGTTTGGAATAATGGGATAAACCTGCAAGGCTGGAAACGTTTGCCGCGTTTTTTTCAACGCTGCCAAAATGTCAAATTGATTCAGCGTAGCCACGCCGTCCACTCCGGCGGCGGCCGCGTCATTGAAAACCGAAGCTATTTCCATGGACGATCGGAATCGCGCCACAAAATCTGCTGGAGAACTTCTCTCAAGTAAACGATTCCCGCTGAAATTTGCCGTTCCGAGGATCAGTTGCGGCGAGCTTGCAATCATAATGTGATGCGGCCCTCCGTTGCTGACCGGTAAAGCGCGTCCATGATTTCTTGTACCTTCAAGCCGTCAAACCAGGAGACTCGAACCTTCTCTTTTTGCTGGCAGGCGTTGATGAAGTTCAGATCTTCGTTGTAGTACCCTTCGCCGCCGTATTGAGGACTCAAGTCGAAATTGGCGGCATCTAGTTCGGCACGGTGCCAGGTCGTCCAGCCTTTTTCGTATTGTTGTTTGGGTTGGTTCAGATAAAGGCGCAGGCTCGTATCGTTGACCTCCAGAATACCCTGGGAGCCCTGCAGAAAAATTTCAGTTTGCTCCACGGGATAACCAGGGGTGCTCCAAGACGTGTCGAGTGTTCCTGCTACGCCGTTGCCAAACTCGAGCAGGGCTGTGGCCGCGTCCTCCACTTGCTCAGAGTGAAGTCGCCGGGTCTGTGCGCAAACGGAGCTTAACGGCCCAAAGAGCCGATAGAGTAAGAAAAGCAAATGGCAAGTGGAATTGGCAACGATGCCCCCTCCGGATTTTTTCGGGTCGTAAACCCATCCGCGTTTTGGTGCGAACACCTGGCTAAGATACAAAGTGGACCTGAACAGCATGTCCCTACCGAGAACGCCGGCGGAGAGGATTTCCCGAGCGCGCTCATAAACGGGATTGTGGCCCTTCATATAGCCGACGGCATGGACGATGGACCGATCCTTCAGGAGGTCGCAAATTTTGCGGGCGCTATCGAGCGACTCGGCTAACGGTTTCTCGAGAAAGATATTCAGATTTTTTGCCACCAATTCGCGCACGATCGGGTAATGAGTGAAAGCAGGCGTACAAACGAAAACGGCATCCACGGAGGACTGTCCCAAGACCTCATCGATTGATTTGAAGAACGGGGCTTGCAGTCCCATGCTGCGTACATGGGCTCCCAAACTTTCATCTTGGTCCACAAGACCGACGATCCGCGCAGAAGGTAGAACGCTCAACATGGAAGCATGGAGAAGCCCCATCTTCCCCAACCCGATAATGACTACGTTTTGGGTGGCTTGTTCCTTCCGAATCCCTCTATTATTGCCGTGGTCTAAGACCTCGGTTTCTGCCGCAGACTTTTGGGCCGCCGAAAACGTTTGCGTCAATCCCTCTCGCAATCCACGAGGGCTGAACCCGAAATCTGTGCGCGCTGCGTCGATGTTGCACACCTGATTTTGGTTCAGACCCAAGACATTGTCTCGTGTGAAGGGCGGATTTTTGAGAAAGTTGAATGCGGTGGCGAGAGCGCGACACACGGGTAAGCTGACATGGACAAACGGCTTCTTCTTTTTCCGTGCGAGCAGGATAGAACCAATGAAATCTTCGTAACTGACCAGGTCGCGCCCGCCCAGATCATAAGTTTTCCCCAAAACCTGGTCAGAACCGTCGCATTCGAGGATTGCTTCACACAGGTCAAACACATGGATCGGCCGGATCAGACGCGAACCTGATCCCAGAATAGGAACCACGGGCACGGAGTCCAATAGCCGCACCATTTTTGAGAACAGCCCCTTTGATCCCGGCCCATAAATCGTGCTTGGCTTGAGGATTGTGTAGGCCACCGGCGACTCCTTGACCGCCAGATCGGCGGCGAGTTTCGTGCGAGCGTACGTGCTCGGATTCCGTTCATTTGCAGATTGCGTGCTGATCATGATGAATCGATCGATCCCTCGATCCTGGCAGGCTTGGAGCAGATTTCGAGTTCCCTCAACGTTCACCTTGAAGCTTTGCTCGTAGTCGACCTTGGTTTCCGATGTCGTGGCCGCACAGTGGACAACGGTGCGGACAGGCGATTCGAGTGCCGCGCCAAGAGAAGACGGATCCGACAGATCTCCATGCCGGATTTCCATGCGTTTGGGATTCAATGCCGAAGTCTCGCTGGTGCACCTCACCAAGCAGCGCACCTCCCTACCTTCGTTCGCCGCATAATTGGCGAGATGCGAACCAAGAAATCCCGACGCGCCTGTTATCAATATGGCCCCTTTAGCGCCCAAATTTCCTTCTCCTATCGAACTTTACGTTTAAGATTACACTGTATCCTACAGGCGTTTTGCGTGGCCGAGAACCTGTCGACACAGTTTCTCAATGACACTTGGGGCACAAACAAAGCGATTTGTGGTCACTGGGGCGACTGGCTATTTAGGGCCGTGGCTGGCCCGCGAGATCGTTCAACAGTTCGGTTCCTCCTCGCTTACTTGCCTGATACCAAAAGTATTGCCCCCGGTCGAAGAGAAGTCTCTCGCTTACTTGAAGCGGCTGGGAGTCGTATGCCTAGAGTGCAACTTAATGAAGTGCCCGGTTTTGGAAGAAACGCTTCCTTCCATTGACGTACTGATCCATATGGCCGCGAACACGCGGACTGACCTGCCTGAAGATGCGCTGAAGGTAAATACCCTCGGCACAGAAAACCTACTCGATACCTTCAAAGATTCCTTAAGAGGGAAACGCGTCCTGCTCACGAGCACTAGTGCGGCTATCGACCGTGATTCTTTTCCTCTCGCACCGCTCAATGAAAACAGTCCGCCTAGGCCACGCACCGGCTATGGCCGAAGCAAGCTGAAGGCAGAAGTAATTCTGCAAAGGAAAGCGCGCGAACATGAGTTCGACTATACGACTCTGCGTCTGACGACGCTCTATGGCCCCGGAATGCGGGGAGGCCTATTTTACGTGCTTGCAGACTGGACGAACCGCCGCCAGTTCCTGGCTAAAGTCAATTGGCCGGGCCGGGCCAGCTTCATTTTCGTCGAAGACGCAGCCCGCATAGTGTTGTGGTTTTCGTCGGCGGAGGCAGGACGCAATCAAACCTACTTCGTCTCCAGTGGAGAAACCTACACTGTAAGCGATCTGGCCGAACTGATTTCTAGAAAGCGGACCGGCCGCCCTTCACACTTCTCGCTGCCACGGTGGTTTTGGAACGCGGTGCAAAGATTTATTTGGCTGCCGGCAGTCAAGCAGGTGATTCCCTGGCGCTTGGCCAACGTGATCGATGACAGTCTGCTCTGCGACTCTTCCCGCATGCGCTGTGTTTACCCGGGGACCTTGACCAATGTGTGCACTGGACTGAACCGGACCTTTGGCCCCGATGCCTTGGAGGATGAACTTGCTCGCGCGCTTGCGTAAATTTGCCTCCGAGCACTTCGAGGACACCACGGTTCGGGTGATGTACTTCGCCACGACGATTGATTCGTTCGTGGTTTGCGCGGCTCTGGCAACGATTGCCGTATCGCATCTTCGCCATTCCACCACGCCGAATTGGTTCGCCGCCATTTTAGGTTCGGCGGTTGTATACGCGGCGTTCAAAATTGCCGACTTTTATCCGACATTCATTCTATTTTTCCCCGTGTTCGGGATCTTCCTCGCCCGTGCTCCCGGCTTTTCTTGGGGGTCCTTGGGACGTTTGTTGCTCCTCAATTTCGCACTTGCGGCCTTGGTCCAGTTGGTCTTTCAAGACACCCCGCACATGGTTGCGTCTCGTGACGTCAGTGTGCCGTTACGCATGTTTCTAAACTCCTTCCTCACCTTGGCGCCTACGACGCTGAGTCTTCCAGTTTCCGGTTCCTACGCGCTGTTGCTTTCGGCGACGGCGTATTACCACCCGGTGCTGTGGCATTTGCCTTATGGGGCCGGCTACTATGCACTGATTCTACTCGCAGCAGTGTGTGTACGCTGGCTGCGCCCGAAGACGTTTGTTCCGGTCCGACACCAGCCTCAGAATGAAAAACCGATCAGCCAACGAGTCGTCGTTTTCAATTTGGATGGCTTTAGCCTGCATGCCTTTCGCCGCGCGCGAATGCCTTTCTTGAACAAGATGGCTGAAGAACACGCGGCCGCATCCGAAGGCGCAATCACCGTATATCGCGCTCTCACCAACCCCGCCTTTGCCAGCATAATCACGGGAGCGCCGCCCAGTGTGCATGGGGTATCTAATAACAATTTTGGGCAACCCATTCGTGTGGATGGCCTGCCTGATAGCGTGAGCACACGCCTGTACGGCAGCATTCACGTAAGCCACTTTTCGAAACCAGATTGGAGAGTCCGCTGGTTTTCGCTGGTCAGTCTCGGAGCGGAACGTGCCGAGGCGGTCGTGTTCGAGACGCTCAAGGCAGACGTTTTGAACGAGCCAAACACGCGATTGTTCATTGTCGACGTCAGCGAAACCGATTTTATTGGCCACTCGTATGGTACATACTCGCGACAATATCTGCAGGCCGGGGACAGGGCCGACAAACTCATTGAGAACTTTTGTGCCTGGCTCAAGGAGCAGGGGATTTACGATGATTTTACAATCATCATTTCTTCTGACCATGGGATGTTCATTACGGATCACTCTTATTTGCTTTCGCCGCAGGAAATCTATACTCCCCTGATCTTTTTCGGCAGCAAGATTGTTCGCCAGAGTCGAATTGCAGGTAAGGTTTCTATCATGGACATCAATGCAAATGTGAGCTACATCCTCGGAATCCCGTATAACCGTCATTCCGCTGGTCGGGTCTTTGATTCCATATACAGGCAGGAACATGAGGAAGAGCATGCCGCCAGTACGAAAGCCGTCGCGGGCATGGAGACTAGATCTATTTAGAAGGCGATTGGCAACGGACATACGAATGCTCAGCTTCACGAAAATGCGGTTCATGGATCGATACTTGGGAAGCCTGTTATGCAGCGGTTTCAGTCTGCTCGATCGTGCGGAACACCGTCCAGAGCGGTCGCTTGAAGAGCCGCTTCAGTTGCAAAAGATTCTGGTGACGAAATATTTCGGGATGGGCAGCTTGATCCTGGCCACCCCGATGGTGCGAGCTCTCAGGCGGCGTTATCCAAACGCCCATATTGATTTATTGACAATTGAGCAAAATCGCAAACTTACAGAAATTTTGCCGGTTTTCGACCAGCTCTACACAGTCGAGACGCGAAGCCTGTGGTCGGTTGTGAGGAGCATGATCGCAGCTCTTCGTCATATCCGGCGCCAGAGATACGATGTTGTTATTGATGCTGAATTCTTCTCCCGGCTTTCCAGCCTGGTTTCCTATTTCGCTCGTGCTCGTTATTCGGTTGGCTTTTATTTGCCGGAGATCTGGCGCGGAAATTTCCTCACTCACCCGGTGCACTTTAATTATTACCGACATGCAATCCTGGCATTTATGGCCTTGGCCAAAAGCGTGAGGGCGGAATCGTCAGATTACGCCCTCGAGCCTCCGGCGATTTCCACCGACATCGTGGACAACGTTCGAGCCAAATTGCAGGCGATGGCGGTTCAGCCGGGGCAACGCATCGTCTGCGTCAATGTGAACACGGGTCCTCTTTCTCCCGAGCGCCGCTGGCCTGAGGAAAACTTTGCGGAATTGATCAGGTTGGTATTGTGCGAATTCCGGGAAACGACCATTCTCCTTATAGGCGCTCCCTCCGATCTCCCGCTCGTAACCGATGTCCACAACCTGCTTGGCTCGGATGCCCAAGGGCGCGTGTTCAATATCGCTGGCAAATTCAGCCTTGCGGAGCTCTGTGGACTGCTCACGATGTCGGAAGCGCTCATTTCAAACGATAGCGGTCCGCTGCACCTTGCGGAAGCACTCACTATACCGACAGTTTCTTTCTTCGGACCGGAAACGCCGCTGATTTACGGGCCCACCGGCGAGGGTCACGTCGTCTTCTATAAAGGAATCTACTGCAGTCCATGTCTCAACGTGCATAATCAGAAGAAAGCTCCCTGCAATGGCAACAACGTGTGCATGAAATTGATCAGTCCCGATGAGGTTTTTGCTTCCTTAAGAATGCTGCTGCAGGGAGAGCACGTTCCCTCTCCGTTCCGCGTGGCGTTTGATGTTTCCGCCGACCAGCTCTTGACGGATTACCGTTCGTTCAGATCGCCCTCTCTTTCCGCTCCCGACACCGTTCCGGTCACGGTCTCATCAGGTCAAGCAAGGGAATGATTGCCATCGTCCATAACACCTAAGGCTGTGGTTAAGGACAAGAGCCTCGGAGATGTCACGGACCGCATGCCCAGGCGCGCTTAGCCGCAGAGTTTCTGCGCAAGAGAATAGTGCACAGCGGTCTCCCAGCTAAATATTTGCGAGCTGAATTGAGCGTCGATCGCAGGAATCTGCGTAATGTTTGCGCTGTGCGGAAAATTGTTCGAGGGATGGCTGACGCAACACCCCAAAGTTCTCGGCTAGAACGCGATCAAACCGTCGTGTTCACAATTGTTCGCGCATTTGACCGCGCCGCCAAATAGGAAGCCAGTCCCTCCTGCCATGTCTTCATAGCAATTCCGAGTTGGCTGAGCTTTTGTTTGCTGAGGACCGAGTAAGCGGGGCGCCGCACGGGACTCGAAAATTCAGCGCTGCTGACCGAACTGAGATCCACTTTGAGTTTTTCGAACTCGAAAATCTTGCGGGCAAATTCATACCAGGAGCATTCACCCTGGGCACTGACGTGATACAACCCATAAGCCTCGGTGCGAATGAGTTTGCTCACGGCTTCGGCCAGGTCTCCGGTGAAGGTGGGCGTTAGCACCTGATCGTTGACGACGCGGACGGGCGCGGGTTCGCTGGCTTTCTTTAGCATCGTCTCCACGAAATTGCCCCCCTTGCCGGCGCTGCCCGCCACACCATAGAGACCGCATGTGCGAATGACGAAGTGGCGTTCCCAGGTGAGCCTCAACATGTGCTCGCCGGCGAGCTTGGAGACGCCGTAGACATTCAACGGTCTCGGCAAATCGGACTCCGCGTAGGGACGGCGCTCGCTGCCATCAAAAACGTAGTCCGTGCTGAAGTGAACGAGCACAGCGCTGTTCTGACGACAGGCTAGAGCTAGATTCCGTGGACCCGCGGCATTAACAGCGAATGATTGTGCGGGCTGCTTCTCGCACTCCTCGACTTTATGAAAGGCGGCGGTGCTGATCACGACGTCAGCCTGCAATGGGCCTAGAACGCGGTCAACCTGCGTGGAATCGGAGACGTCAATTTCACGGCGCGTCAGTGGCAAAACCGAAACCTTCTGACCCGCGAGTATCCGGCAAAGGTCAGTTCCTAGCTGGCCATTGGCCCCGATAATCGCGACTTTCATTCAGCGCGCCTGACTCGGGCTAGCATGGCTTATGCCTCTCCTGTTCAGGATTTTGGAAATTGGAAATGGTTAGAAGCCGGCGATGCCAGCCATTCATCGAGCGTTTGGGCCTGACGATCCTTCCCCGAAAGCTCCGGTTCTTTGACCGGCCAATGGATGCCTATTTTCGGATCGTTCCAGCGAATTCCTGATTCGCCCTTCGGGTTGTAAATTCCGGTGCACTTGTATTGGACTTCCGCGAAGTCGGAGACCGCGCAGAAACCGCGTGCAAACCCGGCAGGCGCCCACACCTGCTTCTTGTCTTTGGCGGAAATTTCGACACCGAACCATCGCCCCAAGGTGGGGGATCCTTTGCGAATATCCACGGCGACCAAAAAAGCCGAACCATAGGTAACTCTCATTAATTTGCCCATGGGCGGATCCCACTGAAAGTGGAGCCCTCGCAAAACTCCCTGCTTCGATCGGGAATGATTGTCCTGAACGAACTCAATCGGCAAACCCAGCGCCTTGTATTGGTCCGCGCGATAGACCTCCATGAAAAATCCACGCTCATCCTCAAAAACTTCAGAAGCCAGGACGGCTACATCACCTAGGTGCCGCGATTCTATCCGGATTTGCATGCCGAGTTTCCCGCTGATTTTTGGCGCGCCTGCTCCCTGTTGAGATTTTAGATGCTGATGCTAACGAAAGGCTAAGAGAATAACACCAAAAAATAAACCCAAAATCTGCCCAGTTCGGAAGGTCTGCTCTGATGCTCAGCGCGAACAGATTCTATCAAATGCCCCGCTTGCCTCCGGTGTTCGCGAGCACCGCATAACGCTGAATGCTTCCCTTTGTGTAGATGGTGCACTCGCGCCCCGTCACGGCGCACATCTCGATGTAGCTGAGATACCCGTGAAGCTCCACGGCGGAGGGCTGCGGTCCCGTCACACAGCGGTGCTGCCAGCCTCGCCAAAGAACCAACTCCGCATATCGTTGTCGATTCCAACCGCATTCCATCCCTGTTGGCATAACACCCGCGCACACTCAGATCCGATCAGGCCACCCGAACTGGTCACAAGCGCGGGCTTTTCACGTCGCATGAAGTCAAGGTATAAAACTATAAATGACCAAAGTGAGATGAATGTAACAATTGCAAAACCTCATGACCCGAGTCATTCACTCTCTGGATACAGACACTGTGCAGGCAGACTTCTCTTTCTTCTCATCTGGTGATGAAATAAATGCGGTCATAATCCTCTCCATCACGCGAACGTCCAATACGCCATTATGCCTGTCCAAACGGTGACACTGAATCCTTCCTCGAGCTTACAGATCCAACGTGGCCAAACGCTGCTGCGCGATTACCTGGTGCGGCTCTCTGAACCTTTAGGTCCGCCGGTACACTGGACCCGCACTACGTACTTTGGTCTCCTCACGCTCGTGGTTTTTTGGGCCGTGAGGATGTATACGACATGGGCAACTTGGGGCGATGTCACGATAGATTCCGGCCACGAAATGTATGTGCCTGTTGTTCTCCTTGAGGGCAAGACGCTCTATCGCGACATCTGGTACATGCACGGTCCGCTTGGCCCGTATTTGAACAGTTATCTCTATCACGTTTTTGGCGTTCACTTGAACGTCCTGTATTGGGCCGGTTCGCTCACGGCTCTCGCCTGCGCCCTTCTCTTGTATGTTACGGGGATGCAATTGTCGTCCTGGCTCGTCGGCTGGACGGTAGCAGTTGTGATGTTGATCCAGGCATTTCAGCCGGGAATTTTCAGTTTCGCCCTGCCGTATAGCTTCGATGCGGCCTACGGCGCTGGCACCGCTTGCTTATTCCTCTATTTAGCAATACGGGCGGTTCGCGCTCGGCACTGCTGGTGGATACTCGGTGCAGCAATCGCCGCGGCAGTTGCGCTGTTGTTCAAGCTCGAAATGGGTTTGGCCTGTTACACCGCACTTGCGCTTGCGATCCTCATACGACTGCTTGTCCAACGATCGTGGAAGAACGCGGCGGTTGACGTACTTACAGTGGTTCCTGGAGCCGTGGTGTGCATTTTCGTAGCCCGCTGGATGGTGTCTTTGAAGGACGTGAGATTCATTACTGAGGAAAACATCGTCAGCTGGCCCGGAACGTTCTACATGCACACTTTTGGCAAGCGGTGGATGGAATCGACCGGCTTTGCCCTGAACAGTGCCGCGCTATCAGACGCAGCTTTACGCACGGCTCTGGTGGCCTTGGTCCTGCTGATCTTCTACCGATGGTTGCATCGCTTGCCAACTCAAGCGACTTTCTCCTTATTGCGAGCGGGTGGTTTTGTAACTGGCCTCGGTGTGCTGGTGTATATCTTGCCCTGGCAGGCCGAACTCGTATTCCGGCAGATCTTTTTCCCTCAGGACATGGTTCTTTATATTGGCCTTGCCGCACTCATCGCCTGGTGGCACTTCTTGCGCAAGCCTTCACACCGCGATCCTTCAATGGTCTTTCTGCTGACGTTCTCGGGATTGTTGGCGTTCCGGATCCTTTCTGGGATGAAACCGTCTCAGTACCCTATTTATTATAACGGCCCTGTCCTCCTGGGTTTCTTGCTGCTTGCGACAGCGCTCATTCCCAGGCATGGTCGAGGACCTGGCTTCATCTTCCAGGCCGAGTGTCTGATCTGCTTTGCGTGCCTGAGCGCAGTTGTCCTCCATTCTCTGCTGACCTTACCAAGCATAAGAAATTATGTACCGTTAGTTACGGAGCGCGGGACGATTCGCCTGCCGAAAGAAAAGGCAGATGCCTATAGGCTGGCAATCGCGTTCCTGAAGGACAGAGTCGCTCACGGAGACGCTGTTCTTTCGCTGCCGGAGGATACCAGCCTCTATTTTCTGTCCGAAACACATTGCCCAACACGCCTTTGGCTTCTTGGGCCCGGCTTATTGGTGCCCGGAAGAATGACGGACGAATTCCTCGCAGAGCTCGAAAACACACCGGTCGAATATTTATTGTGGTCCACTCGCACGTTTGCGGAAATTGGTGCGCCGAATTTCGGCGTCGATTTCGACCGCGATTTAGGAGACTACCTGAAGTCCCATTATCGGTTTGTCCGGCCGTTACTACCGCCGAAGTCCGCTGGCTGGGCCTGGAATGCAGGCATCTGGGGCGCTGGCGTGGCTGCAGAGTTCACCGAAACGTTGTCGTAGGTGGCGGTGGCCAGCGTGGAGGAGTTGTTGCTGCACAGCGCCAGGCCGATATAGACATTCTGGCCCATGTTGATGGTCTGACTGTTCCCAATGGGCATCCAGTTCACGCCGTCGGCCGAAGTGAAAGCACTCACAGTGCTGCCGCTACGTGAGAGCTTCAGCCAATAGGGCAGAGGGCCGGCAGTGGCGCTGGATTGGCTGGTGCTGCCTCCAGTGGTCGTGCGGTAGTTCAGATAGGCGTTGGAAGCAAAATAGGCGCCGAAGGCGCTCATGGCGTTGGAATTCAACGAATCCCGGATCATGATCCCGGGCGTGGCTGAAGTGGGGCTGATACTCACCACCCGGGCCACGATGGTGCCGTCACCCGAGAGGGATTGATAGGTGAAATGGAAGCTGTCCGTACTGCCCCAGATCTGTGTTCCCGCGCCCTTCACTGTGAATACTCCGTTAGCGAAAGTGGCGGCACCAGCGATGCCCACTTGCCCGATGTCCTGATCCAGCCAGGGAATGGGCAGCGGTTGTGCACTGACGACGAAGGTGACGGGGTTGCTGGCGTTCATGCTGGGAGCCACTAACACCGACATAGGCCCAGAGGTCGCTCCCGCCGGAATGGTGATGGTAAGGGATGTGTTGCTCCAGGAGTTGATCGTCACTGGCGCGCCGTTCAGCGTCACCAGGCTATTACTCTGAGCGGCTCCAAACCCAGTGCCCGAAATCAC
>Ga0210401_10004621_pt1 | contig 14361 bp, 14 predicted proteins | sample IncBWH32MmetaG_FD_150866 | JGI IMG/M metagenome (GOLD analysis project Ga0210401, IMG submission 150866) | Forest soil microbial communities from Barre Woods Harvard Forest LTER site, Petersham, Massachusetts, United States - Inc-BW-H-32-M | ecosystem: Environmental > Terrestrial > Soil >... | reverse complement strand
CTGCGCCGGTAGGCGAATGCCGGCCATAAGCGGCCGGCGGACTCGGGAGGGAATTACTTTCCGGAATTCTCCCGGAGAGTCGCCATTTCTTGCCGAAGCTCGCGCACTTCGCGCTGCAAGTCGGGCAATCGATTGAAGACAGCCACCGACTTGCGCCAATCCTTGTTGTCAAATCCTGGCGAGCCGGAATAGATCGCTCCGGCGGGAATGTCGCTGTTCACGGCGCTCTGGGCGGTCAGAATTGCGCCGTCGTGAATGGTGAGGTGCCCGGCAGACGCCGATTGCCCGGCCAAAATGCACTTGTTCCCGATATGCGTCGTGCCAGCTAGGCCGACCTGTCCACAAAGGATCGTGTCTTCGCCGACCGTGCAGGCATGGCCGACTTGCACCAGATTGTCGATCTTGGTTCCGCGCCCGATCACGGTATCGCTGACGGCGCCGCGATCGAGGGCGCTGCCGGCCTGAATCTCCACATCGTCACCGATCACAACTCGTCCGACTTGCAGTATCTTGTGCCACTGGCCCTTTGCGTCGCGCGCAAATCCGAAGCCATCGCTGCCCACCACGACGCCGTTTTGCAGCAGGACGCGATTGCCGATGGTGCAGTCCTCGCGCACGGCGCAATGCGAATGCGCAAGAAAATCGTCACCGATCTTCACGCCCCGATAGATGCTCACGAAGCTGTGGAGCACGGCGTTGTCACCAATCTCCACATCATCGTCGATAAAGCAATACGGCCCGATATGCGCTCGATCGCCGATCTTCGCGCTGTCAGCAATCACTGCTGTTGGATGAACCCCCGGCAAGTAGGCCGGCGGCGCGTTGAACAGCTCAAGGGCGCGTGCGAAATCCAGATACGGATTCTGCGTGCGCAGCGCGGCGATCTTTACGGCGGGGCCATCGGGCGCAATCAGGATCGCCGAGGCTTGGGTCGTTTTCGCGAGCGGATAGTATTTCCGGTTGTCCAGGAAGGTGAGTTGACCAGCCTTCGCTTCCTCGATTCCGGCAACGCCCGTGATTTCAATTTCCGCATCACCCTCGAGCTTGCAGCCCAGCTTTTCTGCGATATCGCCGAGTCTCATATTCGAATCCCCCAAATGCTACAGAAGATTTTTTCGTAATCTTGAGCAAAGAGCCGGTTCCATCCAGCCGGCTCGAAGTCAAACGATCTCTCTTCGGTCACGCTAAAACGCTTGCATCGGGACCGGAAAATCGGCGCAGAGAAGTGTTGGCTGGGAATTACCGAGTCCATGCAATCGTCCGCCGCTCCTGGTTGCTCTCGATCGCGATCTCAATCGCGCGGATCACGTCGAGCGCCTGCTGCGGCTTCACGACCAACTCTGCCATTCCGAGCATCGCGTCCCGCAGATTCGCGTAAAACTCTCGGTAGTCGCCGGTCTCGGTCTTCACCTTCGTTCCACCCGGCTCGGAGTCGCTCGCAAGGTAGAGCATGCCCCAATGCGCCTCGGGATCCTCGCCCCATCCAGGCCCGCCCGGCGCAATGCCGCGCCGCAAGGGCTCTTCCTGCGGATCGAGGGCCGTTTTTGTGAAAGATCCCGCCGTCCCGTGGATCACGAACCGGGTCCGATGCGCGCGCGCGATCATCGTAGAACGCAAAATCGCGCGCATCCCGGGATAGTCGAACCTAAGGTCGAACGCGTCATCAACCGTTCCACCTTCGCGTTCGGTGCGGATGTCCGCAGTGACCGCCTCCGGTTTGCCGAAAAGCTGAAGCGCTTGATCGATCAGGTGTGGCCCGAGATCGTAGAGCATTCCGGCGCCCGGTCCGGGCTTCTCGCGCCACGCATTTTTCAGCGTTGGACGGAACCGGTCAAAATGCGACTCGAACATCACCAGCCGCCCGACCGTACCGGCCGCCAGAATTTTTCGCACCGTCTTGAAATCGCCGTCGAATCGCCGGCTCTGGTATACCGTCAGCAGGAGCTTCCGTTTTTCAGCCAGCCGGATGAGCAGAGCGCTTTGCTCGGAAGTCACCGTGAAGGGCTTATCAACCAGCACATTTCGACCGGCGTTGAGGCAGCGCCGCGCCAGCTCGAAATGGGTTTCATTGGGCGTCGCGACGACACACAGCCGGATGCGCCCATCGGCCAGAAGTTCGTCCACCGACCGCACCACGCGTGCCAGCGGATATTTCTGCCGCGCCAGGTCGCCGCTTCGTTCCACGATGCAGGCCAGGTCGAGCCCCGGGACTGCCGCAATCATGGGTGCATGAAAAGTCTGTCCCGCCAGTCCGAACCCGATCAACCCAACAGGAATGCTCTTGGTCTCGTCAAGGGTAGGCACGTCGTAGGAAAATATACCAGCAGGCCTCTAATCACCAAAAAGCTTTGGCTGCGCATCGGAAACGCGCGCTGCCGCGGCCTTCTCGCGTGGTGCACGGCGCGCCACGCCAACAACCCCCAGGACCTTCATTTCATCCAGCGCCGAACGGGGGATGAAGACCCACAAACTGTTTCCGTGCAGATCGGGCGGCGTCAAGCGCACCCCGGTATCGAGTAACTCGAGCAGATCATTGGGAACGAGCCCTTCCATCTCGTCGCCATCCCGGAATCGGAGTTTGACCCAAAGCCCGTCCAGTTTCGGGCGGCTGAGGAACGTCTTCCGGTCCGGTTCGAACGCGTCCGCAAACTCCTTTACGAAGTACACCGCCTTCACATCCCCCAGATCGACCGCCTTGTGCTCGCCCTCGCGTGTCAGCAAGTCCAAACTCTCTTCATGACCGAGAGCCTGAGGATTCAGGTAGCCCTGATCGACCGTGCCGTCAAACAAAGCGACGGCAGCCTTCTTATGAGTAGACGCTGCGGTGCGACTTTTCACCTAAATTGGCCTTTTTCGCGCTTTTAGGGGCTCAAATGTTGCGATGGCCCCATGGGTTATGTTATCGTTGACCAGTTTTGTTTCAAACTGTTGGTGCAAAAGGGGTTAGCTCTGGAGCCGGGACGTTTGACTCTTAAGGGTCACATCCTGAAATCGGCCTCGGCAATCACCCTGATCACCCTTATCAGCCGGATTTGCGGATACTTACGAGATCAGCGAATCGCATTACTCCTCGGGACGTCCCCGGCAGCCGACGCCTTTATCCTCGCCTTCCGAATCCCCAGTCTCGTGCGCCGATTGGCGGGCGAAGGGGCCTTCGGTGGATCCTTTATTCCGATATTCAGCAGCTACTTACGGGAGAAACCTCGCGACGAAGCCTTTGGCCTGGCGCGCACCGTCTTTTGGGATGTTGCCGCGATTCTCACCGTTCTCGCGGTTCTCGGCGTGGTCTTCTCGCGGCAGGTAATTTACATCTTCACGATGTTCAGCGCCAGCGAAGTCCATTGGGATCTTGCGGTTTCGCTAAACCGCGTCATGTTTCCGTGCGTGATCTTCATTGGGCTTTCGGCCGTCGCGGCCGCAATTCTGAATTGCTTTCAGGTCTTCGCTTTGCCCGCGGCAACGCCGGTTGTGTTCAACGTCACGATGGTGATCTTCTCTCTCGGCGCGGTGTACAAACCGCTTATGGCACGCCTGCATATCGGGTTGTCCGCTCCCGCCGTAGCATTGGCGATCGCCGTCCTGATCGGTTCGGCCCTGCAGATCGTCCTGCTGATCCCTGCGCTCCTGCGACACGGCGTGCGTTTGGAGCCGGCGGTCGAATTTCGCGATCCCGGCGTTCAGCGCATCGGAAAGTTGATGGGCCCGGGCGTTTTCGCCGCTTGCGCCTATCAGATCAACCTGTTACTGGGCACATTCTTTGCGACTTCGCCGCGCATGCCCTCGGGCAGCGTCTCGTCACTCTACGTTGCCGAACGCTTGATGCAACTGGTCCTCGGCACCTACGCCATCGCCATTTCGACAGCTCTTCTGCCGACTCTCTCGCACCAAGCCGCGGCGGGGAAGTACGACGAAATGAAGCGCACGTTCGGCTTCTCGCTGCGCATCGTCTCGTTCATCACAATTCCGGCCGCGGTCGGACTCATCCTCCTGCGCGAGCCGATCATTCAAGTGCTGTTCCAACACGGACAATTTGCCGCACGATCCACCGCGCTCACGGCCAACGCGCTTTTCTATTACGCGCTCGGCTTGCCGGCCTACGGGGCGATCTGGCTCATTACCCCGATGTTTTACTCCACCCAGGACACGCGCACGCCGGCGCGCATCTCGGTCTACATGCTGGTCGCGAATCTGGTTCTCAACGCGATCTTTCTGGTCGCGTTCTATCGTACGCTATCGAACGGCAGTCCTGCGCTGGCCAGTTCGATCTGCGCTTACCTGAATTTTGGCACGCTTTTTTTCATCTTTCACCAGCGTCACGGCAACCTGGGAACCCGGGGCATCCTGCGGTCGCTGGCGAAAACGGCTACATGCGCCTTCGCGATGGCCGCAGTGGCCCTTGGATCGCGTATCTTCTGGCATCACCGGGCCGACGCGCTTCATGTTGCGGAGAAGGCCGGTTTGCTCTGCCTAATCATCCTCGCAGCCGTTGCGGCCTACCTCGGACTGGCGCGTTTGCTGCGTTGCGAAGAGCTAGACGAATTTCTTTTGCTGCTTCAACGCGCCGAACCGTCGACGGTACCGGGCGCCGAGTATTCAGCGTAATATCCGGATCGAGCGGAGACTGAGATGGACGCGGAAATCGCGGCATTCATAACGTACCTTCGCGTGGATAAAGGGCTCTCGAAGAACACCATCGAGTCCTATCGCCGCGACATCGAAAAATTTGGGATTCTCGTACATGACCGCCAGCTTCCCGTCGATCAGATCACTCGCGGAGACGTTGTCGATTTCCTTGCCAGCCTGTATCGCCGCGGGCTCGATAGCCGGTCGGTCGGCCGCCATCTCGCCACGATTCGCCACTTCTTCCGTTTCTGCGTCGCCGAAGAGTATGTGAAAGACGATCCGGCGATGACAATCGAAAGCCCCAAGATCATCCAATCACTTCCGCAATTCTTAAGTGTCGAAGAAGTCGACCGTCTTTTGCGGCAGCCGGACCCTTCGACAGCGACGGGTGTGCGTGACCACGCGATGATTGAACTCATGTATTCAACCGGCATCCGCGTTTCCGAGCTGTGCGGCATCAAGCTGAAAGATTTGAAGATGGACCCAGGATGTCTCCGCTGTACCGGCAAGGGCGATAAGGAACGTCTCGTGCCGGTCGGCCAGCGGGCAATCGAGAGCGTCCAAGCCTATCTTCGCGAGTCGCGCCCGCGGTTGCTCAAAAACAAGTTGTCCCCCTATCTTTTTGTCGGCAGTTACGGAAAACCGATGAGCCGTATCACGTTTTGGGCCCTGATGAAGGCCTATGGCCTCAAAGCTGGCTTGCGAAAGCGCCTGAAGCCGCATATGCTGCGTCACAGCTTCGCGACGCACCTTCTGGACCGTGGCGCGGACCTTCGATCCGTCCAGATGATGCTGGGCCATTCGGACATTTCCACAACCCAGATTTATACCCATGTCGTCGAAGAACGTTTGAAGCAGGTTTATAAGGCCCATCACCCGCGCGCCTAGGGCGGCGTGTGGTTCTGAGGAGATAGAGCCGAATGCCCGATTACATGTACCTACTGGAGAGCCGGCTGTCACCCGAGCAGCGGGCAGCGCTTGAGCGCGTCCAGGAGCTGTCGCGATCACAGGATTTGAACATCTATCTGACCGGCGGCGCCGTCCGCGACCTGATTTCCGGCCAGCCGATCCGCGACCTGGATTTCACGATCGAAGGGAACCCGGTCAAAATCGTCCGCGAACTCGAGAAGGGCGGCGCGAAGGCCGTTTTCGAGAGCGAGAAGCTGCGCCATTACGAAATGCAGTTCGCCGGCGACGCCGATGGCTCACTCTCTGCGGCTCGCGACGACGTCTACGAACGACCCGGTGCCAAGCCCGAAATCCATTTTGCGGGCATCATGGAGGATCTCCGCCGTCGCGATTTCTCGATCAACGCGATCGCCATCTCCCTCAACGTGCAGTCGCGTGGCCTGTTGCTTGATCCCACCAACGGCCTCGCCGACCTCGAGCGCCAGGAAGTCCGGGCGCTAACCATTCATTCCTTCACCAACCAGCCGATTCGCCTGATGCGCATTCTCCGCTACTGCGCACGGATGGGTTTCAAAATGGAAGCGCGCACTCAGGAGTGGTTCGAGCTCGCTTTCGAGCGTGGCCTTCAGGAGAACTTCGAGGGAGCCGACGTCGGCAACGAAATTCGCGCGGCCGCTCGCGAAGACAGCCCTGCCGGGACTCTTAAGCAGTGGGAGGCGCGGGGCCTGCTGGCTGCGGCGCATCCGCAATTGCAAAAACGTAGGCCCGACTACGACAGTCTCAACAAGCTTTCCAAAATACGCATGAACCTTTTCGGGGCGGGAATCCGTCCGCGCCTGCAAACGGCCAATATGTTCTACATCTTCTCGCGCCTCAAATCGCGCGAAGCGCTTTCGGCGATGAAGTCGCTCGACTTTCGCGCCGCCGAAATCGAAGCCGTAGCCAAGATCGTGCCGGAAACGCAAAAAATCGTGCAGGTGCTGAAGGGCCGCAAGATGAACGCGCCGCGCGACGCCTACGCGTATCTTGCCTCTTTGCCCGCGGAAACGCTCGCGTTCATCGAGACGGAGATGCCGAATCCGGCGGCGATGTCCAAGATTCGCGCCTACCTGCAAAAGTGGCGTCCTTTGAAGCTGTCGCTGCCGGTCGCCGAGCTCGACGCGTTGGGCGTCCCGCGTGGACCGAAATTCGACAAGGTTCTCGAGCAACTTTTCGAAGCGCAGCTTCGTGGCAAGGGTAAAACGCCCGAGGATCGCACAAAACTCCTGCGCAATTTTGCAGGCATCAAAGAAGAGCCCAAGAAAAAGCCCGACAAGGAAAAGAAAGCCAAAGGCAAAGATCCAGTGCCGGCACCTGCGGCGGCGGACGCAAAAGGCAAGACCGCGGCGAGATTGCTGGCCGCAACTGCTGCAAAGGCCGCGGCCACTGCTCCGCCAAAAGCTCACAAGTCCCCCGTAGCGGCAGCAAAGGCGAAGCCGGCAAAACAGAAAAAAGCTCACCGATGAGTCAGCGACATGTCGATTGCTCAGCGCATCTGGTTTCTCCTGGCGCTCGTCGCAGCTCTCGCTGCGACCGGCCGAGCCCAAGCCACCGAACCCGCAAGGGCAGCTGTACTCTCTCGGGTGCCCCAAACCGCCAATCGCCTTGAACCAGATCCCGGGAAGGTCGACGAGCATCGCTTCTGGGATTCCGAGAACAAGTGGCTCTTCACGGGCGTCGCCGCCTCGCGGACGCTCGATTATTTCTCAACTCTCAACATGCGCCGCCGCGGCCGGCAGGAAATCCTGCTCAACAACGACGTCGTCGACAATCACGCAGCCTTCGCCACAATCGAAGCGGCCGGGGTCGGGGTGTCCATCGGCGCGTCCTATCTTTTTCATCGCTACGGACATCACCGGCTTGAGCGATGGACTTCGATCTTGCATATCTCTCTGACCACCACCGGAGCCGTTCGCAACTATAGTCTGGTCACACACCACTACCGGGTTGGATTTGCATCCGCCATTGGAGCTCCACGATGAAACGATGCCAAATATTCCCAACGATAGAAGCGCTTCTTCTCGCCGCTTGTGTGGCAATGCTTGCTAGCGGGGCGTTCTCGCAGGAGCAGGCCGCTTTGTCTCGCGGCAACTACGTCGCAATGGGGAGCTCCTACGCGGCCGGTCCTGGCATCGGCACGCGCGCACCAGCAAGCGCCGCCCAATGCGAGCAATCCTCGGAAGACTACGCGCATCTGTTTGCCCAAAAGCGCGGACTCGAGTTGAAAGACGTCTCCTGCTCAGGGGCAACGACTCAAAGCATCCTGAAAACTTGGCACGGCCTGCCGCCGCAACTTGACGCGGTCGACGCAAAGACAACCCTCGTCACCATTACCATTGGCGGCAACGATGTATCGTTCATGAGCAATCTGTTCGCTTGGTCCTGTCAAAACGCGCCGGATCGCGTCGGCGAAACGCGCCGCGCAGGCATGTGCAAAGCCGTCCCGGAGGCAGACGTCGAAACCGCGTTTGCAGGTCTGGAAGGGAATTTCCGAAAAATCGTCGAAGGAATTCATCAACGCTCTCCAAACGCCAAAGTCGTGTTCGTCAATTATTTGACGCTTCTTCCGGCGACCGGCGCTTGCCCGGACAAACTGCCGCTCACGACCGACGAATTGGAAAAGAGCCGGTCGGTCGCCGCCAGGCTTGCAGCCATTACCGAAAGGGCCGCACAGGAAACAGGATCAACGATCGTGAAAGCCTCCGACCTCACGGCGGGCCACGATGTCTGTTCTGCGGATTCATGGGTGAATAGCTTCGAGTTTCGCGATTCGCCCGACGGCTTTAGTCCCACGCCCTATCATCCGAAACTCCCGACCATGCAAGCGATTGCCGACGCGCTCGACCGCACGCTTCCGCGTCAAAAGTAGCCTCGGACCCGCTGTGTTCCATTGCGGCACACCGGTACGCCGAGCCCGCGCGCGCCGGCATTTTCGGCGTATTTTTGATGTAACTGGAGTATGATGCGGACCTCCAGGGCGATCTCAGGGGCCCAGTCACATCGATTCGACGTAACGCAGCGTGAGGGCAGGTCTGTGCCTGAAATCCCAGCTGCGGCGGGCCGCTCGCTGGCATTCGGCAAAGAGACGGCAGAAAGGAAGAGATGAGCGCATTTTTGGAGGGTTCGGAAGAAAACGGGCGCGAACGCGTGGGCGAGGCCGGCGTAGACGCAGTTTCGGAGATTCTCAAGTCCAGCCGCACGATTGCGGTTGTGGGACTTTCGAGCAAGCCGCAACGCCCCAGTTACGGTGTGTCGCGCTACATGCAGTCTGCGGGCTATCGCATCATTCCGGTCAATCCCGGCGAGACCGAAGTTCTTGGCGAGAAAGCGTACGCCCGGCTCGAAGACATTCCCGAGCGCGTGGACCTGGTTGATATTTTTCGCAAGTCGCCGATGGTTCCCGAAATCGTCGACTCCGCTATCCGCATCGGGGCGCGGGGCGTGTGGATGCAAGAAGGCGTGATTCATCCCGAAGCAGCCGAGAAGGCGCGGCGCGCGGGAATGTTCGTGATCATGAACACGTGCATCCTGAAAGAGCACATCAAGAGATACCGTCTTCCGCAGTAGGAGTGCATGATCCCGCCGCGTCGGGTTTAGCCCCACCGCAAGGGCAGGGCGCTCGGCGTGTCCTTCAAACCGGTGCGTTACTTGTCGGTGGTGCCGGTCGGGTAAATGTTTGGCGTCGGTTCGGCAATGCCTCTACGATAGCTTCATACCTTTGGGAGGCAATCCGATGAAGACCCGGCTCGTAGTCTGTCTTTTCCTGCTCGCAATTCCAGCGCTTCCAGCACACGCCCAGACCGCGCCCGCGGCGCCATCAAGCGCTCCCTCGGCGGCAAATCAAACAGGTGGCACGGCTGCACCTGCGGTCGACACCGCCAAGGCCACCGCCATCCGCCATCTGCTCGAACTCAACGGCACAAAAACTGTAACCCAGGAGCTGATGAACACGATGTTGCCCCAGATGGCTACCTTGCTTCATAACAGCTTCAAAGGAACCTGCGGCGACGACCCGAAGTGTCTTCAGTTGGGTGATCTGGTGAGCATCAGGATGCAGGACAAAATGGCAAATAGCGTCGATCAGCTCATCGACCGCATCGTTCCGGTCTACGATCGCCACTTTTCGAAGGAAGACATCGATGGGCTCATCCAGTTCTATGAATCCCCCCTCGGGTCTAAAGTAGCGCAAAATATGCCCGCCATTTCTCGTGAGTCGGAAGGTGCCGGCGCCCAAATCGGGCAGGACATCGCCAAAGAGTCTATCCAGGAGGTCCTGCAGGAACACCCGGAACTCCGGAGCTTGGCTTCGCAGCACCAATAGAAGTTCTCTGGTGAACTGTTTTCAGCCGTGCCGAGCTTTACGCGCCTGCGGCAAGCGAGGAAAGCGCTGCCGAGCTCAGGTGGGACGCCGAATTCTTATCCAGGTAGACTGTCGTCGCCGGATGTGTGCGAAGTATCGAGGCCGGCGCTTCCGGGCGGACCTCGCCCTCAAAGCAGGACTTTACCGCCTGCGCTTTGCGCGACTCGGGCACGATTGCAAGGATTACCTTCCCCTTCAGAATCTGCCGCACGGACATCGAGATCGCCTGCATCGGAACTTCCGCCATTCCTGCAAACCAGCCTTCGCCCACCTGCTGGCGGCGGCACGCTTCATCGAGATTTACGATCAAATACGGCTCTTCGGTCTTGAAGTCCGCCGGCGGGTCGTTGAATGCAAGGTGGCCGTTTTCGCCGATGCCGACAAATGCGATATCGATCGGCGCAGCGTTCAATTCGGCACCCGCGCGGCGGGCGATTTCGTGGGGATCTCGCTCCGGATCGGCGTCGAGCAAATGGTATTTTGTAATTCCCGCCTTGCGAATGAAATTCTCCAACAGGTATTTGCGAAAGCTCGCCGGATGCGTGATGGTCAAACCGATGTACTCGTCCAGATGAAACATCTCAACGCGCCGCCAGTCGATGCCGCTCTGCTTGGCAAGCGCGTCGAGAAAATCGAGCTGCGAGACGCCGGTGGCAGCGACGATCCGCGCGCCTCCGTTTTTGGCAATGGCGGCGCGCAACAGGTCTGCTGCGCGCCGAGCCGCAGCAATACTCAGGGATTTTTTGTCCTCAAAGACTTTGGCGATCACGTATCGATGATGGGGCAACACGCGACGATATGCAATGTCACGGCGTGACTGCGATTTTTACCGTTCCATCGGATAAATCGAAAGGATACCGCGCCCCGCAGCTTCGACCGCGACCGAGGTGCCGTCCGGCGCGATGTGGAAATCGTGATAGACCAGGTCGTGAAGAATCGGCGAGAAGTTTCCGTCTGCCAAGCGAACCCAGATGAGGTCGTTCGATTTATCAAGAGGCCCGCGCTTCAGCAGAAGGCGGCGCGCGTCCCGATCAAACTCAAATCGTCCAGGACCGGTGCGAACGCGCATCGTCTTTGATGGATCGCTCAGACTTCGCACTTCGATCGTGTCGCCATCGCGATAGTAGCCCACGGCGGTGCCGGCCGGTGAGATCACCAGGGTCGTGCCTTGAAACTCGTCAATGCGCGCCAGTTCGGCGACGGTTTCCTTGAGCAACCCGAGCTCCATCAGCGATTGCCTCCCCATCACGCCGGGCCCAACGGCAATTGCGCGGTTGCGCGCCGCGTCCCACGCCACGGCGCTAAACGATTTTTGATCGAAGAGCGTCGTTGATTTCCCGTCCTCGGGTGTGACGCGCACGATCTGGCCCGATCCATTCAGATAGACGACCGTCTTCTCATCGCTCAGCCATGTGCCCGAAAGCGCGCCTGGAATGAAACGCGTTTTTGAGTTTTCAACTTTGATCTCGCGCCCATCGGTGTCGAACAGCGCGAGGACGTTCCCGCCGCCCGACGAAGCAACCGCGGGCTCGTTGTCTTCGTACGTGTTGTCGATATCGTCGTCGTCCAACGTGCCTTTCTTTTTGCCCTTCACTTTGGGCGACCACGGATATGTCTTGGTAAGCATCGCCAGAGCGAGTTTCTGACTATCCGGCGACCAGGTGATCGTGTTCACGATGTAGCTGAACGGTGGCGGGACGGGCATGAACTTGTCCGGATCGAGAATCCGTTTTTCCTTGTTCTTGCCGCTCGACAGGAATAGCTCGTCGCGTTCGATCACGATTTTGTCGAAGCGCTTCAGATGATCCACGGCAAACGCAATTGTGTTGTCGGGAGCAATCGAAAAAACGGTCACGTCTTCGTCAATCGAGTAGGAAGGAGTGTCCTGCGCGATGGCGCGTATCGCAAACAGCAGCAGGGCCACGCACGCCGGCGCAATCAGCCAGATCGCTCTTACACGGCGGCTTGTTGTGACGCTTTCGCTCATGCCTTGCGATCTTTCCTTTGGACGCGCCGGATCTCTTCGAGGCGCTGGCGGATGCGATTCTCGAACCCTTGATCGGTAGGATTGTAATACTTGCGATCCGCCAGACTTGGGGGCAAACAGGTCATGTCCGTCAATTTATCCTCGGCTTCGTGTGCATATTGGTAGCCTTTGCCGTATCCGAGGTTGCCCATGAGCCCGGTGACCGCATTCCTTAGATGCAGTGGAACCGGCTCTGCGATGGTTTGCTGCAAATCTTCGCCAACGGCTCGGTAGCCCGTATAGAGCGCGTTCGATTTCGGTGCGAGCGACAGATAAACGACAGCCTGCGCAAGCGCGAGATGTCCTTCTGGCGCGCCGAGGAACTCAAACGCGTCGCGCGCGGCGATGGTAACGGCGAGCGCGCCGGGCTCGGCGAGACCGATGTCCTCACTGGCCATGCGCACCAAGCGCCGCGCAAGATAGAGCGGGTCTTCGCCGGACTCGATCATACGTGCCAGCCAGTAAAGAGCCGCGTCCGGGTCTGAATTGCGCACCGATTTATGCAGAGCCGAAATGAGATTGTAATGTTCTTCGCCGGATTTGTCGTAAGGCAGCAGCTTTTTCTGCAGCACGTCCTCGAGCCGCGCTTCGGAAAGAATCTTGCGGCCGTCCTCCTCGGCAGGCGTTCCGAGAACAAGGGCTTCGAGCGTGTTCAGCGCCGATCGCGCATCGCCGTTTGCGAGAACCGCGATGCGTTTGAGGATTCGCTCCTCTGCCTCGATTTTTTCCGTCCCGAGGCCGCGAACCGGGTCGGCAAGCGCGCGCCGCAACAATCCCTCGATCTGTTCCGGCGCGAGTGCGTGAAGAACATAAACCTTCATCCTGGAGAGCAGAGGAGCGATCACTTCGAACGACGGATTTTCGGTCGTCGCGCCGACCAGCAGGATATTTCCGGCTTCGACGTGCGGGAGAAACGCATCCTGCTGCGAGCGGCTGAACCGATGGATTTCGTCCACAAAAACCATCGTCCTGCGGCCGTGGTGACGCAGCCTTTCGGCTTGCGACATCACTTCCTTGATTTCCTTGATGCCGGAGAGCACCGCGCTAAAAGGAACAAACTCCGACCGCGTCCGCTTCGCGATGATGCGCGCGAGAGTTGTCTTACCGCAGCCCGGCGGCCCCCAGAGGAGCAGGGAACCAAGTTCGTCGCGTTCGATCTGCGTGCGGAGCGGCTTTCCCGGCGCGAGCAAATCCTGCTGGCCGAGAAATTCGTCGAGCGTCTGCGGGCGCATCCGGTCCGCCAGCGGGCGCCCGGTGAGAGGCTCGGATTCCGGCTCGACTGCTCGAAATAGGCCCATAGTCGCTGGACGAAGCTTTGTACAGGCAGTTTAGCAAGGGAAAGCAACCGGAGATAGTGCGACCGGAAGCCGGCTCAGGCATCAGGCAGGCAGAGCTATTTGCGGCATCGCAACTTCGCCGCTTCATAGAGGACAATCGAAGCCGCCACTGCCGCGTTTAGCGACTCGACGCTCTCGCTCATCTCTATCGCCATCCGTGCATCGGCAGCGTGCTCAACTTCCGCAGGCAGGCCCCCACCTTCGCTCCCCACAAAGATGGCAGCAGGGCCACGCAGACATTCAGCCAGTGCCGTCGCATCGGCCCGAGACCAAGCTTTCGCGCTCGCCGCTACAATCTTCACTCGGGAAATGCGCAATTGCGCAAGCACAACCGGCACCGCAAGCCGGCGCAAAATCGGCAGCCGTAGCGCCGAGCCGGTCGACGCCCGCAGCGCTTTGGGCGACCATGGGTCGGCCGTGCCGCGCGTCGCAATCGCTCCGGTCGCGCCAAACGCTTCGGCCGAACGTACGATCGTTCCAACATTTCCTGGATCCTGAATCGCGGTGAGCACGACGATCAGCGCGGCAGCGCCCGAAAACGCTCCGTCGCGACCGGGGGGTCCGTGCAGCGCATCCTCGAGCCCCCACAGGCGCTGTTGAAAAAGTGCGGCGACTCCTTGCGGCGTCTCGGTGCCTGAAACTCCCGCGAAAAGTTTGTCCGTCGTACGGAAAATCAGGCTTCGTGGAATTCCTGTTTCGCTCTTGCCCGCGACATCGAGCAAATGACCGAGGTCGCGTTCGCCCGCATCGCTTACGAGCAGCGCCTGCGCTTTGAGTCCCGAGGCGAGCGCATCCTCGACTGCTTTGCGCCCCTCGATCCCGATGGGATCGCCCTGGTCGGGACCGGTGCCTTGCAGCGCTGCGCGAAAAGCTTTCAGCCACTTATTCTCGCGGCTATGGATCGTATCGCTCGCCATTTTTCAGGAATCTCCGGATCAACCCGCGCCGCAGCGGGAACGCGCGTCTGTCGCCAAGCGTAACAAAGCGGGCAACTTGCGTAAACGGCGGCATAGGTGTTGCTTGCTTAAGTTACGCGCGGCTGCTATGTTAGCTTCGGCTTTCGTGTA
>Ga0210401_10004617_pt1 | contig 14370 bp, 13 predicted proteins | sample IncBWH32MmetaG_FD_150866 | JGI IMG/M metagenome (GOLD analysis project Ga0210401, IMG submission 150866) | Forest soil microbial communities from Barre Woods Harvard Forest LTER site, Petersham, Massachusetts, United States - Inc-BW-H-32-M | ecosystem: Environmental > Terrestrial > Soil >... | reverse complement strand
CCGTAAGCCTTTTCGAGCCACGCGAAGGCCTGATCCTTCTCACCGAGCCCGGCATAAACAGCTGCAAAAGAAACGGCAGGTGTATACCTCTCCTTCGAGGCAGCCTCAAGCTGATCGAGTATGCGCAGAGCCTGACTTCGCTCACCCAACCGCGCATGCGCGTGTCCCAGAAGAGCAAGGGACATGGCCCTGCCTCTGCTCAATGCGTAGTACGTTTCCAGCTGAGGCAGACCTTCTCGGTACATCCCTTTTGAGATATACACTTCCCCTAGAGTCGCGTATGAAATGGCAAAGTTCGGATCCAGCTCCAACGTCTTATGAGACTGCTCGATAGCTTGGTCAAATTGCCTTGCGAGGTAAAGCTGTACAGTCAAGCTATGGCTGACAGCAGGTGAAGCGGGATCGAGATCAAGGGAGCGTTTCGCCACTGCCAAGGCTTCCTCCGACTGTCCGAGAGAGCTGAGATAGAAAGGATAGAAGGTGTGGGCACTCGAATAAGCCGGATTTAGCGTGAGGGCTCGCTCAAAATGCCTTCCTGCGGCCGCCCAATCCCAATCGTACATGTAGCTGATGTAGCCCAGGGAGACGTGGGCTTCGCCAAGGTGGTTGTCAATCTCGAGCGCCCTCACGGCTGCGTCCTTCGCTTTCGTCATAGCTTCCCGCGGAGGAACCACGTCGAAAAACGAAAAATAAGTGTAGGTGTCGGCCAAACCCACGTGAGCCAGTGCGTAACCCGGGTCTTTGGCGGCAGCCAGCTGGAAGTATTCAATGGCTTTTTGGAATCCTTCCATCGACCGCTTGTTCCAGTGGTAGCGGCCCTTCAGGTAAAGCTGGTAAGCACCTGGGTCAATCGGGTGGCTGTTTGCCAACCGCGCCTGCTCCTGCGCAGTAAGTTTCACGCGAATCTCGCCGACGATGGCGCGCGTGACCTCTTCTTGCATGGACAGCACGTCACGCAGATCGCGCTCATAACTGGCCGCCCAGAGATGATGATCCGTCGGTGCCTCAATCAATTGTGCGCTGATTCGCACTCGGCTGCCCACCCACATCACAGCGCCTTCGACCACGGCATCAACATGCAGCTCCCGAGCGATCTCTGGCAGGGACTTCTTCGTTCCCTTGTACCGCATCGCCGACGTTCGAGAGATAACCTTCAATGCGCTGATCTGGGTCAGATTGGTGATGAGCTGGTCAGTCATCCCGTCAGTGAAATATTCCTCCTCGGGATCCTTGGAAAGGTTTTCCAATGGAAGTACAACAAGAGATTGAATCTTTGGGCTGCTCGGCTCCCCGAGGAAGTTCTGCGAATCATTCAAACCCACCGCGCTGATAAAACGGTAGCCGCGACGAGGCAAGGTCTCGACATAGTTTGGCTTTTCGGCCGAATCGCTCAGCGCGTCTCTGAGTTTGTTCACCGCAGCGTTGAGGCCATGGTCGAAGTCTACAAACGTATCCGTTGGCCATAGCCTCGCGCGTAATTCCTCGCGTGTTACTAGCTGGCCGGGACGCTCCAGCAGCATCGCCAGGATTTCGAACGGTTGCCCCACCAACTTGAGCTTCACCCCGTGCTTGCGAAGTTCCCCGGCTCGAAAATCCGCCTCGAATGGACCGAAGCGGACGACTGTTTTTGATGAAATGCTTTTCTCTATTTGCGTAGCCCTGCGTGACCCAGATTCTAGCACCTGACCATGAAGTGTGGAAGCATGTGCCAGCCGCGCCGTGCCCGCAAGGCCTTGTTTTTTCAATCGGTTCCCAGATGACCCCCAATGGGCCTGGAAATGAGCTGCTGTGCATTGAGGTAGTCAGCAGCTGGCGCCAATATCGAGCCCGCTAAACGACCAGAGTGAGTCGAATTCACAGGTCGAAAAAACACAGCGAAGAAGAACCGCAATCGAGATGATTCGAAGTGGTTGAAAAGACTTTAAAAAAGGAGATACAAAGCTATGCGCAACATGAAGCCTAAAGTAGTTCTAGCGACCCTAGTTGGTGTCGCGGCCGTGATTGGTCTGGGGGCCACCTTCACCGGGGGCACCTTGCCCAAAGTGCACGCTGATGAGGAAGAGTTTCTGCATGCCTGTAGCGCTAGAACGCTCAACGGCACGTACGCCTTGACGTTTAGTGGATTTAGCACAAGAGGTCCTGTCCCTGCTGCGATCAACAACTTCACTCCCGTGGCCGGCGGCGGTCTCGTGACCTTTGACGGAAACGGAAATGTCTCCGCCTCGGAGACCGTAAGCGTTGGCGGCCTAATCTCGCCAGTGAATGTTCCGGGCACCTACACCGTAAATTCTGACTGCACGGGTACTTTCATTACGACCCCGAATGCACAACTGAATCTTGTGATCCTCCGTAACGGGCGGGAGATCCAGGCCGTCAACACAGTTCCCGGCAACGTTATTCTCGACAACTTTATAAAGCAGTAGGCGCAAACGTGAGCGGCATATCCTTAGCCCAGCTGAACTCCTGAGTGGCCTGTGCTTTGCGCTACTAGCAAAGCATGGGCCGCTTCTCTCGTGGCGCGTACTCGGTGCGATAACTCCTGGATCGTCGGCTGTACGGAAGTTATCCCGCAACCGCGTTCGACGAAGTAATTGAAGCAAACCGTCGCGGCACTTAGACGATTAACGCACTTACCGGAGAAGTGAAATCCGCCCAGATCTCAATGTCCGATAAGGCGACTTACCAGGAGTTAGGCAACACGATGCGTACGTTCTTTAGGCGCTCAATTATTTCAGCAGGTGGTCGCTTTCGCAATCTTGGTCGCATCCTTCCGTAATCAGCGAAAGGACATTCGTTGATTTCCTTGTCGTCGTTACAATCGTTCGTACCCTGAAGACATGTAAGCCGCTGGCCTTCAAGTAATACTTTCCTTCCGGCAAGCCGGAGAACGAAAAATCCCCTGTCGAATCGGTCTTCGTCCATCCGTTGACGTAACACTCGACCTGCATTCCGGAGACTGGCTTGCCCACATTTGTGAGAGCAATGTGCCCTTTAAGCGGATACCTTATTGTTCCCCGGTCAACATACTCTGAGTCTTGAGATTTTTCCTGGGGAAGTTGGGAGCCGTGGCGCGCCGTCAACCCAAAAGGTGTTGCAGTCGTAAGAGCGAAGACCGCGAGAATCGTGAGAGTAAGAGCGGGAATCGCATCCCACAAAAGGTGCGGGAATCGTGGTGAACTCATATCGTGAACTATAAACCAGAACCATCAACTCCTGGTAAACGCCGTTATCGTACAAGTGAAATCCGCCCAGATCTCAATGTCCCGTAAGGCGACTTACCGTCCACTTGGACTCAAAGTGGAGAAACACATTGGTCCGCGATGGAAACTTCAGTTCGCGCCAACAATCATGTCTTCCTGAGCGGCGATATGATGCGGTTTCAGGAGAGTGTCTGTGAAATTTAATCGACGCGGCACTGTAATTACGTTACTTACTGCTCTGGGGTTGATGATCCCTGCCTCTATCGGGCTTTTTCTATCTGGAGTTCCAACGATCTTCAGCCCTCTCCCGGCCTTGACTGTGCTTCCAGCTTTCATACTCGCTCAATGGCACTTGGGGTATGCCGCCGTGTTGCTACCAACGCTGCTATTCTTGATGTGGAATCCTCAGCTATTTCGTGGAGAAGGGAAAATACCCAAGAGAACATACGTGCTCTTCACGCTATTTGTAGCCCTGAGTGCCGTCGATTTTGCACTGAGTTGGAAGTTGGGATTGCAGTACCAGGGTCCGCAATACACGGCCATCGTCTTCTCAATTAACGTTGCCTGGATTGGCTTTTTGAGCCTAGCGCTTCACCGATGCTTTAACGCAAGTTCCTCATTCCGAACTAGTTTGTTTGTTCATTGGATGCTATTTGCCTGGCTATGCTGGTATGCATTTCCGTGGCTGGGGGAAATGATCTGACGGTCAGCGCCTGAGAAACGCGGAAACCGGACAAATGAAGTAGTCCGGTAATCCGACCGGGACTTAGTCTACGGCTGCATGGGCAAGCGCTTCAAACTAGACTTGCGTCCACCGGTTGTGGACCTTCTGATGGGCTGAAGCGGTCCACAATGCTATCGAAGAGGACGGCCTCGACGCCAAAGGTTACAAAGAGAATTGGGCCGCACACGATTATTTTCGGAAAAACATTCGGAAAGGCCCAGTCCAACCAAACAATCCCAATTAATAAAAGAAGGTGCAGTGGCATTGTCGCGAGGATTGCCTTCCATAACCAGAGCTTGCCGAGGAACTCTCTCCGCTGAACATAGAAACTGTCCCCGTAGCACATCGAGGTTAGGAAATATCCTTGGAAGATGGCAGAGGAGAAAGGATGGATGATGTAAATCACGAACAGCAGACAAAACCCGCACACGATGACCCACCAGAGGCGGTCACGCCTCTGCTCCTTGGCCAGGTCGAAGTTTTCCTCTATGCGGTATCCAAACATCGTCTCATAGCTTCAACTACCTCGCGTCTCGATGCAACTGTTGCGCGAGAAGAAAGCTCGCTTCTGGTAAAGCGTACCCTTCCCAACTTGACGTGGGACGCATTTGATTTATGGGGGGAGCCTTGGCCATGAAGCTAAGTCTCAAGTCCTGATAAACGCACTTACCGGAGAAGTGGGGTACAGTACGGCGTGAATGCAAATGACGCCGTTTCAGTACGGAGATTTCTACGACGTTCCCCGAATGATTCTCCTTTGTATCCGGGGGAGTTGGGTCTTCCTTCAGAGTGCGTTTGACGAGGAACTGGACGACTACGAGGCTGAGTATTCTGTGTATCGGCTTCCCTCCTCGTTCCGACCGCCACCCGTCGACTCTCCGTGGGGCTTCCTCGACCAAGAGCTAGCCTGCGTGGGCAAGATTCCAGTTCGAGAGGTTCAATTCGACGAATCTAAACGTCGAACGCTAAGTGCAAAGGCGTTAGACGAGATAGTGCCTGGTTAACACTTACCGGACAAATGGAATTGCTCCGAAAGCAGTCAGGCAGATGTCACGTTATCCAACACATAGCTCTGGCAAACCGTGCGTCTGGAGGAGGCGATCAAAGCTATCGGCAGGATGGTAGGCCACTGACCATTACTACATCGTTTGGCTTCACGGCGCTTCCGTATCCACGGGAATAATTTTTGCTGTCACACTTTTTCGAGTGCCTTCCTCCACTTCGACTTTCTCGCCCTTCCCTCCATGCATTTTCAAGAATTCAGGCTGCCGCACGTCTTCCTGTAATTCCTCGAATGCCATCACCACGTAACTCCCAGGATTCAGCCCCCGCGCGATGAAGTACCCATGCTCGTCCGTCGGCTCCCGCTGGTACGAATCGGGCCGCGCTCGATGCTCCAGATTTGGCACCACCGCAACCGTGCCATACGCCACCGGTTGCCCTTTGCTATCCACCACGTTGCCCTCTATCGTTGCCCCCTTGGCGCTCACTACCACGTCCAAATAGACATCCCCGTTCAGCCCGAACCCGGAATCCGCTACGTCCCTTCCGCCAAAAATGATCGATTTCGTGTAGTAATTGCGCAAACGATCCGAATGAGCTCCAACCAACAACTGATAGTTTCCTCCCGGCACATTCTTGATCTCAAACGTTCCGTCACTGTTCACCGCCGAACTCGCCCTCGCCCCAGAGTATGCCATCGCCATCGCCATGCCCGAGAACGTCTCCGATGGATTTTCCTCGATGGGCAGCAGGCTCACGCTTAATTGTGTCCAATCAAATTTCTCTCCCGTATCCAACCGGAAGATGCCGCGTATTTGCCCGCTCGACTCGGCCTGCAATTGCACTCCCTCAACATCGTTCTTGTCCACCTCGATTGAGGGATTCAACCGCACCATCTGCATTTCTGGCTGCCCTCCATTCAACATCCCCTTAACGACAAGCAGCATCGCGACATACGTTCCTGGCAAAACATTCTCACATTCGAATCGGTTCCCCTCTCTCAAGTCTTCAGGGCTAGCCATATCCGCGCTGCCACTTTTCGAAACGAGAAAAAACCGCACCATCGCCCCACTCGGCACTCCTGCTACCATTCCGCCAACTCGATACGCGCGAGTCATGAGTACACCAAAATTTGCCGACGCTACATCGCCTGCATGCACTTCCACTGCAATGGCCCGGCTTTTATCGACCGTGCCGGGGTAGTACGTCGATGCGTAAATTAACTGCTCTCTTGCTTTACCCTTCTCCTCAACGTGCACCACCGAAGCCCTCTGCGACGGTGCAGCTGAAATCAAGTATTTCCCTGGCCGCAAATCCACAATCCGGTATTCTCCAAGATCGTTCGTTGAGCCATTGCCCACAGGATATCGCTCCGTGTCTCGTGTCACAGTGCCTGTCATCCCTGCACTGACACTCACCCCTGCCATCGGATCTCCGTCGACATCCACAATTTTTCCGGCAATCACACCGGCAGCTTGCAATTTGAACACTAGCCCACTCAGATTCTGCCCTGGTTGTAATGTGAAAGTCGCCTGTTCTCCGCGCTTGGCGGTCTGTACAAATCCGGTGCGCTCCAGGGTAACTTCATATCTTCCTGGCTTTAGGTGCTCGATCGTGAATGTGCCGTCTCCGATTGTGGTCGCCGAATAGCGCTCGTACGATTGCCCTGCTCCTCCCATCACCTCGACATTCACCTTCCGGATCGGCTGCCCGCTTTTCGCTTCTACCACTTTTCCCTGAATGCTTTGCTTCTGCCCTTCTTTCGGCGCATCCGTTTGACCTTGGGAAATTGTAACGACGACCAGACAGGAAAACGCAATTACCAAACAGCGCCTCATATGGGCCTCCGCGCGAACACCAACAGTACTTTCTAGGGCAGGTTATACCACGATGGCGTTGTTTCCTCGATTATCGTCGGAACCATTGGAGACACAGGATACCGGAGAAGTGCCGATCAGCGATTCCAGTTGTCCGGTAAGGCGACTTACCAGGATTTGACCCAACCTATGATACAAAAACCTGACTTCGTCACTGGGACTGGAGTTCCTGCTTGGGAGGGACTATGCGGATTCTCCACATATTGATGTTGGTTTCAATCACGTCGGTGCTTGCCCCCAGCCAGAACGAAACCGCGAAAGGACCGCCGCTGACCATCGTGATAGCTGTTGAAACTTCCGTTGTCAAAGCAGGGTCCGGCGTGTCGGTAAATGGACGCCTCACAAATACTTCTAGCAAGCCTCTTGATGCAAGCGGCTGCTATTGCGGCCCATCTGGGCTTGACTCGTATCTCACATGGGAGGTTCGCGACGACAAGGGGCATTTGGCAGCAAAGAAAGTCTACCCGCACCCAGAACTTGCGACCGGCAGCGCAATTTTAGACCGGATTGTGAAACCTGGTGAGAGCATTGCTGGAAGTCAAGATATTGGCCGTCTCTTCGATATGACTCGTCCGGGTAAGTACGTCATTCAAGCATCGAGACGCGTTTCAGATGAAAAGGACTCCGACATTGTGAAATCCAACAAGGTCGCTGTCACAGTCATTCAGTAGCAATCGTTCGCGCTTCGTGCTGGGGTGAGTCAACTCCTGATTTACGCCGTTATCGTACATCAAGTGCCAATAGGGAAGTCATCCCAGGCACTTCCGTCAACAATCGGACTACACCATCTGTGGCGGCTGTGATCGAGATTCGGGTTGGAGGTTTTATCCACATGAGTCGGTCTTCGGTAGTCGCGGAGATAAGCAGGATGCACTCTGGAAATTCAATCTGCCTTCAAGTGAAGGAGTCAAGGTCCTGGATTCGCTGAACCAGTACAACCTGAACGCATTTTCGCTGTTTGATTCTGAGGAAACACTACTTGAAACGATGTGGTTCCGCGAGCATGTCTTACGTTTGGTGGTAAAACCGAGGCAAGACCAATCAAGCTAGGCGCATTCCGCAGATTCAACGGGAAGCGCTATACCGGCAAATTAGTTCCGGGATCGGTCTCTCCAACTACGGGTCCGGGAATGAGACCCGTTAAGTCCGCTCTTAGGCGCTGATAGTCGTCGCCGGGCCCATGTCTGAGATACTCTGGATGCTCCTCTTCCATCTGTTGGTAGAAATTCACAACATCCGAGTCAGTGCGTTCTGCCACAGGACGTAGCATCCAAAGTTCGCGAACCAACAAGAGACGCTGCACTTCTGTCAAAGTCTCTCCACCCATCGTCTCTATCCGAGTTTCTTTAACGAAGTATTCGATCACCACGTTTCGCATAAGGATAGCAGCCTTAAAGCACAAAGAAATAGTGGACGCGATTTCTATCGGCAGTCGCGTGGCTGCTCTCCCCAGCTTCCTGAGTTCCATCCCCAGTCTCCTAAGTTGTGAGCGCGTCTATAGCGGTCCACTTCCGGAAGAAGCGCACAAAGAGAACGGCAACCGTTTCCACTCAGCAAACAAGAGAGGTCAATACTTCGCGCGGCATTCAATTGTTCAGGGGAGCTAAGGGGTGTTACTGAGGTGTAGACGCCCTCGCCTGTTCCATCTCCGAAATGAAGATGAGTCCAAATTGCATCGAACTGAGAAAGTTCACTTGGAAGTCTAACGCCGTCTGGCTGCCTTATTCTCCGCTGGGCTGGAATCGTAGCCCCATAACGCCAATCGGCCATCAGCCATTCGTTTTCACCTTCAATCACAAGATTGCCCGACACGACTCCTGCTTTGCCGTCGGTAAGCCTGACCCATCCTGTGGCAACCCAAGCCCTCAATTTTAGTTTGCGTCGCCAACTGCCCGTCTCAGAAAATACCCAACGATAAGAGTGGTCTACCCATTCAGGACCGGGCAGCGGCCGCAAAAGACGCCAAGGGTCCACAATGAACACAAAGGTTTGGTCCTCCGGACCAAGCTCGTGTTCAGAGCGACTGGCATTGTAGCGTTTGATTAGCGGCGTCAGCGAGGATTCGGATTCTTCTAATTGGATTCCCTTCAATTCTTCGAGGAGCGTGGCGGCGTGGCTATACTTGATTTTGAAAACGACGAAAATTACAACGAAGAGGACAGCGCATGAAACAAGCGCAACGAGACTCACTTTCAGAGCCACTCTAAGGCTCCGCCGGGTAACGCCAAGGAAACTACTCTGCGGGAGCACCCTCAAGGATTCGCCTCTTTAGATTAGGCACCACAATTGGATGAAAAGTTCCGGTTCATAATAGCGGAGGGAGAATCTATCCACCATAAGTCTGATAAACGCTGCCGACAAGTCGAGGCTAGTACCCTCTCCTACGTTATGACGAGTCTATTTAAGTTTCTTATCGAGGTAGTGAAGCATCGTTCTGATGGTATTGATTGCCAGCATTGCCTCAGGAGGGTCCAGCAGCATATTCGGATGTGCCATGGATTTGTTGTTCCGGACAGGATTCAATGCATCGATAGCGCGAGCGAAACCGCGTAAGATATCCACCATCATTTTATCGGCCTGAGGATCAATGATCTTGAGCTTGGGATGTTTGTCCCGTAACTGAGCAAACAGAGTGGTGATGTCAGCATCCTTTACAACATTGATCTTCGCATCCTCACACGCTTCTCTCAGATAGGCATGGAACGCAGTATGGGCACGATCCAGGGCATTCGGAGCACCACTACTCTTGATAAGAGTCTCGGCATCACGCAGTGCAATATCTACGATATCTGAATTCGTTCTTACCTTCGGAGGAGCAACCTGGATATCTTCCTCTTCTGCGAGCTTCACACCCATCACGACACTTTGAACATCCATGTAGCGCACAGCCGCTAGAGCATCGCAGATGGCAGGAAATACGATTTGCTGGAAGTAGCTCTCCTCTTCTAAACGACGTTCCATTTCAACGTATTCAGCAATCGTCGCGTCCCACCAGAGCATGTAGCGCTCCTTGCCATCGGAGGCCGTCTGAACCCATAGTTCATAAGGTGTTTCTTCGAAGTGCTTGATGACGTCCACGCTGTACTGCTTGGCTTTCAGGAAAACGACGGCACGTCGTTTGATCGGGATGAACTCTTCGTCAAGGACTCGCTCTGTCTTTTCGACCTTCAGCTTCAGGGACGGATTGGATTCGTACATGACAATCATGGTCGTCGAGCAGAAGTGTATCCCGTACGAAGCGAGTTGTGCACAATTGTAGGCGCTTGTCCAGTTATGTGATTTATGTCGCCGTCATATTTCTCTGAATTCAGCTAAACTGACGGAATGGCCCCCACCATAAAAGATTTGGAAAAGCGAATAGACGAATTGGTAGATCAGGCGCAAACAGCGTGCTTGAAGAGCATTTGAGACAGCTTTGCATGGCTGCTTCAGTTCCGGTTGAAGACAGTTCGAGCGGAAGCGTGCGTCCGCGAAAGGCGGAGAGCTTGAATGCTGATCTCGTCAAAGCTGGTAAGTACACGGTTTCTGAACAGAAACAAATAACTGCGTGGCTTGACCTGCGGAATAAGGCAGCTCACGGCAAATATTCAGAGTACGTGAAGCAGCAGGTTAGTCTTATGTTGGACGGTGTGCGTGATTTTATCTTCAGAATTCGCCCGTAGGTAAGATTATCGCCCCTTCGAGAGTATGCATCGCAGGGTTTGGCCGCAGCGGGCGGAAAAGTTGGCGATAGATGCAGAAATGTGAGATAGCGGAGGTTAGAAAATCATGGCGGAAAGCAACCACCCAAAGACCGGAGCAGTCAGCCCTTTGCAGGTTCAGGCTCCAGAAGCCATGGCTGCATTCTCTGCGGCCTGTTTGCTCACACTCGCACTCATTCCTCCTCCACTCGGTTTGGCGGGGAAGATTTCAGCATGCTTATTCTCAATCGCGCTGACGGTGCTCCTATCTGCTCGTGTTTCTTTGGAATTCAACATCGGTGAAAAGACAGAGTCGCTCATGTTGGGCTTTTCACAGCGGGTGCGATTTTATGGGTATGCCATTACCATAGTGGCGTTGGTGTCTTTTCTGGTTCAGTTGTACTGGCTGGCTTCCCTAGCCTTCATTTTGACCGCACTCATGCTTTCGGTTGCATATCTAAGGGCGAGTTACAAGGCTCGCATGAGTGCAGAAAAAACCACGCAGCAAAATACGCCAACTCAAACAACATAATCGAGCGTCGCCCTTCCGTGATTCGAATGTGGTCTTTGGCGAACGTGCCAACTTCACTCAATAGCGCGACCAGTCTTGGAAGAGCAGTGCTTTCCTTTAGGCTGGAAAACTTGAGGTATTCCAACACAGCAGAGTTCTTTGCGGTTGAATAATGTGAAGCCTCCTGCTCGACCTGGAAATTATACGCCCGGAGATAAATATTGCTCTCGCTTGCCTGATAAACGCTCACCGGGCAAGTTGGAGGAATTCGTATTCGAAAATCTTGATTCGCCTGCGTAATTTTCTCAGCGAGGAGAGAATGAGGCAATCGTAGCCCTCACTGATTTTGGAATGCCTTCACAGCTCCTGGTACTATCTTCCTCCGACCAGCCAGTGAGTGGCGGGTGGTCAGGGCTTCCTGTGGTTGGTCCCCAGATCACGCGGCCAGACGTGTTTACGTATCCGAATTTATCGTCAACTGTCCAAAATCGAGAAACATCTGTTTCTGCAATAAATAAGCCGGATTCCTCGTCTCCGGTCAAGAAACCTGGTGCCTGGCGGAACGACAATTCGAAAGAAAACTTGCCCGACTTATTTATGAATCCGCTGCTACTGCCGACCCTTGCGGGAGCCAACCCATTTGCGAAGGGGCCAGCTCCGTCAAGCTTGAACGGAATCACTGTTCGTCCATCTGGACCGATGTATCCCCATTTGCCTTCTTTTTCAACGGCAGCAAGACCGCCGGAAAAACTGTCAGCGTCCTCGTAAAGAAAGGGGATTGCTACTTTACCCCGAAGGTCTAGATAGCCAGCTTTCCCGTCACGTGAAGCGGGCACTAGGCCGTTTGAAATAAACCGTACGAAATGATATCCCGATGCCAATACTTTGCCCGAAGTGTCGATTAACACGGAACCGGATTCCAACTCTGCGGTCGCTACTCCCTCGCGAAAGTAATATGCAGCCTTAAATTGAGGCTGGATCACTTGGCGGCCAGCAGCGTCAACAAACCCCCACAAGTCGCCAACCTGAACGGCAGCAAGACCTTCCGAGAACGGAAGCGCATCATCAAAATTCGGACTGATTATGAATCGCCCATGGGCATCAACAAATCCAACCTTTTTCCCCTCGCGCTGAATTTCCAGATGGCCTTGAACCGCGCGTCGAAGAGGAAGCAGGGTTCCTACGCGATCGATTGATACATATCGACCACAAACGTAAACAGTGCCTAATTCGCGCCAGAAGTCATCGGCCCAAATAAATTGTGGTGGGATGATTATTTTACCTGTGTGGTCAATATATCCATACTTACCATTCTGCACAATCACAAGCGGTTCGTCCTGATACCCACCGAGGCATACGCAAGACGCTGTTAGCGCAAACAGAGACAACCACATGGCTGAGCGCGGCAGGAAACGCCGAAGTACATGTCGGGCGGTCGCCATAGGTGTTCCGATTCTAAACCTGAAACAGTCACTCGCGAAACTAAACCGGGAATTGGCACGGGCCGGGAGGGGGTGGTCCCTTTTTTCGCGTTAGTAGACGCATACCCGCGAGCGTGTTGTGACAGGCGAAGAAAGGACGGTGGTACTGGCGGGCGCCGCGACGCGAGGTGTAGCTTATTTTTTCCCGTAGTGTACTACCCCTTGTCCGCGTTGACAGGCGAAGATAAAGCGACAATACTGGCGAGCGATGATTGGCCAGCTTCGCGGACGACTCGCAGAAAAAAGACCGAATCAGGTGCTCGTGGACGTCGGCGGCGTGGGCTACCTCGTACAGGTTCCGCTTTCCACGTACGCCGCGCTCGGCGAACTGCACACCGAAGTGACACTTCTCATTTATACGCACGTGCGCGAAGATGCGCTGGCTTTGTATGGATTTGTTTCCGCGCGCGAAAAACATTTCTTTGAGATGCTGCTCTCGGCTTCCGGAGTGGGGCCGACACTTGCGCTGAAAATTTTGAGCGGAATGAGCGTCGAAGAGCTGGTGCCAGCAATTCGCGGAAGCGATCTCGCGCGGCTGACGCAGATTCCCGGCGTCGGAAGAAAAACCGCCGAGCGCATGGTTGTGGAATTGAAAGACAAACTGGAATCGGTGGCGCTAGAAGCGGGGAAGCCCGCCGCGGCTTCGCCGGCGGGCGTCGAGGCGGACGTAATCTCCGCGCTGGTGAATCTTGGCTACGACGTGCGCGCCGCGGAAAACGCGGTGGGAGAAGCCAAGCGCGAAGCGGGCGTCGGAAATTTTGAAAAATTATTGCGGGCGGCATTACACTCTCTGACGGCCCCGAAAGGACGAGCCGCTCGGCCGTAGGAAGAGAAAAACCTGACACGGAGGACGCAGAGGTAAGCGGCACGGAGTACAAAGAGAAGAGATGGTGGATGGAACGGCAAAACGGATGATGCAACAGAAACAGCCGGAGCGGATTGTGTCCGGGCAGGCCTTTGACGAGGACGCGCGCATCGAGGTGAGCGTGCGGCCCAAGCGGCTGGACGAATACATCGGACAAAAACGCGTCAAGGAAAATATTCAGATCGCCATCGACGCGGCGCGCAGCCGCGGCGAAGCGCTGGATCACGTTTTGCTATACGGACCTCCGGGTTTGGGTAAAACCACTCTTGCGCAAATCATCGCCAATGAACTGAACGTTCCGATCAAAACCAGCGCGGGGCCGCTGCTGGAGCGCAAAGGCGACCTCACCGCGATCCTGACCTCGCTCGAAAAAAAAGAGGTTTTTTTTCTCGATGAAATCCACCGCTTGCAGCCGGCGGTGGAAGAAGTGCTTTATCCGGCGATGGAAGATTTTCGCGTGGACCTGATCATCGGCCAGGGGCCAGGGGCACGCATTCATCCATTTCCGCTGGGACATTTTACCTTGATCGGAGCGACGACGCGCGCGGGATTAATTACCGCGCCGCTGCGCTCGCGCTTCGGCATCGTGCATCGCCTGGATTTTTACGAGCCGGAAGATCTGCTGATCATCACGCACCGTTCTGCGAAAATTTTAAATATCCAAATGGATGAAGGCGGCGCGGAAGAAATCGCCGGGCGATGCCGCGGAACGCCGCGTATTGCGAACCGGCTCCTGCGGCGCGCGCGGGATTTTGCGGAAGTGCGCGCGGCGGGACGCATTACCCGCGCGGTGGCTCAGGAAGCGCTGGCCATGCTGGGCGTGGACGAAAGCGGCCTGGACGAAGTGGACCGCAACCTGATGATCGCGCTGCTCGATAAATATGCGGGAGGCCCGGTTGGCCTGGGAACGCTGGCAGCGGCGCTTTCCGAAGAAGAAGACGCCATCGAGGAAATGTACGAGCCGTACCTGATGCAGATCGGATTGATCGACCGCACGCCGCGAGGGCGGGTGGCGACTCCAAGAGCATAC
>Ga0210401_10004616_pt1 | contig 14372 bp, 11 predicted proteins | sample IncBWH32MmetaG_FD_150866 | JGI IMG/M metagenome (GOLD analysis project Ga0210401, IMG submission 150866) | Forest soil microbial communities from Barre Woods Harvard Forest LTER site, Petersham, Massachusetts, United States - Inc-BW-H-32-M | ecosystem: Environmental > Terrestrial > Soil >... | reverse complement strand
CCGTCATCTTTGGAGACGCGGTAGCCCACGATTCCGGCGGATTGGACCTCGTTGACGGGTGCATTAGGGTCCACCATCCCCGCGGCAGGTCGGCGGTCAAGGTGGGCCGTCCTGTCCTCCTCTTCAGCGCAACCCATCAGGCTGAGGGCCGCGACCAGGCAGGTGGCGGGAATCCATCGGGAGCAGGACTGGGGCATGATCATCCTGAAAAAAAGGCCGAATTTTCGACAGCATTCTAACCGCAGCATGGGTACTCGGCTAGGTCAGGCCCACAACAAGTGTCCGCGCGGACCAGGGTGCTGACCCTTTCGGGCGGCAACCATACGACCGGAAGGGTCTGCGCCCTGATCCACGACCAGAAACTACTATCGCGATCGGAGCGGGTGAGGCCCGGCAACAGGTAGCCTGCTTGGTCAATAGGCCACGCTGGCCATCCTCTGCATCCGAGTCTTGCCATCCAGGAAATGCGCCGCGCCCCACGGATCGATGGCGAAGCCGCGCAACGGCGCGTCCAGATCAAAGGCCCAATTGTGGGCCGCAACCCCGCCAGGCAAGGCCGTCAGCCCATGCCGGTCCGCCACATAAGGGATGCCCTCCCAAGTGACCGCCACCAAGCCATAGCCATCCCCTGGCTGGACCGGCAAGGCCGCATCCCAGGCAAAGGGCACCTCCGCCGCGGGATCGTTGGGCACGTTGTTCATAAAGTAGAGGTGCCGGGCCACGACATAAGGCTTTGCATGCGTGTCGATGCTGTCGGCCAGAAGGTAAAGGCCGCCGACCTGGTCCGCGGCCAAGCTTAGACCGAATAGCTTGCCGGGATCCTTGGAGGTCCACCGGCCCTGCTTGAGGATCTGGCCCTGGGGGTCATAGAGTTTGATTGTCTTTGGGTCTCCGCCCGTGGCCTGCCAAAGGTTCGCCCCCGCGGCCGCGATCGGGTTGCCCTGGGGCCGCCCGAGCCCGTCGCCGGTCACGCTCCAGGAAAATTGGGTCGACAGGTCCGGACCCAGGCGCTCCACGGTCTGGCTGGTCTGGCCCTGGATCTCGCAGAGAAGGTAAAGGTTGGACGACGCATCGCTGGCCAGGCCCAAGCACCAATCCGTCGCGCTGGTCCTGGTGGCCCCCTGGGCCATGGCGTAATCAAAGGTGCTCAAAAAGGTGACCGCGCCCACCGCCACGGTGCCGGAGACGCCCACGGCGATGGGACCGGGCAGGACGCCGGTCCAGGCGCTGGCAAAGGGCGGCTGGGGGGCCAGTGGGCCGAAATGACCGGAAAAATTCCCGGCGAGCGTCTCGCCCTCGGCAACGTAAACGTCTGATTGGAAACCGGCTCCCCCGGGACGTGCAAAGGCGCGGTCCAGGGCAAAGCCCAAGATCTTGGAGCGCTCGTGGTAGGCCCAGAAACCGGCCGCCGCGAGCAGGGCCAGCACCGCCACCAATGCCAGGAGCAGCGCCTTCCAGTTGGTTTCCGGCTTGGGCGGGTTGGTCTTCAGGGCCCGGTAAAAAGCGATAAGGAACAGAGTCCAAAGCGGCGTGGTGAAGAAAATACTGATCACCATGCTGGCCAACGGCCCAAGGATCGGCACCACGTTGAGGGCCATCTGAACCAGGAAACAAACGCCGAAATAGGCGAGCGACCAAAGGAACAGGCGCAGCTTCCAGCCCTGCATCATGGCCCAGCTGGCCTTGAAGGTGTCCAGGCCTTCCAGCTTCTCCAGCACCAGCAAGGACGGCACCAGGGACAAGCCCAGGAAAAGATAGACGCCCGGGATGATGAGGCAAATGAAGCCGACGAACACCACGATGAATGTCAGGCCCGCCGCCGTCACGGTGCGGGAGCGGTTCGGGCCGGACTCGGCCCAAGCCTCGAAAAAGCCGTCGCCGGTGGCGTAAAGTTTTTGGTGGGTGTAGAAGGACCGGGCCCCAAAATACAGCGCTGCGGCCACGCCCACGCTGCCGCTCAAGGCGATGCCCAAGAACGGAATGCTACGAAGGAAGAAGAAGGAAACCGCGGCCACGGGCGCCACCACCAGGACCAGCAGCAGCACCGTCCACAACAGGACCAAAAGCCCAAAAACCGCGCGGGCCGGCCGCTCCCGGAAAGCATCCAGCGCGTCGGTCAACAGTGGAACAAACTTGGCTTCAGCCATCGGACCCCCCAGTCCACGATGAATTTATTGGTCTAACGAATCCCCATCCCAGCGCCGGGAGCCTAAGCCCCCGCCTTCTTCCCCGTCAGCAGCCAAGTCTGGTGCAGCCCCGCCTTGCCCTTCACCGCCACCGGCTCCTGCGCGTCCGCGGTGAAATAGCCCTCGGCGTTGTGCCAGCATTCGTCGCTGGCCTTCACCTGGCCCTTTTGTGCCAAGCTGCAGAGGCGGCTGGCGAAGTTGACCGTGTCGCCGATGACCGTGTACTCCATGCGCTGGGGGCTGCCGAAGTTGCCCATGATCAGCTCGCCGAAGTGCACGCCCACGCCCAGGTCCGTGTCAAAGGGCGTGCTGATCTTGCTGGCCCAAACGCCGCGCTGGCGGCGGAAGGCGGTGACCAGGTCCATGCCCGCGGACACCGCGTTGCGGCAGGCGGTGGAGCCGGTCATGTAGCCGGGCGGGTCCTGGAACACGGCCAGGATGGCGTCGCCGATGAACTTGTTGATCTGGCCGCGGTGCTCGGCGATGACCTGGGAGCCCACGCTGAAGTAGTCGTTGAGCACGTAGACCACCTCCTCCACCTTGAGGGTCTCGCTCATCTTGGTGAAGCCGCGGATGTCGCAGAAGAGGATGGCGCAGCGCAGCTTCTGCGTGCCCACGCCGGCCACGTTGACGGATTCCTTGAGGCGGCTGCTGAGGGTGGGGTCGGCGTACTTGCCCAGGGCGTCCTGGAACTTGTCCTTTTCCTTGCGCGCGGCCTGGGCCTGGAACACCACGGATTGCACCATGTCGGTGAGGGCCATTTCCGACGCGTTGGGCTTGAGCACGCTGAGCTTGGCCAGGGGCAGCACCAGGCCGGCGCGGGCCGCCTTGTCGCGGGCCACCAGGACGCTGCTGCGCGCGGCCGCGCCCTGCACCAGGCGGCCGATGAGCAGGACCAGCACGGCGCCGGTCAGGGCGCCCAGGGCCCCGCCGGGCCAGGACCCGGCCCAGTCCGGCACGGGGATGGTGGAAGGGTCCGCGCTGGGGTCGGGGACGGGCTGGGCCTGGATCAGGATCCACAGCCACCAGCCCAGGCCCAGGCCGCCCAGCGCGCCCAGGCCGGCCAGCACGGCCAGCAGCCGCGCCGGCGCCCAGGGACCCCTGCCTGAAGTGTTCTCTTCCATGCGAACCCCCTCTTGCGGGTGAGTGCTCAGCGCCCGCTGCGGGCGACGTAGACGCCCAGGCAGCGGTCCGCCACGACCTGGTAGCCGCCGGCCTCGAGCGCGGCCTGGGCCTCGGGATGGGTGATGCCGGTCTGCAGCCACACGATCTTGGGCCGCTTCTCCTTCGGCAGGGCCAGCAGCTCCTGGGCCAGCTCGGGGATGGCCTCGGGCCGGCGGAACACGTCCACGATGTCCGGCACCATGGGCAGCTCGGCCAAGGTGGCCACGCTGGGCTCGCCCAGGGCCGCCTTGATCATCGGGTTCACGGGGATCACCTTCACCCCGCGCTGCTGCATCATCAGCGGGATGTCAAAGCTGGGGCGGCCGGGCTTGGACCCGTCGGTCATGCCCACCACCGCCACCACCTTGCAGGTGCGGGCGGCCTCCAGGGCTTCGGCGTCGCTCAACATAGGGCCTCCTTCAATGGGGCATGCGCTTGAGCAGCATGCCCACGGTCTTCCGGTCCAGCGGGTGCCATTCGGCCTCCAGCGGGTCGATGTACTGCACATCCAGCGCCTTCAGGTCGAAGAAGAGCCCGTGCAGGGCCAGGGTCCCCTTCTTCAGGCCGCGGGCCACGCAGGCGTGCTGCTTCAGGTGGTCCAGCTGGGTCAGCACGTTGGCCCGGCTCAGCTCGTCCTCGTTGCCGGGCTTGCGGCCCAGGCGCTTGAGCGCGGGCTCGGCGAAACGCAGCCAGCGCTTCAGGGCCGGGGTGGGCGCCTTGGCCCGGCCGTTCATCACCGCGATCATGGCCCCGCAGTGGCTGTGCCCGCAAAGGATGATGTCCTTCACCTTGAGCACCTCCACGGCGTAGTCCAGGGCCGCGGCCACGGCCTCGCCCTCGCCCGTGTCCTTGGCCGGCGGCGGCACCAGGTTGCCGACGTTGCGCATGACGAACATCTCGCCCGGGTTGGTGGAGGCGAACACGTTGGCGGCCACGCGGCTGTCGCTGCAGGCGATGAACAGGGAGTCGGGTTTCTGGCCCAGGGCCAGGCGGGCGAAGGCCGGGCGCAGCTTTTCGCGCCGGTGTTCGCGGAAATCCAGGATGCCTTTCAGCAGCTTACGCATGGCGCTCCGAAAGTGGTGTGGAAAGGGCCAGGCCGAGGCCCAGCAGGAAAAGCAGCAGGCCGCTGCCCAGGATCCAGCGCAGGCCCGCGGGCCGGTAGTCCAGCCGCAGGGCGCTGCAGGCGGAGGGCAGCGCCACCTCGGACCAGCCCAGGCTGTCCGCGGTCACGCTCAAGGCCCGGCCGTCGGCCCGCGCGCGCAGTCCCGCGCGCCAGGGCACCTGCAGCCGCCACTGGCCGCCGCCCACGCCCTGCAGCTGGGCCCGCAGGCCCGCGCCCGCGCCCCAGACCAGGTCCGTGACGCGGCCGCCGCCCTGCAGCGGCTCCAAGTTCCAGGCGTCCAGGCCCGTGGCGTAAAGCTCGATGCCGGCCGTGCGGGTGACCAGGCGCAGCGCCCGGGCCTGGTCCACCAGGGGCTTCTGCTCGGGCGGCAGGGGCGCGGACGTATCGACCAGCACGCGGCTCAGGCCCCAGCGCCGGGTCACGGCGAAAAGGTCCCCCGGGCCCGGGTCCAAGGCCGCCTGGCCCCAGTCCACGCTGCGCAGCGAACGCTGGGAGGCGCCGCGGCCGGGAAAGGCCGCCGCGGCCAGGCGCTGTAAAGGCAGCAGCAGCAGGGTCTCGTGCTTCAGGGTTTCCGCCAGGGACGCGGCCGCGTGCTGCGAGGCCGGGTCCAAGGGCGCGGGCGCCAGGGACGGCCCCTGGCTCAGGCCGGGCAGGGCCGGGGCCAGGCCCCAGGGCTGGTCCAGGGACAGGGCCTGCAGGCACAGCATGGGCAGGGCCATTCCCAGCGTCACCAACCATGACGCCAAGCCCAGGCGCCAGGCCCGGGCGTCCCGGCGCAGGGCCAGCATGGGCAGCAGCCAGGCGGCTTCGGCCAAAGCCAGGGCCAGGGCCAGGCCCGTGGATCCGGCCAGGAACGCCAGGCCGCGCAGCAGCCCCGCGCCCACGGCCCAGCGCTGGGTCCAGGCCCCGGAAGGCAGGCAGGCGGCCAGGGCCGCGCCGTAGAAAAAGACCGCCAGCACGGCGTACCACTGCAGCTGCACGGCCAGGCTCAACAGCAGCGCGCAGAGCGCCAGGGCCACGGCCAGGCCGGGCCAGAGGGCCGCGCCGCCGCGGCGCAGGCGCCACAGCAGCAGGGCCCCGATGGACGGCAGGGCCAGCAGGGCGTGCAGTCCCAGGAACCAGGCCGGCCGACCCAGCCCCACGCTGGCCAGGCGGGCCAGCGCCAGCAGGGGATCCAGCACGCCCAGGTCGCCGCAGCCGAAGAGCGGGCGTCCCAGGCCGCTGTAAGGGTCCCACCACGGGAAATGGCCGTGGGCCAGCTGGGCAAAGGCCAGGGCCAGGCCGGGCAGCCAGCGTTCCTGGCCCAGCGCCGTGGGCCGGGCCATCAGGTATGCCAGCGCGCCCAGGAAGACCAGGCCCGCGGCCAGGGCCAGTTCCCATCCTTGCGGCCGCTCGGTGTTCTCCGCCATGCTGCCCTCCCTTGGGCCCGGCCTAAAAATCCTGCGCTTGCTCGTGGTGGAACTTGCCGCTGACCGCGAAGGGCTGGCCGGCCAGGGCCAGCATGCGGCGGGCGCCGTCCTCAGGCTCGCCGGGCGCCTGCGGCCCGCCCATGTCCGTCTTCAGCCAGCCCGGATCCAGGCTGTTGACCGCCACCACGCCCTTGAGCTCGGCCGCCCAGAGCAGGGTCAGGCCGTTCAGGGAATACTTGCTGAGGGCGTAGCCCGGCCCGCCGGAGCCGGCCTGCAGGGCCTTGAAGCTTCCCGCGCCGCTGGACACGTTGATCACCCGCGGCTCCTGGCCCTTTTTAAGCAGCGGCAGCAGGGCCATGATCAGCTGGTGCGGGGCCACCACGTTCACCTGCAGCAGCTTGCCCAGGGCGTCGGGGCCCTCCTGGTCCCAGCCGCCCTTCCACACCTGGGCGCCGGCGTTGTTCACCAGCAGGTCCAGGCTCTGCCATTGCTTGGCCACGGCGCTGGCGATGAACAGGGCCGCGTGGTCCAGCTCCAGGTCCGCGGCCACGGGCGTGAAGCGCCCCAGGGCCTGCAGCTCCTTGGCCGCCTTGGCCAGCCGCTCGGGATCCCGGGCCACGCCGATCACCTCGGCCCCGGCCTGAAGGAACTGCCTGCAGGCCTGGAAGCCCACCCCGCGCGAGGCGCCGGTGATGAGGACGTGCCGACCTTTGAACTCCGTCATTGGGACCTGCGAGAGGGAAAACCTTTAGAACTGCCCTGTGCGGGCGCGTGTGCCGCCGGCCCAAGTGGAACGTAGACGTTTAGTTGGACCACGCCCAGACCCAGCTCCACCGGCTCGGGCAGGTTGAGCTGTTCCTGCAGCCGGTAGTGGGCTCGAAGCAGAGGGGGCTCAGGCAGGCCAACCCGCAGGAAGACCAAATCCAGCTCGCCCCGGTCCAGCCGGCCTTGCCATAAATTTCGCCAGTTCCGCGCCGCCGCCCGCAAGGCCGGCCCTGTCGTGCCGCGGCCCGCCAGGTCCAGGTACTCGGTCTGGCCATTGTCAGCCACGGCTAGGCCGTGATCCGTCATCACGCTGGTCATGATGCTATCAGCCAGGGGCTGGCGTGCGCTTCGCAGCAGCGTTTCCGCACGCCGCCAGGGGTCCGGATTGATTGAGCTGAACCGGGAAAGGTCCACCGTGCCGCTGTACACGGCGATCCACGCGGCCAGGACCAGGGCCGTTTCCAGCCAATATTCTTCCCTGGGACGGGTTGCCCAAAGGGCGCAACCGGCCAGCAGGGCGCAGGGTTGCATCAACTGGAGATAGTATTGCAAATCTGCGCCGGGATGCCAGCCCAGCCATCCCTCAAGCACTCCGGCGACCAGCAGCATGGGAAGCAGCCAGGCCCGGGCGGCGCGGGCCAATCCGAATCTCCAAGCGCCGAAGGCCGCCAGCAGCGCCAGGGGCCAGGCAAAAATGACATAGCCCCGCGTCTGAAGTTCAATGAGCGCCACATCACGCATCGCCGCGTTGGCGTGGAGCCACAGCGTGGACTCCAAGTAGCCCGGCCAGAGCCCTTCCACCACCGCCATGGCGACGCCCAGCAACAGAACCCAGACAAGTCCCACGGTCAGGCCGGCCCGCCATCGTTGCTGTCCGGCCAGCCACAACACGATCGCAGGACCGGCCAATGCGGCATAGGGCTTGGTGAAAAAAGCCGCGACGGCCAATAGCACTGCAAGGGCCAGGCCCCAGCGGCCAGGCCACAGCTCCAGGAGGGCCAGGGGCGCCGCAAAAAAAAGCGCCGCAAAGCCATCACAACGGGCGGTCGGAGTCACGAAAAAGAGGTAGCCACCCAACGCTGCCATGCCGGCCGCCGCACCTGCCAACCGTGAACGGGCCAGGCGCCCTGCGGCCGCTCCCAGCAAGGCCGCCGCCAACAGCGAAGCCGCCAGACTGAGGATGCGCAGGGACCGGACACTCCTGTGCCCGGGCGGAAGAAGCAGGGCGGCGACCCCCGGATAAAGCACGCCGTAACAGTTAAAGTCCTGGGGCGCATAGGCTGCGGCCCAAGGATTGCGGCCCTCAGCCAGGGCCAGGGTGCTGCGCACCTGGGCGCCTTCCCGGCACTCCACCTGGAAGGGGTAGCTGGCCAGGTACCCCATGTAGAGCACCGAGGTCATGGCGCACCACGCTAGGATCAGCACGGCCCCATAGTGAAGCAGCTTTCGCGGCCGGAGCACCGAGCCGCTCATTTACGCGGCCCCACGATCCACCTTGATAACGACGTTCCAGCACAAGGGCTTCAGCCAAGGACAGATCCGCATCACTACCCGCTCAACCCGGGCCAGGCGCCGGAACGCGGCACCATAGCGGCCGCCTTCCTGGACCAGTTTCTTCCAGTACCGGACCTTGGACGGGTTCTCGCGCTCGACAAGGAAGAACCAGAAAAAAATCAGCAGCGTGAGCAGTTGCATTTCTTCAAGCTCCTGGCTGTGGAATTGCTGGCCAAAGGCGCGGATTTGCCTATAGGTCAGGGCCGCCTCAGCCTTGGTCCTTACACCTGCCGCGAGGTGCCGGTAGATCCAAATGAAAGGGTTGTAGGCCAAGGGCTCTATGAAGTAGGCGTGGCCTCCTGGCTTAAGCACCCTCGCTATTTCCGGACCGGAAACGTCCAGGTCCAGATGGTGCAGCACGCCGTTGCCATAGACCACGTCAAAACTACAGTCATCAAATGGCAGCTTCTCGCCCACGGCGACCCAGGTGCGCACCCGGTCTGCCACCCCCTCGCGCATAGCCAGTTTAGAGCACACCGCCACCATGCCCGGGGAGATATCGACGGCGTCAACCAAGGCCCCACGCAGGGCAAAGTAGACCGCTCCGTCACCCAAGCCGCAGCCCAGATCCAACAATTTCAAGCCCTTCGGATCGTCGACCCAGTCCAAAATACGGCGGTTTTCAGCGGCGGTTTCGGATTCAAAGGAACTGCGGGGTTCGATCTCGGCCACATTGAGCGCCTCAGCCCAGGCGTCATGAAATTCCCGTTCTACCGAATGCCGATCATTCAATTTCAAACACGGTCCAAAGCGGAGGCGAACCCCATTATGCCCAGGACACCCAAGGTCAAGCAAGCGATCCGGCCGGGCCCCGCCAAACACGCAGCCTTCAGGGCAAACTTGACGCTGGACAAGGCGGGGGCCGCTTCCCAAAATCAAGATTCTTCACACCCATTCGAGGACCCTCCCTGTCGCGGGGATGCGGCCTCCAGGAGTCAGACATGCCCGTGATCGAAACCACGCCCGAGATGGTGAAGAAGGCCTACGAAAACATCCGCAAAAACCTCAGCGTCATCCGCGAACGCCTCAAGCGCCCCCTGACCCTGTCCGAGAAGATCGTGCTGGGCCACCTGGACAAGCCCGAAACCCAGGAGCTGAAGATCGGCGTGGGCTTCCTGGACACCCGGCCCGACCGCGTGGCCATGCAGGACGCCACGGCCCAGATGGCCATCCTCCAGTTCAGCCAGGCCCAGATCCCCACGGTCAAGGTGCCCAGCACCGTGCATTGCGACCACCTGATCCAGGCCTACCAGGGCTCCAGCCAGGACCTGGCCACGGCCAACGACGTGAACAAGGAGGTTTACGCCTTCCTGTCCTCGGCCAGCCAGAAGTTCGGCATCGGCTTTTGGAAGCCGGGCGCGGGCATCATCCACCAGGTGGTCTTCGAGAACTACGCCTTCCCCGGCGGCATGATGATCGGCACGGACAGCCACACCCCCAACGCCGGCGGCCTGGGCATGGTGGCCTGCGGCGTGGGCGGCGCGGACGCGGTGGACGTGATGGCCGGCCTGCCCTGGGTGGTGAAGCACCCCAAGCGCATCGCCGTGTACCTGACCGGGAAAATGAGCGGATGGACCGCGCCCAAGGACGTGATCCTGAAGGTGGCCCAGATCCTCACGGTCAAGGGCGGCACCAACGCCATCGTGGAATACATCGGCCCCGGCGCGCGCAGCTTCAGCTGCACGGGCAAGGGCACCATCACCAACATGGGCGCGGAGATCGGCGCCACCACGTCGCTGTTCCCCTACGACGAGAGCATGGCCGTGTACCTGAAGGGCACGGGCCGGGCCGAGATCGCCGCGCTGGCGGACGCCAACAAGGACCTGCTGGAGCCGGACGCCGAGTGCGAAGCCGACCCGGAGAAGCACTACGACCAGGTGGTGCGGATTGATTTGAGCGCCCTGGAGCCGCACGTGGTGGGGCCGCACACGCCGGACCTGGCCCGCGCGGTCAGCCAGATGGGTTCGGACGCCAAGGCCGGCAACTACCCCCTGGAGCTGAAGGCCGCCCTCATCGGCAGCTGCACCAACAGCTCTTACGAAGATATCAGCCGCGCCGCCAACATCGCCGAGCAGGCCGCGGCCAAGGGCGCCAAGACCATCACGCCCCTGCTCATCACCCCCGGGTCCGAGCAGATCTACAAGACCATCCAGCGCGACGGCCAGATGGCCAGCCTGGAGAAGGTGGGCGCCGTGGTCATGGCCAACGCCTGCGGCCCCTGCATCGGCCAGTGGAAGCGCGACGACATCAAGAAGGGCGAGAGCAACAGCATCATCAGCAGCTTCAACCGCAACTTCCCGGCCCGCAACGACGGCAACGACGCCACCCTCAGCTTCATCGGCTCGCCCGAGACCGTCATGGCCTACGCCCTGGCGGGCAGGCTGGACGTGAACCCCTTCACCGACGAGTTCGTCTCGGGCAACGGGGTGAAGCTGAAGCTGGTGCCCCCGCCCCAGGCCGACGTGCTGCCCCTGGCCGGCTTTGTGCCGCCCAAGGACGTCTACATCGCGCCCGCGGCGGACGGCGGCAAGGTGCAGATCGTGGTGGACCCCAAGAGCGACCGCCTGCAGCTGCTGGAGCCTTTTGACGCCTGGAACGGCCAGGACTACGCCGGCCTGCCCCTGCTGCTGAAGGCCAAGGGCAAGTGCACCACCGACCACATCAGCCCGGCCGGGCCCTGGCTCAAGTACCGCGGCCACCTGGACAACATCTCCAACAACATGTTCCTGGGCGCGGTCTCGGCCTTCACGGGCAAGCCCGGCCAGGCCAAGGACCAGGCCACGGGCGAATGGCTGGAGCCCCAGAAGGTGGCCCGCAAGATCAAGGCCAGCGGCAAGAAGTGGATCGCGGTCGGGGACGAGAACTACGGCGAAGGCTCCAGCCGCGAGCACGCGGCCATGTGCCCCCGCCACCTGGGCGCGGCCGTGGTGCTGGTGAAGAGCTTCGCCCGCATCCACGAGACCAACCTGAAAAAGCAGGGCATCCTGCCGCTCACCTTTGCCGAGCCCAAGGACTACGACAAGGTCCTGGAGGACGACACCGTGAGCGTGCTCGGCCTGAAGGACCTGGCCCCGGGCAAGGACGTGACCGTGGTCTTCAAGCACAAGGACGGCAAGGAAGACTCCATCCAAGCCAAGCACTCCATGAACGCGGACCAAATTGAGTGGTTTAAGGCCGGGAGCGCGCTGAACCTGATGGCGAAGGTCTAAGAACCAAAGCTTCCAAAACAAAGAAGCCCGCCAGGGATGGCGGGCTTCTTTGCGTTCAGGCCCTGTACGGCTTGATCTTGCCGTGGCGCCAGCAGCCCTGCAGGTGGTCGTTGACCATGCCCGTGGCCTGCATGTGGGCGTAGAGGATGGTGGAGCCCACAAAGTTGAAGCCGCGCTTTTTCAGGTCCTTGCTCCAGGCGTCGCTCTCAGGGCTGGTCGCTGGGACGGTCTTGAAGGACTTGTGTTTGTTCACTAAGGTACCGCCCCGCACCCAGCCCCAGGCGTAGCGGCTGAAGCTTCCGAACTCCTTTTGCACGGCCAGGAAGGCCTTGGCGTTGCGGATGGCCGACTTGATCTTGAGGCGGTTGCGGATGATACCGGCGTCCTTCAGCAGCGCGGCCTCCTTCTTGGCATCAAAACGGGCCACCTTGCGCGGGTCAAACTGGGCGAAAGCCTTGCGGTAGGCCTCGCGCTTTTTCAACACGGTGATCCAGCTGAGGCCGGCCTGGGCGCCCTCCAGCACCAAAAATTCGAAGAGCTGTTCGTCGTCGTCCACGGGCACGCCCCACTCGCGGTCGTGGTAGGCCGTGTAGAGCGGGTCCGTGCCGGCCCAGCCGCAGCGGGCCTTCTTGTCCGCGCCAATCACCAGGTCAGGCCAGGGCATCAACGGCCTCCATTCAGCGGTTTGGATGAGGGCAGCCGGTAGACGTCGAAGCAGGCCGACAGCTGCCAGATGTTCGCGGGCGTGCCCAGGCAAAGGATGCCCTCGTTGCGGTAGCCTTTCGGCGCGGGCGGCATGGCCAGGGCATCGCGCTGCAGCAGCACTAGGTCGCAGCGGCGCTCGCGCAGGGCCTGGTCCCAATCCGCCTGCTGGACCAGCACGGCGTCGCGCATGGCCGTGCCCCGCGCCCCGGTGCTGGCGCCCGGACCCGCGAAAATCTGGGTATGGCCGTTGTCCCGCACCGGCTTGCCGTGGGCCGTGGCGATGCTGCAAAGCAGCGCCGGAAGCAGGGGGCGCTGGGCCTGGGCCACCCATCCGTCGACCAGGCGCCAGGACTGCAGGTCCACCCGCCGCAGCCCCTCCAACGGCTTGGTGGCCAGGGACACGGTCAGCGCCGCGGCCAGGGCCAGGCTGGCGGCCGTCCACAGCGGCTCGCTGCGCCCGCCCCGCGCGGCCAGCGCCAGGAGGCACAGCGCCGCGATGGGATGCAGGAACTGGAAGTAGTAGGTGAGGATGGCGCCCTGGTTCCGGCCCAGCAGCAGCTCCACCACGGCCACCGTGGAACCCAGCAGCGCCAGCCAGGCCCAGCCGCGTTGGTCGGGCCGGTCCGCCAGCAGCGCGGCCGCCAGCGCTAACGGCAAGGGCCAGGCCGCCCAGATCAGATAAAGCATGTTCTGGTGGCCCACCCAGGGCCACTGCAGCAGGTCCGGTATGTTGGCGGTGATGTAGGTGGCCTCCAGGCTGCCGGGATAGAGGCGCATGGCCAGGCCTGCGCCCGCGGCCACGGCCAGGCTCCAGGCCAGGATGAACCAGCCCGCGTCGCTACGCCGGCCTTGGATCCAAAGGTAAAGGACCACCCACACCAGGGCGAAGCCGGCATAGGCCTTGGCCAGGGCGCCCAGCGCGGCCAGGGCCGCGGCCGCAGCCAGTGACCACCCTCGTCCTGGGGCCAGCACCACCAGGGCCAGCGGGCCCACCAGACCGGCCACGGCCAGGGCGTCCCCGCGGCCCAGTGGCGTCACGGAAAAGAGCAAGCCGCTGAAGACCAGCAGGCCCGCGGCCGCCGCTCCCAAGGCCGAGGCACCCAGGCGCCGCCCGCAGGCCGCCACCGCGGCCGAGACCCCGGCCAGCAGCGCCAGACTCAAGCAGCGCAGGCCGGCCAGCGTGAGCCAGGCGCTGGGCAGCAGCTTGGCCGCCAGCCAGGGGAAGCCCGCGCCGTAGACGCTGCCGTCCTGGGCCACCCAGGCGGGGTCCCAGGGGTTGCGGCCCTGGCTCATGGCCAGGGCGCTGCGCAGCGGGGCGGCTTCACGCCAATCCACCTGGTAGGGAAACGCGATCAGCGCGCCGGCGTAGCGCAGGGCCTGCACCGCGACCCAGGCCAGACCCAGCCACAGCAGCAGGCGGGCCGCCCGCTCCAGGCGGGGCCACAAGTCCTCGGGCCAGCGGAGCGGGAAGGTCACCAGGCGTAGGCTTCGGGGGCTTCGCCGCCCGGGCCCGGAAAGATGGCGTCCAGGGCCTTCATCCGTTCCGCGTTCAGCTTCACCTTGAAGGCCCCCATGCTGGCCTTCAACTGCTCCAGGGTGCGCGGGCCGATGATGGGCGCGGTGACCACGGGGTTGGCCAGGTGCCAGGCCAGGGCCACGTCCGCGGGCGCGTGCCCCCACTTGGCGCAGAGCTTTTCGTACTTCTCCAGGCCGCCCGGGAATTTCTTGATCAGGTCCTTGTTCTCCCACTGGCGCCGCACGCCCTTGCCCTTGGACACGCCGCCGGCCAGCAGCCCGGCCGCCAGCGGGCTCCAGGGGATGAAGCCCAGGCCGTAGGCCTTGCAGGCGGGCAGCACCTCCAGCTCCGGGGTGCGCTGCATCAGCGAGTACTTGCTCTGCTCGCTCACCAGCCCCATGAAGTGCCGGCTCTTGGCCGCCTCCTGGGCCTGCGCCAAGTGCCAGGCCGCGAAGTTGCTGCTGCCGACGTAGGTCACCTTGCCCTGGCGCACCAGGGTCTCGCAGGCCTGCCAGATCTCCTCCCAAGGCGTGTGGCGCTCCACGTGGTGGAACTGGTACAGGTCGATGTGGTCGGTGCGCAGGCGCTGCAGGCTTTCGTCGCAGGCCTGGCGTATGTGCAGCGCGCTCAGGCCCCGCTGGTTGGGCCACTCGCCCATGGGGTTGTAGACCTTGGTGGCCAGCACCACCTTTTCGCGGCGCCGGCCGCCCTGGCGGAACCAGCGGCCCAGGATGTTCTCGG
>Ga0210401_10004615_pt1 | contig 14373 bp, 6 predicted proteins | sample IncBWH32MmetaG_FD_150866 | JGI IMG/M metagenome (GOLD analysis project Ga0210401, IMG submission 150866) | Forest soil microbial communities from Barre Woods Harvard Forest LTER site, Petersham, Massachusetts, United States - Inc-BW-H-32-M | ecosystem: Environmental > Terrestrial > Soil >... | reverse complement strand
CTGGCTTTACTTTTTTTCTTTGCCCTTGACCCCGCCCGTGCAGGAAATTTTTATCCCGGGATTTCGCCGGCGACGGTCCCGTGGCCGGGTGGCATTGTGCCGTACGAATTTACCAACACGCTGACGCCAGCCCAGGAGCAGACTTACCTTAACGGATTGCGAGAATGGGAACTGGCCGCAAATGTTAAGTTTGTTCCGCACACGACACAGGCGAGCTGGATTCGCTTTTGTTACAACACCAATTTTCTGGATTATGTGGCGGGCGGGAGCTACAGCCCGCAAATTGTCACGGTGTCCAGCCTGAGCCGGGCGCAGGTTTGCCATGAAATGGGGCATTCCTTTGGCTTTACGCACGAGAACATCCGTACGGATGCGACGGATTATATTCTTGTCGTAACCAATAATATTTCGAATGAGCCGAGCAATATTTATTGGTTCACGATTGATTCGACGAGCGTCACGAACGGAAAATATGATTACGAATCAGTGATGCATTTGGGCTGGGATTTTGATTCGACGAATCCGGGCGTGCTCGCGACACAAGTCCCCAAAGCGCCAAATTTCCCGCGGTACCAATATCGCATGGGCAATTATTGTCTCAGCCCCGGCGACCGCGCGGCGCTTGCGTACCTGTACCCGCCCGCGACTCAGTTGACCAATGTCGTAACAACGACGGCTGACGCGGGCACGGGAAGTTTACGGGCGGCGTTGTATTATGTTACGGACCATCCGGGGTCACTCGTGACATTTAATATTCCCACGAGCGATCCCGGTTACAGCAACGGTGTATTCAATATACATCTGACGGGCATGCTGCCGCCGCTGGCTTCCAATGGCATGGTAATTGACGGCTCGACGCAACCGGGTTTTACGGGCAAACCACTCATTGTTTTGGATGGTTCGCAGATTCTTCCGGAAACTTACACGTCAGATACGGGGCTGCTGGTTTATTCGTCGAGCAACCAGGTAAAAGACATTTCGTTCTCCGGCTTTATTTGGAACGGCCTTACGTTCACCTATGCCGACGCGTCGAACAATGTCGTATTGGGTTGCTGGATTGGAATTGACAGCAGTGGGACGAATCCGGCGCCGAATGCGTACCAGGGGATCCTGGTCACGAGCGGTTCGGGCCATAATACATTCGGCGGCCAAACGGTTTCGTCGCGAAACGTCATTTCAGGAAATTCGCAGTATGGCATTTACATCGGCGGGACAAACACGGGAGGGAATATCATTGAAGGCAATTATATTGGGACCGATCCGAGCGGGAGCATTGCAGTGCCAAACGGGCTCAGCGGCGTTTTTATTGGCGGCGCAACACTTGGTAACAATATTGGAGAGCCCGCGGTAGCGGGTGCGCGCAATGTCATTTCGGGCAACAGCCAATACGGTGTTTGGGTATCTGACACGAACACGACCGGGAACGTGGTGGTCGGTAATTACATTGGGACAGACGCGACTGGAAGCAACGCCATTCCCAATCAGTCGAGCGGGATTTTCATGGGGGGCGGGTCGAGCGATAATCTCGTCTTCAAAAATGTTCTTTCCGGCAACGATGGTTATGGCGTCTTCGTGACCAACACGATGGACAATACGATTTGGGGAAATTATATCGGTTTGAATGCCGGCGGTGAAATCGCTCTCGGAAACACCATGAGTGGAATAGGAATTTTCAGCGGTGCCCAGGTCAATGCCATCGGGCCGTTGAATGCAATTTCCGGGAATGTGCAATATGGGATTGAGATTGGCGGTCCGGCCACGGCGAATAACCGTGTTTTTGGAAATTATATTGGGACGGACGCCTCGGGTACCAATTCGCCGGGTGTTCAGCCAATCGGCATTGGAATAGTAGGCGGCGCAACCGGCAACATCATAGGCGAGGGAGGCGGAGGCAATGTTCTGTCCGGGAATACCACGTATGGCGTTTATATTTCGGATCCGGGTACGAGCAGCAATAACATTCTGGGCAATCTCATCGGCACTGATGTGACGGGAACAAATGCCCTGCCCAATGGCGGTTGGGGTATTGGCGTGTGGAGTGGTGCGAGCGGCAATACGATTGGCGGCACGTTCGCGGGCGCGGGCAATGTGATTTCCGGCAGCACGGGCGCGGGTTACGGCATTGCCATCGGCGGCGCGAACAGCAATGTAGTGGAGGGGAATTTCATTGGGACGGATATCAGCGGAAAGGCGGCAATTCCGAATGGCTTCGCCGGTGTGGCTGTCGAAAGCGGCGCGGTTGGCAATCTGATTGGCGAAACGAACGCCGGAGCCGGCAATGTCATTGATTACAATTATATTGGCGTGGCTGCCTATCAGTCGAATACGACAAACAACGCCATTCGCGGTAATTCGATCTATGCCAACACCTGGCAAGGGATTGACCTCGACCAATTCCCGGGTAACCACGTTGGATTTGAGGCTGGGCCGGACGATTGGCAGAATTATCCGGTCATCACCAACGCATTCGGTTACGCCGGCAGGACAATTATTCAGGGGAATTTCAATAGTTTGCCCAACGATACGTACTACATTGATTTCTACGCCAATCCCGCCGAGGGACCGTCCGGCTACGGTGAAGGGCAGGTATACATTGGTACCGCGAGTGTGACGACGAGTGGAGCGGGGAATGCGTTCTTCGCCTACACAAACAATTCGGCCAATTACGCCGGGCAATACATCAGCGCCACGGCGACGGCGGCCACGGGCGACAGCAGCCAATTTGCCGCCGATGTGCTGGCCACAAATGCGCCCGCGCCGTCCGCGCAATTCGGAGGGCCGTTTCGCTGGGTGCCGAACGGGTTTGTATTTAATCTGACGTTTGCGACCAATTTCAGTTATCACGTCCAGGTGACTACCAATCTTGCGGCGAATCCGGTGCCCTGGGTAAACCTCACGAATTTCACAGCAACGAATATTTCAGTGACTTTCACGGACCGCGCGGCTTCGGGCTATCGCGCGCGCTTTTACCGGGTCGTTTCGCCGTAAGCCAAAATTTCTTCGGGTCTTCTTTGCATCGGCTGCCAAAATCTGATAAAATAGGCTTACGCAACGTGACAGGATAGAGCAAAACAGGTATGCGGATTATTTGTGGTTTCATTATTTGCGGGCTATGGGGCATGGCTGCCTGTGCTTCCGCAGCAGATTCACTGAAGACAATGCCTGGGCATGTGCCGGCTGTCGTGCGCCATTTGACCGCGCGCGGCACGTTGCCACTCTCCAATCGCTTAAACCTGGCCATTGGTTTGCCGTTACGAGACGCCAGAGGACTTGACGATCTTCTGGCGCAGCTCTATGACCCGGCCAGCACAAACTACCATCGTTATCTGACGCCTGAACAGTTCACAGAGAAATTTAGCCCGACCGAGACGGATTATGCGGCGGTTGTCTCGTTTGCGCGGCAGAACCATTTCACCGTTACCACAACCTACGGCAACCGGCTTTTGTTGGATGTGAGCGGTTCCGTGGCAGATATTCAGCGGGCGTTTCACCTTACCTTGCGGACTTATCGGCAGCCCACTGAAAATCGCGATTTTTATGCGCCGGACGTTGAGCCTTCGGTGGATGTGAGCCTGCCCGTTGCCGACATCAGCGGATTGAATAATTTTATTCTGCCGCATCCCGAAAGCCGCATCTCGTCTTCATTCAAGCATAGCGCGATTGCGGAATCCGGTTCAGGCCCTGGCGGTACTTATATGGGAAATGATTTTCGGGCCGCATATATCCCGGACGTCTATTGGAATGGTTCGGGACAGATGATTGGAATGGTTGAATTCGATGGTTTTTACCCCAGCGATATTTCCGGCTACGAAACTGCAGCAGGACTGCCGTCTGTGCCGCTTCAAACTGTATTGCTGGACGGCTACAACGGGGTGCCGTCGACCGGCGCCAACAGTGGAAATCCTGAAGTCTCACTCGATATCGAATTGGCTATTTGCATGGCTCCGGGACTTTCAGGGATTATGGTTTTTGAAGCAGGCCCCTTCGGGCTTCAGAATGATGTCTTGAACGCCATGGCGGCCAGCAACCAGGTCAGCCAGCTTAGTTGTTCCTGGGGTTGGGGCGGAGGCCCCAGCACAACCACCGACAACATTTTCAAACAAATGGCTGCGCAGGGACAATCCTTTTTCCAGGCTTCAGGCGACAGCGACGCCTACACGACTGGAGCAAGTTCGGTCAACGGCGTGGACAACCCCTCACTCGCCAATGCTCCTTCAAGTTCGCCTTATATCACCGTTGTCGGAGGGACAACCCTGACAACAACTGGCCCTGGTGGTTCATGGTCTTCGGAAACCGTCTGGAACTGGGGATTGGACAATGGCAGCTACGTTGGCGGGAGCGGAGGCATTAGTTCTTACTATTCCATCCCCGACTGGCAGGCGAATGTCAGCATGGCGTCCAACGGCGGATCAGCGACCAATCGCAATTTGCCCGATGTGGCCCTTACGGCTGACAACATTTTCGTTGATTATGGCGATGGCAGCAGCGGCAGTTTTGGGGGCACGAGCTGTGCGACTCCTTTGTGGGCGGCTTTGACGGCCATGATGAACGAGCAATCCCTTGCGGCTGGCAGAACGACAATGGGATTTATCAATCCGGCGGTGTATGCGTTGGGCGAAAGCACGAATTACTATCCATGCTTTCACGACATCACCAATGGAAATGACTTTTCCAGCAATAGCACGAATGAATTTGAAGCTGTCACCGGCTATGATCTCTGCACGGGTTGGGGCACGCCCGCCGGACAGAATCTAATCAATGCTATTGCCGGCCAACCGGATCCATTGGAAATTTTGCCCGCAATCGGATTCACTGCCACAGAGACTGTGGGTGAGCCGTTTCGCCCGGCTTCTACCCTATTTCAATTGACCAATTCCGGCCCGGTTTCCTTGAACTGGTCGCTCATCAATACATCTTCGTGGCTTCAGGTTTCTGTGACCAACGGCACGCTGGCGGTTGGCGGGTCAGCGGACGTGACCGTTAATTTGGCTGCGTCCGTGACCAGCTTTGCCGAGGGAACTTATACAGCCGATATTCAATTCACGAATTGGAACACCAAATTGGCGCAAAATTTTCCATTCACGCTTCAAGTGGGGCAATCGCTCGTTCAGAACGGCGGCTTTGAGACCGGCGACTTTACTGACTGGACGCTGGTTGGAAACACCGTTGTCGCGACACAAACCGGGGAAACCATTTATAACGCGGTGGAAAGTACAGGGCAATATCCCCTGGTGGTTCACTCGGGTAATTATGGCGCGTTTCTGGGTGACACTCAGGTGGCGACACTTTCTCAGGCGCTTGACACGATTCCAGGAGAGAATTATTTGTTTTCGTTCTGGCTGGATAATCCCGTCAGTGGCACGCCTCAAATTTTCCAGGCCAAGTGGGACGGCAACTACTTATATAGCGTTACGAATCCGCCCTCGTTTTCATGGACGAACTTTGAATTCATCACAACTGCGGCGGGCAACGATACGATTCAGTTCGGCGCGGAAAATGGTCCCAATTATTTCGGGCTCGATGACGTCAGTGTGATTGGCATACCGTCTCCGGCGTTCAAAGGCATTGCCAAAACCGTCTCAGCAATTAATTTAAGTTGGAACACGGCCACCGGTTTGGATTATCAGGTCCAATACAAAACAAATCTGCTCCAGGCAAATTGGAGCAACCTGACCGTGCCGATCACCGCGACCAATAATACCTTGACGATTTCCGACAATCTTCTCTCATCGCAACGGTTTTATCGTCTTTTGATTTCGCCTTAACTAACACGGCAACGGCGAACGCTTCTGCAAATGAATAATCCCGCGTTGAATCGCGGTGGTGACTGCCTCAGTCCGGTCCGCCACGTGCAACTTTCCGAGGATGCTTTTCAAATGATCTTTTACCGTATGTTCAGAGATATTCAACGAATCGGCGATTTCCTTGTTTGCCAGCCCTTTTGCGAGTTCTTTGAGGACGTCCAGTTCACGCGAAGTCAATTCTTCCCGGATCTTTCGAACGGCAAGCTGGCTGGCAACCTCGCGGGGAATCCATGTTTGGCCGGCCGCGACTGTGCGCAGCGCGGGAATCAATTTATCTCCCGTCGTATTCTTAAGAACATAACCTTGCGCGCCCGCGTGAAGCGCGCGATAGATGTCTTCGTCCCCGTCAAAGGCGCTTAGAATGAGAATCCGGGCGTTCGGAAAGCGGGTGCGAATTTCTGCGATCGTTTGGATTCCGCCTTTGCCCGGCATTCGCAGGTCCAGGAGAAGCAAGTCCGGTTCATGCCGGGCATACAGCGCCAGGGCCTCATGGCCGTCGGCGGCTTCCGCGATCACTTCCATGTCCGCCTCGGTGCTGACCAGCGCTACCAGTCCCATCCGCACGATATAGTGATCGTCGGCAATCAATATCCGAATTTTTTCCTGTTTTTTCATGGATTCACGGCGGCGCCTGCTTCGGGCGAAAGCGCAAATTCCAACGATGCATTTAGCGGAATCTCCGCGCGGACCATGGTTCCCTGTCCCAATTCGCTGAAAATTTTAAAATGGCCTCCCAGTCGCCTGGCTCGTTCGGACATTCCCAGCAATCCAAAATGCCCCTCATGCGGGCCGACCGCGTTTTGACGATCAAAGCCCGTCCCATTGTCTTTGACCTGCAGATTGACCTGTTGGCCGTCGAATTGGAGGTCGATTTCAACGTCGGTCGCCTTTGAATGTTTAATGATGTTGGCAAGGGCCTCCTGTCCAATGCGCAGGAGGTTCTCTTCGACCACCTCCGGCAGCATTTGCGGTGCGCCGTGTGTTTCCAGCCGCACTTTGATGTCCGTTCCGCAGGTGATTTGCCGGGCGCCCTCGGCGAGGGCGCTGGCTAAATCGAATCGCTCCAAGGCGCGGCTTCGCAGGTCCCAGACCGATTGTCGAACCTCGACCTGGCTCTTGGCCATCATACTGCGGGCAAGGTCCAGATGATGCAGCGAGTTGTCGGGATTGCGATAGTGCAGTTTGGACGCCGTGTCCAATTGCAGGGCGATTCCCGCCAGCGTCTGCTCGACGGTATCGTGCAGTTCCTGCGCCAGGCGCGTTCTCTCGGTCAGCACGGCCTTGAATTGGACCTCGGATTCCTTGCGGGCTGTTATTTCGAATTTTAACTGTTCGGTCCGCTCCTTGACTCTCTTTTCGAGTTCGTCATGGGCCTGTTGCAGCGCCTTTTGCGCCTTACCACGTTCCTGCATCGCAAGATTCAAGGCGGCGTTTTTCCGTGAGAGCAGCAACGACCAACTGACGATGATAAACAGCGCCGCGCAAAGAACCAGGACTCCAATCAACAGGCGGGGCGGCGTCAACCAGCTTGGCTCCCTTACAATCGTCACATCATTTGGCCCCGGTATCAGAACCTGAAAGGCCTGCAATGCGCCGGCATTGTCAATCTGCGCCAGGCCAATTCCTTCTACCTTTAGAATGCTGCCGACGCGCAGGCTCGCGAGTTTCGATTGATCCGCCGTGCCATCCGCGACGGCGGTAAAAGTAAAATTACTGTTAATCAGCACCAGGGCAGTGGTCTGCTGTGACGCTGTCTTTGTGCCATTGACCCTAAGGTCAACGAGGGTTCCCGAGATCGAGATGTAACTGGCATGGTGGAGGCCATTTTGCAGGTCGGCAACCGTGGCTGGTTGCGGCGTGATGGGAACTTCACGTTCTCCGGTCGTTCGGACAATCGCGTCCTCCAGAACCGGAAGATAATTCTCAAAACTGGGAAAGCCCACAGCGTCGACGATCTCGCCGGGCACCAGATCCAGGCGTTGCGAAGTTTGAACTTCGAGGCCGGCCGCGCCATTTTGCAGGAAGAGGCGCTGGCCCGCTTGTTGAAACGTCACGGCGCCCCGAATGTGGACTCTCTGGGCCAGTGAACTGTTTGGCCGAAATTGTGCGAGTTTGTTGATCGGAATGACCGGGCGGTCAAAAGGGTTAATTGGATCGGGCTTCCTTATTGCCAAATCGGACGGCCCCGGAATGTAGATTTCGATTGCGATTAATTGGCGCAATGAACGATTGTGCGCCTCCGCCGCCGTCCCGCGAACCAGGGCTTCCGCGCCGACCAACTTTTGGGAATCCAATCCGGGCGTCCCCGGCAGATACGCCCGGAACCGATAACCGCCGTTTTCCAAATCAATGATTTGCCGCCCTCCTTCCATTCTGGCATCGCGGACAATTCCTGAAATCTCAATTCGTTGGCTATCTTCCGACCCGGACATTAGTTGATCAATCGAAACATGCCGGGCTCGCGGGAGCGGCTCTTTTCCGAGAATCCGCACTTTTGGCGCCGTGACCGTTGGAGCATATGCGCCTGCGTAGGTAATGCCCGATACCTGCACGAAATCCCCGGGCTCGACGTGCGGACCATTAATATTATCTACAAACACGCCTGCGCTTGCGTCCTGAAGAAAAAATCTGCCCTTCAAAACGGGATCAGCGGCGGTCACCACACCGGTCACCGATACCGGCAGGAGCCGCGAGGCCTGTTCCGCCGGAAGAGAAATAACATCAATGGCGTTTGTGAGTACGGCGGGCGGAGGTTGCGCCAAAGACCGCGCGGAAACCATTAGTAACAGAAAACAAAAAATCCCCGCCCTTAGCGGTAGGGACGGCGCGCTGCGCCGTTCCCGCCCGCGCAGAGCGGGCGGGAGACGCGCGGTATAACGTCCGACTACGTTCGTTGCGCCGCTAAACGCGGCGCGGACGGCGTAGCGCGCCGTCCCTACCAGTAGGCGCTTATTCATGAGTTGGTCAGTATCAAACGATAAAAAATGGAGCCGGCATTCGGATAGACCGGTGTTGTGAACGGATCCATTGCCGGCGCGGTTGAATATTGCCAATTTGTTCCCAGTCCCGCCGACGGCGGATTGCTTTGATACTCTAAAAGCCAATTGCTGTTTGCAGGCCACGACAATTGCAATGCTCCCGGCGAGGGCAGCATCGAAAGTGCAGGCGTGATTGCATTTACGGTCAAGGTGCTGACCGTGGTTGCCTGGCCATTGCCGGCAGCCAGTTGCAACTGATATGTGCCCGGCGCGGGAAAGCTGGCAGTTGTCGAAGCCGAATTGGAATTGCCAAACGCAACGCCCGGTGGCCCTGAAGCTTGTGTCCATGTGGCGGTTACCGAGCCCGGCGGGTTTCCGTTGTCATTGAGCGAGCCGGAAAGCGCGACAGTGCCGGGCCAGATAACGGTCTGGTTCGTGCCTGCGCTGGCGGACGGAGCATCATTGACGGTCGATGTTCCAGACAGGATAGAGACTTCGGCCTGGCTTAAAATCCGGTTGTAAATGCGCAGGTCGCTTAAATCGCCGCTCCATCCGCGGTTTAGCGCTGCTACGTTTCCAATATAGGCGGTGCCCGCGCTCGATGGCTGCGTGCCCGACGGGGACGTAATTACCGTGGGAGACACGATTTGGACGCCGTTGACGTATTCCACCGGCACATTCGCCAAACTGGAAAGGTCGTAGCTTGCCGCAACCCGATACCACCCGCCGAGGCTGATAGTATTCTGCCCTGAAAACCAATCGCCGTTTCCAGTGGAGTAAGTAGCGAAGTCAAAACCATTATTGCCCTGGCTGTCGAACCTGAAAAAAAGCCGGTACCCCGGCGTATCAAAAATCCTGGGGTAAAGACTGTTCCCATCGGTGGTCGCGCGCGTCCAGGCAACCAGAGTCAGTTGCGTAACGCCCGGCGACGCAAAAATCGCGTAGCTGTTTGAGCCGTTGAAATGCAATGCATTGGAAGGATAACCGCTGTTAAAATTGGTAAAGTAAGCGCCACTGACCGTAGCTGCGCGGCCGTTGCCGGAAGAATCCGCCGCTACGCTTCCGCTGCCGTCGTTCATTTTCCACCACCCGAGCAAGCCGTTTGTAATAACCCCGGCGCTGCCCACAGTCACAGTGACCGGGATGTTCGTGGTGCTTCCATTGCTTGCGGTAAAATCAAGGCCGTAAACCCCAGTCGAACTGAAATTTGCGGACGTCGAAAGACTGTTGCTGTTGGCAAACGTGACCGTACCGGGGCCGCTAGCCTGGGACCAGGTGGTTGTGAGCGGAAACGCCGGAACGGGATTTGAGGCACTGGCTGACAATAGCAAAGAGTCATTTGTGCTAAATAAGGACGCCATCGCGCCGGTAGGGCTCAGAATAGAGGCAGACGGCGGCGTGATTGGGCCAATCCAGACAAGTGAATCGGTCACTGTAATTGTACCCTTGGTTCCGATCGCCATCACAAAGTTTGTTCCCGGCTGCAACGTGACGGGCCAGGTATAAATGCAATTGGCGCTGTTGACCGCGCCGTGCGAGGCGCCGTTCACATAAAGTGTTACTGAATCGCAATTGGCATAGACCTTGGCGGTGATGGTATTGGTGAGCCGGTTGGTGAAAGTATGGCCGCTGATATAAACCATCGGATTGGTCGTCCAATTGGCTTTGTAAAAGTAAAAGGCGTCCTTGCGCGTCTGGCGATCATACGTCGCCAGGCCCTTGTCATTTCGCCCGGGAGTATCTCCTTCGTCCCGTCCGTCTGAAGCGAAGTCAAAACAGTTCCAGACCAGCTTGCACCAAAGGAACGGGCGCGCTGCCATCATTTCCCAGTTGGTCTCGTGAACAATGTCCTGCCACTCTTCGGGGTGAAACGACGTTGAGGTATTGGCCGGGAAGGTTGGGTTTTCACTGTGCTGAAAGATGCTTGCCCCGGCGCCGTATTCACTGACTCCGACGCAGCGCGCAGGATAGGTTGCGTGAATGTCGTCAGCCCAGGCGCCAATCCCGTTTAGCGGACTCGAATACCAGCCGTAATATTTGTTGAAGGCGATGACCTGCGTGTAAAAAGTGGATGGATCATTGTCACTGGTGTTGGCCGCGGCGGTGGATAGGCGGGTCGGGTCTTCCTGGGCCACCAATTGGGATTCCAGGCTGATGAGGTTGGTCGGTGACGGGCCGGCGTCGAGCGTAACTTCATTATAAATGCTCCAAAACATGATGGCAGGATGGTTGTATCGCTGCCGGATCATTTCCCGCAACTGCTGAAGTGTGTTCGTATAAAACGCAGGCGATTGGGTGATGTAATCAATCAACGGCACTTCGCTCCAAACACAAATACCATTTTGATCGGCCAGTTGATACGTATAGTCGTTATGCTCGTAATGGGAGAGGCGGAGGAAAGTCGCCCCGATGTCCTTGAGAAAGACGAAATTCGTGTCACGCTGCGCGTTCGTCAGCGCCCAGCCGCTGTTCAGCCAATCCTGATGCATGTTTACGCCGTGCAGGTCGTAGTGCTGGCCGTTGAGAAAAAAGCCATTGGTCGGGTCCACACTGTAATAGCGGAAACCCAGGGGCTGCGCCACAACGTCCGCCACGCCTGTGCCGTTCCAGAGCTCCACGAAGGTTTGGTACAAATAGGGGTCTTTCAGGCCGTTCCAGAGATGCGGATTGGCGATGACAGCGGCTGTGATGACGTTGGATACCGATGAAGCCGGAATAGTGACCAGGTTCGTCATCGTCGTCACGATGTTAGTGCCAGCATCGGTCACGACTGCTCGAACGGTTACGGTTTGCGCGCTGGCAGTGGAATTGGAGACGACCGTTGTGACCTGGAGATTTGCCGAACTGGCGCTGACATCTGTCGGCGTCAGATACACTCCCGGCGAACTATAGTCGAGGGGCGAAATCTGCACTGGAGCGGTGACCAGCAAATGAACATCGCGGTAAATCCCGCCCCAAAATGTAAAGTCCGCGGCCAATGGCGGAACATTGGTATTGAGGGCGTTATTTACCCGAACGGCGAGCACGTTGTCGCCGCCCACATTGACGTAGGGCGTGATATCGAACGCGAATGCCGCGAATCCGCCCTGGTGTTCGCCCAGGGAGTTGCCGTTGAGATAGACGTCCGTGACAAACGATGCCCCGTCGAATTTCAGAAAGAAATGGCTGTTCGTATAAGTCATCGCCGGAGTGAAATGGCTCCGATACCAGGCCGGGCCCTGGTAAAATTTCGAAGGCGGATACGATTGGCCGTCGGGAATATCCCATGCGTGTGGCACAGTCACGTTCGTCCAGGAGGAATCATCAAAATTGATCGCCTGTGCGCCGGTAACGTCTTGTTGCATGAATTTCCACCCGGAATCCAGGTTGATGTCTGCGCGCGCGCTGGCGGGTGGCGAGTAAGTCTGGGCGTTCAAAATAACGGCGTACCCGAGGATTGCCGCAGCGACGGCGACGAGATGGCAGCGAGTCCATCGTATGAATTGGATTTGCATAACGCCGGCTATCGCAACTGAACGTTTCCGGCCACGCCGGAATCTTTGACCACTGCGTTGACATTAACCTTTGATTGTGAGGTTTGCAACGGCGGCGAAAACGACGGGTCCCCATACGCGCGTACGAACTTGATTTGCATTTCACCGGGAAAAACAGTGGCGTCATCGGGTCGTCCGCCGAAGTCACCGCCAACGGCCAGGTTCATAATGATGTAGAAAGGCTGGTCGAACGGCGCAGGATAAGGATTGTGCTCGCCCGGCTTTCCCCGGTTGCGTGAGCTCCACCAGTTCGTTTGTGTTTGATAAAGATGGTTGTCCACGTACCACGAAATGGTGTTAGTCGTCCATTCGACGGCATAGAGGTGGAAGTTTGTGACTGAATCTCCAGACGGGAAATTAAAGGAGGGGCCATGGGATTGGGCATTATGCGGAGTGGTCCCGCCAAAATGGATGGTGCCGAAGACTTTTTCCGGATTGATGCCCCGATTTTCCATGATGTCAATTTCACCGGAAGCGGCCCAGGGGCCGTAAACGGCGTGCTCCGGCATCATCCAAAGCGCGGGCCAGTAACCTTTGCCCTGCGGCAACCGGGCGTAAAACTCGAAGCGTCCGTATTTCTGGCTAAAACGATCGCGGGTTTTCAACTTCGCTGAAGTGAATTCTTTGCCTTGCCAGGCCTCCTTTCGGGCGACGATATGGAGCATTCCATCGGCAATATAGGCATTTTGCGGGCGGCTCGTATAGTACTCCAATTCATGGTTTCCCCACCCGTTGTTGCCATTGCCGATATCAAACATCCAATGGTTTGTGTCAATGGCGGTCCCTTTAAAATCGTCGCTCCATGACAATTGCCAGTCCGCGCGTACCGCGTTAGCGTCGGCAATTAATATTCCCGCAATGAGGCACCGTGAAATTAAGACCCGGATAGAACTGCTCAATGTGAACCGAAGTGTCATATTCTCGCCTCAGCATCATTCGTACGGAAACCGTCCACTCAATGCGGCACCATGCCGGTAATATTCAACCGTTGCTGCAATATCGGGCTAAAATCCCGGCTATCCTGGTAAAAATAAAAATTTCTATCTCCAGTCGTCTGCCAGGAAGTGAGGAAGCGCATCTTCCTGATCGGTTCCCACGACGCCGACCCGTCCACAAAGCACTCGTTGCCGCCGTCGGGAAACATGGAGCGGCTGCTGTGATGCTGGGGCAGGTTCACGTAACATTGCGGGTTGCCTTCGTCATTGAGCACGGGCTGGCCCCATCCATTTCCGCCTTCCATGACCGCGTCGGCGGCGAAACACCACCACGCCCTGGATTTATCGAGCTTGTAGGGGCTGTTGCCAAACATCCCGCCGCTTGATGAGGACGAAGAAACAGGATTCACCCAGTTTGTATCGCCGCCAAAATATTGGAAGCCTATGTTCCATTGATTGTAAGTGGTATTGAAATTGGGGAGGCCCGGGCGTTCCGGGCAACTCCAGATGGATGGAGCATTTGTATTGATGAACAGTCCGATGGATTTCATCCCCGTTGAGTCCGGCACGTTCACATCCAGTTGAACAAAGGGGTAAGGAGTTCTCCCCGCCAACGTGTTGGCCCGGCACTGAACTACATAGTCATTGTTGTCGCCGGCATAGATGATCATTCCGAGCGCCAGCTGCCGCAAATTACTGACACATTGGATGCGCATGGCCCTTTCCTTGGCCGACGATAAAACCGGCAATAATACCGCGGCCAGAATGGCAATTATAGCAATCACGACCAGCAATTCGATGAGAGTGAATCCCTCGTGGCGGCGACGGGAAATTCCCGCGGCCACTTGACTCGAGTTGACATCTGCGGTGTTCATGAGAGCTATTGAATCGTTAGGATATAGAAGCGGTGGCTTTGACCCAGGGTGTCAGTCACCGTCTGCAGCAATCCGGTGCCGTTCACAGGAGCGCCTAATGGCGTCCAGACCGGGTCCGTCAGGTTGTTCTTGTAGGACACAATGTAGGAGAACCCGCTTTGTGTCGGGAAGGTGAGCGCAACATTTGCTCCGCTGAGGGACGATTTCAGTGTCACCACGCTTGGCGGCACCAACATAAAAAAGTTCAC
>Ga0210401_10004613_pt1 | contig 14374 bp, 24 predicted proteins | sample IncBWH32MmetaG_FD_150866 | JGI IMG/M metagenome (GOLD analysis project Ga0210401, IMG submission 150866) | Forest soil microbial communities from Barre Woods Harvard Forest LTER site, Petersham, Massachusetts, United States - Inc-BW-H-32-M | ecosystem: Environmental > Terrestrial > Soil >... | reverse complement strand
TGTGCTTAATAAATCGTTACCTGTCTAACTAGAAACGCGGACATGGTTAACGGGCGTGATTGAGCACCGACCCGTCGGAAATCAGAAATAGCCGTCTGCCATGGGCCTCAATCTCGGAGAGCCGCAGCTCATCGGGCCAGTGATCGCCGCTGATCGCGATCGGTCGCCCGCTCATAGGCGGCGGCCAGTTCCGCACTTACGGGTTGGGGTCTCCTTCCCGCGCTTGTTCATGCAGGCCGTGCATAGGCGATGCTCCAACTGCCATTTGACCTCTGCCGACAGTACCTTCGCCTCGCTGCCGACCACCACGGCCGACGCCTCTGGATCCCAGCCGGAACACCCCCGGCTGGGGTTTTCTTTTGGCCTAAGCAGTCCAAGCATCCGGCGGGAGGTGATCGGCGATCTTGCCGAATGCGTTGTAGAACTCTTCTTCGGTCATCAGCATGGCTTCGCTAAACGCAAGCGCACAGTTCATGGTTTGCCAGTGGCCGTGGATGAAGATCAGTGCCTCGTTGCCCCTCATCAGAACCGGGTCCAATTCGTGGTGCGCATAGTTGATGTGGTTAGGCATGGGAGCCAACATAAGAACCCTCAATTGAGATGCCGGTTTTGATCGCTCGGTTGAAGCTACTAGCCTTCAGCCCGATTCGATACGAGGCGACGGAGAATGACACTTTAAATGACATTATTATTTCAGATGCGAGCAAGCTGATGACAGAGCAGTTCGTACCGCCCGGATACGTCAAAGTAGGTGACTACCGCAACACTGACGAGAAGTCGCTCCGTCATAGGTTTGCAAGTGGCGAGCTTGTCGCAGCGGTGTGGAATCCTCACACCGGTGAGGTGGTCGAAATAGACAAGGATCACTGGCGCGCTGACTGGAGCCAGACAATGATCGACAAGGGCACCTTTCGGAAGGTCAGCGGCCATGGGCAGTCTGAAGTTCTTCCAGTGCTCGTCAGGATCGACGACGGCCATAACCGAAGTGTGTCGAAGCCCGCGTATGTTTCTCCGTTCCTTCAAATCATGATGGACGCTGCTGTTCGGTTCAACACCAGCGCCGGCCGCAACGGGCCTAAGAAGGCAGAGTTAGAGGCTTACTTTAAAAAGTTGAAATTACCTGACGGGACGCCGATCTCGACAAGCCAGGCAAAACAAATGGCGACCTTTGTTCGTCCTCCTGAAGCGATGAAGGGCGGCCAAAAGAAAGTCCGTTGACCGAGGTGCTGCAGGACGCGCTGCATAAAATCTGCATCTGTCCAACTGCCAAATCTGCTATTTGTTGGCAGAGTCGGAGACGGTTAGGGTCACTCCCGACAAGCTCTGGGCGGACGGCTCAAGCTGTATTTACGCTCGACTAACAGATCCGCGACCACGGCATGGCCAGCTTCGTGATAGGCCATGCCCTTCAAGTGTCCCAATCTTCATGATGTCGCCAGAATGGAGCGTCAACAGCCCCGTGCGTTGGATTGGAGGCAGGCACATGAGAAACATCGTGGACGAAGTGGGCGAGATCATCGCGAAAGCAACGGATGACCATACGGTGATCGGCGGCCACCACCGCCTCGCGTTAGCGGCCAGCCTCGGTCGAAAACTGTTCTGGAAAGATACCGGCGAACCTGTGAAGCTTGATCCCTTCTTCAAGGGAAGTTCTAATCGAAATACAGGTTGATGCGCAGGCAACGTGACCGCTCCCGGCCCACCGCCATCGCTCACCGGGTTCTTGAGCCACGACTTCGACGGCCCGCTAGGTTCGATGAAGCCGGAGGGACGCCGCCGCTGGACCATTCGCCGGAGGATAGGGCAGCAAGCGACGGGTTCAAATATGCGAGAGAGTGCCCTCGCGTTAATAGTAAGAGGCTTTCCATCGCGGCTTGCCATTCTGCGGTGTCGTGCTCGGCTTTCGGAAGCTTCGTGATGTAAGTGCCGGCGTCCTGCAGGGTGACGAACTGGCGCCCGCGAGGAAGCAGTATCGGATCGTCGAAAGGTCGTTTCCAACGGTCAGGACTTTTGCCGCGAATATTTCTCACGTAGACTTACCCAACCGGGTGAACTGAGGAGCGGCTCATGATCGACGCTCTCTTCTGGTATACTGGTTTGATCGCGTGGATATTGATCGTGTTCGGTGTGGTTTCGACGCTCGTTGTTGAAGCCCACGATCGGAAAGTATTGGACCGCGGCGAGCGTTTGAATCGACGCTAAGCCTGGCAGCGAGCCCGCCAATCATGCGGCATGCGCTCGCCTGTGATCAAACCGGCGATACTTCTCAGCCGTCAGGCCTCTTGACCAAGGCTTCAGCGTAACCCTCCGGCTACCGTGCCGCACGGGGCCGCAGCCAGTCTGTCGTCTGCGCCGGGAAGGCTGGCGCCGCCACGCGGCTGCGGCTTTCGCTTCGGCCCTGTGTACCCGGTCTCGAAGTTGCTGAAGTTCTTCAAGCTGTTTGGTCAACGTCTGAGCATTCGCGCCGGAGGGCGCCTTGGCCTGCGGGGGAATAGCACGGGAGGGTCCGGCCCATGGAAGGCGATGCTTTCAAATCCATGTCCACAGATGAGCTGTGGCGTTTGCACGAGCAAATGACTTCGATCTTGGCTCGCAGAATAGGAGAGGAGAAGGCTAGGCTCGAAGAACGTCTGCGCAGGCTTGAAAACGCTCATAGCGCAATTGGCCCCAATCGGCCGCGCCGTGCCTATCCGAAGGTTCTTCCGAAATACCAGAACCCAAAAAATAATGCCGAGACATGGTCCGGCCGCGGAAAGCCGCCGCATTGGGTACAGGCGCAGCTCAGGGCGGGCAAAAAGCTGGAGCATTTTCTTATTGCTCGACCCTCAATCGAGAGGCGTCGCATCTTGAAGATGGCTAGGACGAGCGCTTAGCCCCCTTCCGCCGACGGCTTCGCATTCCAGCTGAAATCCGGCCGCACGTCTGCGCCTCGCTTGCCGCAAGCAAGCCACCGATCCCGATCATTCGTTTCCCTTGTGGCTTGAAGAATCGAGCCGCCTTGGCAGCGGCGGCATCTTTGAGCGTGGTGCAGGCGGTTCTGAGTCAGGATTAGTCGCAGCCCCCCTGTTGCGGGCAAATGCAAGACCCAGGAAGCCCATCGTTGTTAAAATAGCTCCCCCGATCATTAGCCAATGCGGCAATTCGATCGACGAAAGCAGGTCCATCTATTTTCCTTTCGCCTTCGGCCCCTAGGATCAGGGCTGAACGCCAGTGGGGCCGCCCCAACGCTGAAAATCGGGGCGGCCCCGCCAACTGCTTCAATTCCGGATCTGACAGTGCTGCAGCCGGCTCATCAACCATAAGTAAAATGTCGGATTGCTGCATTGATACGCGTCACAAAATACGGAATACGAAAGTCGATCCCGAGCGGCCGATCTCGCTCCGTTAAAAACCTCTTGTCAGCTTTCCCGGCTTGTCCCAATCGAAGTCGGGTCGCACGTCGGCACCGCGCCTGCCGCACGTCGTCGCTGCGGTTTAATCAGCGAGCACATCTAGGTCGAGCTCGGGAACGAGCCGGGGCGGCGGACGTTGAGCAGTTTCCATCGCCTCGATGGAGTGGTTCCAATGGATGAAGACGGGTTAACGCTGTACATCATCCTCTTCTTCGTCGCATTCATTTCGGGCCTCGCCCTACTTGCGGCACGCTCTCAGCGCCGAAGGCAAAACGCATACGAGCCATGGCATGCACGGCTTGCCGCCGCAAACGGAAAACCCGGACACGACGGAATAATCGTTTCGAAAACCTCGACCGGCTGGGTGTCCGGAGTGCTTCTTTCAGTGTTCGCTCTCGCAGCAATCGTCGCGTGGGCTATATTTTTCTGGTCAAGCTCGTCTGATCCTCAAGTTAGTGCCACGATGCGAGATATCCAGGCGGCCCAGCAGCAGACAACGAGCGGCACAAAGGCAATCAACGATAGCAATGCAGCCGAGGACCAATTGGCTCATGACAACGCGTCGGTTGCTGAACAACTTAAGGCCCTGACACAAATGGCTCGCGACAATGCAAGCGCCGCCGAGAAGCTTGAGGAGAACCGTGAACATACGGCCAGTGTTTTCGCTAAAAATTCTGAAGAGAGCCTGCGGTCCCAGACTCCCTTTGCTCGGCGATCTCCGAAGCCTGCTATCCCGAAGCGCAGGCAGATCGTCATGAGAAATTGGTTCTGATCCTGGAGTTTTCGCGTCGAAGCTGCCGCGAGCAGCTTAACGGTTCCCCACTTCTCTGACGGAGTGGGAACTCAAAGTGATGATCAAAGATGCCGTCAGGCAGGTGCTGCGGGCTGAAGCAGGCCGTCGCTGATCTCAACCCAGCGGCGGCTTTTCGTCCACTAGGCGCTTGTTCATGATTCTGGGCCTAGTGACCGCGTCGGCCGTTTAAAATGTTCATAAGCTGATCGAGCGCTGAAAGCTCCGCGTTTGCTCTTTCAGCAGGCCGGACTCGTTTCTGGATCTCTTTTGGTTCTTTAACGTCCTTGTCGATTCGCTCGTGCTCGCCCGCATTCAGCTGGAATACCTTACTGTCCCGCGCTAGGTCTTTTGGCATGCTTTGATTTCCCTTGTTATGAGCGGGCAATTATGAACCCCTAGCGGCGGAACAAACACCTCGGCGTCACGGAACTGTTCTCGTGCCGCAGTTTTGCACCGCTTATCCACAGGCGCTCGGAAACGGATCGGGATCAGCGCGGAAGCGAGCAGTTCCTATTGCACCCTGCAGCGCAGGAAACGCGGTGGGGAACTTTGCTTGGTACAAACGGTTGTATTTTCTGGCTGAGCCAACGGGAGGGACACGCGATGGAGCGCTACGGCGCGATCTGGGACGTGGCAGCCGGTACTTTCATTGCAGTTTCGCTCTTTAGCGGGATGGCGTACATCATCACCAGCGCGCTTCACTGATTAATTATCCGCACAGGCGCGGCCCCAGCGCGGCTTGCGGCACTACGGCCACATGATCGCAAAGAGGTCCGCTAGCCCTTCCGCATCAGAGCGGCCCGTTGCCGACTGCTTCAAATGCTCTGCCCGGCTATCGACGGCGCTGGGTGTGCATAGGAGACGACATACTTACCCTCAGCCTTGGCCTTGGCTTGGCCTTGCATCTGCCGTCGGCGCATCAGGCTACTTGGGGGGCATGGCCAAGCCTGCTGTAGCGCTCGCAAAGCCAGCACCTTGCAGTCAATCTCTCGTTTTGATCGAACGCGCACGTGCGGCGAACGCCTCGGCATGCGCATGCAAGCGCCGACTATGACCGCATCATCGCGGAGGCTCGAGCCAGCGGCGCAGCATCTGCAGGGCTGTCGCGCGATCGCTTTCGGAGGCGCTGGCCATCGCGCGGTTGTAGCTTTCCTTGATCCAGCTTTCCTCCGGGCCGGCATTTTCGTAGGCTAGCGTCAGCCACATCAGGCCACGCGCCCGCTGCGGCGGCAGACAATCGCCATCGAACAGCATCTGACCCAGCAAGGCCTGCGCCTGATGCTGACCCTTCTGGGCGGCCAGCCCAAGCCATCGCGCGCCATGGCGGAAATCGTCGCGCGAGGTGCCCGCATCCTTCAGATAGAGCCGGGCGAGATCGTATTGCGCATCCGCATTGCCGAAATGAGAGGCCGCGTAGGAGAACATCTCCCTCGCCCGATCCGGATCGGCGGTGACCTTCGAATTCGGGATGCCGTTGAGGTAATACCGCCCCAGCGCCACGAAGGCGTTGGCGACGATCGCCGCCTGCGGAGCCGACGGGCTGTCTTCTGCGTGGGCGTTGGCGATGCGGCTGAAATATTCGAAAGCGCGCAGGTCGTCCTGAACCACGCCATCGCCATTGGCGTACATCCGTCCCAGCTTCCACTGCGCAATCGGATCGCCGTCCTCGGCGGCATTTTGCAGCGCCGAAAGCGAACTGGCGGCGCTCTCCGGAACGGAGGCTGGGGGCACCGGCTTTTTCGAGGTGATGGAAGGCGCGAGCTGCACCGAAAGCGCCGGCACGCCGGCACATTGACCCCCCCAATCTTTCAGCTGCGGACCCGCAAACGACCCCTCAATCGCGCCTTCCAGGGGAGGCAGTTCGAAATTCACTTGTGCAATGGCACGCTCTGCAATCGTACAAAATAGGATGGCAAGAAAGATCATCCTCATAACGCGCCTCTCACTATCCAATCACTTGCCCCAAATGTTTCGTATGCGCTTGTCGGCCACCGCGGTGTAGACGACGGTGTCCGCGATCGAGCGATGTCCCATGAAAGCCTGCCGCGCAACATATGGGGCCAGAGATTGAGAAAATGGCCGCGCGAGCCGTCGCCAAGCTCAAGGCGATCGACCTCGTCATGAAAATCGCCAGCGACGCAAGCAGCCGGCCTGTACAAGGGAAGCAAATAAATCGGATGGCTGCTTTGATACGCATCACACGGGTGCTAAAATGGCCTCGGCCTGCGTCTTGCGATGAGCTGAGTGATGGAGGTTAAATCACTGTCCGAAGACGCCGGAAACGGTCGGGATGTTCAACACGGCTCGATTGAGGCGTATGAAGCCGTCCACCTATCTGGTCAACACTGCACGCGGCGGCATCATCGATGAGGCAGCGCTTTACGACGCGCTTTCGTCTGGCCGGCTTGCCGGCGTGGAGCTCGATGTCTGCCGCCGGCGGTACCCTATCCGTCGTTCGAGCTTCCCAATGTGGTCGTCGCTCCGCATGTCGCGGGTGTTCCTGGGAAGCCGTCGATCGGATGAGCGAACAGACCGCGCGGAATATCTTAAGCGTTCTTGATGGCGCACCGATCCGTCAGAGCGTAATCAACCAAGAAGTGCTGTAACGCGAAACGTCCCGTCTGTTCAATCGCTTAGCTGTTGCGCTGGTCTCCGTAGGGACGCCATAGGGACGCCTGCGGTAGGAAAGCTTGCTTGGGAATGGGTCCGCCAAATCAGCATTCAGTGCCAGGAAATGTGAACTGGTTCACATCGATTTGCAGCAAAACGGGTTACTTATCGAAATCCAGCGGAGTTCGATCATGTGGACACGTTATGAGCTCGTTTCCTTTGGTTTCGTTGCGGTAGTGATCGTTACTGGTGTTGGGATGTTCTCAACACTTCTCCACTAACGTCCCTGTCGCAAGGGTCCACGCCGTGCCATGGGCAATCATGCTTTGCACGTGGGTAAGGTGCTTTGAAATCACAAAATTTGCTAAGAGGACCTCTGCGCCGGTGCGAGCGATGAATTTTTGGCCTGGGGGCCTGATCGGCGCCGAAGATGGGAATGCTTCGACCTGACGGCTCTGCGGCGCCGCCGGAACAGTGGGCTTTTGTGGTGCAAACGGCGCAAAGCAGAATAAGCCTGCCAAAGTCCGCAGTCGAACCGGTAATCTGAGGCGAGGTCTTGTCGCGCTTAGGGGGCGGATGATACCGTTAATACCTGTTGACGATCGTGTGAGACCATGCAGGGGACGTCTGCATTCCTCCAACGGATTTTTCCTGCCCTTCCGGAGCTGGAAAGTTTCGCTACGGGCCTTGAAGCTAGCGATGCGGAAGCGGCTGGCCGATTGGTCAGCGGTATCAGGCACCTTTCAGCGCTTGTCGAGGTTTCAGAGATAGTTACCCAAAGGTTTTCGCTCGACTATCAGCTGCCTCGGCTAATCGAGCTGATTACGGAGCGGCTCGATGCCGAACGAGCCACGCTCTTTTTGCATGACCCCGAATCCGGCGAGCTGTTCTCGCGGGTTGCAAAAGGTGAGGGCTTAACCGAAATACGCGTACCCGATACCGACGGGATTGTCGGCTCAGTATTCGGCTCGGGTACAACCGAGATTATCGCCGATGCCTACGGTGACCCGCGCTTCAAGCGCGAGGTAGACCGCCGGACAGGGTACCGCACCCGCGATCTGCTTTGCGTCCCGCTGCGCAACCAAGCTGGCCAAGTGATGGGCGTCACTCAAGTGTTGAACAAGCGCTCGGGGACGTTCACCGAAATAGATGTGGCCCTCGTGGAGGCAATCAACTGCCAAGCGGCGAACGCTCTCAACCAGGCTAGACTGATCGAACGGCTCGAACAACAGCAGCGCGAGGAGCGGGAGCTCTTGGCGATTACCGAGGCGATTGCGACCGAGCTGCACCTCGATAAACTGCTCGCCCGCATACTTAAGGCGACGACACAACTCCTCAACGCGGAACGCTCGACGCTGTTCATGTACGACCCAAGCAAGGACGAGCTCTGGTCGCAAGTCGCCGAAGGGATGGGAGAAGAGCAGATCAGAATACCGGCGAGTGCTGGTATAGCCGGTGCAGCATTTACCACGGGCGAGGTAATCAACGTGCAGAAGGCCTATGCCGACCCGCGTTTCAATCCGGAAGTCGACCGGGTTTCCGGCTTCCGCACCCGCAACCTGCTCAACGTGCCCATAATTGATCGCAGCGGCGAGGGTCTGGGCGTCATCCAAGTCCTCAACAAGCGCGGTGGGTCGTTTACGCAGGGTGATATTCGTCGGCTTAAAGCCTTCTCGGCCGATATCGCTATTGCGATTCAGAACGCCCGACTGTTTTCCGACGTGCTCACTCTCAAGAACTATAACGAAAGCATCCTGAAATCGCTTTCGAACGGGGTCGTTACGCTCGATCAGCAACTCATCGTCGTCAAGGTGAACGAGGCGGCGCAACGTATCCTCAGAATACCATCCGAAGCAATGATCGGGTGCTCTGCGGAGCGCGTGCTCGGAAACTTGAACGCCTGGATTACTCGCAGCCTCGAATACGTGGTCCGAATGGGTGCTACTGACTATCACGCCGACACTGATCTGTTGTTTAGCGATGGCGATAGAGGAGCGGTCAACCTCACTGTAGCGCCGATCGTCGATGCGGAAGGCAAGTCCATCGGCTACATGCTAGTATTCGAAGATCTTACTCGCGAAAAACGGGTGCGCAACACGATGGCCCGCTACGTCGCCAAGGAGGTCGTCGATCAACTAGTTGCCAGTGGCGCAGACGTTCTTCAAGGAAGTTCTCTCGTCGCCACGGTGCTATTCTCCGACATCCGCCGCTTTGCGATGCTTTCGGAAGCAATGACCCCGCGCGAAACGGTGACAATGCTTAACGAGTATTTCGCAGAGATGGTGGAGACGATCTTCGTTCGCGGGGGTATGCTCGACAAATATCTGGGTGATGGGCTGATGGCGATTTTTGGCGCGCCGATTGAGGGCTCTGTCGATGCCGACAATGCGTTGCTGGTCGCGACCGATATGATGCGGGCGCTCCGAGGGTTTAATACGCGTCGCGCGGAGCGCGGGCTGGAGACGATGGAGATCGGTATCGGGCTTGCCACCGGCGAGGTGTTGGCCGGCTCCGTCGGTCCGATAAAGCGCATGGCGTACACGGTGATCGGCGATAATGTAAACCTCGCTGCCCGGCTCGAGAGTGCCAACAAGTATTACGGCACGGCGGTGTTGCTGGCAGGAAGTACGGTCGATAGTCTGAAATCGCGGTCGGTTTTGCGCCGACTGGATCTGCTCCAGCCCAGGGGCCTATCGCGGCCGAGCTGGGTCTACGAGTCCCTCGGGCATCATACGGCCGAGACCTTCCCGAAGCTCACAAAGGTCATCAACGAGTATGAGGCTGGCCTCGATTGCTATCGACGACGGGACTGGCAGGGCGGAATCGCGCACTTTGCCGATGCGCTTGAACTGGCTCCACAGGATCGACCCTCTCAGATTTTTCTCGACCGTTGTCGCTATTATCAGGCGGATCCGCCGGCCGACGAGTGGAATGGCGTCTGGATCATGGAGAAGTAGTCACCATCGAGGCAGGCGACGTGCTGGTGGTAACTAAGCTCGACCGGCTGGCGCACTCGACGCTCGACCTCTTGCGGATCGTCGACCAGAATCGGCAGGAATGAGTTGCTGGAAGCCTCGGCCCACCGAAACACAATCGTATCCACCTCATTCGCAATGATGCGACGACCCGGAGTCGGTGCAGCGGTGTGTTGCGCAGGGTCCTTCGCTTCCATTCGATTTCGCTCCCATTCGCTTGGGCTATTCTTTGCGCTTAACGAATGGAAGCGACTTCATAAGCTCCACCACTCCGTCCATATAATTCGCCAAAGGGTGAGCATTACAGTACTGTCTGAGAACGCGTTTCCTATGTCCATCGTTTGGCGTTCAGATCGTAGAAATTGTTTGGCCGGCGTTGACGTCACTCATCCCTGTAAGGGTAATAGATGTTGTCAAACGCTTCAGGCCTTTGTGCCCACACGACGCAAGTCCGATCGGGCCAACGACCCCCGATGCGACGGACGCTGTCACCAGTGATGATGCCGATCAAGCAGCGCCGCTGTCTTAACGAACCTAATTGCTAGTGGCGCGAGCGAAGGCACGAGACAAACGCGTGCATCAATTTCGCGTGGGACCGGTTGCCAGCTAAAAGCCGATAGTACTCCTTAAAAGACACTGCATTTTTCTAGCCTCTGGCAGTAATTGCACTGAAATAGATCGACTTCCGCCGAACGAAACGTTTGCCGAATTGTGATTTGTATCAACGCAGTTTGCCGGCTGCTCGGCTACCGTTTAGCGCGCCTTTTTTAAGGGGTGCAGCTTAGTCACCTGCCTCGCCATTGTATCATCGGCGCAATGGGATAGCGTGGATGACGCGGTGGCGTTCTACAAATCGAAGGCCTGGACCGACCTCGCAGCCCAGCGTGAGAAGGCGGCCAAGGTTGTACGGCGGTACGTCGTCGAAACCGGGAATTAACGGCAAGGCAACTATAGAAAAAGCATCTGACTTGGCTTCGGTAATAATTTTTCTCGGGCAATGATCTAGGGCGTAAAAACGCGGCGCGCCAGATCGGCCGCGTAGTCGGCTAGAGCAATGAAGCGAATCCTAAAGGTACTAACTTACGTTGCGGCCGGACTCTATCTGCTGGTTGATGCGATATTTATGACCATCGCCAAGCCGATTGCCAGTTGGATCGACAAGCATGTGCCGCTGAAGCGATTACGGGACTGGATCAGATCTTTGCCGCCTTATCCTTCTCTCGCCTTGTTCTCCGTGCCGGTGATCGTGCTCGAGCCGATCAAGCCCATTGCAGCCTACCTGGCAGGTACGGGCCAATTTCTGATCGCAGCTGTGACGTTCATTTTCGGCGAACTGCTGAAGCTCGTGTTGGTAGAGAGACTATTCAGCCTCACACGGGAAAAGTTGATGAGAATTCCCACTTTTGCGAGGCTATATGGATGGTATAGCCAGGCCATGACCTGGCTAAAGGCGACGGAAGTTTGGCGCACTTTAGAATCGCTTGCCAGAAGCAGTCGTGAGTATTTCAGGACAACAATCGCGGGCCTCGCGCATTGGCTTTACCAATATAGACAAAGGAAGGATGGCCGACTTCAACCCGCGCTTCGAGATTTTTTCCGGCGCAAAAGTCGCAACACTGGTAGCAAGGGAATGTCCGTATGAAGCCGCCCCGAAGCGAAAGGGCGGCAAGGCTAGAGCGCACGGTCACGTGATATCTGCAACGGGCCGGGAGGCGACGTGGCTGTCTTCGAGGCTTTGTTATCGGCGCTTCGCGATCTTGCAGCAGCATCGTTTGAGCCGTGCATTTAGAACTCCGCCGTCGGTTTCCCAGTCGGCCTTTATTTCTTGCCCCACCAGTCGAATATGCCGCCGATGCGCCCGCCGGTGTCGAACGCTTTCTTCTGCTCCGCGTCCAGGCTGTCATAAAACGCCTGAAGCCTGGGCTCGACTGCCTTCAGGCCGGCAAGCCTGGTCTCCGCCATCTTTTCGGCGAAGGCCACTCGGCCCGGCGCCGTGGAAAGATCTGGCCTGTCAGCGCATAGCGACTTCTTCGCAGAGGCGTCGGCAGACGCAGAAGCGTCAATCATGTCTTTCAGCGCCGCTTTTTGAGAATCGGTGAGATTAAGCCGTCTCGCCAGTCGATCGGTGTTGGCAACAGGCGTCCCCGCGCCGCTGCAAATCGCCCTTGTTATCCTCGTCTCAAGCCACGTTCCTTGAGCGCGCGCCGGCGTCGTCGCAAAGGTCAGAATAACAAGGAAAATCAGGATTGCTGAGCGCACGACTGGCCTCCCCTTTTTGCGAGGCGCCAGACATCGGCCCTCAACAACTATTCCGCACGACGCCAACTTCGCGTCTTTGATCTAGATCATGCTAATTGCGATGAAGCGCAGCGGAACGCGGTGAACACCGCTGCCGGAGCTGTTGCGCAAAGCTAGGGCGCTCATAAACATTTTGGTCAAAAAGGGGGTGGTCACGGTTAAAGAGCTTAGCGAACAGTTGCGGCCATCGGCGAATGAAGAACTTGTCATCATCGAAGCCGCGCTTACCGAGCAGTACGATGCCAAGTTCAAGTTCGATAGTGATCAGGAGAACGCGAAAGTGCATCCGCCTTATCCCAGCGAAAATCCGGCCTGATGTCCGCGCCGCGCCGGCCGCATGCCCTGCAACACCACTTACTCTCACGACGAATCGTTTCGGGGTGTTTTCGACAAGCAACCAAAATGACTTCGGGATTATTTCGTTGCCGCGTCGGCAATGAAATCAACTCACGAAGCTGCGAGAAATTGCGAGATGTGATGAACGTCAACGACAACCTTCCAACGCTGCTGTAGATCGATTCGCGTCGCAAAGGTTGGCTTGAGAACTGCTGGAAAGTCCCTTCGCGATCACTGTCAGCCGACAACCTAGCGCTATCAAGGCCCAGCTCGCCGCGTGGGACATCCTCTTGACGCTGGGCGCGTCGGTGGGCGGATTCAATCGTTGCAAGGAGGTGTAATGGAGAACAGCGTTGAAGGGGGACCACGCGAGCCGTTGGTCGCTGCGGCGTCCCCTATTTGTCCGAAATGCAAAGCTTACTTCCGCTTCACGGAGACGATCTTGGATGTTCGCCGGAATTTAACCGTTCGGTTTTTTCGATGCGAATGCGGACAGGTCATCTGGGACGAAAGACCAGCATAGGCGCACCAATGGCGCCCGGCTTATCCCAATCGAAGTGGGGCCGCACGTCGGCACCGCGTCTGCCGCAGGCCGAGCAGGTGAACTTCGGCTCAAGATCAGACAGCCAACATCATCGGGCCATCGGTCGCCGCTGATCGCGATGTAATGGCTGCAACGATAGTCAGAGCAATAGATCAGGAGCCCGTGCACCCCGGAGGAGCGCATTTCAGCGAATGTTATCTTTTGGGACCGGGCAGACATGCCCCATGATTCCGCCGATCGGGGCTAGAGTGAAGCCGCTAGGGGTTGGGGTCGGGGAAAGGCGAGGTACCGCGTGTCGCGAGTCAACGGCGATGAAGCAGAAGGGGTCGCCAGCTGAGGCGGCCCCTGCCTTTGGATACTACTATTTTTCGACTTCAACGACGTACCTTCGTATCACCTTGGCGAACTTGTCACGCTGGGGTGCTATGTCCGTCCAGGCTTTCGACTTGTAGAATGCCACAGCCTCATCCACGCTAGGCCATTCGGTGATCCCCACACTCTTGGGGGCCGGCCCCCCCTCTATCTGAACCACTCGTCCGGCCGTGGTGCGCAAACTGTGACCGCCGGCTGCTTCGATCACCTTGCGGGCGGCAGGCAGGCCCGCGGCTCGGGCTGAAATATCGAGGGGTTCGAACTCAGCGATAGCGTAAGCCTTCAACTTGGCTCCTTGAGCGTGGAGGCCCTGAACGGCAATAGCTCCGATTGCGACGCCAGCGAGCAATACCATTACGATTTTGTAGTTGGATCTCATGGGCATTCCCTCCGATTATGTGATTGCGGATAAGGGCATCGACTTCCAGGTCGTTCATTTCGATTGGACCCTCGCGGGTTCCACGTGACGTCATTCTGACGAAGCTTGACGATGATCGGCCGGATGATTGAAAATCCAGATCGAGGGCTAAGCGCATGTAGGCACAGGAGCATATAGGCATTCCTAACGCGACGGTCGGCAAACTACTCTGCTGGCGGCGCTTTGCCCTTCGCCTTTTCCTCAGCGAGCAATCGCAGCAGCATTTTGTGTCGAGCCGAGGTATTCTGCGCGCTCTCGGCGAGCAGCTTTACATAAAGCGCGATGTTTTCGTCGTGGGCGTAACTCGGCATTTCGACCTCCACGGGTCGTGCGCTGAGAATGGAGGATGCGCTCACGCAGCAACGGCGTCTGAGCTAGATTGCTCACCCGAGCAAGTTATTTTCGTGTCTCGCCCAAGGTCCTTCCCGTCGATCTGTTGACGAAATTCAGTCGCACCGTGACGGCGGAAAGCGATAACTCTGTCAGAGCATTTTTTGCTGATCTTCGTCCCGCGATTACGAAAGCGAGATCATCGCAAAACTGTGCAATATTGCTCAGCTGCGCGGCCATTTCCGATCTATATTGGTGAGATAATCGCCGAAGCAAACGAGGCGAGCCATGCAATTCCTATCCGCC
>Ga0210401_10004606_pt1 | contig 14382 bp, 11 predicted proteins | sample IncBWH32MmetaG_FD_150866 | JGI IMG/M metagenome (GOLD analysis project Ga0210401, IMG submission 150866) | Forest soil microbial communities from Barre Woods Harvard Forest LTER site, Petersham, Massachusetts, United States - Inc-BW-H-32-M | ecosystem: Environmental > Terrestrial > Soil >... | reverse complement strand
CTTCTTCGGTTGCCACTCCGCTCGAGCGGCAGTTCGGCCACATCGCCGGCGTGTCGGAGATGACTTCGGCAAGCTCGCTGGGAAGCACCTCAATCACGATACAGTTCGATCTGAGCCGTAATATCGATGGCGCTGCGCGCGACGTCGAAGCGGCGATCGCTGCGGCGCGGACATATTTGCCGGCGAATCTGCCCGCTAATCCCACTTACCGGAAAGTGAATCCCGCCGACGCCCCGATCATGATCATCGGACTCACCTCGAGCAAATTCGATCGCGGCAAGCTATACGACGAAGCTTCCACGGTCATGGAGCAGAAGCTATCGCAGATAAACGGAGTGGGTCAGGTTGCTGTGGGCGGCAGTTCCTTGCCGTCGGTGCGGGTTGACGTCAATCCGACTCAGTTGAACAACAATGGACTGACGCTTGCCAACGTGCAATCGGTGCTGAGCACACAGAACGCAGACCTTGCCAAAGGCCAGTGGTCCGACGGTGTGGTGTCGGCCGACATCATTGCCAATGATCAGATTTCAAAAGCCGAGGATTACAGACCATTGGTCATCGGCTATCACAACGGGGCAGCGATCCGACTCTCGGATGTAGCCAATGTCACCGATGACGTGCAGAACGTCCGTTCCGCCGGATATCTGAATGGCATTCCTTCGGTCACGGTGATTATCTTCCGCCAGCCGGGCGCGAACATCATTCAGACCGTCAACAATATTCGTACACAGTTGCCATTCCTCAAAGCTTCGATTCCTGCGGGTATCGACACCACCATTGTTCTTGACCGCACGACCACGATTCGTGCCTCAGTCACTGATGTCGAGCGCACGTTGCTGATATCGGTGGCGCTGGTGGTTCTGGTGGTCTTCGTTTTTCTACGCAACGGGCGTGCAACCTTAATTCCGAGTATTGCAGTCCCTGTTTCTCTGATCGGAACCTTCGCCGTGATGTATCTCCTCGGCTACAGCCTCGACAATCTCTCGCTGATGGCACTTACGATTTCGACTGGATTCGTAGTCGATGATGCCATCGTGGTGATGGAGAACATTGCTCGTCATTTGGAACAGGGGATGCAGCCCTTCGCGGCGGCGCTAAAAGGCGCGCAGGAGATCGGCTCAACAGTTTTTACCATCAGCGTTTCACTGGTTGCGGTTTTCATTCCGATTCTGATGATGGGCGGCATTGTCGGCCGTCTATTTCGCGAGTTCGCGATTACGCTTTCGACGGCAATTGTAGTGTCGATGGTAATTTCCTTGACCACAACTCCGGCGATGTGCGCTCATCTGCTAAAAGCGGAGAAAGAACAAAAGCATGGCAGGCTTTATCAGGCGAGCGACAAATTCTTCGCGTGGACGCTCGAAACCTATCGTCGCACTTTGTTGTGGGCACTGGACAATTCCGGGCTGATGCTGGTGATCCTGCTGTTGACCATCGCCCTTAATGTTGTGCTGATCATCAAAATCCCCAAAGGTTTTTTCCCGCAGCAGGATACCGGGGCAATCGTAGGAGGCGTACAAGGTCCGCAGGATGCTTCGTTCGCCGTGATGGACAATTCAATCCGGCAGTTGGTAACGGTGATCAAGAGCGACCCTGCGGTCGCCAACGTAACGGCGTACACCGGCGGCAACGGCGCTACCAACGGCGGATTTATTTACATGGCTCTGAAACCGCTCAATGAGCGCAAAATCGGCGCCCCGCAAATCATTAACCGGCTGCGCCCTAAATTGAATCGTTTGCCTGTGGCATCTGCCTTTTTGCAGGCTGCGCAGGATCTGCGCATCGGAGGCAGGTCGAGCAACGCTCTTTATCAATACACTATCCAGTGCGACAACGTTGTGGACCTTTCGAAATGGGGGCCCATCCTTTTAAGCGAAATGAAAAAGCTGCCCGGCCTGCAGGATGTGAATTCCGATCAGCAGAATGGCGGGCGCGAAGAGTTGTTAACCTACGATCGTGCGACCGCTGCCAGATTGGGATTGACGGCGCAGACACTCGATTCTTCCCTTTACCAGGCTTTCGGCCAATCTGAAGTCTCGATTATTTACACGCAACTGAACCAGTACTACGTGGTTCTTGAGGTCGCTCCGCAATATTGGGCGAGCCCGGAGGGCCTGAAATATATTTACGAGCACACTTCCAATAGCGGCGTTATCCCGTTGGGCGCAGTGGCGAGCTCTCAATCCGGGACCACTCCTTTATCTGTAAATCACACCGGATTGTTTCCGTCCGTAACCGTCTCTTTTAATCTGGCGCCAGGCGTTTCTTTAAGCGACGCCACGCAGCGCATTGCACTCATGCAGCAGAGATTAGGCACGCCCTCGACTATCCGCGGCTTCTTTGCCGGTACCCTGGAGGCATATCAGCAATCGCTGAGCACCGAACCCATGCTGGTAGCGACAGCGCTGCTGGCGGTTTACATCGTGCTCGGCATTCTTTATGAGAGTCTGATGCATCCGCTGACTATTATTTCGACGCTGCCGTCGGCCAGTGTAGGCGCGATGCTGGCGCTGATGCTTTTCAAGATCGACTTGAACGTGATTTCCATTATCGGAATCGTTTTGCTGATTGGAATCGTGAAGAAAAACGCAATTATGATGATCGATTTCGCGCTGGTCGCCGAACGGGAAGAAGGCAAGAGCACAGCGGACTCGATTTTCGAGGCCTGCATGTTGCGCTTCCGTCCGATCCTTATGACGACGATGGCCGCGCTGTTCGGGGCGTTACCGCTGGCCTTCGGCACCGGGACTGGTTCCGAGTTGCGCAGACCGCTGGGTATCACGATCGTGGGCGGACTGATCGTGAGTCAAATGCTCACGCTCTATACTACTCCCGTCGTATATCTGTTCCTCGACCGGCTGCGTCTGCGAATGCTGGGGAAGACGCGCGATAGCCTAACATCACCAGTCACGGAGGCTAGCTAAGAGGAACAGTCAGGTAGGCGGAAACGTATATGGGCTTCAGACAAAAACCGGCGCGACGCACTATTTGGGTATGCGCTTTGCTCTCTTTGCTGCTTTCAGGCTGCGTAGTCGGGCCGAAGTATCACCAACCGCCGCCCGCGCAGCCGCCTGCGGCGGTCTACAAAGAGTCGCCCACCCAGTTCAAGGAAAATGAAGGATGGACAGTCGCACAACCGGCCGATGCCAAGCTGCGAGGCAAGTGGTGGGAAATCTTCAACGATCCCGAACTTAACGCGCTCGAAGAGCAACTGAACATCAACAATCAGACAATTAAACAGTTTTACGAGAATTTCATGGAGGCTCGTGCAATCGTGCGTGAAGCCCGTGCGCAGTATTTCCCGACGCTCGGCGTTGCGCCGTCCTTTAACCGATCGCGAACCTCTGGGAATCTGGGAACGACGCCGGTCACCGCGACCGGTACAGGCCCAGCCGTACGACAACTGCAGACAACCGTCTATTCGTTGCCGCTCGAAGCATCGTGGGAGCCCGATCTTTGGGGACGGATTCGCAACACCGTTCACCAATCCCAATACGCTGCCCAAGTCAGCGCCGCGGATCTTGAGAATGAGCGTCTGATCGAACAGGCAAGTCTGGCAGAATTCTTTTTCGAAATCAGAGGTCAGGACGAGCTGCAGAGAATTTACGACGACACCGTCGTGGCCGACCAGAAAGAACTCGAACTGACTCGTGCGCAATACGAAACTGGCATCGCCGACCAGAGTTCCGTAGTTGAAGCTGAAACCACTCTGCAGAGCGCGGAGGCGGGCGCAACCAATGTCGCTGTCGCGCGAGCGCAATACGAGCACGCAATTGCAACGTTGGTGGGCCGGACCGCTTCAGGCTTTTCCATTCCTGTGAAGCCCATGACCACTGCGCCGCCGCCGATTCCCATTGGGGTGCCGTCGGAACTGATAGAGCGTCGGCCCGACATTGCGGCCGCCGAACGCACGATGGCGCAAGCGAATGCGGCCATCGGTATCGCTTATGCGGCCTATTTTCCGAATCTAACCTTAAGCGCGTCCGGCGGGTTTGAGAGCTCGGCTTTCACTAAGTGGCTGTCCTGGCCGAGTCGCTTCTGGTCGGTCGGCACATCGGTCTCAGAAACCATTTTCGATGCTGGCCTGCGCCGCGCTACCGTCCAACAATATGTCGCCACCTACAACGCGGATGTTGCCGGCTACCGTCAGGTCGTGCTCAACGCCTTCCAGCAAGTGGAAGATGGGCTTGCTGAGGTCCGAATCATGTCCAAAGGAATTCTGCAGCAGCAGCAGGCGGTGAATTCGGCGCAAACCTTCCTCAAGCTGGAAGAGGCCCGCTATGAGACTGGCATTGATCCCTACGTCGATGTGTTGATTGCGCAGAACACGTTGCTTTCGGACCAACTGACACTCAACAATCTTCAGGTGCAAGAGATGACAGCCGCGGTGGCGCTGATTGAGGCTTTGGGAGGCGGGTGGGATCGTTCGCAATTGCCCAGTCCGCAGCAAGTGACCGAGAAGCCGGCCCGGGCCGACACGAGCATTCAGCAATAGGATTCGCGGAGTTGTTGCGAGAACTTGGGGGAAACGCTAGCCGAGATTCATCCAGCTTTGCGCTTTTCCTCAAGCACTTCATCGAGCGCGTCAGCCAGATGATGCGCTCGCTTCAGGTAGTCGCTCCCTCCGCCCTCCTGGTTCCGCTTCAGCAGATGATATTCGTCGGCAATATTCAGCGCAGCTAGCACAGCCAGGCGCACCGTATCGACCGTCTGCGTCTGCTTGGCGACAGCGCGCATTTTTGCATCGACGTATTCCGCGAGCTTCATGATGTAATTCGCATCTGAGCCGCGAAGATTGTAAGCCTGGTCGAAGATTTCCACGCGGACGCTGGTGTCGTCAGCGTTGCTCACTGCGGACTGCTTTGCGCCGTTTGGCATAACTTTTTCTGCTCCTTATTTCGCGCAACGAAACCTGAAAGCAGGCCTCAGCTCGCTGCCTGCTCTTCAGTCAGCGTGTCGATCTGCTGCAGCATTTTTTCCACGCGGCCACGTATCTCTTCGCGTTCCTGCCGAAGTTGGACCATCTCGCGGCGCAGGCCTTCGACTTCCTCTTCGCGTTCCTCCAATTGCTCGCGCAACCGCTGCGCATCGCGCTCAGATGCAGACCGCGCGTCCCGCGCAGCTTTATATAGCTCGATCGTGCGATAGACTTTTTGTTCCAGCGTCTGGAAATCATCAGAAGGAACTTGCGCCGATACTTCTTCTGCCATTCTCACCACCATGATTGCACTTCTTCTCCGAAAAGATTTCGAACTTTAGCGCAGTATACCGCAGAATTCTCTGGAGATATCAACAGAGATGTAGCGCGAGTTGCTTGTGTGGGGACAGCGGCCCTCGGCTGTCCGGCCGGGCAGCTCTATCGGTCCAGCAACTTCCTCAGTCGTTTCCTCGCTTCATCCAGGGTCGCATCTTTCTTGCAAAACGCGAATCGGACCTGCTTCGCTCCATCGCGGGGATCATTGTAGAAACTCGACCCCGGAACCGCCGCCACGCCGATCTCCTTAACCAAATGCTGGGTGAAGGCGACGTCGTGCGCGAATCCGAAAATGCTGATGTCTGTCATCACGTAATAAGCGCCGCGTGGACGAAAGCAGCGAAAGCCCGCTTCCGCCAGCGCCGGCATCAACCGGTCGCGCCGGCTTCTGTATCCATTGGCGAGATTCTCGTAGTAAGTTGGCGGCAGGGTCAGAGCCACCGCACCGGCCTCTTGCATAGGTGCTGGAGCGCCGACCGTTAAAAAATCATGAACCTTGCGGATCGCGTTTGTGATGGCAGGCGGGGCAACCGCCCATCCCACTCGCCATCCGGTCACGCTGTAACTCTTCGACAAGCCATTGATGGTAACCGTCCGCTCGCTCATACCGTCGAGCGTGGCCATCGAAATGTGCTTGGCACCGTCGTACAGAATGTGCTCATAAATCTCGTCGGTGATCGCGAGAACGTTGAACTCCACGCACAGATCTCGAATCAGTTCGAGTTCCGCCAGCGTGAATACCTTGCCAGTAGGATTATTGGGCGTATTAACGATAATCGCCTTAGTCTGGGGATGAAACGCCGCTCGCAGTTCGGCTTCATCGAAAGTCCACTCGCCATCCGGCATAGTTGGCGGACGCAGTTTTACGAATACCGGTTTCGCTCCCGATAGCACGGCGTCGGGTCCATAATTTTCGTAAAACGGTTCGAAGATCACCACCTCGTCGCCCTTATTACAAACCGCCAGCAGCGTCGAAATCATCGCCTCGGTCGATCCGCAGCACACGGTGATCTGTGTCTCCGGATTAACTGTGACGGCTTGCCATTCCTGCATCTGCCGAGCAATCGCATTGCGCAAACTCTTCGCGCCCCACGTGATTGCATACTGATTCACATCGGCCGCAATCGCCTCTTGCGCCGCCCGCTTGATCTCGGCAGGCGCAGGAAAATCCGGGAAGCCCTGCGCCAGATTTACCGCACCATGCAGCATGGCCTGCCGCGTCATCTCGCGGATGACCGACTCGGTGAAGTGCGCAACTTTGTCGCTGAGAAAATGCCTGGGTTGGATAACTACATCAGCCATAATTGGCTCAGACTAGCACAAACAAGGAGAATCCTCTGTGACTGTGTGCCTCTGTGATGAAAAGAGCCGAATGAATCCAGCGATCACGAAGCCCGCAGAGTCCCGCCCAAAGTCTCGAGGGCCTTAACAATCTCCGCGGACCAGCGCGCAACTTCGTCTTCGCGCAAAGTACGATCATTGGATTGAAAAGTAGACCGAAGCAGCAAGGAATATCTTCCCGCGGGAATCGAACCGCCGCGAAAAATCTCCACGGGAACAAAACTGCGGAGTTCGCTCATCCCCAATCCAGCAACCGTTTTTTCAATCTTAACGAACTCAACCGCATCGTCGAAGATGAAAGAAAAGTCGCGCTCCACTGCCGGATAGCGCGGCAAAGCCTCGTACCGCACCACTCGCAACCCACGGTTGTAGAGACGATCCAAATAAAGCTCGGCCACAAAAACTTCCTGTTTGAGCTTGCGTCCGGCCGCAACCTCCGGATGGATCTGCCCGAATTGAGCCACGACCTCGCCATCCATCACAGCCCGAGCCGAGCGTCCCGGATGGTAGTATTCGGCCGTATCAGGCTTGAACTCGAGATTGGTGCGCTGGAATGCGGCCAGCAAAGTTTCCATGTCACCCTTTACATCAAAAAACGATAACGGTCGGGGTGGACGATGCACGCTTTCAAGCGATGCGTTTCCGGTCACGCCCATGCAGATGCGCTTGAATTCCGCCGTTTTCTCGCCTGCCCACTCGAATACGTTTCCCGCCTCAAACAAGCGAACGTCGTTGCTGCCCCGGTTCAAGTTGTAGGCCAGCATATTGAGCATGCCGGGTACCATCGAAGTGCGCATTACCGAAGCTTCTTCGCTCAGCGGATTCGCCAGCTCGATCACTGGCACATTAGAAAACTGTTCCGCATCCTGATGCGAGATGAAAGTCAGCGAAATCGCTTCGTCGTAACCCAAAGCCAGCAAAGAAGTGCGCAGCTTGTTATCTTTCGGCGCATCGGGCTGTTCTACGACCGCACCAACGTACGCAGGCAGCGTGTTGGGAAATTTGTCGTAGCCATGCAGTCGCGCGATTTCTTCAATCACATCGATCTCGCGCTCGATATCCAGCCGCCAGCTCGGAACCAATACGGTGAATTCAGCTTCATCTCCAGGTTCCGGTATCAATTCGAATCCTAGTCGCCGCAAAATTCGCAGGATTTCGCCCGTCTCCAGCTTTTCGCCGAGAATGCGCTGCACTTCGGAGACGTGCAAAGCAATCGGCGCCAGATCCAGCTTCCGCGCAATCACATCAATGAGCCCGCCAACTTCGCCCCCGCCCGACTGCAAGATAAGTTCGGCCACGCGGTCGGAGGAGAGCACCGTGGACTCATAATCCGCGCCGCGCTCGAACCGATGCGACGCGTCCGTGTGCAACCCGTGCCGCCGCGACATTTTGCGAACCGTCGCCGGATCCCACCACGCCGATTCAATCAGAATGTTGCGCGTCTTCTCGGTAATCATGGTGTCGAATCCACCCATCGTGCCGGCAAGTCCGACGGGCTTCTTCGCGTCCGCAACCACGAGGTCCTCTGGAGTCAGCTTCCGTTCCACACCATCGAGAGTCTTGAGCGTTTCGCCATCCCGAGCCCGCCGCACTACTATCTTCCCGCCTTCGAGCAAATCCAAATCGAACACATGCGTCGGCTTGCCCATCTCCCAAAGTGTGTAGTTGGTCGCGTCCACGGCGTTGTTGATGGGCCGCTGGTCCAGCAGCGCGAGCCGCCGAGCGATCTTCTCAGGCGAGGGTTTAATAGTCACATTTCGAATGACACGAGCCGTGAAACGCGCGCAACCTTGTTCGTCCTGAATCTCGATTGGGAATGGAGGCCGAACGCCCGGCGGGACAGGATCAGGCAACTTGGGGTCGATTGGCTTCAACGGCAGGTCGTAAATAGCCGAACACTCCCGCGCCACGCCGTAATGATTCATCGCGTCCGGACGATTAGTAGTGATATCCATTTCGAAGATGGTTTCATCACCCTCGCCGCTAACCGATTCGACCGCGATCCCAGCCAGCGTTAGATCTTCCGCAAGCTGATGGTAGTTGACATTGAGGTCAACGAAATCGCGCACCCATTGAGGAGAGATTTTCATGAGTAGCTTCTGGCTTCTGGCTCCTTGCTTCTAGCTTGCAAGGCCGTCTGGCCAGAAGCTAGGAGCTAGCAGCTAGAAGCGTTCTTATGCAAACTGCTCCAAAAACCGCACATCGCCGTTGAAAAACAGCTGAATATCGTCGACGCCGTATTTCAAGATCGCGATGCGCTCAACTCCCATGCCGAAAGCAAAGCCGCTAACTTTCTTCGGATCGTAATCCACAAATCCGTAAACATTGGGATCCACCATGCCGCAACCCAGCAATTCAATCCAGCCACTGGCCTTGCAGTTGCGGCAGGGACCGCCGTCGCGATATCCGCGGCCTCCGCAAAAAATGCAACTGATCTGCACATCCGCGCTGGGCTCGGTGAAAGGGAAGAACGACGGATAAAACCGTGTCTTCACGCTTGACCCAAACATCTCTTTCATCGCGTGATCCAGCGTTCCCTTCAAATCGGAAAACGTGATGTTCGTGTCCACCGCCAGCCCCTCGATCTGATGAAAGATTGGAGAGTGGGTAGCGTCGGGCGCATCGTTGCGATGCACTTTCCCGGGACACACGACGCGCACCGGCGGCTTCATCTTCTCCATGGTGCGAATCTGCACCGGCGAAGTGTGCGTGCGTAGCAGCAACCGATCGCGCAGCGGTTTCGATTCCTGGTTGGCGATAAACAGAGTGTCCTGCGTATCCCGCGCCGGATGATTCGGGGGAAAATTCAGCGCCTCGAAGTTGTAATAATCGGTCTCAATTTCAGGACCTTCCTCGACCGAGTATCCAAGGTTGCGAAACACTCCCACCATCTCATTCATGGTTTTGATAATCGGATGTTCGGCTCCGAGGGGCCGGCGAATGCCGGGAAGCGTGATGTCAAGGCGTTCGGCGTCCTTCGATGACGCCGAAGCGGCTTTCTGCTTGTTCTCAAGAGCGTCGACGATCGTCTGCTCGACCTGCGTCTTAACTTCGTTGACGCGCTGGCCGACATCGCGCTTTGCATCTTTCGGTGCGGCCTTCAGCCACAAGTCGTTAACTTGCGTGAGTATGCCGTTCTTGCGCGCCATCCAGCGATCGCGGAACTCTTTGCCCTGAGACTCGCTGCGAACTTCCGCTGCTTCTCGACGGACGGCGGCCAGCAGATTCTCAGCAGCTTTCTCCAACGCCGCCACCGAGAAATCCTTGAGCTTGGGAACGGTATACGGTACGTTTTTCTTCATTCGAGAAACCAACAGGGTGCAGCGTAGACGCCGGCATCTTGCCGTGCTACCAGGCGGGTTTGACCCCCGCCCATCGGGCAGCCGGCGGCGCTAAAAAATGGTGGCTGAGTACTGGGCTGCGACTACGCTGCCGCGCCGAGAGCGCCCTTCGCCTGCTCGGCGAGGCTTTTAAACGCGGCTGCATCCCGGACTGCCAAGTCGGCGAGAATTTTGCGATCCAGCTCGACGCCGGCCTTCTTGAGGCCGTGGATGAACTGGTTGTAGCTCATTCCGTTCAGCTTGGCAGCGGCGCCGATGCGTACGATCCACAGCGACCGGTATTGGCGCTTGCGCTGCTTGCGTCCCGAATATGCGAACTTCAGGCCGCGCTCGACGGCCTCTTTAGCCGACCGGTACAGTTTGGATTTTGTGAGGAAGTAACCGCTGGCGCGGTCTAGTATTTTTTTGCGCTTGGCGCGCCGTTTGGTTCCACGTTTTACACGAGGCATTGCTGTGCTCCTTTTGTATTTCGATTTTGGGCGGCTGGAGGTAGGAGACTGAAGCAGTCTTTCTTTACCTCTTCACACGCCGGGACCGCAAACTTCGCGACCCACAAACGCGGGCAGGAATGCCCGCGCCACACATGCACAACTATTCTAGTACGGAATCATGCGTTTGATTTTGGGTGTGTCTGCTTCACTGACCAGTACTGCGTGTCCCAGTTTCTTTTTGCGTTTGTGCGATTTGGAGGTCAGCATATGACGCAGATGCGAATGCCCGCGCTTCACTTTTCCGGTTGCGGTTTTCTTGAAGCGCTTGGCTGCGCCTTTATGTGTTTTCAACTTTGGCATAAGTCCTCAGAATTTGTAGTTGCAAAAAATCTCGGGGTCGGGGTTTTGAAAGATCACAGCTCCCAGCCGCGCTATCTCAAGGCTCCTGCCGCCCATTCCTTCCCGCAATCACTACTGTAGTGCTCGAAAATTTGATCCGCTCAATCAGGCCTTAGCGGCTCGATCTTGCGATGGCGGCGGAACTGCATGCGGCTTCTGCCCGGTTTCCTTTTTCGGCGCCAGAATCGCATGAAGCGTATTTCCTTCCTGACGAGGCCGGAACTCTACGATGCTTTTATCCTGAACGTCTTTAATCAGGCGTTCCAGAATCTGGCGTCCCAGGCCAGTGCGGGTCATCTCGCGTCCGCGGAAAAAAATTGTGGCCTTGACCTTGTCGCCTTCGTCCAGAAAGCGCAAAACATGATTCTTCTTAGTTTCGTAATCGTGATCATCCACGTTGATACGAAACTTGACTTCCTTGACCGTGATCGTCTTCTGATGCTTTTTGGCCTCGCGTTCTTTCTTCTCCTGTTGGTAAAGAAATTTCCCATAATCCATGATTCGGCATACGGGAGGAACTGCGGTGGGCGAAATTTCAACCAGATCCAGGTTTTTTTCGCGGGCCATTTTGAGCGCTTCGTAAGGGGGCATTACGCCGATCTGTTCCCCTTCGTCTCCTATCACTCGGATTTCACGCGCTCGAATACGGTCGTTCGTGCGGATAAAGCGTTTATCGATACAATCCTCCGTCAGCTAAAGCGGCAGCTTAGATGCAAAATTATAACATGATGTATCGCGATTTTGGGCTGAGCTTGCCGGGTGCGAGTAATCTCCACACGACATAAGTATTTGAGCCGGCGCTAAAATCCCTTTTTGCTCTTTGGCCTCTCACGTCCCACTTGTACATCGTCCTCCGTACCCTAGGAACCATAGAGCGGGAAGGGGACAATATAAAAGACTCATAGCTCCAGCACCGGCGCAAGATTCTTCCTCCATTCGCCGATAGCGCAGCCTGCAATATTTTCATGACCGAAAGCGATCCTCAAGTTCGAGAAGAGCCAGTCTGCACCCTCTGGCAGCGCATGCTCGAAGGGGTGCTGGGATTCTGCCTGCTCTTTGGCATCGCTCTCATGGCTCGCTACTACCCCGCAGCGAAGCCACCTGACCCGCAACCGAAGGATGACCTGCAGCGACAGGTGCAACAACTCGGAAACAAAGTAGACCAACTCGAACAAGAGCAAGCCATGCCCGAGGTGGTGTTGCACCGTTATCGTGATTCCATCTGCTACATTTTCGGCATCTATCAGGTGGGGTTCAGCGGACAACGTCCAGAGTTTCGCGCCCGTATTTCTGGCACTGGTTTTGTCGTTTCGGACGGATTGCTCGCGACCAACCGTCATGTGGCCGAGCCGTGGTATGAAGATCCTCAATCCACTTTGTTGATTCGCAAAGGCGCCGTACCGCATCTGGAGAAGCTTTTAGCATTCTTCCCGGGCTTGCCTACTCCGGTAAACATCACGCCCGCAGTCGTCTCGGCGCAGGGAGATTTGGCGGTTCTCCACATCGAAGATATACAAGCTGTCCATCAGCTTCGGCCCATACCTCTGGCCGCGGACACTCCAACTCCGGGAGAACTGGTCGCCGTAGTCGGATACCCTATGGGTGTGTTGGGCATGGTAGCGAAATCACCCCCTGCGGTTTACGATCGCCTCGCTTACCGCCGAGACGATCAGGGCGCAGCTAACGAACTGGCGGCGTTGTCGTTGATCCGGCCGTCCTCGACCTGCGGGCACCTCGGAGACGTCGTAGGAGACAAATTGATCTATGACGCGCCCACCGCCCATGGAGGCAGCGGCGGACCGGTTTTCAATTCGCGTGGGGAAGTGATTGGCATCAACGCAGCCTATATCGATGGCTTCTCGGGAGGAACGCTTGGAGTCTCCGTGCGCGCGTTAAAGCCGCTCGTCGCAGTGGCCAAGGCTGCCCTCATAAAAACGGACACACCGAAGCTGACGAATCCTGCGGCATTGGAAGTGACCGAAACACGCCCGTAATAGACTGACTTTCGCGTGGCCTTGAATGTGGAGGCTACATTCCAGAGGGCAAAATCTACATCAGGGTCGACGCATCCTCCGTGTAAGCCCTTGATTCAACGCTTCTTTCAGATGGCATCTTCTTTGCGACTTCGATCTAAGCCACTCCGGCAGGACCGCCAATGAAGAGATCGCCGCAACCGAGCCGACGAATCAGGTTACTCTGCATGTTAATGGCGACTCTGTTGTGCTCGGCGGCGTGCTCTCACCAAGTTGGCGCCTCGGGACTTGCTGACAATGCCAAGCGTGATCAGCTTCCCTTTGATCGCGTTTCCGAGGGCGCCGGCATCTCTCCCACAAAGAGATTCGACCTCGACGAAATTCCCGCCGGAACCCAACTTAACGTTCGGTTGCAACTCCCATTGTCCAGCGGAGGCGTTCGAGTTGGAGATTCTTTCTCAGCGGTACTTGATGATCCGGTAATCGTCGGCGAGAAAACCATCGTGCCTCGCGGTGCGCTAATCACTGGCAGCGTGATGGCGGCAAAGGCATCCGCAGCACCGCATGATCCGGGCTACCTGCGTCTCACGCTTGTATCGATGGTCGTGAACGGGAAAACCATTCCTTTGCGGACATCCAGCATTTTCGCCAAAGGTATTTCCTACATCAGCTCGCCGACAATAATTGGGTCTGGGCTAAATTCCGCGATTGGCAGCGAATCTTCATCGAATCATTTCAAAGACGATGTCCGGTTTTCCACAGGACATCGCCTAACTTTTCGACTCGCCCAGCCTATTCAATCCCAAGGCTGAACTGTCAGTGAAGCAGGCTTCGACGTTGCCTGCCTACGAGTTCGCGGTAACTCATTCCTCCCATTTTGGACTCATTCCGATGCGGCAAATTCTTGTTCAACCATCACAGCGCTCGTTAGGCTGATCCACCTAGACTTCCCAAATGGGGAGCGACCTAGCTAATGCGTGGCTGCGATCCAAAAAATTAACCACGAACAATTGAGAACTATGAGCGCGATTGCACAATTGCAAGTAAGAGCCGAGGAGACTGTAGCGCGTCCGCAGACGGAACAACAGTTGCGCGATGCCCACAAAATGGAGGCCATTGGCCGCCTGGTTGGAGGCGTTGCCCATGACTTCAATAATCTGCTGACCGGGATGGTGCTCTGCAGCGAACTGATTCTGGCCGGCCTGGAACCGGACAGCCGGTTGCGTCGTTTTGCTGAGGAGATCCGCAAAGCCGGAGAACAGGGCGCCGGGCTTATCCAGCAGTTGATGGCGGTGGCGCGTCAACGGGCTGTCGAGCCCTGTCTGCTTTGCTTGAACGACGTTGTATCCGAGATCAGTAATCTGTTAACCCGATTGATTGGTGAGGACATCGAGCTCATCCCGGAGCTTGCCACTGACCTCAGTGTGGTACGGATGGATCCGGCGCAGGTTCAGCAGATCATCCTTAATCTGGTATTGAATGCGCGAGATGCGATGCCAGCGGGCGGCCGCATCACCATCAGTACCAGAAATTACGATGGCGCCAAACTGGGGCGCGAAGCCCATAATCAGTTTTGCGATTCCTGGGTCGCTCTCGCCGTCAGCGATACCGGCCGCGGCATTGACCCCGAAACCCGTGCCCGC
>Ga0210401_10004605_pt1 | contig 14384 bp, 7 predicted proteins | sample IncBWH32MmetaG_FD_150866 | JGI IMG/M metagenome (GOLD analysis project Ga0210401, IMG submission 150866) | Forest soil microbial communities from Barre Woods Harvard Forest LTER site, Petersham, Massachusetts, United States - Inc-BW-H-32-M | ecosystem: Environmental > Terrestrial > Soil >... | reverse complement strand
TGAAAGCACTTGAAACTGTAACTCGCATTTCTCTTAAGAACATTCTCTACACAACCGATTTTTCGCCGACTGCGGAAGGGGCGGCTCCTTACGCATGGGAGATTGCCAAACGCTACGGTGCCAACGTAATCGCACTTCACGTTCGGCCTCCGGAAGTGAACGGCATGGTTCCACCGGAATCATGGGCAGCGGTTCACGAGGCCAATGATCGGCAAGCCAGAGCGCAGGCCGGGCACCTAAGGTCCCTGTTTCGCGGAGTCGAGAATGAGGTCGAAGTCATCGAGGGCGCTATCTGGGATGTGATTTCCAGAACGATCGAAGAAAAGAAAGTGGATCTGCTGGTGACGGGAACCCATGGCCGCGAAGGGTTGGGGAAAATGGTAATGGGATCCCACGCAGAGAATATTCTGCGCCACTCACCCGTGCCGGTTCTGGTCGTCGGGCCGTACGTTCGGAGCGAGCCGGAAACAACCGCGCGCATGAAGCGCATTCTCTTCGCGACGGATTTCTCGGAAGCGTCTTTGGCAGCCCTTCCTCACGCCATCTCGCTAGCCGAGGAAAACCAGGCCGAGTTGGATATTCTGCGGGTAGTCCCGCCGCAGAAGAGTGGAGAGCTGGTCAATCCGAGCGACCTGATGGACGCGGCGGTGAGGCAGATGAAGCAGCTTGTTCCTATGGAAGCTGAGGCGTGGTGCAAGCCCCATTATCTCGCCGAGGTTGGCGAGCCCGCACCGAAAATCCTGCAGGTCGCCGAACTGAGCAAAGCTGATTTAATCGTGCTGGGAGTGAAGCGGGTTCACCGCGCACTTGGAGTGACCCATATTCCGTGGACGATCGCTCACAAGATCATCGCGGAAGCGCGCTGCCCGGTTCTTACGGTTCGAAGCTAACGAATAGCGGTATGAATCCTGTCGGGAAGTGGGAGGCGCGACACTTGGGCTCCGGCGAAACAAGCTATCCGTTTCGCCGCTATGAAGACGCGAGCCAAGGGTCCCGCCTCCCTCGTCCTGCTGGAACCCCTCGAAGACCGAGCATGCAGCTATGGTTGAGTGGCGAAACTTGGATAGCGCTTGTCTCTCTTCTCGGAATCGGTCTCCATCTGCTGTTGCGGTTTGGGTTGGCTGTATCTTCAAACCTAACTCTCGCCCCTCTCTGGTTCGCGCTTTTGGCGGGCGGCGTTCCTTTATTGTTTACACTCGCTCGCAAACTCTTGCGCGGTGAATTCGGTTCTGATCTTCTTGCCGGAATTTCCATCGTCACAGCCGTGCTTCTTGGCGAGTTTCTCGTTGGCGTGATCGTGGTGCTCATGTTGTCGGGCGGCACCGCGCTCGAGAAATATGCCACGCGACGCGCTTCATCCGCGCTCGATGCTCTGGCCAAGAGGGTGCCCAGCAGCGCGCACCGCAAATCGGGGAATCGTCTCGAGGACATTTCTCTTTCCGAAATTGCTGTAGGAGACCAGCTAGTCGTACTCCCGCATGAGATCTGCGCGGTGGACGGCATCGTCCTTGAAGGCCACGGCAAGATGAACGAAGCGTATTTGACCGGCGAGCCGTTCGAAATTTCCAAGACTCCTGGTTCCACGGTGCTCTCCGGAGCTATCAACGGTGAAACGGCGCTCACCATCCGAGCGGAAAGGCTGCCGGTGGATTCCCGCTACGCTCGAATTATGCAAGTGATGCAGGAAACCGAGCAGCGCCGACCACGACTGCGGCGCCTCGGGGACACACTTGGCGCCTGGTATACACCTCTCGCGGTGGGCATCGCCATTCTTGCCGCCGTCTGGAGTGGACATTCCGAGCGTTTTTTGGCCGTATTGGTGATTGCCACTCCGTGCCCGCTGCTCTTGGCGATTCCCGTCGCCATCATTGGCGCGATTTCTTTGGCCGCGCGGCGGGGCATCATCATCAAGAATCCAGCCGTGCTCGAGCAGATCGATCTTTGCCGTGGCGTCATCTTCGACAAGACCGGCACGCTTACCTACGGCAAGCCGACGCTAACAGAGATTGTCTGCTCGCCTGCATTTCAGCAAAAAGACGTCTTGATGCTGGCCGCCAGTCTTGAGCTCTACTCCAAGCATCCTCTGGCAGGCGCAGTGATTGAGGCCGCGCAGAAGGCTCTTCTGCCGATGGAAGCGGCATCGGAAATCAGCGAGCGCCCGGGCGAAGGACTGCACGGCATCATTGCAGGCAGAAACGTCTTCCTGACCGGCCGGGGCAAGGTGAATGCGAAGGAGTGGGATCTGCCCCCCGTCGCAGGAGGCCTTGAATGCCTGGTATTTGTCGACGGCGCGTTCGCTGCTGCCATCCGATTTCATGACGCGCCTCGAATTGACAGCCGCCTGTTTCTCGAACACCTGGCGCCACGCCATGCCGTACGCAAGCTGATGCTTGTCTCTGGTGATCGCGAATCCGAAGTCCGCTATATCGCCAAAGAGGTTGGAATCACGGACCTGCATTTCAGCAAGAGTCCCGAAGAAAAGGTGGAAATCGTCCGTTCCGAAACGAAACAGCAGAAGACGCTCTTCCTTGGGGACGGAATCAATGATGCACCAGCCATGCAGGCGGCCACAGTCGGCGTGGCGTTCGGGCAGGCAAGCGACATCGCGGCCGAAGCGGCCGACGCCGTGATTCTCCAGCCTTCCCTCAGTAAGGTGGACGAACTCATTCACATTGGCCGGCGAATGCGATCGATAGCGCTGGAGAGCGCGGTTGGAGGTATGGCTTTGAGCGTTCTTGGCATGGTCGCGGCAGCTTTCGGATACTTGCCACCGATAGGAGGAGCGATCGCGCAAGAGGTTATCGATCTTGTCGCGGTCCTCAACGCCGTGCGCGTGGCGATTCCGACCAAGAACCTCACCGACTTCTAGGTGGCGCAGGCGCTCCTCTGCTCGTAGAATCCTCACCTGGCCGATACGGATGCTATGAGCCGAAGAACCACGTTCGAGTGCATGTTCGTTCCGCAATCCGTGGTGGTGATTGGAGCGACGGATCGCGAATCAAGTGTTGGGCGGACGCTGCTGGCGAATCTATTGAATGGCCTGTATCACGGTAAGGTGTTCGCGGTAAATCCTAGGCGCAACGAAGTTCTCGGCCTGCATTGCTACAAAGACATCGGCAGCGTTCCTGAAAAAATTGACCTCGCGGTGATTGTCACGCCGGCGGCCACTGTTCCCGCAATGGTTAGCGAATGCGTGGCGGCGGGTGTGCGAGCTGCGATCGTGATTTCCGCGGGATTCAGGGAGATGGGCGAAGCCGGCGCAAAGCTTGAAGCGGAGATTCAAGAGCAACTCAGCCGGGGAACGATGCGGCTCATCGGCCCGAATTGCCTGGGAATCATGAATCCTCTGACAGGGCTGAACGCAACATTCGCGCACGACATCGCGCGACCTGGAAATGTGGCCTTTCTGAGCCAAAGTGGCGCGCTCGAAACGGCGATTCTGGATTGGAGTATTGAGGAGCAGGTAGGGTTCAGCGCGATCATCTCGACAGGTTCGATGCTGAATGTGGGGTGGGGAGACCTTATCGACTACTTCGGAGAGGATCCGGATACGCACAGCATTTTGATCTACATGGAATCAGTGGGCGAGGCGCGATCGTTTCTGTCCGCGGCGCGGGAAGTGGCGCTGAGGAAGCCGATCATCGTTATCAAAGCAGGACGCTCGGAGGAGGCTTCCAAGGCTGCCACGTCGCACACCGGCGCGCTGGCGGGCAGCGACGAAGTTTTTGACGCAGCCTTACGGCGTTGCGGAGTGTTGCGCGTGCAGAGCATCGCCGACCTTTTCTACATGGCGGAAACGCTTGCGCGCCAGCCGAGGCCGCGCGGCCCGAGGCTGACAATTATTACGAATGCAGGCGGGCCAGGCGTGCTGGCAACAGACGCGCTGATCGCGCACGGCGGCGAACTGGCGCCACTCTCCTCGGCGACGATCGACTCCTTGAGCGAATTCCTTTCCCCGCACTGGAGCCATTCCAACCCGATCGACATTCTTGGCGATTCGGGGCCAGATGAGTTTGCTCGAACGGTGGAAATTGCGATCCGTGACCCGGACAGCGACGGTTTGCTGGCTATTTTGGCTCCGCAAGGAATGACGGACCCGGCGCGCGTGGCGGAAAGACTGAAACCTTACGCGCGGGGATATGGAAAGCCGGTATTGGCCAGTTGGATGGGCAGCAGAATGGTTGCGGCCGGCGTCGAGGCGCTGAACGCCGCGGGAATTCCTACTTTTTCTTATCCCGACACGGCAGCACGCGCTTTCGATTACATGTGGCGATATACGTACAACCTGCGCGGCCTTTATGAAACGCCGAGCCTGGTGATGGAGGTGGAGGAAGGCACCCGCGCGCGCGCCAAAGCGGAGGAGATTCTGGCAAGTGCACGACGGGACGGGCGCACGCTTTTGAACGAAGTGGAATCGAAGCAGGTTCTCGCTAGCTATGGAATCCCGGTGGTGGAAACGCGCGTGGCTTCCTCGGAAAAAGAGGCGGCAGAGATAGCGCGGGCTCTTGGTTTCCCCGTGGTGCTGAAAGTATTCAGCGACACGATCACGCACAAAACAGACGTCGGCGGGGTGGTTCTGAATCTCGCCAGCGAAAAGGCGGTCGCAGAGGCGTATCGAAAAATCGAAGCGGCGGTGCGCGAAAAAGCGGGCGAGGGAAAGTTCCGGGGAGTTACGGTGCAGCCGATGGTGAGCAGGGAAGGCTACGAGCTCATCCTTGGCAGCAGCGTGGACCCGCAGTTCGGGCCGGTGATTTTATTCGGTTCGGGTGGGCAACTGGTGGAGGTTTACAAAGATCGCGCACTCGCCCTGCCACCGCTCAATCCCACGCTTGCGGAGCGGCTGATGGAGCAAACGAAAATCTTTACGGCGTTGAAAGGGGTGAGGGGACGGACCGCTATCGATATTGCAGAATTACAGCGAATACTAGTGCGCTTCAGCCAATTGCTTGTTGACCAGCCATGGATCAAAGAGGTTGATATCAACCCGCTGCTAGCCGCGCCAGGAAAGATCATTGCGCTGGATGCGCGGATTGTGACGTACACCCGCGACACGGACGCTGCAAGGCTCCCAAGACCAGCCATTCGTCCTTATCCCAATCGATATGTCGGCCGATGGACCACCAAGGACGGAACGCCGGTGATGATTCGCCCCATACGGTTTGAAGACGAGCCTTTGATGGTGAAATTTCATGGAACGCTGTCCGAGCAGTCCGTATATCTGCGGTATTTTCATATGGAGAAACTGGATTCGCGAGTGGCGCATGATCGGCTGCTGCGGAAATGCTTCATTGATTATTATCGCGAGATGGCGCTGGTAGCCGACCGGCAAGATCCCTCGAGTGGCGAGCACGAACTATTGGCAGTAGGGCGGCTCACGAAAGAACGCGGTTCACCCGAGGCGGAAGTCGCCGTGCTGGTGAGCGATCGAGCACAGAAGCAGGGATTGGGTGCGGAGTTGGTTGGCCGCCTGATTGAAGTGGCGCGCGACGAAAAGCTGGAACGGATTGTCGCCGTGATTCTGCCCGAAAATTACGGAATGATGGCGCTCGCGAGACGCTTCCAATTCACTGTTCGTCCGAACCCCGACCCAAGTGTAGTCATCGCAGTCCTCGATCTCTAACCCAGATGCGCCAAGCGTTGCGGGTCCTTTGTGACGAGTGTCACGAGGTTGCGTGACGTCCGCTACAGCTGCTATGTCTTATTTCAAGGAACATATTCACGAGCGGGTGCACCCGCTGGCAGGCTGAATATGTCTCCCAAATCGTTTTGGTACTCGCAACGGCCCGAGAGGGCTATAATCTCGGGAAACACAATGCCTGCTCCTTACGGACTCGAGATCGTCGAGAGCTGCATGAACTGCCCGCATCGGGAAGAGCGGCTCTTCTGCAATCTTCCGCCTGCATCCGTGCAGAAATTATCGTCGATTACTTCCCCGGCCAGCTATCCGAAGGGCGCCATGTTGTTCGTGGAAGGGCAGTCACCGCGAGGCGTGTTTATTCTGTGCAGCGGCAAGGTGAAGCTGTCCACTTCGTCGGCAGATGGAAAGACTTTGATCCTGCGCATATCCGAAATCGGAGAAGTGCTCGGACTAGCGGCGGTGGTTTCCGGCAAGGCTTTTCAGGCGACGGCAGAAGTGCTCGAGCCCACTCAAGCGAATTTCATCAGTCGCAATGAGTTTCTTCAGTTTTTGCGCGAGCATGGGGAAGCTGCAGTGCGCGTCGCCCAACAGCTCGCTGAAAACTACCATCACGCCCTCAGCGAAATGAGGACCATTGGTCTTTCGCATTCGGCCGGCGAGAAGCTTGCGCGATTTCTGCTGGACTGGATTGCCGAACATCACACTGGAAACGGCGAGATCAAAGTGAAGCTCACTTTGACCCACGAGGAAATCGCGCAGATGATCGGAGCTTCGCGCGAGACGGTGACCCGCCTGTTTACGGACTTCAAAAAAAGGCAGCTGCTGCAAATCAAAGGCTCGACGCTAGTGATCCGCGATCGAGCCGGCCTCGAAAAAATTCTCGAAAACTAAATCCGCACACCCATATTTTCAGATTGCGAGCAGGATTTCCGCGGGAGTTCGCGTTGCTTCGCTCTTGGAATCGAATCTGGAGAAGTTTTCGGAGGGATTTCAACTCGCGTGCAGACAAAAAAAAGGCGGATCAGCCTAAGCTGACCCGCCCTTTTCGACTAGAGGCTAGTGACGTTGGCTGCCTGCAGACCCTTGGGGCCGCGGGTAACTTCGAATTCAACCGCCTGGCCTTCGTTCAGCGACTTGTAACCTTCCGCCTGAATGGCCGAAAAGTGGACGAAAACGTCCTCGCCGGACTGGCGCTGGATGAACCCAAAACCCTTGCTGGCATTAAACCACTTCACTGTTCCTTGTTCTCTCACTGATGTACTTCCTTTTTCTTAAGCTATTTGTGCTTCTCGACCGCCTCCAGCCGTAAAGCAAAAGAGGCCGCAAGTTTGAACTTGCAGCCCCTTCAATCGAATCTAAAGGTGTTACAAGAGCAACAAACGCAGACTGAACATAGCATGGTTTGGGTCATTCGCATAGCGAAATCTGAGTGCGAAGGGCGCATGAAACTTGGCGATTGCTTGCGCGGATGAATGCGCTCGCGGCTGTTCGTTGATTTGTGCCAGCGATTTGGATCGTGCTGCGACAGCGAGAAATACAAAGAACGATGTCGCGATGCGAGGCAAGGATTTGCGCTTGCGCTGTTTTCTTACAGTGGCGCAGGCTCCCCGACGCAACCCTCGGGCGCCAACGACGCGAAAGCCTATGCTACTGAGGCGTATCTGTTGCGCTAACTATTTGAGGGAGTAATTGGCGCTGAAATGTGGTATTTGTTTCTTTCGAGCAGCGACCCGCCTCGCAGCTCGCGGTCCCCCTCGGAGGCACGCAAAATGAACAAGAAAATGCTCACTATTGTCGGCGTTATTGTCGCCGTTCTGCTCCTCGTGATTCTTATTCTTCCGTCGTTGATTGACGCGAACCGTTACAAGCCGGAAATCCAAGCGAAGCTTGGAACAGCGCTAGGGCGCAACGTGCAGATCGGCAATATCAAACTTTCTATTTTTTCCGGTGGCGTCGTGGTGGACGACGTTGCCATTTCCGACGACCCCGCCTTCAGCCACTCGCAGTTTCTGGCAGCGAAAGAGCTGACCGTTGGCGTTCATCTGATTCCGCTGATTTTTTCCAAGCAGCTTGAGATCGAATCCATCGCCATAAAGGATCCGCAAGTAACGCTGCTTCGCAACAATGCCGGCGTGTGGAATTATTCCAGCATGGGCGGCGGAGCCTCAAAGACGGAAGCGAAAACTCCCAGCTCGCCATCGAGCGCAAATTCTCTTTCCGTTGGAAAGATCGAAATCACGAATGGAAAAATTTCCGTGGGTACAGTCGGCTCGCGCGCGAAGCCACTGGTCTATCAGGAAGTGAATCTCACAGTGACCGACCTTTCCTACACGTCGCAATTTCCATTCAAACTTTCGGCGAAGGATCCGGGCAATGGCGCGCTAAAACTGGAGGGCAAGGCGGGGCCGATCGATCAGACCGATGCTTCGCTCACGCCGCTCAACGCCACAATCGACGTACAGCATCTCGATATCGCCACCTTCGCAGGCCTCGCGAGCGGTTCCGCTGGAATTGCGGGCTTGGTTGATTTCAATGGCTCGCTCACGTCGGACGGAAAGCAGATGAGTTCGAAAGGAACAGTGAAGACGACGAAGCTGAAGCTCTCTGCGGCCGGAGCGCCTTCGACGGTTCCTGTGAATGTGGATTACGACACGGACTATCAGTTGAAGTCGCAATCGGGCGTGCTGAAGCAGGGCGACATTCACGTGGGCAAAGCGCTCGCGCGATTGACTGGAACTTACAACATCGCGGGTGAGACGCCGACGGTGCAATTGAAAATGAACGGGCAGGGAATGTCTGTGCCGGACCTCGAAGGCGTATTGCCCGCAGTGGGCGTCACGCTGCCATCCGGTTCGGCGCTTACCACCGGAACGCTCGATGCGAATCTGGCGATTGCAGGGCCGACGGACAAGCTGGTGATCACGGGCCCGATCAAGCTGGCGAATGGCACGATCAAGGGTTTCAGCGTGAGCTCGAAATTGGGAGCGCTCGGCTCCTTTGCGGGTCTCGGCGGAAACAAGAGTTCGGACACCGTGATTGAAAGCTTGACGACAAACGTGCGCGTGGAGCCCGCCGGCACGCACGCGCAGGATCTAAACGTGGTGATTCAGGGAATCGGCTCGGTCACCGGGGATGCCAACATTGACGCCGCGGGAAAACTCGATTGCAAAATGGTGGCCCACGTTAGTGGCGGCGCGTTGGGAGGCATATCGCAGGTGGCGTCGCTGCCTCTCGGTGGTGGGGGCAAAGGCAACAGCGGCGGAGGTATTCCGTTCCGCGTCACTGGCACTACGTCGAATCCAGTCTTCGTCCCGGATGTTGCCGGAGTCGCCGGCGGACTAGCGAAAGGCGGAGTGGGAGCAGCTCTGGGTGGCGGTAAGGCGCTTGGCGGCGCCGCAGGCGGCGCTACGGGCGGCGCAGCGGGGGCTCTGGGCGGCTTGCTAGGCAAGAAGAAATAGGCGGCGGCCACTTCTTAACTCGGGGCAGCCAGACTCCAACGAGAATTTAGGAGTGCGAGAGCGTGCTCTCGCTTTCATAAGGCGCATCTTGCCGGCGCTCGGTTTCTTGACTACCTTTCGTACCGCTGGCCTCCAGCCGGCGTTTTTGAATTTGATTTGCTGGAACTCAGCTAAAGACAAGAACCAATACTGAAGCAACTGCGCCGGCCGGACGCCAGCAATACAAAAAAACCGGTGTCGGCTCCGCTCAGAACAAGCCGCACTCCATAGAACTGCTAAGAAGTGAGCGCTCGTTCCGTATCCGCGAATAGATTCCGCAATGCGCGCACCACCACGCGAATCATCAATATGATCACGACCGTCGCGATCAGGACGATCGTTGCCGCCCCATAGGGATGCTTGGTTGCAAACCAGATCAGGAACACGACAGCCGCATCTTCGCTGAGACTTAATGCGGCGTTCGAAATCGGTTCCGGCGAATGCAGCACCGCGGCGCGAGCCGCCGTCTTCCCTCCATGCGCGGCGAGAGCGATCAGCGATCCAGCCAGCGTTGCGAGCAGCTGCTGCCATTGCGGGAGTTGCGAGGTGGCTGCGAAAGTGATCAAGGCTGCCACCGGCACGCGAACGAAGGTCTGCAGCGCGTTCCATAGCAAATCAAAAACTGGAATTTTATCGCCCACAAACTCCACGAGAAACAAGACCGCGCACGCGCCAATCACGTACCAGCTTTCGACGATTCCGAGCGACGATGGAAGTATTGCGACGTGAAAGCGTGAAAGCAAACCCAGCATTGCCACCGTCGCGTACACGTTCAATCCTGCTGAAAAGCAAACCACGACGAGCATAGCGGCCAGGGTGTGACCGTCGGGGATGATCGGCGAGAGCAGAGAAGCGGTCATGCGGAGTTCGGATTCCTCCTTGTAGGTCGCAGCTTCCGCCTGGTATCAGTTCGCACTGAGCGGACGTGCCGGCTACTTGCGCTTTGCGTGCCTTTAACTCTTGCGGCACGCCCTGCCTGCGCCGCAGGGAATTATGCACTATAATCTAAGTGTATTCAGGCTCGCGGAGTTTTGCTGCCGATTGGCGTTCCGCGAAAATCCCTTTCCTTGATCCATCCCCTTCTGTTTTGTGATCTGCATTTTATTGCGAGGGCATTATTGCGTGTGCTGACGCGATGCCTTTGCCGGCTTGTGCGTCTGCGAAAGCCCTATCGCGCGCTAAGTACAAACGAGGGAATAGGAGTTGGGAATGAAACGAGTCCTTTTTGTGGATGATGAATACGAATCGCTGGAAGCGCTGAAGGGAATGCTGCAGAGGCAGGGACTTCCGTGGGAGGCGGCATTCGCGACCAACGGAAAATCGGCGCTCGATCTGCTGGCGGAAAAACCATTCGACGTGATTATTTCCGACATTCGAATGCCGGAAATGGACGGAGCCGCCCTGCTGAAGATTGCTTGTGAACGGTTTCCCGGCGTCGTGCGAATCGTGGTTTGCAGCCAGGAGGAAATGAATGGTGCGCTTCGCGCCGTGCCGGTGGCGCATCAGTTTCTGCTGAGGCCTTGCGAGCCGCACATGCTGCGCGTGGCGGTGGAACGCGCCACAAGCCTTTCGGACGTCCTCGGGAACAAGATGCTCGCCAACATTGTGGGTTCGGTGAAAGACCTGCCGGTGCTGCCGCGCACCTTTATGGCGCTTCGCGAAAAGCTAGCCGATCCGAGCGCGTCCGTGAAGGAAGTGGTGAAGCTGGTGGAGCAGGATATTTCGATTTCCGCGAAGATTCTTCAGCTCGTGAATTCCGCATTTTTTGGGTTGCCGCGCGAGATTTCCACGCTGAACACCGCCGTCAGTTATTTAGGAATCGACATGCTCCAGAATCTCGTGCTGTCGGCCGAGGTGTTTCGGGTTTTTGAAAACTCCGCCAATCTGCCGGGATTTTCCTTTGAGGAACTTCACGAGCATTCTCAACTCACCGCCAAGATCGCATCTCATATTCCCGTGCCGGCGACCGTGCACAGCGCTGCCGTGGTCGCGGGCCTACTGCATGACGTTGGCAAGCTGGTACTCGCAACGGGATCGCCGAAGCACTTCGCTCGCGCGCTGGAGGGCGCCGCAGAGGAAAAGCGGCCGTTGTTTGCGGTCGAGCAGGAGTTGATGGGCGTCTCACACGCGGAGGTGGGCGCGTATTTGTTAGGGATTTGGGGATTGCCGTGTCCGGTGGTGGAAGCGGTGGCCCATCATCACCATCCGGAGCGAGTGCCGCAGGAGACGCTCGATGCAGTCGCGGTGGTGAACGTCGCGAATTATTTGGCGCACGAGAATCCGGTGCGTACGCGCGCCGGGGGCGATTCAGATTCGTATTCGTATCTGAAGCCTGATCCTGCTTACCTCGAGAAATTGGGCCTGACGGAGCAGATTCCAGCCTGGAACGAATTCGCAGAAACCGCCGCGATCGAAATGCGGGACGGCCCGAAGCGCGAAACCCCCCGCGAGATGCAAACCAGCAAGAAATAGGCGAGGTCCAAATCCTTCTCGATATACCGCGCCGGTGTGGTTGCGCAAAGGCGCGTTTCTTACTGCACGTTAATCGAGATCGGTACAGCGTGGGTTGCCGTTCCGATCGTGAAAGATACGCTCGCGGCGGAATCGAGACCTACGGGCGTTCCGGGATCGTGAACACCGCCGCCGCCTCCCCCGCTGCAAGCCGCAAACGTCAGAAGCGCCGCGAACGCGACTACGGTGAAAGCGATTTGAATTCCACGGCGGCCACGCCGCAGGCCAAGTAGCGACAGAAGTGCGAAGAGTCCAATTACGAAGATTGGTCCCGACCCACTGTTCGTCGGTTGGAAGCGCCGGGTAGCGGGAACGCTCGACGGAGCTCGCGTCGAGACCGTCAGCATGACGGTAGCCGTCGTAATGGTCGAGCTGAAAGTGACGCTCGCCGGCGATACCGCGCAGGTGCTCTCCGACGGCAAATTGGCGCACTGAGGAACCAGATTAAACGTGCCAGTCAAGCCATTCATGGCCGACAGCATCAGTGATGTGCTGCCCGATTGACCAGGGCTAACGACAGTGATCGAAGTGGGACTCGCTGCGATGGAGAAATCCGGCCCGGGAGTTACAGTTATATTCGTCGTGCGTTGTGTCGGGACGTAGTTAGGATCTCCCATAAAGCTTGCTGAAATTGTCTGAGAGCCAGCCGGAAGTGCGGTCGTCGTACATTGCGCCTGGCCTCCGGTAACGGTGACGGTGCAGAGGAGGTTTGTCATCAGGTTCGAACTGAACTGGACAGAGCCGGCGACAGTGGGACCCGTTTGCTGGGGCGTCAGTGTTGCGGTAAACGTGGCACTTTGAAATTGGACGATCGTCGACGCGGAGGTTCCCAGGACAAGCTGAATCGGTATTGCCACGTCCGTGGTGACGGGCGAAGAGACAGAGGACGAGTAATTATTGTCACCGTTGTATTTCGCTGTGATCGAGTTATTTCCGAGCGGCAAGGTGGAGCTGTTTGCTATTGCTCCGCCGGTGAGTAGGCACGTATTCGGATCCACTACGGTCTGTACCGGGCCGGTCGCGATCTGCGTGGCTCCTGAAAAGAACGTAACAGTGCCTGTGGCCGGGTTTCCGCAGCTTGTGCCGCCGACTGTCGCGGAGAGCGCGGCGGACGTGCCAAAAAGATTTATGGTTGGCAACGGCGGCATGGTGACGGTCGTGGGTGCCGGGGTAATCGTGAAGGTTGTCGAAGCGGCGGGGCCCGCCGTGAAGCTCGAATCTCCGCTGTAGGTGGCCGTGATGGTGTGTTGGCCGCCGCTAAAGGTGAAGACTCCGCTTGGCGTGGCGGTGTTGCCCTGCGAGTTTAAGGAGAAGGGGCTGCCGGTGATTGGAGTGCCGTTGTCTTTGATCGTTACTGTCCCCGTGGCAGTGCCGTTGCCAGACTGGCCGACCACATCCGCACGAACATAAACAAAGCCACCGTAAGGTCCGGAGGTGACGGGAATCGGATTGCCGTTTGCATCCGCCGTCAAGGCCTTCACGGTGGTGGTGCTAGGCTCAGGAGAAACCACAACAGAAATTGGAGGAGTGGAGTCGCTGGCAGAGAATGTGGCGTCTCCCGGGTAATGCGCGGTTACTGTGTACGAACCACCGGGCAGATTGTTGGTGGTTCCGGTGACAGCACCGTTGGTCAACAAGAAGCTGCCGACACCGATGCCCGTGCTCGTTTCGAGCGCTACTTCGCCGCTAGGGGTGCCCGTGCCGGTGGGCGCGGGAGCGACAGTGACGTTCAAATTCGCCGTCGCGCCGTGAGTAATTGTCAGCGGTGTTGGCGTCATCGAAAGCGTCGTCACGCTGCCTTTGGAACCGGCCGCGCCGCCCCATGCGTTGACGAGATTGGCTGCGTTCACGGTTCCGAGGCCTGTTGCGAGATCGTACGCAGTGGTTGTCGCATAACCTGTTAGCACGCCGAATTGGTCCGACTTGACGTTGGTGTGACAGTCACTCGTGCTGCCCGTAAAACAGGGCATCGCAATCGTGCCTGAGGTTACGTCGTAAAAGACGCAGGTGCTCGCGGGGCTCGAGCTCGAGTTGCAGCCGGAGGCGGGCTGCTTGGCGGCGAGACTATACAGAACGTAATTGGGGTTGCCCTGGCGTGAATTGGTCTTCTGGTCAATCAGAGCCATGATTCCGGCGAATGCCGGAGTGGAAGCGGAGGTGCCTCCGATGCCGACAATCGTGCCGTTCGGGTCGGCAGGGTCGCAATAGGAGTTTGTGACGTTCTTGGAGCAAATCACGTAGAAATTGCCGTTGAATCCGTTGCTGGCAAAGAGCGATACGTCCGGAATATCGCGCTTGCCGTCGTTCGGCACGCCGGTTCCGGATTGCCAGGAAGGTTTTGGGTAGCCTCCGGTGCAGCTGACGATGTCCTGACCGCTGCCGGTGGTGCAGGAACTTTTCCCTCCGCTTCCGCCGGTTGCGACCACCGCTCCAAAGAGCCGGCCATTATTGCAGTTGGTTTCCGCGTTTGTAATGCCAGTGACAATCGACCATTCGGCATTCGTGCAGGAATCATTCCAGGTCATTTCCGGAATGTACGATTTCGCGGATGCTTCGTGAGCGTCATTCGTAAGATTCCAAAAAGGAGTGAAATTGTTGAGGTCGTTGAAATCGGTGCCACCTACGGTTGTCGTATACGGAGTGGACGCGAAACCGCTCACCTGCAATCCGAATTGCGCGGGATTATCGCGATCGCACCCGGCGGAGCCGCTGTCACCGCTGGAAACAAAAACGGCCAT
>Ga0210401_10004603_pt1 | contig 14388 bp, 10 predicted proteins | sample IncBWH32MmetaG_FD_150866 | JGI IMG/M metagenome (GOLD analysis project Ga0210401, IMG submission 150866) | Forest soil microbial communities from Barre Woods Harvard Forest LTER site, Petersham, Massachusetts, United States - Inc-BW-H-32-M | ecosystem: Environmental > Terrestrial > Soil >... | reverse complement strand
CATTTTTGATTGGCGGGTCGAGCGGGAGCGGGCCCATCGCTACAGCTGGGCGTTTCACCGCGGACGGCGGCGGCAACATCACGGGTGTGGTCGTCGACGAAAACAACAACGGGGTTGTTACGTTGCTACCAAACGGGACGGTCACCGGCAGTTACACCGTGGACGCGAATCAGTTTGGGGGCGGAACGCTCACCTGGACGGACTCCAATTCGGGAACATTTTCGTTCATCTTCTACATGGCTTCGCCGACGCAGGCGGTCTTTCAGGAGACCGACAACAATATCGTCAGCGATGGAACTTTTTCATCACAGACGACCAGCCCAATTTCTGCAGCGGCGCTGGCCGGGGACTACGTCTTGGGGTGGAGCGGGGTCAACACCGGCGGCGAAGAGGACTTCGTTGGCCAAGTCACGCTGACGTCTGCGGGCAGCTTCAGCGGCCTGATGGATCTCAACGATTTTGCGACCGCCACGCAAGTGTTCGATGTTCCTGTCAGCGGCAGCCTGGTTCTTAACAGCGACGGGACGCAAGCCAACACGCTCACCGTCAACGCGCAAACGAGTCCCGCAAGCGCGTTCAATTTCACCGTGTACGTTGTGAATCAGGACACGCTGCTGCTGGTGGGTGTGGATACCGACCGCGTTGTTGCTGGAACGATGACGCGCCAGCCCTGACGTGTAAGTCGCGGACAGGATGGTCCAACTACAACCTATTAGTAGCGGCCTGGGCGATCAGTTGGATACTCGTGCGGGGTGCTGCTGCGAAATGCCGCAGGCTCATTTTTCCGCGCATGCATCGCGGGGAGTTGCATCCTCGGCGGAGCGAGTCTGATACGTGTTGCTTCATTTCAATCCCTTGAGATTCAGATGGAGTGTCTTGGGAGTTAAAGATTTGCCCGGAGTTTACGCCAGTACCCGATCTCTTCGACGAGAGTGCAAAAAAAATGGCCCGGGGTGAGGGGACCCCGGCTGTGCCGCATTCCTAGCAGGAGGAGTCTAGTGTTTCTGCTCGAAGGAGAGCGGGAAGTCAAAAACAAGGTCGCCGACAGGAACGCGGAGGGAAAGCTCGCGGGCATTGGCATCACGCTCAAACCAGATGAGGCCTGTGGTTTTCTGGCCGGAGGCGAGTTTGGTGTGCTTGAGGGCGAGAGCGCGGAGTTGGGAGGTGGAGGCAACGATCGCCGAGTGATTGCTGTCGGAGGTCTGCTCGACATGTTCGCTGAAGTAATCCGGAGTGACAAGATGATACGTAGCAGTGCTGGGCGCAGGAGGGCTGTTTCTGTGATAAGCGACGGCGCTGGGCGAAGGCCGCGCGTTCGCCTGGGTGAGGAGCACCTGATGGTTGACGACGTGCGAGAGCCTGGCGGGATCTCGCGCGAGAAGGGATTTCAGGTGAGGCTGTAGTTCGTCGAGAGTAATGAGAGTGGGAAAGAGCTCGACAACTTCTTCGCCTGTATTGGAAACGGCAACAGTGGCGCGCAATTTCCAGCCGGAATCTTCGAGAGAAACCTGGACGGTGACGCCGTCGGCGGTGGCTGACTCCACAGTGTGACCTTTGCTGAAGAACTGGTCGCAGCCCGGCGCGCCGGCTTGCCAGCGGACGACGTTGTTCACGGCGGTGGCGGAGAGCGGCTGGTGGTCGGGCACGCTCGGAGCCGCGCCCATGTTGAGGTACAAACGAGCGACATAGCCGGCGGTGCCGTCGGCGGAGCGAACGTGAACGGTGTAGCCTTCGCTATCGGAGAGAATGACGAGCGATTCGCCGCAGGAAAGGTTTCGCAACAGATGGAGCGGCAGCGCCTGGGCGTCGTCGCCAGTCATAGGGACACTGCTGATCCCGGGACAATTCGTGGTGGCGTGGGGTACAGGCGCGGCTGCGGGAGCCACGGCTTCGTCCGATGCTCCTGCCGGCAAAGCGACCAGCAAGAAAGCCGAGCTTAGAAGAACCGGTCTTGCAGAAAAGTACATGGTCTTTCCTCCCCTCAGAAATCAAACACGCCACAGAACTCTTTGTTGTGGGACGAGTTTCGCCTGGCGAGATCAACGCGTCTAGAGTACGCGGGTACCAGAGTACAGGTAATCAGAACGCAACGGTCCTTCGGGGGATTTGTGATAGAAGAAGTACAGGTAGATGGAATGGGGGGAGAGAAAAGTGAAAAGGATGTTAGGTTTGGTGGCGTGCATGCAGTTGAGCGCGGCGGGAGTGTGGGCGCAACAACCGGCGACGAGGGCGCCGACTGAGGCGAGGCCGGCGAGCGATTGCGCGCAGTTGCCGGAGATGCAGAAACAGCTGGATGGGGATGCGCGCCGGCTGAAGGATTGGGCGGAACTCGATCACTACCGCGCGGCGAATGCAGCGTTAGCGCCCGCGGCGAAAGACGAAGCACGCGTTGTGTTCATGGGAGATTCGATTACGGACATGTGGCAGTTGCCGAAGTCCGGCGGTTTTTTCCCGGGGAAGCCATATGTGGACCGGGGCATTGGCGGACAGACCACGCCGCAGATGATACTGAGATTCCGCGCGGATGTGATTGCTCTACAGCCAAAGGTGGTGGTGATCTTGGCGGGCACAAATGACATTGCGGGGAATACCGGGCCGATGACGCTGCAAGAGACAGAAGGGAACCTGGCGACGATGGCGGAATTGGCACGTTTGCATGGAATCCGCGTGGTGTTGTCGTCGGTGATGCCGGTGAACGATGTTGCGAACGCGGACGGTAACCTGATCGTGCAAACGGAGCGCAGGCCACCGGAGAAGATTCTGGCGTTGAATGAGTGGATCAAGAAATATGCCGTAGACAATGGGTACGTATACCTGGATTACTTTCCGGCGACCGCGGATGAGAAGGGCTACTTGAAGAGTGAAATCACGAACGATGGATTGCATCCGAATGCGCAAGGGTATGCGGTGATGGGACCGTTGGCGGAGAAGGCGATTCAGGAGGCGTTGAAGAAGAAGCCGTGAGGCGGGGTCGCAGTAGTGCCAATGGCTTTCGTTGATGGAATGGGTTTACCGCGATCCCTCCACTGCGATCCGCAAACATGCGGATCTCCGGTCGGGATGACACGCGGAAGGGCAAATGCGTCCGTCTCCCTCCTGCAACGGACAGGCAGAAGAGGGCCGATACGAGCATTCGCGGTGAATGTAAAGCGCAAGTAACTTGACCGCCGCACGGGTGTGCGCTACGGTGAAGGTAGTTTCTCCGCGCCAAAGCTGTAAGGCAGCTTGATCATTCGAGGAGGAATTCCATCGGCCACCCGGTTCGAGCAACAGGACAGCCTTCAACTTGGATGAGACGCACGATACATATCACCGGAAAAATAGAACCCTTCTTCGGAACCCTTGACGAAAATATCCGCTCGTTGGAAGATGCCTTGCGTGTGCGCACGCACTTGCATGACACGCGTCTGACGATCGAAGGCGAACAGGACAGTGTGGACCAGGCGGTACGCATCGTCGAGGAGTACAACCACCTGACGAGGCACGGGCGTTCGCTGACCAGCGCGGAAGTGAAGTCGCTGATGCGTGTGGCCACGGATGAGCCGCACGAATCGCCGCGAGGGATGTTTGAGCACGGGCGAACGCGGTCGTTCGGGAAGAAGGTGGTGACGCCGAAGAACGCGAGCCAGCGGCGTTACATGGAAGAGATCGAATCGCACGATATGACGTTCGGGATTGGGCCGGGCGGAACGGGAAAAACGTATCTGGCGGTGGCGATGGCGGTAAGCGCGCTGCTGACCAAGCAAATGAACCGCATTATTCTGGCGCGGCCAGCGGTGGAGGCCGGCGAGCGGCTGGGATTCCTACCGGGGACGCTGCAGCAGAAAATCGATCCGTACATGCGGCCTTTGTACGACGCGTTGTACGACATGCTGGACGCGGACAAGCTGGAGCGCTTTCTGGAGAAGGGAATCATCGAGGTTGCGCCGCTCGCGTTCATGCGCGGGCGCACGCTGAATGATTCGTTCGTGATTCTGGACGAAGCGCAGAACACGACCAGCGAGCAAATGAAGATGTTTCTGACCAGGCTGGGATTTAATTCCAAAGCGGTGATTACCGGCGACATTACGCAGATCGATTTGCCGCAGGGGAAAAAGTCCGGGCTTGTGGAAGCGCTGGAAATCTGCGGGCGCATTCCCGGGATCAGCAACGTACAATTCGGGGAGAAGGATGTGGTGCGGCACAACCTGGTGCAGCAGATTATCCGCGCGTATGAAGAGCACGATGCTTCGCATCCGCAGCGAGGCGGGAACGGGAAGCCGGCAACGATTCCCAAGGAAACGGGGATACCGGAGCCGCCGCGCAACTGATCTTGGGACCGGGGTGCACGGGGAAGGACTCAGAGAACCCTCAGCGGCTGGGTTGCAAGGCAAGAACAAACGACACGACTGAAGTCGTGCCCTCACGAATCAAACGAGTTCTCACACAAGTTCTGAAGGCCTGACCCGCTAAAGAATCCATGAAACGTACAAGGCGCTACCCACCATCAGGCATAGCGGCGAGCGATGTGGAAGGGATAGAAAATCGCCAGAGGGCTGTGCATGTGGAGATGCGGGCGCTCGTCGCGTTCACAAACCGCGTAAAATCGGATCTGGGCTTAGGACAAGGGAGCGTAGCCATCCACCTGATCAACGACCGAGAGATGGCGCGGTTGAACGAGACTTACCGCAATAAAAAGGGCGCGACCGATGTGCTGTCGTTCCCGGCGGAGGAGCGGCGGCATCCCAGCGATTTGCGGCGGGCGCTGAAAAAAGTACGTGACGCGCAACTCGGCGATATAGCAATATCGCCGGTGGTGGCCCGACGCAACGCTAAAAGATATCGGCGGAAGTTGACCGAGGAGGTTCAGATCCTGATCCTGCATGGAATCCTGCATTTGCTGGGATACGATCATGAGACGGACCGCGGCGAAATGGAGCAAGTAGAATTGCGGCTGCGGCGGCGACTGGGAATCGCTTGACGATGTTGCCATGGGTTTACATTGGGGGCGTGCTGGTTCTGGCGCTGGGCCTGCCTATCTTCTCCTACCTTGCGCTGATCTACCGCGAACTGGGCCGCATGACCACGGGGCGGATTCACGAACACCTGGATATTTTTGAAGCGGAGATCGAGCCGAAACTGCGAATCAACCGGCGGAGCGGCGGGCGCACATTTCGCATATTGGGACACTTCTGGTTGGCGTTTATCGTGTTGGAGACGACGCGGGGCATCGTGTACTTGGTGCCGAATCGGTGGGAAGCGGGGTTGCAGTTTCTGGTATTTCTCACTCTCGAAGTAGTCATCGCCATGCATTTTGTTCCGGACATGCTGCTGTACCGGACGACGGGGCGATGGCTGCTGCCGCTGCTGCCGATGATCAAGGCGGCGATGTTCATTGTTTGGCCCATCCGAATTTTTCTGGAAGGCGCGGAATCGCTGGCACGGATTTCCGAACACGAGGTGGAGCGAACGGAAGAGCAGAGGACGGAAGAGGGCATTGAGGCGCTGGTGGAAGTGGCGGAAGAAGAAGGCATCATCGAAAAAGATCAGGCGGACCTGATCGAACAAGTGGTGGAGTTCAGCGACAAGCGCGTGCGTGAAGTGATGACTCCGAGGCCGGACGTGGTGGCATTGCAGGCCGAGGCGACGTTGGAAGAGATGCACACGAGGTTTGTGGAAACGAAATTTTCGAAGATGCCAGTGTACGAGAAGTCGCTGGACGATATTTTCGGGGTGGTGCACGCACAGGATTTGCTGCAGATCGCCGATACGGACTTGCCGAAACGCAAGGTGCGCGAGCTGGTGAGGCCAGCATTGTTCGTGCCGGAGACGAAGCTGGGCTCGGACTTGTTAAAGGAAATGCGGCAAAGAAATCAGTCGATGGCGATCATTATCGATGAGCACGGTTCTGTTGCCGGGATCGCAACGGCGGAAGATCTGGTAGAAGAAATTGTGGGAGAGCGCGGCGGAGATGATTTTCAGCCCTCACCGGATGCGGTGCGCGAATCGGATGGCAGTCTGGTGCTGCGCGGGAGCATGACGATCAGCGAGGCGGAGGAATTGTTAGGAGTGCAACTGGAAGAGAATGCCGGCGAAACGGTGACGACGATGGCGGGACTGTTGAGCCATTTGTCGGGGAAAGTGCCAGCCCCGGGAGACAAAGTGGACATCGAGGGCTACCGGTTTGAAGTGTTGGAAGCGAACCAGCGGAAGGTGTTGCGGCTCCGGGCACGGCATTTGGCGTCAGCGGCGAGGAAGTAGCGCCTGGCGTTATTTTAGGAGACTTGTTTTTTCAATTCCGCGAGAAGATTCAGCGCATCAATAGGCTTCAACTCATCGAGATTTGCGCTCCTCAGTTTGTCGATCACGTCGCGGTCGAGCGCTGTAAACATCACCGCCTGGGAACCATTGCCGTTTTCGTTGGGTCCCGCCACCGGGGTTAGCGTTTCGCTCAGCTCATGCTCGCTCTGCTCGTGGTGCTTCAAGACTTCGCGCGCTCGCTCGATGACGCTTCGCGGCAAGCCCGCCAGACGCGCTACTTCAATCCCGTAGCTTTTGTCCGCGCTTCCCGGCTCCACTTTACGCAGGAAAATAATCTCGCTGGGGGTCTCTTTCACCGAGACATGCACGTTCTTGACTGTCGGCAGCAAATCCGCCAGTTCCGTTAATTCGTGGTAATGGGTTGCGAACAGGGTCCGGGCCCGGGTGTTTCGCTGCAAATGTTCGACCACTGCCCAGGCGATCGACAGGCCGTCAAAGGTCGCGGTGCCTCGTCCCACTTCGTCGAGGAGCACCAGGCTCGACGGGGTTGCGTGATGCAGAATAGCCGCCACCTCGCTCATCTCCACTAAAAATGTGGATCGGCCGCGCGCGAGATTGTCGCTGGCGCCAATGCGCGTAAAAATGCGGTCCGTGAGCGGCAACTTTGCCTGTCGCGCGGGCACGAACGAACCCATCTGCGCCATCAGTACGATCAGCGCGGCCTGTCGAAGGTAGGTGGATTTTCCGCCCATGTTCGGGCCGGTGATCAGAAGCAATTGCTGCCGGCCGGGCTCGAAGCACAAATCGTTTGGCACAAACCGTTCGCCCTTCTGGCGCAGCAACTCTTCGATTACCGGATGCCGACCGCCGACGATCAGCAGCTCGCCCGTGCCATTGAATTCCGGGCGCACATAGTTGCGGTCCCCCGCCATCTTTGCGAACGAGGCCAGCACATCCAATTGCGCGATAGCCGCAGCAGTTTTCCTTAGGCGCCCTGCTTTCCCGGCAATCCCGGATCGCACATCGACATACAGTTGCCGTTCGATTTCCAGGATGCGCTCGTCAGCCGCAAGGATTTTCCTCTCGTAACCTTTCAGTTCCGGCGAAGTGAATCGTTCGGCGTTCACCAGGGTTTGTTTGCGTTCGTAATCCTGGGGCGCGTTGTGCAGATTGGCCTTCGAGATTTCGATGTAGTAACCGAATACCTGATTGAAGCGAATCTTCAGCGAATTGATTCCGGTGCGCTTTCTCTCGCGCTCCTCCATTGCGGCAATGATCTGCTTGCTGTGCTGGCTGAGGTTGCGCAATTCATCGAGTTCGGCGTTGTATCCCGCGCGGATAATGCCCGGGTCCGTTGCGGCCGCAGGAGGCTCGTCCGCGATGGCCTTCTCGAGCCGCTCGCGCACGTCGGTCAGTTCATCAATCTCGTCGTAGAGGTCGCGGAGTAGCTCGCTGCCGCCGCTTGCGGGTGGCGTCAGGAAATTTTTCAGAATCGGGACTTGCGCTAAGGACTTTCGCAGCGCTACCAACTCTCGCGGCATGGCTAGGCCCAGGGTGATGCGGCTGGTGAGGCGCTCGAGGTCCTGGATTCCGCGCAGCTCTTTGCGAATTTCCCCTCGGACCACGGTTTGCTGTAACAAATGCGCCACCGCGCTGAAGCGTGCCTCGATGGCGTCGCGGTCAATCAGCGGGCGCACCACCCACGAGCGCAGGAGGCGCGCCCCCATGCCGGTTACCGTCGAATCCACCGCCGCGATCAACGTCGTGGGTCCGGCGGACTTGCTCTCCTCGGTGAAAATCGGCGTCAGTAATTCCAGGTTTCGCACGGACACGGGATCCAGAACCAGCGCATCGTGCTGTTCGTAGTAGCGGATGCGATCGATGTGCTGCAGGGCTTCCACGCTGGGCGCATCGTCTCCCCGCGCGGCATTTTCGCGCAAGTAGTGAACGATCGCGCCGGCCGCGGTCATTGCGTGCACGTGACCGTCCAATCCGAATCCCGTCAACTCCGCCACGCCAAACTGCTCGCGCAGAATCCGTTCCGCATAGTCCCGCTGAAAAATCCAATCCTCCAGACGCGACTCTACCCCCCCGGTGCCATCGAGCAGGGAAGTCTTCGCGGTTTCAAATAACTGCTGGGGACGCGGCAGGAGTGTTTCGCGCGGACGCATCAACTGCAATTCGTCGCGCAATTCTTCCTCGGCCCGTTCGCCGGCGAATTCGGTGGCCTGGAACTCACCGGTGGACAAATCCACCATGGCCAGCCCAATCCGCTGCGCCGATGTATTCTGTGCGACCGCCGCCAGGTAGTTGTTTTCCCGCGCGTCCAGGACCGCGACATCCGTCGCGGTTCCTGGCGTGATTACCCGCGACACTTCGCGCCGCACCAGTTTCTTTCCTGGGCCCGGCTGCTCCATCTGCTCGCAAATCGCCACTTTGTAACCGGCGCGAATCAGCCGCGCGATGTAGCCGTCCGCGGCGTGATACGGCACACCACACATCGGGATTGGCTGGCCCTTTTCCCGGTTTCGCGACGTCAGCGTGATCTGCAACTCTCTGGACGCGCTGATGGCGTCCTCATAAAAGAGCTCGTAGAAATCGCCAAGGCGGAACAGCAGCAAGGCGTGCGGGTAGCGCGCCTTTACCGCGTTGTACTGCTGCATGAGTGGTGTCGAAGCTTCGGACATCAAAGTTATCAGTAATCAGTTCTAAGTTCGATGCGGCTTTTGCTTGCCGTTCCCTGGTGCCTTGCTGCTTTACTTCACTTTACTACCGGACTTCTTTTGTTGCTTCGTTCTCCAGTTCTTTCAAGAGAAACGCGTAATCAAATGCAATTTCTCGCAAGTAGTCGTATCTGCCGCTGGCGCCTCCGTGGCCTGCGCCCATGTTGGTCTTCAACAGCAACGGGTTGCCATCGGTCTTCAAGGTGCGCAATTTCGCCACGTACTTTGCCGGCTCCCAATACATGACCTGGCTGTCGTTCAATCCCGTTTTCACCAGCATCGTGGGATAGGCTTTCCTTTCCAGGTTGGTATAGGGACAATACTTCTTCATGTAAAAATAGTCTTCCTCGACCTGTGGATTCCCCCACTCCTCGTACTCGCCCACCGTCAACGGCAGCGAGGCGTCGAGCATGGTGTTCAACACGTCCACGAACGGCACGTGGCCGACGACGATGCGGAATAAATCTGGGCGCAAGTTTGTCACCGCGCCCATCAGCAATCCGCCTGCGCTGCCTCCCTCGATGATCAATTTCTTCTTCGAGGTGTAATTGTTCGCGATCAAGTATTCCGCCGATGCGATGAAGTCGGTGAACGTGTGCATCTTGCGATGCATGCGGCCGGCGTCGTGCCACGGCTTTCCCAGTTCGCCGCCGCCCCGTACGTGGGCAATCACGAAGATCGCGCCACGATTCAGCAGGCTCAAGCGATTCGAACTGAACCCCACAGGCATAGACAGCCCGTAGCTTCCGTAGCCATACAGGAGCAGCGGCGCACTTCCATCTCTCGGCGCGTCATGCCGGTACACCACAGAAAGCGGCACCCTGGTCCCATCGGGTGCCACCGCGTGCAGACGTTCGCTTCCGTATTCGGTTGGATCGTATCCACCCAGCACCGGCAGTTGCTTTCGCAGGATGCGCTCGCCGGTTCTCAAGTCGTAGTCGTATACGGAGCGCGGCGTGATAAACGACTCGTAATGGAATCGCACCTGATTCGTATCGAATTCAGGGTTGGCGCCGAGTGTGGCGTTGTACGCCGGCTCCGCGAATTCGATGCGGTACGAGCCTTCCAGCGCCGAAGTCGCTGCGCGCGTGAGATCAATAATGCGCAGACACGGGAGGCCGTCTTCGCGCTCGAGCAGGACAACATGGGTTCGAAATGACTCCATTCCCGCCAGCATCACGCCGGGGCGGTTGCGAAGGACTTGTACCCAGTTCTCTGGCGCTGGATCGCTCGTTGGCGCGGTCATCAAGCGGTAGGTCCTTCCGCCGCTGTTGGTGCGGATCAAGAAAATGCCGCCTGCCGGGTCCTTCGCGCTTCCAGGATGGTGGTCGACGTAGTATTCGTGGCCATCTTCGCGCTCCGCGATTCGCTTAAATTCCCCGAAGGGCTGGTCCGCGCGTAAATATCGAATTTCGCTGGTGGTGTGGCTGTTGCTGACCAACAACAAATATGCCCCGCTCCTGGTGCGCTGAATATCGATGCGGAAGCGCTCGTCCTTCTCCTCATACATGAGGGTGTCCGCCCCCTCGGCGCCCAAGACGTGGCGCCACAATTGGTACGAACGCTTGGTTACTTCATCTTCCACGACGTAAAAGAACGTCTTGCGGTCGCTGGACCACGCCACGCTGGTCACGCGTTCCATGCGAAAGGGAAGCAACTCCCCGGTGCGCAGATCTTTCACTTCCAAAGTGTACTGGCGGAACCCGGTTGTGTCGGTTGCATAAGCGAGCAACTGATTGTCGTCGCTAACCTCAAACATCCCGAGTCCCAGAAACGAATGGCCCTCTGCTAGCGCGTTCAAATCGAGCAGCACCTCGTCGCGAGCGTCGGGGTCTTCAAGTCGCCGGCAATGGATCGGATACTGTTTGCCCTCCTCCGTGCGGGAAAAATAGGAATAGCTTCGCAGGAGGTAGGGCACACTTAAATCCGTCTGCAGGATTCGCCCCAGCATCTCCTGGTACAACTCTTCCTGAAACGCGCCGGTGGACTTCATATACGCTTCCGCGTAGTCGTTCTCTTCTTGCAGATATTCCCTGACACGCGGGTCGTCTTTCTTGCGCAGCCAAGCGTAGTGGTCGATCCTCCGGTCCCCGTGAATTACGTGTTCCACCGGCTCGCGCTGGGCGATTGGGGGACGCAGGCCTCCCGCGGTCCCTGCTCCGGAATCGTCCGGAGAATACGATGGCATCGCCGATTTGGTCTCGGGTTCCATAATTCTGCTCTTGTTAAGATCCGCGTCGGGTTCTGCACGCTCTGCTGGCAGGATTCCTCGCGCTCGCTATACTATCGCGCTTGGTCGCCTCCCCGCAAAGCCATCAAGGCAGTGACCTTTCTTTTTGACACCGGCGCCCGAGGCTTGTTTCCGCATAACCCTTGTCTCCGGAAGAAGTCGCCGCATTTTTGCTCTAGCCCGGCGCTTGGCCCTGGCGTTCTCTCTCGATTCGCACTGTTGTACAATCTTTGAATGACCACGGCCCCCTCGCGACGCGTCTCTTCCGGCGAGCGTATCAATCCGGCGGACACGTCCAACCATCTGCAGCAAGCGTTGCGGCAGCGCGGGATTCGGCTGACGCGCCAGCGTCGTGTGATCCTGCAGGTGATGGACAGCGCTGAGCAACATCTGGACGTCGACCAAATCCTGCAGCGGGCGCAGCAAATCGATGCGGACGTGCATCTGGTCACGGTGTACCGCACGATTGACCTGCTGAAGCGCCAGGGCCTGATCGACGAACTCGATCTTCTGCACCTGCGCGGCGACCGCCACTACTACGAAACGCACGGCCCGCGCGATCACATCCATGTGGCGTGTCTGCGGTGCGGCAAGGTTCGCGAATTCGAGTCCCGGCTATACGAACAACTGAAGGATCAAATCTCGCGCGATTGCGACATCAAGGTCACCGTATCCCGCACGGAAGTGGGCGGGATCTGCAACGATTGTCTGGCCGCCGATTCCAAATCTTCCACACAGTAAATCCTCTGGCACCTTTCCATTCTTCCCGGCGCCTATCTCCGTATGACACTCCTATGCGAAACCAACCAACGCCACTCACGCTTACTGTTGCTGAACTGCCTGATCATCGCCCTGGTGTTGTCTCCGGTGGTACTGCGCCTCGTGGAGCGCTCCATGTCGGGCCTCTGCGACGCACAGCCCCCGGCCGATCCCAACGTCTCGCAATGGGATAGGCGTTCCATGTGGTACTGAGAGGTTCACGCCGCTATTTGTGTACGGAAGGAAAGATCTGTTCTTCGCCTTTACTCTGCCACGACTTGAGCGCTCTTACTTCGCAGTCTGCGTAAACGCGCGAAAAATGTGTTCGCCGTGGCGATGTCCTTGCCAATCTGTTCGCGCAACTCTTCGGCGCCGCTGAATTTCTTCTCATCGCGCAGTCGCTTCCAGAAACGGATTTCGATCCACTTGGGAGAAAAATTTCCCGAATAATCGAGCAGGTGGGTTTCCACCGTTATGCCGCTGCCGTTAAACGTCGGGCGCACGCCGATATTTGTGACGCTCCGGTGACTACTCGGCTCTCCTTCTAGCACTGTCCGCGTGATGTACACGCCCTTGGCCGGCAACAGTTCCTGCTCCGGGCGCAAATTCAGGGTGGGGAACGTGAATTTCCTTCCGGTGCCGCTGCCGGCTACGACCTCTCCCGTGAGCACAAACGGACGCCCCAGCAAGCGCGCAGCGCGGGTCACGTCTCCTTCGACAATCTGTTTGCGGATGAGGGTGCTGGACACAATTTCGCCGTCAATCACCACCGGCGTGTGCACCACCACGGCAAATCCAAAGCGCATGCCCAATTCGCGTAAGAGCTTCACATCTCCCGATTGCCGGTACCCGAAGCGAAAATTATCTCCCACCACCACGGACTTGACGCTTAATTGCCGAACGAGAATCTCGTCGACGAATTCTTCCGGGGAAAGTTGCGCCAATTCCTTCGTGAAGGGCAGGACCACGGCGGCTTCCATGCCCAGTGCGCCGAACCATTCCATGCGTTGTTGATTGGTGGAAATGCGCAGGGGCGCCGTGTCCGGGCGCAGAACCTTAAGTGGTGGCGGCTCGAACGTCAGGGCCGTGGCTACTGCGCCGGTGTCCTTTGCCATCGTCAACGTGAAGCCAAGGACGCGCTGGTGGCCCTGGTGGATGCCGTCGAAATTTCCGATTGCCACGATGCTTCCGCGACCACTGGCGCCATAGCGGGCGGCCCAGTCCTCGCCCGAATAGAGCGCGGTCAGCCTGCCCGGCGGGACGTAGACGTGTACCGCCAGAGCCTTGGCCGCGCGCTCCACAGCCGGCGATTCCGTGGCGACCTCAAACTGCAAACCGTCGTAGGCCAACTGCACGTGCGGGTATCCCAATTTGCGTAGGCGCTCATTGGTCTCCGCGTGCGGCAAGTCATGCGCGATGTGCGTGAACCAGGCGCGCTTTGGCTGCAACTTGTCGATCAACTGCAGGGCTTGCTCCACGGTCTGGTGCATGGGATGGGGAACATCTCGGAGCGCATCCAAAACCAAATCGTCCAGATCTTCCAGCAGCGGCACGCTCGCTTCCGGCAGCCGGCTAAAGTCAGTCAGGTATGCTGCTCTGCCGAAGCGGTAACCCAGGACGTCCATTTCTCCATGGAGAAGCGGCACGGGAATAAACGGGATGCCCAATAATTCGAACGGTCCCTTCACTTCATGGAGGGAGACGCTGGGAATGCTGCTGAGTGTCGGCTTGTTGTCAAATACGTAGGCAAACGCTCGCCGGATAATGCGAAAGGTTTCCTCGTTGCCATAGACGGACATCGCGGCATGCTGGCGAATGTTGTAGGGCCGCAAATCGTCGAATCCCAGAATGTGGTCGGCGTGTCCGTGGGTGAGCACCACCGCGTCCAGCCGATCAAGGCGGGCCCGCAGCGCCTGAGTGCGGAAATCCGGCGGGGTATCGATTACCACGTTTTGTTCGCCACGCGACAACAAGACGCTCGGGCGCAGCCGATTGTCCTTGGGATCGCTGGAATCACACACGGCGCAGTGACATCCGAGGGTTGGCACGCCCATGGATGTGCCGGAGCCCAGGACCGTCAAGCGTATCGTGTTTGCCATGCCCTTATTCTATCTGGCTTCCATCTCGCATTTGTAGAGGCGCCTTTGTACCGACCGGCGCGGTGGGCTGGAAGCTCACATTGGAAGGTGGTCGGTACGCACAAAGGACGGCCTCACCCCGGAAGGGGTGAGCCACAGAATCATGGCTGGCATGAAAGCGAGCGCTACATTTAACAGTAAAACCTAGGCCCGCGACCACGGAAACTTAAGACTGAGGACTACTTCTTTCCGCCTTTGGCCTGGGCCGTGACCTTGGCCATTTCCGCTGCCATGGCCTGATTGATTTCCAGATACGTCATCTTCAATTTTCCGAGCAGATCGAGGAGGAGATTGTCTT
>Ga0210401_10004602_pt1 | contig 14395 bp, 10 predicted proteins | sample IncBWH32MmetaG_FD_150866 | JGI IMG/M metagenome (GOLD analysis project Ga0210401, IMG submission 150866) | Forest soil microbial communities from Barre Woods Harvard Forest LTER site, Petersham, Massachusetts, United States - Inc-BW-H-32-M | ecosystem: Environmental > Terrestrial > Soil >... | reverse complement strand
GCAGAAACAAAGAGCACTATTACGCCGCGGGCTGCCCATGCCCGCATGGGAACGCTGTCGTTTCTCAACGCGCTGCGACCTCGGATCTGTCGGCCTTTGGTGGTTGGAGGGTCTCGTCAGCAAGATAAGGGGAGGCCGGGGAAGTGGTTTGGTACGGCGAACGACCGCGCGCGTTATGTTGAGCGACTGCGGGCTGCCGGCGAAACGATCGCGATTCCGGCGTAAATGTCCAGGGCGTCAGCAGCGTAAGCTGGAAGATCATCGAAGCTTCGGAATCGGAAGTCAAAGAGCTGCTGAGTCCGGCGCTTCGACGAGATAAGACTGGTCGTGGTGGTTTCATCTCGAGACGCAGCATTCGATGGGATTTCTAAACGGAGAAGATCGAAGATATCCGGTGGGGGCGTTCTTGATCGCCTAATCCCGAAATCGCCTGGTCCCGAGCATCTGGCTCCGCGGAGGCACGTACGATCGCCAAGAATCAGGACATGTGCACAACCTCGACTCCTCTGAACATCCGAATACTTGATTGCGACACACCCGAAGCGGATCACGCGCCAACAGAGCGAACTCCTGCAATGAGCATGAGACGGCTCCCGTCAAACCCTCAGACGCAGCGAGAGACCTCTGTCGCGATTTCCGCAGCGAGAGAATTTGTTAGTGCGTCTATGCCGTGGAGCAATGTAAGGAACGACTGCGCCTGCGGGCGTGGCAATTCTCGCGACGCTTCGGCTTCCGTCTCGTGCAGCCTCCGCGTCAGCTCATCCCTTGGTTCGGCGCCAGTTCCAATTCCCGGGATCTGATTCTCGATTCGTTCCGCCATCTCCTCCAGCATTCGGGCGGAGACATCATCGTATGCTTCTTGGCGAAGACAAACCGCGTCCGGCAACTCGAACCCAGGTGGTTGGAGGCGGTACTTAAGGAACGCAATTCGCATCACGAACAGGGCACGGAGTTGGGGTTGCCAGCGACGAATCCGAGCTCGCAGTTCGAGATCACTGGTCCGTGAGGGGCCGAACTCGAAAAGCAGACTGTCAGCGAGCGATCGCACGCGGTCGAACTTAGCATTGATTTCCTCGCGCAGCACATAGCTGTCCTCAATTGCTTTCCGGAGATCGTTCGAAACAGGTCCCCGGGCGAGTCGTCCGAGCAGGCGCAAAACAGAAATAAATGTCCTTTTCATCTCCAGACCGGACGGCATGCTCCAAAGGTGATCGAAGAACAGCCACATCATTAAGAGCCCGAGCAGAACCCCGACAACACGATCCCTCGCCACCGTGAGCGAGGTTTGAAATTTGAATTCCAGCAGGTCGATCAGACAGAATGCCACCGCAAGCTGGACGCCAAAGTAAGAGAGACGCGGGCTCGATGTCGCGAACCAAGCAGCAACCGTAATCGCAACAATGTACAGCACGGTGAACCCGGCGATCGAGTCGATGTAGGGAAGAATGAATATTTGGGAACCGATCCCCAAGCCGAAACCACCGACAATGGCACCAGCAAAGCGTAACACCTGCTTCTGCCGGGATGCTCCGATCGTGGTGAGAGCTGTAACGAAGCAGGTCGTGACCGCCGTTGAAATTTCTGGCCAAAAGAGGGCGTTGAAGATCACATAGCAACTCGTAGCCGCAAAACACCCGCGCAACGCGAATCTGATATGTTGAGGATCCAGCAGTTTGCCGCTGATATAGTTCCTCGCCATCCCTGCGCCGAGATCTAGAGATGGCGCAAATACAGGCAGAGACTTAGACCCCGCAAGCGTTTGCAGAATCAGCGAGACGGTTTGTTCAAGTTCGCCCAACAGGGGAAGACTGGACGAAATCTCGCCCTCGCCCGCGGATTCATGCAGTGGTGGAACTGAGCCTCCGGTGAGGGCGTCGCGGATTTCTCGTATACGAGAGACGACGCTGCCAATCCGCTCACGATCGCTCTCCGAGACGCGGCCGCTGAAATAAGGCAGATTCGCGGCCAGATCCACCAGCCGGCCGGCCAACCCCACTACGGCGCCCATTTCCGTAGCGTACTGTGGGTCAAGACCGGAGCGACGAAGAACTAGCCGCATTTGCGATGTCCCGGTCATTGCCAGGCGCGCGAGCGTCGTCTGGATGGCAGCATCAGCCGCCTCACCCGTGCCGCAGTGGGTCAGCAGTTCTTCCACGCTCGTTAGCCGTTCTGTTATGCCATCGATCAAATCATTGGACCCTCTGAACGCCGAAAACACGATCTCCACGAGCAGAGTGATAATGCTCGCGAGGCTAATCACGCCCAACGCCCAAAGTGTGTTCTCTACCTTCAGCGCCGAAGGTATGTGTCTGTCCCACAATGTGACAGTGATCGCGATTAAGTAGCCGAATCGGGCGGAGGCCGCATAGTTACTAACGGCACTCATCGCCCAAAAACCGACGAAGAAACCTCCGGTGATCCACCCGAACCGCAGGATTGGATCGGCCAACGCCACCATGAGACCAAGAACAACATATGCTCCACCGAGCAAAAAGCCGATGACAATCATCCGAACGGCGCTCGCAGTCGCTTCCAGGCTTTCCCGGGAAAGGGTTAACGCAAAAATCGCTCCGTATGCGCCATAGGGCAGCCGGAAGGTCATGCTGATGACCATGATGAGCGTCGATGCCACAACGATTCGCGTCACGAGCGCGGCCCTTCCCCGGTACGGGGCGAGTTCCTCTTTGAGAAAGTCCCAGAACCAGGTGACTCGGGTATTCAAACTCGGAAGAGCCTGCGCAATAGATGCCATCTCAACGCCTTCGTAGCACTGCTCTTGTCTTGACGAGACCTGGTAGTTGATCCCGCTTGACCACCGAACATACAGATCCACGCTGCTCCAACGCCGATCGAGGTTCCCAACGCTGTATCAACAAGCCGAAGAATAGGTTCGCGCCAGGCGTCGTGAGGTCCTATCGCCGCGACAACCATAACAACGGCTGTTGTAATTGACGTCGTGATAATGTCATCCGTTCGACCGATAATCTCCAGCACGATGGCGCCGATCGCGATCAGCCCTGCCATACTCCAAACATGAAATGGGAGGATCAGCAGGTAGACAAAACAGAGTCCAAAGCTCACGACTGTAGCGGTCATGCGCAATAAGGCCGCACCTGCACTCTCCGCGTAAGTGTGACGGTATACAAAAATCGTAGCTACGACTGCCCACATCCCTCCGAGAAGATCGTCATCCCGGGAGATGGAGTACACGCTGGCAAGAATGTGGGTGACGAGCCAGAAGCTAATCACGCATGAGATCGCCAGCATCACAGCTCGGAAGACTGTGTTACGTGCGTCAAAATGCGCCATGCGTTTCGTTTCCTGAATTATGGTCATAAATATTCTCGATTCCACCAGCCAAAACCTGCGCACTGGACGCCATCTCAACGACCTCGTATCACCACAACTGCTGACTCGCTCACGCGAAACAGATCTGGCGAAGGGTGTTCAACCCGGACGCGAACAGGAAAGCGGGACGCAAGATGCACCCAGTTCAACGTTCTCTGCACATCCGGTAGACCTTGCTCGAAGCGGCCAACCACGTCCGCGTCCGGAGTCACACCGAACCCAACACTGTCCACCACGCCAGAGAAGCGCACGGTCGGATTGGACAGGACGTAAACGTCGGCCTGCATCCCCGGCGCGATGTGCTGCAGTTGACCTTCGCGGAAGTTCGCGACCGCCCACCACGTCCGCGCGTCGATGAGCGTAAACATTTGCTGGCCAACATGCGCATAGGCCCCTTCGGCAATCGTGAGATTCGTCACTCGGGCGTCAAATGGAGCATACACTCGACAGTTGTTGAGATTGTAACGAGCAGTATCTATCGCGGATGCTTTCGCGCCCCGTTGATTGATGAGCGGCTCAAGTGTGGTCACGGCGTTCTGCGCCTGCTCGTGCTGAGCCGTGCTCTGCGTAACCATCGCCTTTGAGCGCTGTTCCTGCGCCAACGTGGACTTAAGCGCAGCCTCCGCCTGTAATAATTGAGATTCCGCCTGCTTCAGAGCTTGTGCCTCGGCGACCTCTGAAGTCCTCGCGCGGTCTACCTGATCGACGCTGACAAACTGCTTCAGTAGCAGCGGCTCAATTCGATGCAGGTTGTTGTTCGCATAAGTCCACTCGGCCTTCGCACGGCTGACAGCCTGCTCGGCGGCTGCAATGTCTGCCTTGGCCTGCTCGACTGCCGCTGCCCACCGACTCACGTCGGCTTCCGTACCGTGAATGTTTGCCTCCGAAACTGAGACTGCGCTCACCAGCGCCGCGATTTTCCTTCGCTCGTCGGAAATCTGGCCCGCAAGCGTAGCCTGTTCGGAGATTGCTTTCTCTAGCATGTACCGATACGGCCGGTCGTCGATCTCGAATAGTAGATCTCCCTTTTTCACGAATTGATTGTCGTGCACATTCAGCCTGATGAGAGGGCCCTCCACCTGGGGCGCAATTCCGATAAAGTTCGCGAGAATCTCGGAATCGTCGGTCCGTGGGTAGGAGTCCGCATGATGGACCACCACCAGACCTAATGAAATTGCTACTGTGACGATGAGCACGCTGAGAACTCGGCCAGCCCAAATGCCGGTCTTGTTGCCATTCGTGGGCTCCATAATTCTCCTCGCTATCTAAAAAAGGCGAGCCACAGCGCAAATGTGAACAGTCCAGTCAGGCTCGGATACGTCAATATGGGAAGCACGAGTACAACATGGGCGCGCAAAACCAGCTGACGGGTTACGACCGTCAGCAGCAAGCCCAAAATCAGGCACAAGAGCCACGCAGGAAAAAAGGAACCGAGAACATCAAACGACGGGGCTCGGCTGCAGCTCGTCAAAACGAGCAGAAAGAACGACAAGCCCAATTTTCGAAAACTTGTGATCATGGGTGAGTCTTCCTCATATTTGCCTGCATCGCATCGCCGGTTCGGAATGACAAATCGGCGAGAGCCGCAAGCACTTGGGTCTGCGCCAAAACGTCGGTCGAGCGCGCCTGGGCCAGGACCTTCTGAGCGTTGGTGACGTCCAGGAGGTTCCGAACACCGTAGTTGTACGATTCAAGCGCGGCACTATAAGACTGGGTCGCGGCGTTCACTAGTTCTCTTGCCGCCTCCCGTTGGCGGAACGCCGTGTTCAAGTTCGAATAGGCAGTCCAAACCTGGTCTTCAATCCGATCACGAGTGGCGCTGACCTGTGCCTTCGCTTGGCGAACATGAGCCTCCGCCTCCGCCAGCCTGTTCCGCCGGGCACCGCCGTCAAACACCGTCCAACTCAGCATGAACGCCACGGCGCCAGTCAAGTCGGCAGTGTGCCCCCAAGGAAGCGTCTGCTGGAGGATAGAAAGCGATTGTGCGCTCGGGTTTGCTGTCACGGTCAGGTTGGGGTAAAAGGCGGCCCGCGCCTGTTGCCGCTCTGCTTGCGTGAGGCGAATCTCGGCGAACTGCGTCTGAAGGTCTGGGCGCTGTTCCAGAGCGCGTGAAATCGCCATTTCCACGGTATCCGCTACCGACTCCGGCGTCGGCACTTCACTTAGAGGCTGCACACGAATCGCAGTCAAGGCTGGCGCTCCTAGCGCGGTTAGCAGGTCACCACGAGCGATCTGCTCCGCTCCCAAGACTGCCTGTAAATCGTATTGCGCCTGAGCCGTTGCGCTACGTGCGTCCAACACGTCAGGCAAAGTCGCTAAACCGTTACGGAGCCGCTCTTCAGCGGCCTGTTGCACGTTCTGTGCATTTACCAGGCTTGCCCCCGCCGCTTCCTTCTGCCCCGCCGCATTGAGGAGCCGATAATAAGCCTCCGAAACGTCGTAGATCAGTTGCCTGTGAACGTCGTTGAATCCGAAGTTCGAAGCAAGAAGCCGAGCGCTCTCCTCATTGATCCGGCCCCGTCGTGCCCCAAAGTCGAAGATTGTGTAGTTGAGAGTAAGCGAGATCTGAAAATCCCCGATTGTGTGCCGATAAAACTGCGAACCCAAGCTGGCTTCCTCCCGGTCCACACCTGCTAGCGCAACAGCAGCAAGCGTTGGAAATAAGTCGCTGCGAGCGATCCCGAGCGCGGCGGCTTGGGCACGCGCGCTCTCCCAGGCGACTCGTGTTTCAGGATTGTGCGCTTCAGCCAGGTCGATCAGCTCGGCCAACGAATAGGCTCTATCAGGTTCGATGCGCAGGGACTGGTAATGAAGACGCTGCGCGTCGCTGATGACTTGCCGTTCGTCGGTTGACTGCCACGGGTGATCGGGCGAGACGGGCGGAGACTGGGCGAACAGGCGGCTGATCGCTGCCAGCAAAATGATTTTGCCGCATGTTCCCGCCCGGAGCGCGCGTTTATGATTTCCCTTCACTTCGGTCCCGATCCCTCTTATGCAGTTAATCCACCACTGCGAATTCCTTGGCTCGATTGCACGCGCTAAGTCGCGGCGGCGCGGAAGCCTCGCGGTCGTGCCACTCGCTAACCGATTGTGGAATCCGTTCGCAATCAATTCACGATTGGCTACACACCACAAACTCAGGACGCTGGACAGGACGATTACGGTTGGTAGGAGGTTCGATTCGGAATCTTCCATCCAATTGCCCATATTGGGTTGGGAGTTCCGCCGTCGATACGAAAAGCACGCCGTTCCATGCAAGCGAGAGGCGCATTGACACTCGCGTCAATATTTGGGCGCACTGTGAAACCACCATATATACCGCAGCAGCTCGCGTCATTGCGTTTACGGTGATTGCACTGACTTGCGGCGACCTCAGCTTTGCTCAGCGTGTGGCGGCAATACGTTGACACGAGGCTGGGACAAATGACACCGAAATGTGTGATCGGATTTGTTCTAACGGCGGACAGCATCGCTTTCGGCGTCTATGCCGTTTGTTTCCAGTCTGGAATTGTTTTGGAATCACGCTTGCCTTTCGTGGGTTCGTGACGCCGGCGGATTGGTTGGAGGCATTATCCGGCGGCGCGGATCTGATCGATCGTTCTCGAGATTCGCAGCATGTTAGGAAATTGTGAAGGAAAGATAAAATGATGACCTTCGATACAGTCACGTTGTCTAATATTCGAAAAGAAACCGACAGCCTCGGCGAGGTTGACGTCCCGGCGCATGTACTCTGGGGTGCGCAAACACAACGCTCCCTGGAGCACTTCAGTATCGGGCATGATCTCATTCCCCGTGAGATGATTGCGGCCTACGCCACGCTCAAAAAGGCAGCTGCAAATGTGAACCATGCTGCCGGCCGCCTGCCGGACGAGCAGCACCGGCTCATCGTACAGACCTGTGACGAGATCCTCAGTGGTCTTCACGAAGATAATTTCCCTCTGCACGTCTGGATGACGGGTAGTGGAACGCAGTTCAACATGAACGTGAATGAAGTGATCGCGAATCGTTGTTGTCAACTCGCAGGCACCCCGCTTGGAAGTAAGACGCCGGTCCATCCCAATGATCACGTCAATATGTCGCAGTCCTCCAATGACTCTTTCCCCACAGCGATGAACATCGCGGCGGCCGTCAACGTCACGAGCCGACTGCTGCCAACTGTAACAGCACTAAAGGATTCCATTGCAAGAAAGTCCCAGGAGTGGACAAACATCGTCAAAATCGGCCGCACGCACATGCAGGATGCGACACCGCTCACCCTCGGGCAAGAGTGGTCGGGGTATGCCGGGATGCTCGGTGATTGTCTTGATCGGATTGAAGACGCTCTAAAAGGTGTATACCAACTAGCTCTTGGAGGCACGGCGGTTGGGACAGGCATCAATGCCGCCCCAGGGTTTGATAAGGCGGCCGCGACTGAGATCGCCAAGCTCACCCAACTACCTTTTGTCAGCGCACAAAACAAATTCGCGGTGCAAGGTGCACACGACGCGCTAGTTCAGTTATCTGGTTCGCTCCGCACCTTATCGGTTTCCCTTTATAAGATCGCGAACGACATCCGCTTGATGTCGTGCGGCCCGAGGGCCGGCTTTGCCGAATTGATAATTCCAACAAACGAACCAGGTTCTTCGATCATGCCGGGCAAAGTGAATCCGACGCAGGCGGAGGCGCTTGCCATGATTGCCGTGCAGGTGATGGCAAACGATGTGGCTGTGGGATTCGGCGGTGCGGGCGGCTATCTAGAGATGAATGTCTACAAGCCGCTCATGATCTTCAACATAATGCACTCGATCACGTTGATGACTGATGGTTGTACGAATGTTCGCAAATATCTGATCGAGGGCACTAAACCGAATGTGAAGAGGATTCAGGAGTATGTCGAGCGATCGTTAATGCTGGTGACCGCGTTATCACCCGTCATTGGTTATGACAAATCTTCACAGATTGCCCACTATGCCCTGGAAAATGACCTGACACTAAAGCAAGCCGCACTGAAGCTTGGTTTCGTGACGACAGATGAATTCGACCGCGTTGTCGATCCGGCAAAGATGGTCCATCCATATGTTGCCAAGGCTAGTTGAGCGTGAACACGTAACACATAGCTGTCTGTCGACCACAAGCTCTTGCGGCGACAAGGCAGTTAAGACAGCAACGTCTTAAGTAGGAAAACACTAAGGAGACTCTCTAATGACTAATCCTATAAATGCTGCAACGGCGGATTCGTCTAACCCGGATATCGTTCTCATCGGTGCCGGCATCATGAGCACTACACTCGCGGTCATGTTGAAGGAACTCGATCCCAGGCTGAAGATAGAAATCCATGAAGTGCTGGGCAGCGAGGCGCAGGAAAGCTCAAACGCCTGGAACAACGCCGGAACCGGCCATGCCGCACTTTGTGAGCTGAACTATACTCCGCAACAAGCTGACGGTAGCGTCAATATTTCAAAAGCGCTACAGGTCAACACCGAGTTCGATCTTTCGCGGCAGTTATGGGCCTACCTTGTGCAAAAGGGAGCGATCCGGGACCCCCAGTCGTTCATTCATCCCGTGCCCCACTTCAGTTTCGTGCGGGGGCTCGAGAATCGCAATTTCCTAAGGAAACGCTATTTGGCGCTTTCTAGCCATGCCCTTTATTACGGGATGGAGTATTCGGAGGACGCGGAACAGATCGGTGAATGGCTTCCCCTGGTTATGGAAGGGCGCGATCCCGGTGACGTGGTCACAGCAACGCGCATGGTGACCGGTACCGACGTGGACTACGGTGGACTCACAAGGGATTTGCTTGATTCGCTTCGCGGTAAGGATGGGTTTTCCATTCATTTCTTCAGTCGGGTGCAAGATCTAGAGCGCGAAGGGGACACCTGGAAAGTGAAGATCAGGGACGAAAAAAGCGGCGAGGACCGTCACGTCCAGGCCAAGTTCGTTTTCATCGGCGCCGGAGGCGGATCGCTGCGCCTGTTGCAAAAGTCCGGGATACCCGAAGGGCGCGGGTATGGGGGCTTTCCAGTAAGCGGAATTTGGCTACGTTGCGATAACCCGGGAGTTTCTTCTCGTCACAATGCGAAGGTGTACGGCAAAGCTGCGGTAGGATCACCTCCGATGTCGGTGCCGCATCTCGACACGCGCCACATCGAAGGCAAAGTGTCTTTGCTTTTCGGGCCCTATGCGGGCTTCTCGACAAAGTTTCTGAAACACGGGTCCTATCTGGATCTGTTCGGCTCTATCGATCCTGAAAATCTCCTTCCTCTACTGGCGGTGGGGAAGAGCAACTTCGCCCTTGAAGAGTATCTAGTCGGTCAGGTTCTTGAATCCAAGGAGGAACGCTTCGCTGCGCTTCGCGATTTCTATCCGAAAGTACAGGAGCAAGACTGGCAGGTCGAAGTCGCCGGACAACGCGTGCAGATCATCAAAAAGGACCCGGTGCACGGCGGCGTCTTGCAATTCGGCACTGAGCTCATTACCGCGTCAGATGGCTCCATCGTTGCAATGCTCGGCGCGTCGCCTGGCGCGTCAACCGCGGTCTGGATCATGCTTCAAGTCATTGAACGCTGCTTCCGAGACAACCTGACGAGTAAAGGATGGGCGAACAAGCTGAAGGAGCTGATTCCTTCTTATGGCCAATCTCTCATCGAGAATCCGGCATTGGTACAACGGGTACGGGCTGAAACAGCAGCCGTTTTGAAGATAAACAATTTCACTACCAAGGAGAAAGAAGATGATTCGCGCGTACCGTCTCTACACGGGGCCTGATGGAAATTCGCATGTAATACCCGGCGTTGTGAATGGAAACAAGTTGGTGGATGCCGAGTCAATCCACTTCAAAGAAACGGCCCCGCATTCCACTTTTGACTGGCACAACGACCCTATTCCCCAGTATGTCATTACGTTGTCCGGCGTGCTCGAATTTACGACGGTCGGCGGTGAGACGTTTACCATCCGTCCGGGGGATGTGCTTCTGGCAGAGGATCACACTGGTTCAGGTCACAAATGGCGTTTGCTCAATGACGAACCGTGGAAACGGGCTTACGTGATCTTCAAGAAAGGCGCGGATACCCAGTTCTTGCCGGACGGAGCGTGAAACTCGTCGATGTTAACCAGCAGAGAGGAATCAGTTTTCGACCATGAACTCGAATCTCTCCGATCCCGCGTTCTGGAGCCGATTACAGTTCGGCTTTACGATTACTTATCACTACCTGTTCCCGCAGCTGACGATGGGGCTGGCGTGGTTCCTGGTCTATTGGAAATGGCGCGCACTGCGGACGGGAGATGAAGAGTACAACCAAGCCGCGCGATTCTGGGCCAAGATCTTCGGACTGAATTTCGCCGTGGGAGTCGTCACCGGCATTCCCATGGAGTTTCAGTTCGGAACGAACTGGGCGGACTTTTCGCGGTATGCGGGTGGTGTCATCGGTCAGACCCTGGCGATGGAGGGCATGTTCGCTTTCTTTCTGGAGAGCGCATTCATCGGAGCGCTCATCTGGGGCGAAAAACGCCTTGGTCCGCATTATCATTTCCTGGCTGCGGTGGCCGTTGCGTTGGGGAGCTGGCTCTCCGGCTTCTTCATCCTGGTCACAAACGCCTTCATGCAGCACCCTGCCGGTTACCAGGTTCAGCCCGATGGCTCGCTCGGCATCGTTAGCGCCAGTGCCTATTTGCTGAATCCCTGGGCCTGGGTGCAGTTTTTCCACAACCAAATGGCGGCGCTAGTAACCGGTTCCTTTGTTGTCACTGCTATCGGCGCGTTCTATACGCTGCGAAAGCTGCACCCAACCCAAGCACGACTCTATCTGCAGGCTGGAACGCTGACTGCACTGATCGCATCGGTTCTGGTTGCGTTCCCAAGCGGCGACCAGCAGGCCAAGATGGTCGGCAGATACCAGCCGGTAACACTCGCTGGAATGGAAGGTAAGTTCGAGGGAGGTCGTGATGCCGGCGTCGCTATTATCGGACAGCCAAACGTCGCCGCGCACCGGCTGGACAATCCCATCGAAGTTCCCGGTGCACTCAGCTTTCTCGCCTACGGCACATTTCAAAGCTTCGTTCACGGGCTCGATGAGTATCCGATGCAAGATTGGCCGGATAATTTGGAGCTTTTGTATTACTCGTTCCACATTATGATCACACTGGGCACGATTTTTATAGTTCTGATGAGCTACGCTGCCTTCCAGAAATGGCGCGGCCGGCTCGAAACCAGCACGTGGTTCCTCTGGGTTCTGATGCTCGCCTTCCCCTTTCCGTATATCGCCAACACGCTTGGATGGATGACGTCTGAGCTCGGACGCCAACCGTGGCTAGTCTACGGCCTCTTTCACACGCGGGACGGATATAGCAAAGTGGTCAGCGGCGGAGACACAGTTTTCACGCTGATCGGATTTGTAGGCCTCTACTTCGTGCTCGGTGTGCTGGTTCTCCTCCTGGCCGGACGCCAGATTGACCGGGGTCCGGAGGCTGAACTGGTTGCCGATCGTCAAGTGGAGGCGGTTCCTGGCGCCACGCAACTGCCCGTCAATGGAAAGGAATCGTTCGTATGATTGCCACATGGTACGCCATCGTCAGTCTCATGCTTGTCCTCTATGTGGTGTTGGATGGGCGGAATTTTGGCGCAGGAATGCTGCAACGATTTGTGGCAAGAACGCCCGATGAGCGACGGCAGGTGATTGCCGCGATCGGGCCGCTGTGGTCTTGGCACGAAGTGTGGCTGGTCGGCTTCGGTGGCACCCTGGTTGCGGTATTCCCACGCCTCATGGCGTCGGCTTTTGCCGGGTACTATCTTGCCCTGATGCTCATCTTGTGGGGTCTGATTCTCCGCGGCATTTCGATTGAAGTTCGTGGACACATCAACGACCCTCTCTGGCAGGGGTTTTGGGACTTCATTTTCGCGTTCGCCAACTTTCTGCTGGCCACTCTTTTCGGCGCAGCGGCTGGCAATCTGGTGCGCGGTGTTCCGCTGGATGCCCACGGCAACTTCTCGATGGCCTTTTTCACGGATTTCATGGGGCGCGGCTATGTTGGTTTGCTCGATTGGTACACGGTCTCGGTTGCGGTGTTCACTGTTGCGGTGCTTGCGGCTCACGGCGCCACCTACCTCACGCTGAAAACAGAAGGCCCGGTGCATGATCGATGCGCAAAATGGGCCAAGCATCTGTGGATAGCAGTTGTTCCGCTCTTCGTCGCAATTTCGCTGGAATCGTGGAAAGTTCGCCCCAGCTTGGCCCAGGATGCAATGAAGCGTCCTTTCAGCTGGATCGGATTGCTGTTTATCATCGCCGCCGCTGGCGCGCTCGTTTCGGGCCTCATGAAGCGCGAGGAAAGGCGAGCTTTCGCGGGATCCAATTTAGTGTTGGCCGGCCTGCTGGTTACCGGGAGTGCAGCTTTCTTTCCCGTGATGCTTTATTCGACGCTCGCGCCCGAGAATTCACTAACCGCTTACAGCGTGGCTTCGGGCTCCAAGTCGCTCCTTCTCGCATCTTTCTGGTGGCCCGTAGGCTTCGTGCTGTCGACGATTTATTTCGTCTTCATCTCGCGGCGTTATGCGGGAAAGGTAAGTGTCGTGCGGGACAACCAAGGGTATTAGTGAACCACGTTGGAGATTCATAATGTCTGACATAAAGAACGGCAAGCAAACTTCTGCGCAGCTATTGATCCGAAGCCTGGTGCAGCAAAACGTGAAACACATATTCGGCATACCGGGGGGAAAGATCATGCCGACCTTTGACGTGTTGCACGATGAGGGCCCGCAGCTGATCGTCTGCCGGCACGAACAGAACGCTGCGTTTATGGCCGCAGCTATAGGGCGTTTGACCGGAAGGCCTGGAGTCTGTCTTGTCACTTCGGGACCGGGCACGGGCAATCTTGTGACCGGCGCGGCCACCGCCACCACCGAAGGCGATCCTATGGTGGCGATTGGCGGCGTTGTTCCTTTACCGGACACCCTCAAGCAGACTCACCAATCGATGGACTCGGTGGCCGTCATGAAGCCGGTAACAAAATTCAGCGTCGCCGTCGACGCGCCGGATGCCGCGGGTGAAGCCGTTGTGAATGCGTTTCGAGCCGCTATGGCGCCTCGTCCCGGAGCTTCCTTTATTGCCTTTCCGAAGGATGTGCAGGGTGCAGCGACCGAAGCCGACGTACCGCCGTTACTACCACTGCCGCCGCTTGGCGCGGCCCCCGCGGATATGATTCGCAAGGCCGCTGGAAAAATCTCGAAGGCGATGAGTCCGGTCATCCTGTTGGGCATGGGCGCCAGCGACCCCAGCGCGACAGCCGCGGTTCGCGCACTCTTGAAGCGACATCCCGTGCCGGCCGTCGGCACCTTTCAAGGTGCGGGCGCCATTTCGCGCGAGCTGCTTCCATTGTTCTTCGGACGCGTCGGGCTCTTTCGCAACCAGCCCGGAGACAAAGTGCTCGCCAGGGCAGATGTCGTGCTGACCGTCGGGTACGATCCCGTGGAATACGACCCGAGTTTCTGGAATGTTGGCAAAGCGCGCGCCATCATTCATCTCGATAGTTATCCCGCCGATATTGATAACCGCTACCAACCAGAGCTGGAGCTTCGCGGAGCAATTCCGGAGACGGTGTGTGCGCTTGCCTCGGCGTTGGAGGAGCATTCCTTCGCATCGGGCCCCGAGCTCGAAGCGATTCAGGCGGAGTGGAGCGCGCTGCAAAATCCTTCCGTTCCGAAATCAAACGGATTGGTTCATCCTCTTAGCATCGTGCTGGGTTTGCGCAGCCTGGTCGATGACGAGACGATAATCGCGAGCGACATGGGCTCGCATCACATCTGGATGGCGCGCCACTTCTTCGAGTTCGAGCCGCGGAAGCTCCTATTCAGCAACGGCCAGCAGACTCTGGGCGTCGGGATTCCGTGGGCCATGGCGGCCAGCCTCACTTATCCTGCCAAGAAAGTAGTCGCTGTGGTGGGCGATGGGGGCTTCCTGTACTCGTCGATGGAACTGGAAACGGCGGTTCGGTCGAAGCTCAACATTACAGTCCTTGTCTTTCGCGACGGCGGATACAACATGGTCGCCTTTCAGCAAGAGCTTGCCTATGGGCG
>Ga0210401_10004600_pt1 | contig 14397 bp, 11 predicted proteins | sample IncBWH32MmetaG_FD_150866 | JGI IMG/M metagenome (GOLD analysis project Ga0210401, IMG submission 150866) | Forest soil microbial communities from Barre Woods Harvard Forest LTER site, Petersham, Massachusetts, United States - Inc-BW-H-32-M | ecosystem: Environmental > Terrestrial > Soil >... | reverse complement strand
TTATCGACGGATCCCATGCCCTGGGGCTTGGCGCGGCCGACAAATCCGTAAATGGCGAGCACGACGGCAAGGCAGCCGAGCACGATGAGAACCGTCCTGGCGGGTGGCAGCTTGCGTTCGGGGGCAGCCATGTCCTGGGCGACACTAATGCCGACGCCGGGACCGATGTCGAGGCCAGGTTTGGGCGGTGGGGCAGCCGGAGGACTGGGCGGCGAAGGCGGAGTTGGGGTACCAGAGTGCTCGTCGGGCATTTTGGGAATCTCGGTTCCAGGATTCTACGCGGCTTGCGGGGAAAAGTCTTAAACCAACCATGAACCTGGCGATCTGGGACTCTGGGAAAGTGTGCTTTAAGGGGGGCCTTCCAAAAACGCAAAAAGCATCTATTGCACATAAACATGCAATATACTATAATTGCATTTAAACGTGCAATATGCCTCTCTCGGCCAACACGTATGCGGCCATCACCTGCGACATTGTGGGGTCGCGGCACATTGAGGATTTCCGCCGCAAGAGAGACCAGAAGTTGCGCCGGGTCGCGAAGCTGCATGTGGAGAGCAAGTGGATTCTGTCGGAGTACGCCATTACGGCCTGGGACGAATTCGAGGGTATCCTGACCCGACCCTCCTACCTGCCGGGGGTTGTTTTAGACCTGCGCCGGTACTTCTATCCTTTTGAGCTCTGGATCGGTGTAGGAATCGGAGCGGTGACCGACGCGCACAAGAAGCCGGTGAATGTCTTCGCCGGCGGGGAGGCGTTTGAGCGGGCGCGCGCGGCCATGAACCGGCTCAAGACAAAGCGAAACAAGACAGGAGTGCTGACCTCGTTCGTCACTGGAAATGAACCGTTTGATTTGGTCGCCAACACGATTTACGACCTGCACGATACTCTGTTACAGAACATTTCCGCCCGCCAGTGGCAGACGATTAATGTGCACATGGAGACAAATAAACAAGACCTCACCGCCAGGAAATTGCGGTTAAATGAGTCGACGGTTTCAAGAAACCTGCGGCGGGGCTTCTGGTGGCAACTCCTGGAAACCCGTCAGACCATGGAGCAGATCATCCTCCTCCATTTCTGATGTACGGTAACGTGCAACTTCGTAGTATTGCATGAATGTATGCAACCATTTCTGAAACTCGCCCTGGCCACCTTGCTGGCGCACCTGCTGGGCGACTACCCGCTCCAGCCTGCGCGCCTGCGGCGGGCGAAGTGTAAGGGTAGGGTTGGGGCCTATTTCGGGCACGGGGTTGTGCATCTTCTGGTTCTGGTGCTGTGCGTTGGCGTCTTCACCGGATCGGTATGGCTGACAACGTTCCGCTTCTGGATCCTCAGCCTGGTCTATGTCGCGGCGCATCTGGCCATCGACCGCACGAAGCAAGGACTGGTGAATCGCGTAGGATTCGCTAATTCCGCCTCGATCTTTCTTGCGGATCAACTACTGCACCTCGGCACAATTGCGGGCCTGGCATGGCTGGTGTCCTGTCCCAGCTGGATGAGCGTCAAGTCACAGTTCACTTGGACTCCGGCAACCGGGGACAAGGTGCTCGAGGCGGGGATCGTATATGTGGCTGTGGTGTTTGCCGGCGGGTACGCAATTCGTTATTTGACTCGTAATCTGGCGGCGGGCATCGAAAAGCCGGGCGAGACCGAGGAACAAGTCAAAAATGCCGGGATGTATATCGGCTGGCTCGAGCGGTTCCTGGTAATGACCGCGATCCTGGTGCAGTCTCCTTCGATGGTAGGGCTGATTCTGACCGGGAAATCGATTGCAAGATTTCCGGAACTGAAGGAGCGATTTGCCGAGTACTTCCTGATCGGAACGTTGCTGAGTATCGGGCTGGCGGTGATCGGCGGGCTGCTGCTGGTGAAATTGTGGTACGGAACCATCCTGCTGAAGTAATTCTCGCTGCGTAAATCTCCAGAAAACCCACGCAATACCGACGGGCGGACCGACACGGTTGTGCGCCCTAGTGACCTTTATCACTGATTCCGGTGCCCACGATCACTGCGGCGGTGCTCAGTTCTTTCGTACAAAGTGCCTAGCGCTGCAACAGTCCCCCCAGGGCCCCCTGTCTGATGCGGCGTGATCCCCCAGGCCCGCAACAACGCAACTCAGCGAGTAAGCCGGCACACGCAGGTCAAGTCCTGTGTGATGTTGTCGAGCCTTGCTCGAGTCCCGAAGGATCCGCGCACGAGCCGGCAGTCTCTGGCCAGGTTAAGGAACCTGCCGGATCGGAGCGGAGAAGACGGTTAGCAGCAGCCGTGGGGCGCCGCTTCGCAACCGCTCCTCGCTGTGATTCCTATCGCCGAAACGGCCATGGTCCTCGGGTTCCCGAGGAAGTAGGAGAGGTCTAACCGAAGCCAGACAAACTACATCTCGGAGGACCAATGGCAAGCAATCGGCGAGATTTCCTGAAGCGAGCAGCGTTGGCCGGCGCCGGCGCGGCACTGTACCAGACCGTCGGAAAAGGACGCGCCTGGGCGTTTGCACAGAGTCCAACCACCCTGCGCAAGTTCGTTACGTCGCTGCCCGGTCTTGGGCCGTCGGCGAAGAATGAAATCGGACAATATATTCCGCTGGCCACCAAGCGATCGATCAACTTTGCCGGGAAGGCGACTGACTTATACAACGTTGCGGTCACGCAATTCAGCGAATTGATGCATCCCGATTTGCCGGGGAGAACCGATTTCTTTGGATATACGGATCTATCCACTTTCGATCAGAAATACCTTGGCGGGGCAATCGTTGCGACGCGAGGCACGCCGGTTTTGTTGACCGTAACGAACCTGATGCCGCCGCGACACATTCTGCCGGTCGATCCGACAATCATGGCGGGACCGAATGGCGTGATGGTGGGCGATCTTCCAACCAATCGAATTGCCACGCACCTGCATGGTGGGGCAACGCCGTGGTTCAGCGACGGAACGCCGTTCCAGTGGTTCACGCCGAGAGGAGAGCACGGTTCGAGCTTCATGAACGTACCGGGCTTTCCAGCGCTGCCGGGAACTGCAACCTACTACTATCCGAACGATTTGAGCGCCCGGCTGGTGTGGTACCACGATCATGCGATCGGCATCACGCGGTTGAATGCCTATGCGGGCATCGCGTCGGCGTACATCATCACCGACAGCTTCGAAGCGGGACTGGTGAGTTCAGGGTTGTTGCCGGACCTGGTGGGAATTCCGCTGGTGATTCAGGACAAGGGGTTCGTCCCGAGGAACATTCTGCGGCAGGATCCAACGTGGCGTTGGGGTGATCCAGGCGATTTGTGGTATCCGCACGATTACGAAGTTAATAGGTTCTTAAACGGCGCAGCGAATCCGAAAGGGCGCTGGGACTGGGGACCGACGGTGAATCCGCCCGCGCTGGGGACCAAGCCACTGCCCACTCCGGCCGGTTCGATCCCGGAAGCGTTCTTCGATACGATCGTGATCAATGGCGGGGTCTATCCGAAGGTGAGCGTCCCGCCAAAGAGAATGCGCTTCCGACTTCTAAACGGATCGCAAGCGCGCTTCTATCATCTGAATCTGTATCCGGAGCAAGCCCGAAATCCTGGCGAAGCGCGCGTGGGCACGCCGGGACCGGTAATCTACCAGGTGGGATCGGAAGGCGGCTTCCTGCCCGCGGTGGCCATCCACAACAACGGAACACCGATTCCGCTGGATCCGGCCGATCCATCGGGCAACACGGCGCTGCCCGACGGGCCGTTCAACCTGCTGCTTTCGCCGGCAGAGCGCGCGGATGTGGTCATCGACTTCAATGGCGTGCCGGAGGGGACGAGCTTCATCCTGTACAACGACGCACCCGGGCCGTTCCCGGGCGGCGACTCGCGGAACGACTACTTCACCGGGGATCCCGACCAGACGGCGATGGGCGGAGCCCCGACCACAAGGCTTGGTCATGGGCCAAACACGCGGACGCTGTTGAAGATCACGGTGACAGCAGGCAGCGGAGACAGCGTCTCAACTGCGACCTGGCTGAAACAGCTCGACGTGCAGCTCAAGACCAACTTCCTCAATGGGAATCAGCCTGGACTGCTGTACAACAACGGCGATCCCTCGGTGCCGGCATTTCCTTTCCTGGGCGCGCCCAACCGCAAGCTGACTCTTAACGAGGACTTCGATGAGTTCGGACGTCTGATTCAGACGATCGGAACGTTCGACCAGAACGGAACCAACAATCAGGGTTTGCCAACCTGGGGTCGCGCGTACCTCGACAAGAGCACGGAGAATCCGAGAGCCGGAGCGACTGAAGTCTGGCAAATCATGAACCTCACGGCAGACACGCATCCGATCCATTTCCACCTGGTGAACGTGCAGCTGATTCAGCGGCAACCGTTCAGCGGAGACCCGGGGAACTGGACCTACAGCGGCGATCCGATCCCGCCCGATCCCAACGAGGTCGGCTGGAAGGAAACGGTGCGGATGAATCCGGGAGAAGTCACGACCGTCATCATGCAGTTCAATCTGCCCAACTTGCCGACGGCGGCCATGCGGAACGCGGTCAGCCCGAGGACTGGGGGGAAAGAGTACGTGTGGCACTGCCACATCCTTGAGCATGAAGAGCACGACATGATGCGGCCGTTGATTGTCGAGTAAGCGATGGGGGCCTCGTCGGGGAGCGGGGCCCCGTTTTTATAGAGAGAAAGGTATGTTTGGTGGAAAGATTGGTGGCCCGGAATTTCTGATCGTCTTCGCGATTGCGATGCTCATTTCTGGTCCGAGCAAGCTGGTGGGATTGGGCAAGAGCCTGCGACAGGGAATCCGGGGATTCTAGTCGGCGATGAATGGAGCGGAACTGGGCGAGCGGAAGAAGTGATAGGTCACACCGGTCCTTAAGGGCAGGCCGTCAAAAACGAAGCTTCCGCTTGCTTCCACGCTTCTGGCGGTTAGAATTGGCGCGACGTATCTCGCGTTTCGTCAATGACCAAGCCACCGGACTCCGCTGAGTCGCGACCCATTATCCACGACCTGACCGGGAGCATCGTGGGCCGGTTCACCCTTCAAGGGTTGCTTGGCGCCGGAGGCATGGGGCAGGTCTATCGCGCGGAAGACAACACCCTGAAACGCGTGGTCGCCATCAAGCGCATGGCGCCCAAGTTGCAATTCGAGGAGCGCGACCGGCAACGGTTTCTGAAAGAAGCGCAGCGCGCCTCCGCTCTCAACCACCCTAACATCGCCGCCATTTACGACGTGCTCGAAGTCAATGGGGAAATCCTCCTGGTGATGGAGTACATCGAGGGGGAAACCCTGCGACTGCGGCTGCGCCAGCCGATCAGCATCGAGGAATTTCTGGATCTTGCGATTCAATGCGCCGAAGGCGTAGGCGCAGCGCACCAGCAGCACTTCGTGCACGGCGACATCAAGCCCGACAACATCATGCTCACGCCGGCGAAGCGGGTGAAGATTCTCGACTTCGGAGTGGCCAAGCGCTTTGCCTTCTTCGATCCCAACGAAGCGACCGAGAGCCTCACCGCGTTCCTGAGCGGCACCCCGGCCTACATGGCGCCGGAAGTGTTGATGCAGAAACCATACGACGGGCGCGCCGACCTGTTTTCGCTGGGCCTGGTCTTCTACGAGATGCTGGGCGGACGGCAGCCCTTTCAAGCCGACAGCCCTGCGGGGACGTTGGCCCGGGTCCTGCATGCCGAGGTTCCGCCCTTGCAGAAGGCAAATCCGAAAGTGCCCGCAACCCTAGCGGCTCTCGTGTCGCGGCTGCTCGAGAAGGATCCGCAGGCTCGCTATGCCAGCACGGCGGAGCTGGCGGCGGATCTTCGGACCATGCAGCAGGGTGGCAAGCCCGCCGGAGTGCAGGTCGACCGACGGTTGCGGGCGCGGACGGTAATCCAGTTGGCCATCGCCGTCGTCGTGGTTGCGGCCGTGCTTCTCGCATACGGGCCGGTTCGGCGGGCCTGGCAATCCCGGGCAAGGAATGCTGAGACGACCGCTCACGCGTTGCCGGCCAACGAGGTTTTGGCGGTCCTCCCGTTTAAAGACGTCGACGGGAATCCCAAACTGACCGCCTTAGGTGAAGGTCTGGTCGATAGTGTTTCGGCAAAGTTGGGGCGTCTGACCGGGGATCGGGCTCTGGCTGTGATTCCGGCCCGCACCTTGCAGCAAAGGAGCGTCACCTCACTGGAGGATGCCCGTTCGCAGTTCGGAGCGAATCTGGGTTTGGTGATCGCTCTGGAACAGACCGGAGAACTGATTCGGGTTCACTATTCGCTGCTCAATGCACAAGACGGAAGTAAGGTGGGAGGGGATTCGATCGCGGTGCCCGCGTCCGACGCGTTTGGCGTCGAGGATGACGTGGCACGGGGCACCGTGAAAGCGTTGCAACTGAAGCTTCGACCTGAAGAGCAGGCTGCGCTCAACGTTCACGGTACCGATCAGGCAGCGGCGTACAAGTATTACCTGCAAGCCAGCGGATACCTTCTCGACTACGCGAAGTCGGAAAACGTGGAGAACGCGATCGTGATGGCCGACGAAGCCTTGAAGCTCGATCCCAACTTCGGCAAAGCCAAGGCAGTGCTGGGCGAAGCTTACTGGCGGAAATACTGGCTGACGAAGCAGGATCGTTGGACCAAGTTGGCGCGGACGGAGTGCGACAGCGCCGTCAAGCTCGGCAATGCGGGGACCGCGGGCCACACCTGCCTGGGTTTAGTGAATGACGGTACGGGGCATTATCAAGAAGCGGCCGCCGAGTTCCGGCGGGCCATCGATCTCGAGCCCACGAACGAGGACGCGTACATCGGACTGGCGCTTGCCTACGAGCACCAGGGGTCGATCAACGAGGCAGAGAACACGTATCAGGCGGCCATCAGCACGCAGCCTGGGAGCCCGGTCGGGTACAACTCCCTGGGCACTTTCTATCTCCGGCGCAAGGAATACGAGAAAGCCTTAAGCATGTTCCAAAAGGTGATTGAGATGGCTCCCGAGGGTTACGGAGCGTATGTCAACGAGGGCGCCACTCTCTCTAACATGGGACGTTATGCCGAGTCGATCGAGCCGCTGAAAAAGTCGATTGCCTTGCGGGCGTCGTACGCGGCCTATGTCAACCTGGGCACGACTTACTTCGGGCTCAACCAGTTTGTCGATGCCGCGACGGCCTATGAAGAAGCGGTCAAACTGAATCCCAGCCAGTATGTGACTTGGGGAAATCTGGGCGATGCCCGCAAGTATCTGGGCGCCAAGAACGACGCACAATCCGCCTATCGGAAAGCGATCGAACTGGCGGAGCAGGAACTGAAGGTGAATCCGCACGATCCCGATGTGCTCAGCAGCCTGGCCAGTTACTACTCTGAGCTAGGGGATCGGAATCACGCCCTACTCTATCTCGAGCAATCGTTGCAGTACGGACACCACGATAAAGATATACTTCTCGACGCCGCGACCGTGTACAACAACCTGGGTGAGACCGGTTTGGCCGTGGAATGGTTGGGAAAGACGGTGCAGGCTGGTTACCCCGCGGACAGGATTAAAGGGCTGCCGGAGTTCCGCAATCTCGAGAACAATCCCGGCTACGTGCAGCTTGTTGGCAAATCACAGGGCTCGAAGTAGGCCATCGCAGAAACCCCGGGGAAATCCCAATTTCCAACCAACACGATCAGGAGGAACGATGGGAGACCATAATGTCGATATTTGTAATGACTGGAATGGAAGTCAGGGCGATAAGGTCACTTTCGTAAACAGCACATCCAAAAATTGCGTTATCACCCAGGAGGGCAACACTTGGCCATTTAAGGAGGGGCCGCCGATCCCCGCGACTGGCTCGATTCCTCCAGGCGGTACCGCCACGGCTCACTTGAAGAAACCGCTCGGTAACGGCAAGTACCCCTACGACGTCGATTGCTGCAAGAGCGAGACACCCAAAAATGTCACCGTTCCGTAAACGATGGGAATAGGGGCCGTCGTTTTCGATGGCCCCTTTTACCAGGCGTGCTTCATCGCTTTGGCGAACTCAACTACTGGAAGAGTATTCAAGACATCGTCTTTGGTCAGCCACGCACGCCGGGCCTGCAGGATCCCGTAGCGGATCTTGTCGAGGTGCGAGGTGTGGTGTGAATCGGTGTTGATGACGATCTTCACGCCATGCTCGCGAGCCTGACGCAGGTGAACATCGCTGAGGTCCAGGCGATCGGGATATGCATTCAGCTCCATCGCGACTTTGTGGCGGGCGGCGGACTTGAGGATCGAATCTATGTCGAAGGCATATTCGTCGCGCCGCAGAAGCTGGCGTCCCGTGGGGTGACCGAGGATCGAAGTGTTCGGGTTCTCAATGGCTTTTAGCAGTCGTTCGGTCATCGTTTCGCGGTCGAGACTGAACTGGGAGTGAACGCTGGCGATGACGACATCCATCTGACTGAGCACATCGTCGGAAAGATCGAGTGTGCCATCGCCCAGGATATCGACCTCAATGCCAGCGAAAATCCTGATGCCGTTCATGCGGTCGCTGGCGTTGCGGATGCGCTGGATGTGGACCAGGGCGCGCGCGTCGTCGAGACCGTTGGCGAACGCCAGGTTCTTGGAATGGTCGGTGATGGCCATGTATTTGTATCCGCGCGCCTGCGCGGCCGCGGCCATTTCTTCGATGCTGTTGCGCCCGTCGGTTTCGACGGTGTGCATGTGCACGTCGCCTTGCAGATCAGTGGCGGTGATCAAGCGGGGCAGTTCGTGCTTGGCGGCGAGCTCGATCTCTCCAAGGTTCTCGCGCATTTCGGGTGGAATGTAGTCGAGCTTGAGCTTGGAGTAGATTTCTTCTTCGGTTGCTCCCGCGACCGGTTTCTCGGTTTCAAGTTCGGCGAGGCTGTACTCGCTGAGCGTGTAACCCATCTTGAGGGCACGCTGGCGAAGGGCGACGTTGTGTCCCTTGGAGCCGGTGAAGTATTGCATCGCGGCGCCGAAAGATTCGGGCGGCAGCAAGCGGACATCGACCTGCATGCCGCTGCGCAGACGAAAGCTGATTTTGTTGTCGCCGCTGGCAATGACGTCCATGAGCGGCGGGTACTTGGCGATGTGCTCGATTGCGGCGGCGCGCTCGGCGTCGTCGACGCAACACTTTCCGGTGACCAGGATATCGAGGTCGCCGACGGTTTCGCGGCCACGGCGCAGCGAACCAGCGGGCGTAATCTTGTCGATGCCTGGAATGGTGGAAAGATATTTGGAGAGCTTTTCGGCCTCGATTTCGGCGTGATCGATCAGATAGCGCCCACCGATGCGGCGATAGTCTTCGATGGCCTTGATCAGCTTGAGCTCATGCTTTTCGCCCATGCGCGGAAGTTCGCGGATTTTGCCGGCGCGGGCGAGTTTTTCGACTCCATCGATGTCGGAGACGTTGAAGTGGTTCCAGATCAGGGCAATGGTCTTAGGGCCGAGTCCCTGAATCTTGAGCAGCTGCAGCATTGAGGGATGGTATTTCTCAAGCAACTGGGCGTGGACCGCGAGGCGCCCGCCCTGAAGAATCTCCTGAAGGTTGGTCAACATGCCCTTCCCAATGCCGGGAATGGCGAGGATTTTTTTGGGGTCGCCAATCAGGTCAGCGATACGTTGCGGAAGGTTCTCGATGGCTTGCGCGGCATTGCGGTAAGAACGGATGCGGAAGGAATCCTGGCCATCGATTTCGAGCAAGTCAGCAGTTTCGTACAGCAGGTTCGCGATGGCCTTGTTGTCCATGGGCAGAAGACCAGCTTAAACAAGTTGCCGCAGGAGCGAAAGCCGCGAGACCAGGCAAGGATCGGCCGCGAGACAGGGATTTAGCGTGAGTCGGCCTGAGGACAAAACAGGCGTCGTAAGAGCTAGTTGGGGGGAGGGCGAGGTGAAGCAGTTTTTCAAGAAGCTTTAGAAACGTTTGCCGCCTGGGGTCCTTTCTGGCCCTGCGTGATTTCGAACTCGACCGTATCGCCTTCCTGCAGACTCTTGTAGCCGTCGGCAGTGATCGCGCTGTAATGCACAAAGACGTCAGGTCCATCGTCACGACCGATGAAACCATATCCCTTGGCATTATTGAACCATTTGACCGTACCTTTCAGACGTTCCACGTGCGCCCCCTCAGGCAGGCATCTTTTCTCGGGAGCTTCCTAAACCGGGAGTCCAGGGGCCTGCCTGCCGATTCTGCGTCACATTGTGTGACTGGGGGGGTGGGCTGTCAAGGATGCATGTCACAGTCTCGGCAGCATTTCCTACCTTCTCTTGTGCCTCGTGTTGAGGGCCAGCCAGAGCACCCCAGAGATGGTTTTGGCGTCGCGAATGTCGCCCTTCAGGACCATGCGCACGGCCTTGGAAAGAGGCACGAGATGCTGCTCGATAACCTCATCTTCCTCGGGTTGGGCTGGTCCGGGCTTCAGCCCGCGAGCCCAGAAGAGGGACATCGTCTCGGCGACAAATCCTGGACTCGCGTAAAACTTTAATATTTGTTTCCATCGCTCTGCCTTATAGCCAGTTTCTTCGAGTAGTTCTCGCTTGGCGGCAGCCAGCGGCCGCTCTCCTTTATCAATTCGGCCAGCCGGCAGCTCCCAGAGAAAACTGTTGGCAGCATGGCGATATTGGCGCTCGAGCAGAACATGCGGCTCGCGCTGACCGTCGGTCGTTGCCAGCACCACAACCGAACCGGTGTGGCGGACCACATCGCGCAAGACACGAATGCCAGACGGCTCGATGACACGTTCCGACGTGACCCAAAACACCGGGCCGCGGTAGACCAGCCGACGGGACACGACACGGGCGCGCTTCGGCTTGCGGGAGCGGGAAGGTTTTGCCATCCCATCAATATAAGCGAGAGCGCCGAGGATTTTCGCGTTGGACGCGGAGGAGGGAGCGTTCGAACGCTCCGTGAAACTTCGCGAGAGCCGGATGCGCTGGTATTCTCCCCAGCATGGCGGAAGGTAAGAAATCCCGGCCGAAGATTGCGATCGTAGGAGCGGGGAAGTTGGGCAGCGCGCTGGCACTGTCGTTGTGCGCAGCCGGTTACGCGGTGAGTGAGATCGTTTCGCGCGACCGCGATTCGTCGCGGCGTCGGGCGCGGCAACTGGCCCGGCGCGTGGGGAGCCGCGCGGTTGTGGTGAGCACACGGGAAATCGCGGCGCAGATTGTTTGGCTCTGCGTGCCCGATCGGGAAATTGCCCGATGTGTCCGCGCGCTGGCGGGAATTAATTGGAAAGGAAAGATCGCATTCCACTCCAGCGGTGCCTTGGGCAGCGAGTCTCTAGCTGCACTGCGACGCCGCGGGGCGAAGATCGCAGCTGTCCATCCCATGATGACGTTTGTCGGCGGGTCCTCGCCTTCGCTTCGAGGCGTGCTTTTTGCGATGGAGGGCGATCGCGAGGCACTGGGCGCAGCCCGGCGAATCGTGCGCGCGTTGGGTGGCGAGAGCTTTCTGATTGCGAAAAAAGATAAGGGCCTGTATCACGCCTGGGGAACATTTGCCTCTCCGCTGCTGACGGCGTTGCTGGCGACGGCCGAGGCGGTGGCCAACGAGGCCGGCGTTCCAGCCAGAAAGGCGCGGCGATGGATGGCGCCAATCGTGCGCCAGACGGTTGAAAACTATGCCCGTCGCGGCGGGGCGCGCGGTGTCAGTGGTCCGATTCTGCGCGGAGACGCGGAAACAGTACAGCGGCATTTGAAAGTTCTGCGCGCGCTTCCCGAGGCTCGGGCTGCTTACCGTGCCTTGGCCCATGCCGCCCTGAAAGTCCTTCCTGCAAGGAATCGGCGAGAGTTGAAGGCGTTGCTCGGTTGATCATTCGTTTTAGCAGGACGGCACGGTGTTCGTCCTGATTTCCTGAACCACCTCAAAGCACAATAGTGAGACGAGCGCGAAGGGAACCGAAGCGGCGGTGCGCAGGGGCAGAAGAAGCAGCCTCGGCGAATGAGCAACAGCGGGCAAAACGATTGAGGCGAAGGCGACGCCGCATGCCGTCAGCCACTGCCAACCAAGCGCCCCGATCGCCATCAGGGCGAGCACGCGCAGGGGAAGGCTGCCTCGCAAAATGCGCATGGGGCATATGCACAACCAGAGGGCGGCAGGCAGCAAGAGAAACTGGTCGTATACCGCAATCGTGCTCGGCAACACGAGGGCCGTAATTCCCAACACGAAGACCGTGCATAGAGCGAATCCTTCGGAGTTGGCCGGTTCGCGCCGTTTTTTCCAGCACAGCCACGCCGCCAGCGCGATCAGAAAAAGCGAGAGAGCATTGCCCGCGACGCGTCCTAAGACGAACTCTGCCAGCGGCGGAGGCGAAACTCTGCGGTATTCACTCAACATGCGCCACCATCCAGAGAACCAATTTGGCAGCATCCATGTGCTTGCGGCAACTAACAGAGCGGACGTCGCTAGTGCACCGAGGACGGTCCCCTTCCTCTCTGACAAGTCAGCGAAGACCCATACCATCAGCCAGAGGCCGACTAGAAGAACGAGCTGTGGCTTGATGGAGGCGCAGGGCAGCAGGATTCCCGCCAAGACATACCGCTGGCGTGTCAGCGCTAGAACCGTTCCTGCGATCAGTGCCGCCGCGAGCAAACCGGGTTGTCCAGAATAGATCCCTTCGAGAACCGGATAGCTGGCAAGCGCCAGACAGATGGCAACAACCGTACCGGTGAAAGCGAAGTGGGGATCGAGGGCTCGCAGCCACCAGAACACGGCGAGGGCAGCGAGCAGGGCCAGAACAACGCAAACGATGATCTGCACGGTGGGAAACGAGAAGGCAGCCAATGGAGCGAACAGAAAAATCGTGTAAAGCGGATAAGCAAAGGCGCGCATATTGACCTGCGCGTCGCCGGGAGTCCTGCGGTCCAACGCACGTCCATACAGAGCGGTTTCGATACGAGGTGTCAGCTCTGGTGAGTACGGGTCGCGCCCGTGGAACAGTTCACCGCTAGCCAGCCAGATCGGATAAAAATCGTTGCAGTAACCGTATCCGCCTGCCAGATGGCGAGCGACCAGGTTGGGACGCATCCCCGGGATGAACAGGAAGAAAAAGTAATAGCTGCAGCCAAACAGCACGAGCGCGGCAGGGACCGCGACCAATTTTCGAGAGTGGCTCATGCCGGTGCGGACATCGTAGCAGGGAATGGCGCGCGGCAAGCCTTGACTAGCGCGAACTGAACAGGTGGCCGAGTTTTTCCTTCTTGGTTTTCAGGTAATCCTCGGCATGGGGACTGGCATCCACCTCGCAAGGAATTCGCTCCACCACTTCAATCCCCGCCTGCTCGAGAGCGGCGACCTTGTCGGGATTGTTGGAGAGCAGCCGCACCTTCCGGATGTCGAGAGCCTTGAGCATGGCGCCGGGCAAGGTGAAGTCGCGGTGATCGGCTTTGAATCCGAGACGCTCGTTGGCCTCGACGGTGTCGAGACCCAGATCCTGAAGCTCGTACGCCTGCAGCTTGGCCATCAAGCCAATGCCGCGTCCTTCCTTCTGTTCGTAGAGCAGGATGCCCGCGCCCTGCTGGGCAATCATCGAGAGCGCCATTTCGAGTTGCTGGCGGCAGTCGCAGCGGAGCGAGCCAAACACGTCTCCGGTAAGGCACTGAGAGTGAATCCGCACCAAAGGGGGCGAGGACTGTACGTCGCCCATAACGAGAGCCACGGCTTCTTCTTTCTCGGTAGTTCCGTTCGAGGGTGTGGTTTCGAAACCGTAGATGCGGAACACTCCCCAGCGGGTGGGGAAATCCGCGGAAGCAACTTGTCGTACTGGGCCCGAGGTGGTCACAGCAATATTATAGACGCGATGAATGGACACCACGGGAGAGTCGTCGGGGTTGCTCCTTGAAGATCGTGATCCTGCACTGAGAATGTCTATTGCGAGGTAACCCGCCGGGTTTGGTCTATCTGCGGCAACGCTGCTAAAATTAGTGGACCCAGCGGTTTCCATTCCTGTGGGGCTGTAGCTCAGCTGGGAGAGCGCCTCGTTCGCAACGAGGAGGCCACCGGTTCGATCCCGGTCAGCTCCACCATATTTCTGAATCACTTAGCGCGTCCGATCCTGAAAATGCTTTTCAACATGGGCTTTTTATTGGACCAGGAATGGACCAGCAATTGGACCAGACTTCTGCACCTGCTCGGCCACGTGCGTCTAAACGCGCATAGCGCGAGTCAATCACGGGCTAGAATCACGGGCCGGAAATTCCCTTCAGCGTAGTTATCGTGGCGAAGGAAATCTTCTCATTGATCTTTGTCTAAAACGATCTGCCGAGTTCATTTTGATTTTCGTGCCCCGCAGTTCGTATAGGAGGTGGACAGTAAGCACGTTCTAAACAAATCTCCGATACTCTATTGTAGCTACGTCACGATTGATCGGTTTGAGCAGCACGAGAGATATTGATGCACGAAAGCAACGGCCATGCTGCCTTCTCCTACGCTGCTGGAAACGCGCTTGATCGAGTTGAAGCGAACGTCACCAACACAGA
>Ga0210401_10004599_pt1 | contig 14398 bp, 11 predicted proteins | sample IncBWH32MmetaG_FD_150866 | JGI IMG/M metagenome (GOLD analysis project Ga0210401, IMG submission 150866) | Forest soil microbial communities from Barre Woods Harvard Forest LTER site, Petersham, Massachusetts, United States - Inc-BW-H-32-M | ecosystem: Environmental > Terrestrial > Soil >... | reverse complement strand
GGCTCATTTCTAATCGCGCTTTTAGGTATAGCCGCCTTAGGTTTGGGCGTTAAGACGGTAAGTCCGGGATATATGATCCTCGGGCTACTTACTGTATTTGCATCCGCGCCACTACTCGCACGCCGCTAAACATTCATGGCCCCACATGACAATGGCGAGGACGTGAGGGGCCAGCCTTGTTCATGGACGCTTGAGGAATCTGAAGTAGAAGGCTGCGAACACCAAGACAATGCCAACATTCACTGCCAGCCGTTCCCAGAGTCGGTTTCTGAAGAACGCGAAATCTACACCGACGATAATGGCTACCATCGCCACCACGTAAAGCACGTTAGCTACCTGTCTGCCCATTTCAGTTTACTGCTGAAGCCAACCACCATCCTCTATATAGGCGACCGCCCTGAAGCCGTCGTGCTTCAATTCCCAGGCAAAGTCCGGGTCATCAAACGCGGCCCGGATTCGGGTCGGCGCAGCGTGGGACTCCATTTACTTGCGATTTCATTTTTGAATGTGTGGTCAATCCCAAAGTTGCGCGAACAGGAGCACAACTACGGCGACAATTGCAAGGACCCCAACAAGCAGCAATCCCTGATCGACCTTCTTCGGCGGATCCTTAAGGTAGGTCATGTTCGCTCCCCTTAGTTGATGATCCGCCCACTCCACAACCTTATTCCAATCCACCTGCCGAAACATAAGGAAATTTCTAGTTGTCTTGGCAAACGTAGCGGGAAATTCAATTGCCAGCGCTATCAGCGAGCCAAACATCACACCCAAGATCGCAAAACTGAGGCTCTCAAGCGTGTAGGAGAGTTTAACTCCGCCAATGGTGAGGGTGTGGAGAGAACCAACTGCTAACCCATGGTGCATGGCCGTTCCAGATCGAAGAAAGCTGGGAACTAGGATTCCGGCGATGAACACACTGAGCGCCACCCCGCTCAAGGGTTCCAGGACCGAAAGAGCCTTTCGTACTCTCCTGTAGTTAGGTCCAATTGGTCGCAGGGCGGCTGAATGGTGTTGATTTTGCTGCGTCCTAGAAAACATCGCTGCTCCTTTCTCGAATAAGCCATCTTTCCCTTGGTCTTCTCAGGTACTCAGGTCGTAGACTTGCCCACTGTCACGAAGGCAGTGTCCCGTAAACGTTTCGTAGCACATCTCCTGGTTCCGCGTGCTCAAAGTAACAGTGCGAACAAATGCGGATATAGCTCGGCCTAAACACGAAAGCGCCTCGATATTTTTCAGCTTATAAATTTGTCGGACGAGGTGGCAGCCGCCTAAGCCTGCGCAAGTGCTGGTCCCTTTTGGTCTCCGCATCAATTCCGTGGAACCAAACTATCATGCCCGTCCTAGAGTGCTTGAGACCCGTGCGCCCGAACCGCTCCCATCTTTGTGGCTCTAAAAGGATGGGGATCGTCTCCTGTGGCATTTATTCCTCCTCAAATTCCTCATCAAGTTTTCGTCTTCAAGTTCGGGACGCAATCACGGGTTCCATCTGTATAGACTGCGAATAAACTTCATTTATTCCCCTGGGTTTTACGAGGATTGGAGTGATGCCGTACGTGGATGATGCTGTTGTGTTTCTGATGACGAGGGACTAAAAACGGAGGAGGCTCTGGATCGTTTCTTGAACCTGTAGTGGTGTCAAGCACCCAGGTGCTGGCGCTCGCGGAATCCCTCGAATAATTCTTTTCTGCCGCGCTTCTGGCTGTATGAAGGATTCAAGATTTTGACCCATGAAGTCGGCGCAGTCGTGTAGGTGCCTCGTTTGTATTTGCCAACGATCCCTTCACAGTCCTGCTCACATATGGCTTGGAACAACCTGATTCCGTGCCTTTCCATGTGGCTCGCATACAGTAGGCTCCGGCTTCGGCTCGTTCGGATTAGGTGCCGTAGCCTGAGTTTACGCTCCACCAAGGGAAGATTCCGAAGGTCTTCGTTATTGAGCCAGAGCAAATCGAAGCAGTAGAGGATCGCGTTGGCCTTCCGCCTTCTCATGTCCAGGAAACGCTCTTCCCTTGAGAATCCAAACAAACCACCTCGCCATCGACGATGGCGTTCTGGACTTGGAGTTTTGCCAAAGCGCCAGTCAATGGACCGAAGCCTTTGAACTGATTCTGCTTTCTCGATATCAGGCGGCAGACTCCGCTTTCGATGTAGCCTAGGCTGCGCCAACCGTCCATCTTCAACTCAAAAACAAACTCGGTATGGTCAAATGGAGCCTTGTAACCGTTTTGGGGCGACGGGTTGGATGCGGGGCAGCATCGAGTAATTATCGCGGCAGGTGGGGCGGTTGAGCAAATTGGTTGTTTGGAACTGACGTTCCGGCCCGCTGGTCGCATTTGATCAACGGCGAGAAAGTTCTTCGTTGCCAACTCGGTTTATCAAAATGTGAGTTCGCAAGCCTCCAGAGTTATACTCGCCCTACTCGAAGCTGACGGGAGACCCATGGCGGTTCTCAGTGGCAAGCGCCTCGGGCCCTACGAAATCCTCTCTGCAATTGGTGCAGGTGGGATGGGCGAGGTGTACCGCGCCCGAGACACCCGTCTGGAGCGCACCGTTGCCGTCAAAATCCTTCTTGATCACCCTGCCGATAGAGCCGAACTGCGCGAGCGATTCGAGCGAGAAGCACGAACCGTCGCCAGCCTGAATCATCCGCACATCTGCACCCTTCACGACATCGGCCATCAGGATGGAACCGACTTTCTGGTGATGGAGTATCTCGAAGGCGAGACGCTGGCCGAGCGTCTGAAGAAAGGTCCACTGCCTCTCGATCAGGTTCTGCAATATGCCATCGAGATTGCCGATGCGTTGGACAAGGCCCACCGCAAAGGGATCACGCACCGCGATCTGAAGCCAAGCAACATCATGCTTACCAAGTCCGGCACGAAGCTGTTGGACTTCGGTCTAGCGAAGCTGCGCGGGCCGCAAGCAGCGGTAGCGAATCTCTCCGCTCTGCCCACCGAGGGGAGCAGCCTCACGGCACGGGGGACCATCCTCGGCACACTACGGTACATGGCGCCTGAGCAACTGGAAGGTAAGGAAGTCGATTCGCGCACAGATATTTTCGCCTTCGGCGTGGTGGTCTACGAGGTGGCCACGGGTAAAAAGGCCTTCGAGGGGAAGAGCCAAGCGAGCTTGATTGCGAAGATACTTGACAGCGACCCGCCGCTTATCTCTTCCATTCAGCCCATGACGCCGCCCGCACTGGATCGCGTGGTGAAGAAGTGCCTAGCTAAAGAACCAGAGAAAAGATGGCAGGATGCAAGCGACCTGTGCGATGAGCTGAAGTGGATTGCCGAAGGAAGCCACCAGAGCAGTAAGTCAGTAACTATATCCCTAAACCGCGCGCGGCTGCTACGGCGTTGGGCGCTGACTTCAGCATTAGGTTTCGTAATCCTGGCTGCCATCGCAGGAGTCGCGGTGTGGAATCTGAAGCCCGCGCCTACGCCTCCGGTGAGGCCGATCACTCGGTTCACGATTCCTCTGCCCGCGGGCCAGCGTCTAGTCGGGTTGGATACCCCGGCGATCGCTCTCTCGCCCGACGGAAATCGTCTTGCTTACATTGCGGCTCAGGGTAATGGCCTCCCACAGCTTTACCTTCGGGCTATGGCTAGTCCAGACGCTAGTCCGATTCCGGGTACGGAAGGAGCCACCAACCCCTTCTTCTCACCCGACGGCCAGTGGGTGGGGTTTTTTGCTGGCGGAAAGCTGAAGAAGGTCTCGGTGAGCGGGGGCGCGGCGTTAACCCTTGGCGATACTACACGACCTCAAGGAGCGAGTTGGACCAGCCAAAGCATGATCGCCTTCGGTTCCGAACCAGCCGCAGTTCTCCTGCAAGTCGCGGACGCTGGAGGCACGCCGCAGGCGGTGACTCATCTTGAGAAAGGAGAGACCGACCACGATTGGCCGGAGTTCTTGCCCGGCGACAAGGCAGTGCTGTTCGCCGCCAGTGGCGATGATCGGGCCAATGGGCAGGTTGCCATCCAATCGCTCGCAACGGGCGTTCGGCGCAACCTGATGGAAGGGGCGACCCACCCTCACTATGCGTCCTCCGGGCAGTTAGTTTATGCGCACGCGGGAAGTCTCATGGCCGTGCCATTCGATCTCCAGCGGCTCGCGCTCACAGGCACGGCGGTCCCCGTGGTGGAGGGCGTCGTGCAATCGACATCTAGCGGAGCCGCCCAGTACAGCTTTTCTGCTACGGGATCGTTGGTCTATGTTGCGGGTGCTGTTCAGGCGACGGTGCAAAACAGGCTGGTGTGGGTCAGTCGGAATGGGACAGAGCAGCCTTTGCCCGCTCCTCTGCGCGAATACGGGATCCCGCGGCTCTCTCCCGACGGGCGCCGTTTAGCCTTGGGGATCGCCGACCAAGTCTGGCTGTACGATCTCTCCCGGGACGCGCTCAGTCGGTTCACGTTGGAGGGAGATCAGAACGGTGCGCCGGTCTGGACGCCGGACAGCAAGCGGATCGTCTTTTTGTCAACCAAGGAAGGGCCGCAAAACATTTTCTGGCAACTGGCCGACGGAAGCGGAGGCCTCGAGCGGTTAACCACGAGCGAGCACAGACAGGGTCCGACTTCCTGGTCCCCGGACGGGCAACTGCTGGCCTTTGTTGAAGTCAATCCCAACAAGCGATTTGAGATCTGGGTGCTGCGGATGGGCGATCGCAAGGCGCAGCCGTTCGTCCAAACACGGTTCAACGAAGGGGCCCCACGGTTTTCCCCCGACGGGCGCTGGCTGGCTTATAACTCAGATGAATCCGGCCGGTATGAAGTCTACGTTCAGCCCTATCCCGGCCCCGGAGGGAAATGGCAAATCTCGACGGAAGGTGGTACCGAGCCGGTGTGGAATCCGAACGGGCGGGAGCTGTTCTACCGCAGCGGGGACAAGCTGATGGCGGTGGACATTGCCAATCAGGCTGGTTTTGCCGCGGGCAGGCCCAGGAAGCTCTTTGAAGGACGGTACGGAGACTCTCCGAATCCTGTAACCGCCAACTACGATGTATCACTGGACGGCCAGCGCTTTCTGATGACCAAGGAAAGCGAGCAGAGTTCATCCGTCACTCAAATCAATGTCGTGTTGAACTGGTTTGAAGAATTGAAGCAGAAGGTTCCCGCAGGGAAAAAGTGATGGCGCTCGCGGCAGGCACCCATCTCGGCTCCTACGAGGTCGTCGCGCAGATCGGCGCAGGGGGCATGGGAGAAGTTTATAAGGCCCATGACACGAAACTCGGGCGCGACGTTGCGATCAAGGTCCTGCCGGAAACATTTGCGGACGATTCCGAGCGACTTGCTCGTTTTCAGCGCGAAGCCAAGATGCTGGCGGCGCTGAATGATCCCAACATCGCCACGATCCATGGGCTGGAGCACTCCGACGGCACGCATTATCTGGTGATGGAGTTGGTCGCCGGGGAGACGCTGGCGGAGCGAGTCAATCGAGACGGCGCTATGCCAGTCGAGGAAGCCCTGAAAGTCGCCGTCCAGATCGCAGAGGCACTGGAAGCCGCTCACGAGAAAGGCATCATTCACCGCGATCTGAAGCCTGCGAATGTGAAGGTGACGCCGGAAGGCAAGGTCAAGGTGCTGGACTTCGGCCTTGCGAAGGCGTTCACCGGTGATGGGGCGGGCGAGGATCCGAGCAACTCTCCCACGCTCTCAATGGCGGCGACGATGCACGGGGTGATTCTGGGCACGGCGGCGTACATGAGCCCGGAGCAAGCTCGCGGGAAGTCCGTAGATAAGCGAACTGATATTTGGGCGTTTGGCTGTGTGCTGTATGAAATATTGACCGGGAAGCAAGCCTTTCAAGGCGAGGACATCACGGACATTCTGGCCTCAGTGGTCAGAGCCGAACCCGACTGGAACCGGCTGCCCGACAAAACTGCTACGAGTATTCGTACGTTGCTGCAGCGCTGCCTGCAAAAGGATAAGACGCTGCGGCTGCAAGCGGCGGGCGATGCACGAATCGAAATTCACGAAGCTTTGGCCGCACCGACGGCAGAGCCAAGAGTTGCGGCTATAGCTCAACGCGCTGCAAGTTGGCAGCGGGCGACTGTGTTGGGCCTGGCGGCTGTGGTTATAGCTGCCCTTGCTACGCTTGTGAATTGGAATCTGAGGCCCACGCCTGCGAGTCCAGCCCGGTCGGTAGTAGCACGGTTTACAGTGGCTTTGCGGCTAAACGAGGGGCTCGACATGAGCTATGGCGGATTGGCCTTCTCGCCTGATGGCGCCTACATCGCTTACACAAGCAGGTCGTCCGGCGGCACGAGGCAACTTTTTCTCCGCCCCCTGGACCGCAGCGAAGCAGTTGCGATTCCTGGGAGCGAGGGCGCAACTGGCCCATTTTTCTCAGCGGACGGCCAGTGGATCGCCTTTACCGCGGATGGGAAACTGAAAAAAGCCCCTTTGGCTGGAGGCACACCCATCGCTCTGTGTGATAAGTCGACTGCAGGCACCGGAAGCTGGAGTTCGGACGGCACCATCTTCTTCCCCGAAACGGGCGACAAACTCATGCGTGTTCAAGCCGCCGGAGGAGCACCTCAGGTCGTGGCTACGGCACCTATCGAATCCGGTGAGGAATCAGCTCGCTGGCCTGAAGCCCTGCCCGGAGGCCAAGCCATCCTGTATGTCAGTGGGGGGACCGAAGCAGCGTTTTCAGATGACTCGAACATCATCGTGCAATCGCTGAAGACGGGCGCCCGAAAAACCCTGGTTCAGGGAGGCACCTCGCCCCATTACCTATCCACGGGGCATCTGGTCTATGCGCAAGGGGGCAGGGTGCTGGCTGCCCCGTTTGATCTGCGACGGCTGGAGGTGACCGGGGCGGCGACGCCTATTCTGGAGGACGTTTGGCAGGGCACGGGCGGCTATGCCGCATATGGTATTTCCCGGGATGGGTCGATCGCTTACGTCAATGGAGGCAGGGGGGCGAACCGAGAACTACGTGCGACGCTGGAATGGGTTGACCGAGCCGGCGTCTCTCGGGCTCTAGGCGACGCTTCCCATGCTTTCCAGTATCCGAGCCTCTCGCCAGACGGCCAGCGCGTTGCGATCTGGAACGGCGAAAACGGCATATACGACATTTGGATCGCCGACGCGTTGCGCGGCAGCCTGACTCGGCTAACGTTCAGCAACCTCGGCGATGGTCCTGTCGGCGCAATCTGGACTCCCGACGGTAAGCGCGTGATTTACGCGCTCACTCTAAATGCATTCAAGCTGGCGTGGAGGGCTGCAGACGGTACCGGGGCTGAAGAGGAACTTCTTTCGGGCAGTGGTCGTCTTCTGCCGATGGCCTGCTCACCCGATGGGCAGCTTCTGCTGTTCTATCGTCGGCAAGCGGGCCATGGTGATCTATGGGTGTTGCCACTTGTTGGCGAGCGCAAGGCATGGCCTCTGATCGAGAGTCCTTTCGACAAGACCGCAGCGCAAATCTCCCCGGATGGGCATTGGTTGGCCTATGCCTCCAACGAGTCCATGCGGCAGGAGGTCTTCGTGCAGCCGTTCCCTGGATTGGGGGGCAAGTGGCAAATTTCATCCAACGGAGGAGCGGAGCCGCAGTGGTCGCGCAATGGCCGGCAATTGTTCTATTTAAATGGAGACAAGATGATGGTGGCGGACGTCGGTACGAGAGGTGGCTTCACCGCGAGCGCTCCGCGGCTCCTTTTTGATCGGCCATATGCCCATGGGGTGATATTCGCAAACGAGAGGGCCAGCTACGATGTGGCTCCTGACGGCCAACATTTCCTGATGCTGAAAGCAGACCAGTCGCAAAGTTCGCTGCTTGAATTGCGCGTGGTCCTGAACTGGGCGCAGGAGGTCACGCGCCGCGTGTCGACTGGAAAATGAACGCGGGATTAGTCAAAGCCTCGAACTTCAGAAGGCCAGCTATGAAATTTCCTCTCTATGGGAGATCGATCTTTTGTGCCGCAGCGCTCCTTTTATTTTCATCTCCCATTGCGGTCCAAATCACTGCCCAAGAAAATTTTGATGTTGTTATTTCGAACGGCCGCGTGATGGATCCGGAATCGGGACTTAATGAGGTGCGCAATATCGGGATTGTCGCCGGGAAGATTCGAGCGATTTCCGCCGCGCAGCTGATGGGCAAGACCAGAATCGATGCGAGAGGCTTGGTCGTCGCACCTGGCTTCATTGATTTGCACGAACATGCTCAGACACCGGAAAGTTACAAATATCAGGCGCACGATGGCGTGACAACGTCACTAGAACTCGAGGTCGGAACAGATGACGTAGAAAAGTGGTACACGCAGCGCCAAGGAAAAACACTAATCAACTTTGGCGTAAGCATCGGCCACATCCCTGTGCGCATGAAGGTTATAGGTGATCCAGGGGACTTCCTTCCCCGGGGGGACGCCGCCCACCGTGAAGCGACTGCTGAGCAGCTCGCAGAGATGAAGAGAAGAATAGAAACGGGCCTACAACAAGGCGCGTTGGCCTTAGGCATGGGGATAACTTACACGCCAGCGGCGACCCGCTGGGAGATAGTCGAGATGTTCCGACTGGCGTCCAGGTACGGTGCGTCGGTCCACGTTCATCTTCGTTATGCGGGATTGAATGAGCCGGAGACAGGTCTCGCGGGGATCGAAGAAGTGATTGCGGCGGCAGCGGTGACGGGTGCGCCTCTACATGTGGTGCACATCAGCAGCATGGGCCTGAAGTCCACGCCGCAGCTGATCGAGATGGTGGCCGATGCGCACAAGCGGGGCCTCGATATCACAACTGAGTGCTATCCATACACGGCGGCGAGCACGGAGCTGGCGTCGGCTCTGTTCGACGAAGGCTGGGAGGAAAAAATGGGGATTACCTACAAAGATCTGCAATGGTCGGCTACCGGGGAGCGGCTGACGGCAGAGACCTTTGCGAAGTACCGGAAGCAGAGTGGAGAGGTCGTGATTTTTGAGATTCCTGACGAGGCAGCACGAGCGGCGGTGGCGAATCCAATTGTCATGATTGCGAGCGATGGAGTGCCGATGACCGGGCCGAAGATTCATCCGCGAGGACAAGGAACATTCTCACGGGTGCTGGGTCACTATGTGCGAGAAGAAAAGGCTCTGGATTTGATGACCGCGCTGCGCAAGATGACCCTGATGCCCGCCCAAAGGCTGGAGAAACGCGCTCCGATCTTCCGCAACAAGGGAAGGATTCGGGTCGGAGCCGATGCAGACATCACGGTTTTCGATCCCGACAAGATCATCGACAAGGCGACTTACGAAGAGCCGCTGCAATATTCCCAAGGGATAGAATTCGTGCTCGTGAACGGGACATTGGTGATAAGAGACGGAAAGTTCGTCGAAGGAGTGTTTCCGGGACGCGCAGCCAGAGCGCCCGTTGCTGCAAAGAAAGTGATCAATCCAACGTGACTCAGTCATGATCGGCCAAACCATCTCCCACTATCGCATCCTGGAGAAGCTCGGTGGCGGCGGGATGGGAGTGGTGTATGAGGCTGAGGACCTCAAGCTCGGCCGCCACGTTGCGCTGAAATTTCTTCCTGAAGAACTTGCCCGCGATCCGCAGGCGCTGGAGAGATTCAAACGTGAGGCCCGAGCGGCCTCAGCCCTGAATCACCCGAATATCTGCACGATTCACGAGATTGACGAAGCCGACGGTTGTCACTTCATCGCCATGGAGTTGCTGCAGGGCCAAACGCTCAGGCACGTGATTCGTGGCGAGGCGCTGGATATCGAAGAAGTCCTTGATCTGGCCATCCAAGTCGCCGACGCCCTGGACGCAGCGCATTCGCAAGGCATCGTGCACCGAGACATCAAACCCGCAAATATCTTTGTGACCAAGCGAGGCCACGCAAAGATCCTCGATTTTGGTTTGGCGAAGCTGACGGTTCAGCCGAAGTCTCCAGCGGTATCAGGGTCGGCGGCATCCACGGCATCGACAGACGTTCCTGAGGCCCAGCTCACGAGCCCAGGTACAGCAGTCGGTACGGTGGCTTATATGTCGCCGGAGCAGGCCCGCGGAAAGCAACTGGATGCGCGAACAGACCTGTTCTCGTTCGGCGCGGTGCTATACGAAATGTCCACCGGTTCGCTGCCCTTCCGTGGGGATACTTCGGCTGTGATCTTCGAAGCAATTCTGAACCGTGCACCGGTCGCTCCGGTGCGCCTGAATCCTGAAGTCCCGCCCAAGCTGGAAGAGATCATTAATAAGGCGCTGGAGAAGGACCGCCAAATGCGTTGCCAAAGCGCAGCAGAACTTCGGGCGGACCTCAAGCGCGTGAAGCGTGAGATCGAGTCTGGCAAGAGCGCAGCCAGTTCTGCACCAGCTTCGATTGAGGCCGCGAGCACAGCGACGCCTCCTGCTGGGAGCGCAATTTCGCCGGGTGCGACGCCAGGTTCCATTTCGCAGGCCGCTATCGCTGCCGCTCCCGCGTGGTGGCGGAGAAAATCCGTGCTCGCGATTGCGGCAATTGCCCTTCTAGTGTTGCTTGGGGCTGGAGGTTGGTTCTATCGATCAAGAGGACAAGGCAGCGAAACAATAGACTCTGTCGCGGTGCTGCCCTTTGTGAATGCCAGCGGCGATCCGAACTCGGAGTACTTGAGCGATGGGATCACCGAGAGCCTGATCAACAGTCTATCGACATTGCCGCACCTCAAGGTGATGTCGCGAGACTCCTCATTCATGTACAAGGGCAAAGAAACCGATGCGCGGACTGTCGGCCAAACTCTCGGAGTTCGCGCCGTCCTCAAAGGCCACGTGATGCAGCGCGGCGACGAATTGGAGATCAGCGCCGAATTGGTAGACGCCCGCGACGATAGCCACATCTGGGGCCAGCAATACAGCCGCAAAGCGGCGGATATATTCGTCCTACAGGGTGACCTCGCGAAAGACATGACCTCGATGCTGCGAATGCGCTTGACCGGCGAAGATGAGAAGCGCATGGCCAAGAGCTACACTGCGAATCCCGAAGCCTATCAGGACTATCTGAAGGGACGATACGGGTGGAACAAGAGAACCGAGGAGGGATTGAACAAGGCTATCGATTTCTTTCAGCATGCGATCGCCAAAGATCCCACCTACGCGCTGGCCTATTCTGGCTTGTCCGACGGTTACAGTCAGCTTGCAATAGTCGGTTTCGTTCCCCCGAAGGAAGCTTTTCCGAAAGCCAAGGAAGCGGCGCAGAAGGCCCTGGAATTGGATGGCACTCTCGCCGAAGCGCACACTTCGTTAGCATGGATTAAAGCAAATTATGACTGGGACAGGGCAGGCGCGGAGAGAGAATTCCAGCGAGCCATAGAGCTCAATCCCAGCTCTGTGACCGCCCACCAACTTTATGGCCTAGCGTTAGCGTGGACGGGACGGTTTGAGGAAGGCATCAGAGAGTTCAAACGAGCCCTGGAGCTTGATCCACTCTCGATTCCTAATAATGCGGCTTTGGGAATGGGATTCTTGGTTGCACGGCAGTATGACCAAGGGATAGAGCAAGAACGGAAGACGCTAGATCTGGACCCCAACTTCCCTCCGGCGCACTGGTACCTCGGCGCCGCCTATGTCCAAAAATTCATGTACAAAGAAGGTATCGCAGAGTTGGAAAAGGCCGTGGCGATCTCCCCTGGCAACAAACTAGCACTCTCCTGGATGGGATATGCCTATGCGGTGGCGGGCAGAAGAGCGGAGGCGCAGAAGGTGCTCGATCGATTGACCGATCTCTCGAAACAGAAGTATGTTCCAGCAGCGTACAGGGCTCAGATTTATGCGGGCCTAGGGGAGAAGCACAAGGCATTTGAGTGGTTGGAAAAAGGATACGAGGATCGCTCTTTATCTGCGATCAAGGTGGACCCAACCTTCGACTCGTTGCGCTCGGACCCGCGCTTCGCCGACCTGCTGCGGCGCATGAATTTGCAGCCGTAAGATCGACGCCGTCTCACCTCCGGCTTGCCATTTGATCTTCGAAGGATTGGAAAAAGGTTCGTTCTTCAAGTGATAACGGCGCGCCTTTTTCTAGGTCTTGTATCTCGCTCTGGCGAATACGCCTCAAAATCTCATCGAGCACTTCTTTCGACACGACGCTCAGCGTACCTGATTCTTCCCAGTTCATCCGGCGTACTTTGGCCTCCCAAGCGTGCTTCCCCAGTTCCTCCATAAGCCATTGGATTGCCAAGTATTGTTCCCTCCCACGAAAGAACGTTTCCAGCGTTTCGTCGCTGAGGGACCGGAGGACGTGGATCCCGTCAAAAGCCCTGAAGAAACCCCAGTTCCGTTTCGGCGTGAAGAATCGGCCGTCATATTCGTACAATTTTCGGATGACCGGATCCCGGAGGATTCGGTCAAGCTCGTAGTCTACTTCGAGCAGCAGATCATAAATCTTCGTTGCTGTTTCCCGTGCATCTCGGGCAGAGAGAAACTCCTCAAGTTTGTTTTGAATGTGCACCATGTGCGTAGTCTGCCTCAGCTTCGGATCCTCCACGATGAGCTTTGGCTGGCGATTGAGCCCTGACAAGTGCGTTCCCCAGGTTGAAGTAAGAAAGGAGTGTTCCGCGGCAGGGCAATGTACGCCGCGACCATGGGTTTGTCTGTACGTGAGAGACCTTACCTGAGAGAGGTCAACAAACTGAGGCACCGCATGGTGATAGAATTCGTCCCATGCATAGCCAATTCCGCTCGCGCCTTGTTTTCGTTGCCGTACTCACCTTCTCGGCATTCAGCCAGACCAAAATTTCCACTGCCGCTTCGAAGATAATGTCGACGCCGGCGTCAGCCACCTCAACGGAGGCGGCTGCGGATGTGCTGGCATTCGAAAGAGCGATGGAAGCGGCAGTCGTGCGCGGCGACGTCGCTTACGTCGATCGCGTTAGCGCACCTGACCTGACGTTCACCCACGGAGACTGTTGGACCACGGGCGGAAAGGCACTCGGCGTCGACGATCGGAAGTCTTTTCTGAAGCGGGTCGAAAACAAGCAGTACAACGTGCGCGACCTCGACTCCGTCAAAGTCGAAATGCATGGCGACATCGCTATTACTTATGGGCGCTATGTGGCGCAGAACAGAACCGATAACCCAAGCCAGTCGTGGTTCTCCGTGTGGTTTGAACGAGTCTATGCGAAACGCGACGGCCGATGGCTATATGTTTCTCATCGGACTGTCCATGGTCCAACTTATGGACCGGACCGAGATTCCGTAAGCGATAAGTGACGGCCCTTAGTGAATGAGTCGGCTTGGCCCGCTTCTCTCCGGCCGAGCCTGAGCCAATCCTTATTCTATGCGCTGCGCTCGGACCCGCGCTGGATCGACCTGCTGCGGCGCATGAATCTTCAGCCGTAATTGTGTTCTCAAAACGACTGATTGCTTGCGCTCCTTGCGGTCACGGCACGGCTAATCTCTAGTTCTTCTTATTCGATGAAATCAGTGCTTTGTTCTTGCCGTTCTGCTTCCGTGGCGGAACATTCGCATCGACCCAGTTCAGGATGACATCAGCGATTTCGAGGTTGTTTGTGCCTAACATCATCATGTGAGTGGTTCCCTTAAAGATTGGATTTCCCAGCTCTCCAAGCTTGATGTACTCCGCCTTGGCACTTCCCAGTCCGGCAGGGCGTCGGGCGTTAATTGCGTCCACTGTGTTTTGACACACCTCACTGCTTGGTGTGTAGTCTCCTTTAAGCGCCAGGTAAGGAATATTGTCGAAGTCCTCCGCCTTCAACCCGCTGTTCGATAGCGAGCAGGAACCCTCAATTGTGATCAGGCCCTTCAGCATATCCAGATGACCTCTCTCTTTCAGGATGCGCACCATGTGATGCCCCATGATTCCTGATTGAGAATGGGTCGCAACGATTGCTCCACCGAGCTTTTCAACCAGCAACGCGAGGTCTTGCGGCGTCCATGTATTCGCCGGCGAAATCGTTGTCGGGTCGCAAGTGGTACAGGTAGAGCCCGGCAACGTGACCTCCGAGTTGGGAACTAACTGTTTGTAATACTCGAGAGCAAGATAATTGTCCGGCCCTTTAGGCGCATTACCTATAGCTCCCGAGCGTGAAACGACATTTGGATCTATGGTGCTAATCGGGAAGGCCGGGAAGTAGTTCTCAGAATGAACGGTGTCGCCTTTATCCCCATGACGCACCAGCGTCCCGGTCAGAATCGTCGATCCTTGTGGCGTCAATTGGCCGAACCAATTGGTCCAGGCGACGTCGTCGGGAATCCTGCCGAATGCCGGCATCAGCGCCGCGCCCCTCTGAGTGTCTCCGTTCTTGAGCATAGCTAGGGCCTCGTGAATGACAGATTCATCGAATCCCGAACGTCCGCGCCCGGCTTGATCTACGAGATATGTTGAGAAGCCCTTCCGCACGAAGTACGGATACCAACCCTCCCGTCCATCCGGCGTTGACTCCAAACAGACAGCCGTGTGAGAGGAACCGTGGACCATGATGACCGGTGGCGCGTTG
>Ga0210401_10004598_pt1 | contig 14408 bp, 10 predicted proteins | sample IncBWH32MmetaG_FD_150866 | JGI IMG/M metagenome (GOLD analysis project Ga0210401, IMG submission 150866) | Forest soil microbial communities from Barre Woods Harvard Forest LTER site, Petersham, Massachusetts, United States - Inc-BW-H-32-M | ecosystem: Environmental > Terrestrial > Soil >... | reverse complement strand
GGCGGTTCTTGCGCGCATCAGGTCCTGCAAGCCAAGGTGAACGTCGTCAAAAAAAAGCGCAACGAAACGCGTTGGGACCGCGGGGGTTGCAACGATCGCGGCCGTTGAATTGGCCGCGGGCGTCGCCTCGGGAGCCGCGGCATTTGCCGTGGCCGGGAAGTTCGCGGTATTCGCTACGCCAACGAAGTTGATGATGTCCTGCGGCTTGCCATCCTGAAAAAGCTTGAAGTCGCTTCTTGTCAGATTGATGACGGCGTGCCCCTCGGCATCCCTCACCACCACGCGCACCGGCACAATGATCGTCTCGGTCTTGAGCGCGTTGTTGTTCTGTTGAGAGGGCTGCTCAGGATCCGGCTCAACCGTGGGAAAACTCTGGATGGGGCTCGCGCGCCGGCCTTGCCCGTGCGCCCCAAGCGCGGCACCGCCAAACAGGAGCGCAAGCGTGGCGGCGGCCACACACCAAGACTGGAAACGAGTTAGACGCATTGGGTTGTATAGACAGACGCTGTCTGGCCGAAAAGGGTTTCCGAAATAAGGCTCCCAGGCGCGCACCGGGCACCGGCTTTTGCAATCGATGCTTTCTTGACCCTGCTCGGATGCTCGAATAGACTAGGTGATTCATTTGCATGCGTGAAGCTCACCGTGCTCTAGCGGTTTCGCCCGGGGCCCGCCGCAAGTTTCTCGTAAAGAGGAGAAATATAGTTGCCGAAGAGAACGTATCAACCACATAAGCGCCGCCGGCACAAAAAGCACGGTTTTCGCGCCCGCATGAAGACGAAAGGCGGAAAGAGGGTTCTTGCAGCACGCCGCAAGAAAGGACGCCACGCGCTCACACGCGTCTGACCAGGCGTCGCGCGGTTTGCCGCGCGATTGCCGTCTGCTCGGCCGCGCCGATTACGACGCGGTCTATCGCGACGGGCGGCGCCGCTCGAACCGCGAGTTCACCGTTTTCCTCCGACCGAATGGCCTCGCACGCAGCCGTTTTGGATGGAGTATCAAAAAAGCGCTGGGCGGAGCCGTGGTGCGCAATCGCATCCGGCGCCGGCTGCGCGAAATCGTAAGGTTGCACCGCCAGGAGATTCTTCCGGGATGGGACGTTGTAATTCATCCACGCAGCACGGCAGCCACGGGGAAGTTTGCACCGCTGGCCTCGGAGCTATTGAAGCTGCTGCCCCGCGAGTAGCGGGCGGCAAGAAGCGCTCGCTCGGAGCCTGGTCGCTGTTGTTGTTCGTGCGCGTTTACATCATGTTTCTCTCTCCGTTTTTCGGCGGCGCTTGCCGTTTTTATCCCTCCTGCTCGAACTATGCGCATGAAGCGATCGAGCGGCATGGCGCGGTGCGCGGAACCGCTCTTGCGCTGAAGCGCCTGCTGCGCTGCCATCCATTCGCAAAGAGCGGATTCGACCCGGTGCCCGAAGTGCTGTATGCGGAAGACGGACTCGGCGGCATCAACGCATCGGCCGTTTCCGGCGCGCAAATTGCCGTTGCAGCACGCACTTATGCGCATCGACCGACCCAGGCGGTCGTTGCCGAAACCTGGTCTGCCGCGGGCACCCTCGGAGTGGAGCGGAGACTGTGAAAGAATTTTCAGACCAGGCTCGCGCTGCGATTTTCTTTGTTCTGGCCGTGGTTATTTTTCTGGCTTGGTCGCACTACTTCCTCCCTGCGCCGCCCCCTCCTTCTGCAACGTCGCAAAAGGCTTCGCAAACATCGGTTGCAACGTCTCCGGCTACGGCGCGATCGCCCGCGGCTCCGGCGGCGCCGGTTTCGTTGGCTGCGATCGAGGCTTCGGCCGAAAGCTCGGTGGCGGTCGAAAGTTCGCTCTATCGCGTGCAGATATCGAATCACGGTGGAGTGATACGAAACTGGCAGCTTGAAAAATACTTTGACGATCAGAAGCCGCCGCAGCCGCTTGATCTGGTGAACCAGGAAACATCGAACGAGTTGGGCTGGCCGCTCTCGCTCGTCCTGAACGACCCTGATCTGGAAGCCGAGGCCAATTCGGCGCTTTACCAGATCACACCGTCATCCGGCACGCTCAAGGCACCGGCCAAGGTCACCATGCAGTGGAGCGACGGCCATCTGAGCGTGTCCAAGACGCTCGACTTCAGGGACACGTATGACGCCGGCGTCCAGGCGTCTGTGCTTCTGGACGGAAAACCGATTCCCTTCTCGCTGGCATGGCGCGGCGAATTCGGCGACAAAGACGTCTATCAGGTTTCGCAAAACGCCTCGATTTTTGTTTTCTACAGCCAGGGCGGCAAGATGAATTTGCTGCAGTACAAGTCTCTGGGACTGCCCGCGAACCGGATCGTGCCTTTCGAACAGGGCGGGCCGATGGATTTCGCCGGCATCGAAGACCAGTATTTTGCCGCCGCCTTTGTTCCCGCCGGAAGCGACCTCGCCCTGTGGCACTGGACGCAATGGCACCATTACGTCGATAACAACCAGAACGCCAGCGAGCCAATCGCGCAAATCGCCGTCGGTTCGACGAACGCAGTTCCGTTCTCGGGGCGACTATTTGTGGGCCCGAAAGATCTGGGTGTCCTGGGCGCGCAGCAGCCTTCTCTTGAAGGTCTGGTGAATTTCGGCTGGACTGGCGTGATCGCCAAACCGTTGCTTGTTTGCCTGCAGTGGCTGCACCGCTACATCGCGAACTGGGGTTGGGTTATCGTCGTGTTCACGGTGTTGCTGAACATGATCCTGTTCCCCGTGAAGATCTATTCGTTCCGGTCCATGCGGAAAATGCAGGTCGTCGCGCCGGAGATCAAGGCGATTCAGGACCGTTACAAGAAATATTCCATGCGCGACCCGCGCAAGCAGAAAATGAACGAAGAGGTGATGGCGGTTTACAGCCGCGAGAAAATCAATCCGGCGAGCGGCTGCCTGCCCGTGTTGCCGCAGATTCTCATCCTGATCGCGTTCTGGCGCGTGCTGGCCTACTCGATCGAGCTGCGCCACGAGCCGTGGATCGGCTGGATACACGATCTGTCGGCGCGCGATCCTTATTACGTTCTCCCGATCGCGATGGCGTTGACGACGTATCTGATGCAGAAGCTGACGCCAATGCCGGCGACCGTTGATCCGGCACAGCAGCGAATGATGATGTTCATGCCGCTGCTCTTCGTGGTTTTCCTGTTTCGCTACGCCAGCGGCTTGACGCTCTACTATTTCGTATCCACCCTGATCCAGGCCGCGCAACAATGGTATTTGAACCGCTCAAACCCGCTCCCTTCGCGGAGCAAGTTTAAGGCGAACCGACAATGAACGATCGACGCCCGCCCTCGCGAAAACCGTCTCAGAGAGCCGCCTCAAACCCGCCCGCCGCGCACCTCGACACCGAACGCGCCGCCGGGGAACTGAAGTCTTTTCTCGATCAGGCGATGAGCGCGATGCAGTTTGCACTCGAGTGGGGAATTGCGGTGCAGCCCGCGTCGCAGGGTGCGGAAGCCTCCATCGTGGTTTCGTTTCGCGGAGGAGACGAAGGGCTGCTGCTCGAGCGCAATGCGGAATTGCTCCTCGCTCTTGAATATATCGCCCACCGTTGGCTGCGCCTCGATCCCCGGTTGCATGACGCCGTCCGCTTTGATTGCGGCGACTATCGCAGCGAACGTCTCGACGAACTGAAACTGTCGGCGCGCGTCGCTGCGCAGCGCGTTCGCGAAACAGGCGAAGCGTTCCGCTTCAATCCCATGTCTTCACGCGAACGCAGGCTGATTCATCTTGAATTGGCGGGTGCCGCAGGAGTGCGTACGGCAAGCGAGGGATCAGGTGATCGGCGCCAGCTGGTGATCTACCCTCTCACAAAAGGGCCGTCGCGCTAGGCGCCGAGCCAGCGCCCGACGGGCTGCAGTTTTTCGACGTGATCGCAGATCACTTTCAGCACGGCTGTAATAGGGATTGCCAACAACAATCCCATCGGCCCCCAGAGCCATCCCCAAAATAACAAGGCCAGTGTAAGCGCCAGCGCGTTCAGGCGAACGCGCCATCCAACCAGCGCCGGAATGAGCAGGTTTGCCGTGATCAAGTGGAACATCGTGAGCGTGGCGAATATTCCCACGAACGGGCCGACCGAGTTGTACTTCTTGAGCCCAATCAGCAGCGGCGGAATCCACGAAAGAACCACGCCAAGGTAAGGCACCAAATTACACAGGCCGGACACGAGCCCGGTGAGAAACGGAAAGTCCAAGCCCAGCGCCCAAAACAGTACCCAGCTGGCAATCACGAGAATCAGGCCGACAAGCGCCGTTCCGACCAGGTAGCTGCGCAGCACCTGCGTGACATCGGAAAGCGCTTCCTTCACCTGCGTTCGCTGGTCCGGCGGGAACAGCTGCATCGTGGCGTGCCAAACCTGGCGTTTGGCGGCGAGCATGAAAAATAAAAGGAACGGCACAAACGTCGCCGAAAGCATGAATATTTCAACCGACCCAAGCCGCGAGAGCACAGCCGAACGGACTGGATGTGACTCGGCGACTTCCACGATTTGTTGGCCAGGCTGTTCGGCGGGTGCGATCTCTGAGACGTGAGCTTCGAGGCTTGATACCTTCTGCTGCACGGCGTACGACGCCGCGCGCAACGGCTCGCGATATTTCGGCCAGTCGGCGCCGAATTGATCGGCGCGATCAACCAGCGTCCATCCGAGAAACGCGATCATGGCAAGTGTCACGAGCACGACGACAAGCGATCCCAACGCGCGCGGCATGTGCCAGGATTCCATCCAGTTCACGACCGGGTCGAGAAAATACGCCATCAGAATCGCCACAAGCAGCGTCATCAGAATCGTGGAAGCGAAATAGCAAAACCCGATCACGATTCCGGCGGCGATGATTCGCGCACTCGCCGAACTCGCAGTGATGACTTTGCCTTCGTCAACCGGCATGGCCGTACGATAGCACAGACGCCATTGCGCGCGTTCCGAAGTCCCCGGCCGCACCGTTTTCGTTAACTGTTCCTTGTAACAGCCGGCAGGATCGACCGTGTTTATGATTTCGCCTGTCTCGCCGAGCAAGGCTTTCTGCGCGCGATGGCGGTGTTAGAATGGCTTTCCGGCGCTTGGGATGTGGTGAATCTGGCTCATGGCAAAACACCTTTTTGGTACAGACGGAATTCGTGGAGTTCCGGGCACCTACCCGCTCGACGACCAGACGCTTCGTGGTGTCGGCCGCGCGCTCGGTGAGCATCTTCATTCCGACCGAAGCGGTGAAGGAAAAGCGCCGCGCGTTCTCATCGGCCGGGACACCCGCGAATCCGGTCCGCACATCGCCGAACTTCTTGCGAGTGGTCTTGCCGAAGGCGGCGCTGAACCGGTCTCTGCAGGCGTTCTCACAACGCCAGGCGTAGCTTGGCTTGTCCATCGGGAAGGTTTTTCCGCGGGAGTCGTCATCTCGGCTTCGCACAATCCCTATCACGACAACGGCGTAAAGCTGATCTCTTCGTCTGGAATGAAATTCCCTGACGCGACCGAAGCGCAGCTGGAAGGCGTCGTTTTGTCGGCAAATGGCTCAAAGTCGGCTGAGCCGAGGGTCGCTCTTCGCGCCGACCAGGTTCTGCACGAAGACTATTTGGCCGGCCTTCGCCGAAGCGTGCTCGCGGGAGCCAAGATCGCTGGGATGAAAATCGTTCTTGACTGCGCGAACGGCGCGTCAAGCCAGCTCGCACCCGAGCTTTTCGGTTCGCTCGGCGCCGAAGTCATCGCCATCAACAACTCGCCGGACGGCAAAAACATCAACGCGGACTGCGGCTCTCTTTATCCACACGCGTTAGAGCGGCGAGTCACCGAGACCGGCGCGGCACTTGGCGTAGCGTTTGACGGTGACGCCGACCGCGCCCTGTTCGTAAGCAGTTCGGGGAAACTGGTCGACGGCGACGGCGTCTTGCTGGTCGCCGGCCGCTACCTGAAATCAACGGGCAAGCTTAAAGGAACTACGATCGTCGGAACATCCATGGCCAATCTCGGCCTCGAGCGGGTCCTTGAAAAATCCGGATTGAAACTGACGCGAACCGCTGTTGGCGACCGCTACGTGCTCGAAGAAATGCTGAGGATTGGCGCGAACCTGGGTGGCGAGCAGTCCGGCCATATCTTATTTCTTGACGACGCAACCACCGGCGACGGCATGCTTACCGCTGTCAAAATCGCCTCAATCGTCTCGATTGCGGGCCCCTTGGATAGCTTGATCAGCGACCTCAAGATCTTTCCTCAACGGATCGTCAACGTCCGCGTGAAAGCCAAACCAGCTCTGGAGTCCCTACCCGAGGTTTCAAAGACACTAACGGAGGCGGAAGCGGCCTTGGGCGAGTCGGGCCGCGTAGTGCTCCGATATTCGGGAACCGAGCCTCTTGCAAGGGTCATGGTCGAGGCTGAACACGACTCCGACGTCCGGCGTTGGACCGACGCGCTCGCAAGTGCGCTGCGTGCGGCAATCGGCGCGTAGGTCAAATTTGACCTCCCGTGGGGTCTTCCAAAGAACGTATATCTGGTCCCTTTCGCCTTTCATAAAGTGGAGAATTTCGCCATTCAAGAAGGCCCAAAAACCGCCGATTGTTCCTTAAACCACTGCACATAAAAGGCTTGGCCTCATACAGGAAAATACGTATGCGGTGGCATTTTGCGTGCACTAAGAACGAGCGGCTGTCTCGTATCCCCGGGGTGGGCCGGTTCCGCCGCGCCGGATCCGGAATCTAGGGGTAGAGCAAGCGATACAGAGGGGTCCCGTGGGGGGACCCCTTATTTTTTTGCCTGCACAAGTCACCCGAGATCACCTACGCAAGCTTCCTTGACCTTGCGAACCAGGACTTGTTATGTTGGGAAATTACGCTGGTCGAATTTTGCCCAGTGTAGCGCGAGTCGGCTGTCTTGACCGGCTCGATCCGACGATGAGCCTCAAGAAAATCATCATTCGCGGCGCCCGTCAGCACAACCTGAAGAATCTCCACCTGGAAATCCCTCGGAACACGCTGACGGTGGTGACCGGTCTTTCGGGGTCCGGCAAGTCGTCGCTTGCCTTCGATACGCTCTACGCCGAGGGCCAGCGCCGTTACGTCGAATCGCTCTCGGCCTACGCGCGGCAGTTCCTCGATCAAATGGAGCGTCCCGAGGTTGACTCGGTCGAAGGCCTCTCGCCTTCCATCGCCATCGAGCAAAAGACGACGACGCGGTCGCCGCGGTCGACCGTCGGCACAATTACGGAAATCTACGATTATCTGCGCGTGGTTTACAGCGCCATCGGCACGCCCCATTGCCCAAACTGCGGCAAGCCCATCACCAGGCAGTCGACCGAACAGATCGTTCAGTCGATCCTCGCTCTGAAACCGGACGACCGGATCATGGTCCTCGCGCCGGTCGTCCGCGGCCGAAAAGGCGAATACAAGAAGGAACTTGAAAAGTACGCCAAGGACGGTTACGTCCGCGCCCGGATCGACGGCGAACTGGTCAATCTTGACGACCCACCGACGCTCGACCGCCGCAAGAATCACACGATCGAGATTGTCGTCGACCGCGTGCTGCTGAAGGGCGGCGTTGCGCAGCGTCTTGAACAATCGATCGAAACGGCGCTCAAACTTACCGGCGGACTGGTGACGATTGTGGTGGTCGGCGGCGAGGAACACGTCTACTCGGAAAAACTGGCCTGCCCGGATTGCGGCATATCGGTTCCACAGCTTGAGCCGCGGTCTTTCAGTTTCAATTCGCCCTACGGCGCATGCCCCGAATGCCACGGCCTCGGCTCGAACTATGAATTCGATCCGGCGAAAGTGATCATCGACTGGAGCAAGCCGCTGTTTGAAGGAGGGCTGGGTCCCGGCTCGGGCTCTGCGCATCTGCAGCGGACTTTGAAGATCGCTTCGGTTGCATATGGATTTGATCTGGATACGCCGTTCGAGAAATTTCCGCGCAAGGTGCAGAACCTGATTCTCCACGGCAATCCGGAGAACGGCGGCTCGTCCAAGGACCTGAGTTTCCAGGGCATTCTTGCGCATCTGGAGAGCGGGCTTGAGGAATCGCGCTCGGATGGCTATCGCGAATGGCTGACGCAATATATGTCGCCCTCCATTTGCACGGCTTGCCATGGCAAGCGCCTGCGGCCCGAGAGCCTCGCCGTGAAAATCGCCGGCCTTTCGATCGCCGATTTCACCGGGCTTCCGCTCGACGACGCCCGCGCCGCCGTCGACAAGATTCGCGGCCAACTCACGCTTCGGCAGCGCAAGATCGCCGGCCGCCCGCTCGGTGAGATTGCCGAACGCATCGACTTCCTACTCGCCGTCGGCCTCAGTTATCTGACGCTCGATCGTTCCGCGGCAACACTTTCGGGCGGCGAAGCCCAGCGCATCCGCCTTGCTACGCAAATTGGCTCGCGCCTGCGCGGCGTGCTTTACGTCCTTGATGAACCTTCGATCGGCCTGCACGCACGTGACAACGGCCGCTTGATTACGACGCTTGAAACGCTGCGTGATCTTGGGAACACGGTTCTTGTCGTCGAGCATGATGAGGAGACGATTCGGCGCGCCGACTACGTGGTCGACCTGGGCCCTGGAGCGGGCAGTGCGGGCGGGCATCTGGTCGCGGCGGGGACTCCGGAGGAAATCGCGGCGAACCCGAACTCGCTGACGGGACAATATCTCTCCGGCCAGGCGCAGATCGCGGTTCCCCGCACGCGGCGCGCTCCCGGTGACAAGACACTTTCGGTTCTCGGCGCCACCGGCAACAATCTGAAGAACATCGACGTGGCGATTCCGCTCGGGTTGCTCAACGTCGTCACAGGCGTCTCAGGCTCCGGCAAGTCGACACTGGTAAACGACATTCTGTATCGCGCGCTGGCCGCCAAACTTTACCGCTCGATGGAACGCCCCGAAGCTCATCGAGCCGTGACGGGCATCGAGAACATCGACAAAGTAATCCAGATCGATCAGGATCCCATCGGGCGCACGCCTCGTTCGAACCCCGCGACATACACCGGCGTATTCGCGTCGATCCGCGAGCTTTACGCGATGCTGCCCGAATCGCGCGAGCGCGGCTACAAACCGGGCCGTTTCAGTTTCAACGTGAAGGGCGGCCGTTGCGAAGCGTGCCAGGGCGACGGCCAGCGGCGCATTGAAATGAATTTTTTGCCGGACGTCTACGTCACGTGCGAAGTCTGTCGCGGCAAGCGCTACAACGCCGAAACTCTCGCCGTCCAGTACAAGGGGCTTTCGATTTCCGATATGCTCGATCTGCCGATCGAAGACGCGCTCAAAGTGCTCGAAAATATTCCGGCGATCCAGCAAAAACTTCAGACGCTGGTGGACGTTGGTCTCGGCTATATCCAGCTCGGTCAATCGGCCACAACGCTTTCGGGCGGCGAGGCCCAGCGCACGAAACTGGCGCGCGAGCTTTCGCGCCGCCAAACCGGTCGCACGCTTTACATATTGGACGAGCCGACCACCGGGTTGCATTTTGACGACGTGAAAAAATTGCTGGACGTGCTGAACCGCCTGGTGTCGCTCGGCAACACGGTGCTGATCGTGGAACATAATCTCGATGTGATCAAGCAAGCCGACTGGATCATCGACCTTGGCCCTGAAGGCGGCGCCGCCGGGGGACGCGTTGTCGCGCAGGGCCCTCCCGAGCAGGTTGCGCGGATCAAGAAGTCCTACACAGGCCAGAGTCTCATCCCGTTGCTAGGGCACCGCAACGGCGGTGGCAAATGAATCTCGATTCGACGCCGGCGCCGGGCGACGACGGATTTGAAGGCTCGGAATTCTCCTACGAGCCGCCCCACTTTTCCCGTCCTCGCCTTCCGGAAGACATCCAGGTCCCGTGGGGGTTGTCTGATCTGGTGCTCTTGGTATTTGTGGCGCTCCTTTTAACGGTGGGCGTCGCAGTCTTCGCCCAACTTAGCGGCGTACTTCACGCGTCGCCGCGCGTGCAAAGCGTGTTTGACGTAGCCGCACAGGCAGCGATCGACTTCCTGCTTATGGGGTGTCTCGCCCTGCAGATCCGCCTGCGATTCAATGAACCGTTTTGGCAGACGATCGGTTGGAGAACTCTCGACCCGGGAATACTGCCTCGCTGGTTTGCTTACGCCGGGTTAGTCGTCGTGGGCATGGTCATATCCGGAGCGGTCACCGCCGCGTCGAACCTCGATCCGCCGAAAGGGAATCTGCCGATCGACTCCTACTATCAGGACCCGGTGAGCGCGGCGCTGTTTCTGATGTTGGCAGTCCTGCTTGCTCCCTTGGTCGAGGAGACGATTTTCCGCGGCTACCTTTATCCGGTGATCGCAAGGAGCTGGGGCGGCGCGGCGGGAGTATTGATCACCGGCGCGCTTTTTGGTTTGCTCCACAGTTTCCAGCTATGGCATGCGTGGTGGCAGGTCGCACTGCTGGTCGGTGTGGGAATCATCTTTACCTGGGTCCGGGCGACGGCAAAAACGGTGGTGGCAAGCTACTGCCTTCACGTCGGATACAACTCTTTTCTGCTGGTGGGATTTCTTGCGTCCACGCACTTTCTAAGATCGCTGCCGCCGCACTAACTCAGCCGCAAATCCTCATTCATCGGACTGTGCCGGTTCGTCCGCATCCGGAGTTCCGAGCGCCAGCGTGATCAAGGTCGATTGCTCCATTTCGTGCGCTTTGTGCGAACCGGTCGCGGGACTGGCGCTCGCCGAACGCTTCACAGAAAGTACGGGGCGTCCGCCGGTGAGCCGCTCGATCTGCGGCAGCACAGAAGAGAACGCTCCCATGTTGCCCGGCTCTTCCTGCACCCAAACAAATTCAGCGGCGTTCGTATAGCGTCCTAGCTCGGCTGCAAGCTCCGCTTCCGGGAAAGGATAAAGCTGCTCGATGAAAACAACGGCGCACGCATCGTCCTTGCGGCGTTTCCTGGCTGCGTTGAGTTCGTGACCGATTTTTCCCGTGCAGATCAAAACGCGCCGTGCCGACCCGTCGCCGGGATCGGGCATTACATTCCTGAACGAACCGCTCGTGAGATCCGAGAGCGGCGAAGACGCAGCGGGATTCCGCAACATGCTCTTCGGCGTGAACACGACAAGCGGCTTGCGCCATGAGCGGAGCGCCTGGCGGCGCAGCAAGTGAAAGTACTGTGCGGCTGTCGAGGGGTAGCAGATCTGAATGTTGTCCCTGGCGGCAAGCTGCAAGAAGCGCTCGACACGCGCGCTGGAATGCTCCGGGCCTTGCCCTTCGTAGCCGTGCGGCAACAGGAGCACAAGCCCGGAGAGCAGGTTCCACTTGTCTTCGCTTGCCGCGATGAATTGGTCGATGATGATCTGCGCGCCGTTGGCGAAATCTCCGAACTGTGCTTCCCACAAAACGAGCGCTTCCGGATAGTCTCGGCTGAATCCGTATTCGAAGCCGAGCACTCCGGCCTCGGAAAGCGGCGAATTGTAAATTTCGCACCAGGCCTCATCGCTTGCGACGTGCTCAAGCGGAACATACTCTTCTTCGTTTTCGATATCGATCAGCGCCGCGTGCCGCTGATTGAAGGTGCCGCGCCGGCTGTCTTGTCCGGTGAGCCGTACCGGTACCCCCTGTGTCAACAATGAACCAAATGCGAGCGCTTCGGCCATTCCGTAGTCAAGGATGCGCTTGCCTTCCGCCATTTCCAGGCGCTGCTCAAGAAGCCTTTTCACCTTCGGATGAATGTGGAAGCCCGCCGGATATTGAACGAGCGATCGTCCGATCTCGGCGAGCCGTTCTTGCGGCACGCCGGTCTCGACTTCATACGACGGGTTGTAACGACCGCCCTTGTAGCTATTCCAGTAGCGCGGCATCCGGCGCATCAGCGGGCTCTTCTCGAGCTCTTTGGCCCGCGTCCGCGCCGCTTCTATTTCTTCACGCACCCGCGCGACCGTGCTGCTTGAGTCGGCGCCGATATTTTCGGCGTAGATTTCGTAAAGCGGCCGATGCGCTTCGATCTTCCGGTAGCGCAAAGGTTGCGTGATCGTGGGATCGTCCACCTCGCTGTGTCCATGACGGCGATAGCCGATCAGGTCGATCACCACCGGCGTTCCGAAAGCGTAGCGGTAATCAAGCGCCATGCGGCCGACGCGGATGACGGCGTCGGGATCCTCTGCGTTCACATGGAAAATTGGAATCGGAAGGCGCTTTGCCAAATCTGAGGCATATCGGGTGGAGTTTGAGTCCTTGGGCGCCGTTGTAAACCCGATCAGATTATTTACGATGATGCTGATCGATCCCCCGACGGTAAAGCCCGCTACGCCCGACATCGCAAGCGTTTCCGCCCAAACGCCTTGCCCGGCGAAAGCGGCGTCGCCGTGCATCGTAATCGGCACAACCAGACCCCTGCCCGCCTGGCCGCGGCGCATCTGTTTGGACCGCGTCCTGCCCATCACAACCGGATCGACCGCTTCGAGATGGCTCGGATTCGATACCAGGTGAATCCCGAGATCGCGTCCGTTGGTAGCGTGAAAATCGCCGGTCGCTCCCATGTGATATTTCACGTCTCCGCTGCCCAACACGCTGCGCGGATCCACGTCTTCAAAGTGAGCGAAAACTTCGGCCGCGTCGCGGCCAACGGTGTGAACCATCACATTCAACCGCCCGCGATGGCTCATCGCGAGCATGGCCTTTTCCGCGCCCTGTTCGGCTGCGGCATTGAGAATGGCGTCGAGCAACGGGAGTAGGGCCGTCTCACCTTCCAAGGAAAACCGCTTTGTACCGAGATACCGCTGCTGTATGACCTGCTCGAAAACTTCCGCCCGAATGAGCAACTCGAGAATTCGCGCACGATCAGGCTCGGGGGGCTCGGACTCCATGCGTTCGGCCACCCACTGACGCCGTTCGCGGTCGGGGATATGCATGAACTCGACGCCAATCGTTCCCGAGTAGCAGCGCCGCGCGGCTTCCGCTTCAGGACCGGAACGTTCCAGTTCGGGCATCGCCACCGGTTCAAGATCGCCCAACGGATCGAGATTGGCCTGCAGATACCCCCAGCGGCGGAAGGAATCCCAGGTGCGCTCCTGCGCATCGTGGGGCGGAACGGTAGCGATTACGGATTGCTGTTGGCTCATTGGGGCCCTCGCGGCTCTCTCTCCCTATTATAACTGCGCTTGGTTCCGGGGACCGCCGAAAGTCGGGAAGGCCGGCTTCTTTAACGGTTAAAAGAGGCGCGACACGCACAAATAAAGATGAAATGGGGTGAGAAAGTCAGGGGCGGAAATACACTTTCCGGGAACGTGCCGGCTGAGCGCAGACACCCGAAAAATCCGGCCGTTAATGGTTGTCCGGCCGGTCCAGTTGAGCACCTGCAATTTTGAGAGCCGTTCGTCCCGGCTTACATGGCTGCAACGGACTGACCGACGGATCGCCGGTGCTGGAAGCACTCGCGGCAATACACGGGACGTCCCTGCGTGGGCTTAAAGGGGACCGTCGTCTCCTTGCCGCACTGCGAGCAAACCGTCTTGGTTTCGACGCGTTGCGCGCTGCCCGAACCGTTGCCGTTGCCCAGTGCGCGAGTCGATTTGCATCCCTTGCAACGCTTCGGCTCGTTCTTGAAGCCCTTGTCGGCGAAAAACATCTGTTCGCCGGCCGTGAAAACGAACTCTGCCCCACAATCGGAACACTTCAGGACCCTGTCATGGTATTCCATACGCTGCTCCGAACCCGAACTGGGAGAGGACCGGCAGCGTGTCCTCCGGGCAACACGCGCGACGTCAGTCGTCTGGAGATACACCTCGACCTGTGTCGCCGTTTTGTTGGCTTTGCGATGCCCGGAGGGACGCCAAGTGATACGGTTGCCTAATCCTGCTCACGCCGCTGTTTTTTCCGGAGGCGCTTACGCGAGAGGGCTTGTTTTGCACGACGCTTTTCGCCGGGCTTCATGTAGTAGCTGTGCTTCTTTATTTCCTTGATGATGTCTTCCGACTGCACTTTCCTCTTGAAGCGGCGGAGAGCGTTTTCCAACGATTCACCCTCTTGAATAACAACTTCTGCCACGCGTATTCACCCCCATTTTCTTTTTTGTAAGATTTTGAAGCCGAAAGGTCGTTCGCTTTAAAGTAGCCGAGGGCAGTATGGCTCGGCTATTGCCCACTGGTTCTATCGGAGGCACTGTTCCAAGTCAAGGAATAATTTCCGGACAGACCGGCGGTCCCCGCAAGATGATTATCGAGTAAACAGCGTGGCGCGGCTTTGCTCGGACTTTCCTTAGATTTGGCACTGGCGCTTTTCTTCCTGCTTGCTGCTAGAATGTGCCGCGCCGAACGAGTCCCACCCCTGGGAGGCCGTCATGCCCATCATGCGCAATGCGATCGCAGTGCTGCTGGCGGGAGGACAGGGCGAGCGATTGTGGCCTCTTACGCGCGATCGCGCAAAGCCTGCTGTCCCGTTCGGCGGCACCTACCGGATCATCGACATCACGCTTTCCAACTGCCTGAATAGCGACCTGCGTCGCGTTTT
>Ga0210401_10004595_pt1 | contig 14409 bp, 16 predicted proteins | sample IncBWH32MmetaG_FD_150866 | JGI IMG/M metagenome (GOLD analysis project Ga0210401, IMG submission 150866) | Forest soil microbial communities from Barre Woods Harvard Forest LTER site, Petersham, Massachusetts, United States - Inc-BW-H-32-M | ecosystem: Environmental > Terrestrial > Soil >... | reverse complement strand
AGCGCTAAGTGGGTGAAGGGCATGACGCTGATGCCGCACGACAAACCGGGCTTCTGGGAAAGCCTCGGCTATCACATCTATGGGGATCCATGGAAGGAACAGCGGTACTCGAACGAGTGACGTGGCGTGTCGCAAAGGTTGTTGCGGTGCACGACGAAACAGCGACTGCACGGACGCTCGCACTTGTAGTTCGCGATTGGCCAGGTCAGGTCGCTGGCCAGCACGTGGACGTCCGTTTGACCGCTTCAGACGGGTACTCTGCGGTCCGATCCTACTCGATTGCCTCTGCGCCGAGCTCCGATGGGCGCATTGAAATTACCGTCGAACGACTGCCGAACGGCGAAGTCTCACCATACCTCACGCAGGAGGTCATGGTCGGCGATGAGCTAGAGTTGCGGGGCCCGATTGGTGGGTGGTTCGTGTGGCGAAGCGACCATATGGAGCCGATCCAACTAGTAGCCGGTGGCTCCGGCATCGTTCCTCTTATGGCTATGATTCGCTCGCGTCGTTCGGCTGGCAGCAGTGCACCATTCCGGTTGCTGTATTCCGTCGGGGGACCAGAGAAGGTTTTTTACCGCGATGAACTGCGGGCGTTATCAAATCAAGGCGACTCAGTAGTGATCACTTACGCGTACACGCGAGTGACTCCGAAGGATTGGCCGAGACCCGCCGGACGCATCGACGCACCGCTCATTGCGATGGGTACATGGCCTTCGACCCTTCGACCAACCAGCTACGTCTGCGGTCCGACCTCATTCGTTGAACAGGCCACTGATCTCCTGATCGCTGCCGGGCACGATCGCGAAAGGATCAGAACGGAGCGCTTCGGCGCCACAGGAGAACGGAAATGAATGCATCTTTGAACTATCTTGATGGTAATGCTGCCGCAGGTGAATTGAGCAGAGTATTCTCAGTGGATATCACAAGCGCAGAAGGACAGTGTGCCAATTGCGGTGCAAAGAGGCGATTCGCCGAGGCACACTTGTATTCACATTGTCCCGGCCTCATCGCTCGGTGTGCGCTTTGCCGGCATGTACTCCTGCGATTCGCCAATGTCCGGGGACGCGTCTTCCTCGATCTCCGCGGTATGACGTACTTAAGAGTAGACGCGGCAAAGCAGGCGGAGGGGAGCAACTAGCCTTACGCTATCCTCCAGTTTAGAAAAGATGGCAACTTGTCTAACAAAGGTGATTGCGCTCACAATTCTTCTCCTAGTGCTCGTCCTACTAGCTTTCGGGGGCGGGCTTTCGCGACAGCAGACCACGGTGACTCCAGACATCCATGATTACCGGTACGCCGAACCTTTTCGCGGTTCAGAAGGCGGAAAGACGCTGGCAAGGGCTTGCGGGAACTGTCATTCAAATCAGACGAATTTGCCCTGGTACGGCCATGTTGTGCCGATCTCATGGTGGATCGAGAGGCATGTCCGCGAGGGCAGGCAGGCATTGAACTTTACTGAGTGGCCGATGTATTCAGCGCGCCGTCAGCGCGAGGAACTGGAATCGATCTGCGGACTCGTCTCGAACAATCGAATGCCGCCGGCATCATACAGGGTTCTGCACCCTGAATCGCGATTGGCAGCTAAAGATAAAAAAGTGATATGTGCCTGGGCCGCCCATGAGTCGGAACACCCGAGGTAGTCATTTGCCGAACGAATCTAGCCAGTTTTGAAGATTCCTGTTGTTTTTCACTAGGCTGCTTTCTTGGCCAATCCACCTTTCTCAATGATGAAGTTTGCGATCGGCTCAACCCCTTCACCGCTTTTCAAATTCGAGAAAACGAAGGGCCTCTTTCCGCGCATCCTCAGCGTATCCGCTTCCATGACCCCAAGATTCGCCCCTACCAGAGGAGCCAGGTCGATCTTGTTGATAACGAGAAGATCGGAGCGCGTAATGCCAGGACCGCCCTTGCGAGGGATCTTTTCACCTCCTGCAACGTCGATCACGTAGATCGTCAGATCCGCCAGTTCGGGGCTGAACGTTGCCGCCAGATTATCTCCGCCCGATTCCACAAAGCACAGTTCTGCATGCGGAAATTTCTTATTCATGTCTTCAATGGCGGCGAGGTTCATCGAAGCATCTTCACGAATGGCGGTGTGAGGACAGCCGCCGGTTTCGACCCCCATAATGCGCTCGGCCGGCAGTGCCTGCGCACGGGTAAGGATGAGTTGGTCCTCTTTGGTGTAGATGTCATTCGTAACCACATAAATGTCGTATGTGTCGCGGAGGCGCTTGCAGAGCGCCTCGACCAGAGCCGTTTTGCCAGACCCGACAGGGCCGCCGATACCGACGCGTAAAGGATGGGCGTGGGAATTGGAACTGGAAGTATCAGTCATGATCGAAACAACCTCGTGTACTGGGTTTCATGAGATGCGGAAGCAAGATCGACCATGAACGCGGCCGAACCCAGATCGTGAATTGTTGCCTGTTCAGCTTGGGAAGCCACGGCCAGCACTGCTTCCTCAAGCTCGGCGATGGCAAGCTGCCCGTCGGTTTGACCCAGAGGAATCAAGCGAACGCCGGCTGTTATCAAGTTGGCGAGGTAGCTTTGCAGAAAGGCGGGCAGGGCCAAGGTCGCCGGAATGTCTTGCGTTGCTGCGCGAACTCCGAGCACGTACGACAGCACCGGTGCAATTCTGAGTTCCGAGAGAAATTCTGAAAGACTCTCTAGGAGGGGATCGGGCCATACTCGGCGCAATGTAGCGAGGCAGGACGCCGCCTGCTGCGAAGTTTCAAGCGCAAATTCCGACGTCCCCCGAAACGCCGCTGCGAGTTCCGCAATTTCAAGCAGCTTTTCGCAGTCGTCATCGGTCGCCGAGCGCCAAGCCTCAATGAAGAAAATCGCTTCGTTTCGTCCTGAGCCGTAGCAGAGATCTGCTTCCAACCAATCAACAAGGCTCTTGCGATCGTGAATGTATCCGGCTTCAACAGCCCACTCGATGCCATGAGAGTAGCTGTACGAGCCGGTAGGAAACGCTGGCGAAAGCCAGCTTTGCTGCCTCAGAAAGGCTGAAAGCGCGATGTGGTGGTGCGCTTCACTCATGACGATAATGTTCCTCGCCATCCGAGTCATGATGATCACCATGCTCACTGTAGGCGCCGCCCTCGGGCTGAAAAGGAACGTGTGCCCTCGTCAGTTCCGCCCCGAAGCCGCGAAGCATTTCCTCGATGACATGGTCAGGACGAATGCGAAGCACATGATCGCGAATCTCTGTGGGCAAGTGCCGATTTCCCAAGTGCCAGGCAAGGCGCACAAGTTGACCGCGATCCTTATGTCGGACTTCTATAATCAGCTCTGGTGCGGCTTGAACCTTGAACCACCTCCCGTCTTCCAGTTGCAGGCCATCTCCGTGAGCCATTGCAACTGCATGCGGAAGGTCTAGCAGTAGGTCTTCGCCTTGATCAGCACTCAGGCGGATGCGACGGCGATGACGTGTATCGAAATCAAGCGTGAGAGAACCGGACGCCTGTTCCATGGGCCAATGTCCGGCAGATCGGTGTGTGGAAGCACGATGAATTTGTGCGCTTTGCATAGTGACCTCAGTACATGAAATATCGCTGAGTTAAGGCCAAAACTTTGGCCGGTTCGCAAGTAAGAAGGCGGCCGTCGGCGCGCACTTCGTAGGTTTCGGGGTTTACCTCCATGCGAGGCGTGGCATTGTTCAAAATCATCGAACGTTTGCCGATCTTGCGCGTATTGGAGACCGGAAGAAGTTTCTTTGCAAGGCCAAGCGCCTCCGCTTTGTTGAGTAGTGCCTGGCTGACAAATGTCACAGAGCTTTCCGTCAAAGAGCGACCGAACGCACCGAACATCGGCCGGTAGTATTCGGGTTGCGGCGTAGGAATAGACCCGTTTGGGTCTCCCATGATTGCAGCCGCAATTGTGCCGCTCTTTAGCACCATGTCGGGCTTCACCCCGAAGAAGGCTGGATCCCAGATACAAATGTCGGCAAGCTTTCCAATTTCAATCGAACCAACATATGTAGAAATACCTTGAGCGATCGCCGGGTTGATTGTGTATTTCGAGACGTATCGCCGGGCTCTGAGATTGTCGTTGTCTCCCTTCTCGTCACCCAGGCGCCCGAATTGTTTTTTCATCTTGTCGGCGGTCTGCCATGTGCGGATGATCACCTCCCCAACGCGGCCCATCGCCTGGCTGTCTGAAGACATGATCGACAAGGCGCCGAGATCATGCAAAATATCTTCAGCCGCGATGGTTTCCTTACGAATGCGGCTCTCGGCGAAGGCAACGTCTTCAGGAACTCGCGGATCGAGGTGATGAGTGACCATCACCATATCGAGGGCCTCATCAAGCGTATTTATAGTGTACGGTCGCGTTGGAGTCGTAGAAGATGGAATGACGTTTGGTTCGCCGCAGACTTTAATGATGTCCGGGGCGTGTCCGCCGCCCGCCCCTTCCGTGTGAAATGTGTGAATGGTTCGGCCCTTGAATGCGGCGATCGTATCTTCGACGAAACCGCTTTCGTTGAGCGTGTCCGTATGGATAAGAACCTGCACATCCATGTCATCCGCGACAGACAAACAACAGTCAATGGCAGAAGGCGTTGTACCCCAGTCCTCATGCAGTTTGAAGCCACACGCTCCCGCCTCGATTTGCTCAATCAGGCCCGCTGGCGAGCTTGCGTTTCCTTTGCCGAAAAAGCCAAGGTTGATAGGAAAGCCATCGGCGGCCTGCAACATCTTCTGTATGTGCCACGGACCTGCAGTACAGGTCGTTGCATTCGTGCCCACTGCAGGTCCCGTCCCGCCGCCCATCATTGTGGTCAGGCCTGAATAGAGAGCTTCTTCGATCTGTTGTGGGCAGATGTAATGAACGTGGGTGTCGATGCCGCCGGCGGTGACAATCTTGCCCTCGCCAGCGATCACTTCAGTTCCGGGGCCGATCACTATCGTGACGTTGGGTTGGACATCCGGATTTCCAGCTTTCCCGATGGCTGCAATGCGGCCGTCTTTGATGGCGATATCTGCCTTCACGATTCCCCAGTGATCCAGAATCAGAGCATTAGTAATTACCGTGTCGACTGCGCCCTCACTGCGCGAACGCTGTGACTGCCCCATGCCGTCACGAATCACTTTCCCTCCTCCGAACTTCACTTCCTCGCCGTAGGTCGTGTAATCCTTTTCCACCTCGATGACGATGTCAGTATCGGCAAGGCGTACCTTGTCGCCTACAGTCGGGCCAAACATCTGCGCATAAGCGGCGCGGTTCATTTTGTTAGGCATTTTCAATTACCTCGCGGTTCCTTGCGGCAATGCTCCCATCACAGCCTTGTTAAAGCCATAAACCAGGCGCGCCCCTACGTATGGGACGAGGGAAACCTCGCGAGACTGACCCGGCTCGAAGCGCACGGCTGTTCCCGCCGGAATATCTAAGCGATACCCCAGCGCCGCTTTCCGATCAAACCGCAGAGCCGAGTTGATCTCAGCAAAGTGGTAATGGCTGCCGACCTGTATCGGCCGGTCACCGGTGTTTGCGACCTTAATAATGATGGCAGCTCTGTCCTTGTTCAGGATAATGTCGCCGGCTGCTGGGAAAATCTCGCCCGGTATCATGTCAGTCTCGCCTCATCGAATTGGGTTGTGAATGCTCACGAGTTTCGTTCCGTCGGGGAACGTTGCTTCCACTTGCATCTCGGGAATCATCTCGGCGATGCCTTCCATCACTTGGACACGGCTCAGCACCTTGCGGCTTTCCGACATGAGGTCAGCAACCGACTTGCCATCGCGGGCCGCCTCCAAGACGAAATCGGTTATGAGCGCAACGGTCTCGGGGTAGTTGAGCTTGACGCCTCTCTTAAGCCGCTCCCGAGCAACAATCGCGGCAAGTGAGATCATCAGCTTGTCTTTCTCACGCGGCGTGAGGTTCATAAACTTCTCCGTTCTGCGGCGATCTTTAGCATGACCACATTTTCGGTACCCGGAAGGGTCCGGAGCCAAGTTCTGGTCCGAATTGCTCAAGAAATCTGCGCAACGCAAGCTTCAAATCAGAAGACTCTTTCGCAGCAAAGCGAACGACGATAAGTCCGCTTACCAACGTCGCTGCACAATTGCATCCCAGGTGAGCAATAATCTCGCGTAAAAAGTCCAGCCTTTTGTCTAGACAAGGTCCGAAATAGATCAGTGTTGCAATCGCATTGCAATTCGAGAGCAAGGCCTTCCTTTGAAGATGCGGAAAGATGTCGTCGGCGATGCGAAAGCTGTCCGCCCAGATCAGCCGACCGTCTCTTTTCACGCGCCAGCTGTCGACTATGTTGCCGCCCATCACAACTTCGCCATGTGCGGCGCGCCCTAGCACCAGCCATTCGAGCGCGAGCAACTCTGCCCCAGAGAAAAATTCGATCTCTGTCCTCCGGTGAAGTCGTGCCCGATTGAAAACGATTGTTTCCTGCGGAAGCCACGCAAGCTTTGCGGACTCCCGTGCTTTCAGCCTAGTCACAACGCGTGCGGGTTCATACAACGCTCGATAGACTTTTTCCGCTGCCTGCGAGGTCACCGCAATCGAGGCGCCAGGGAGCGCTGCCACCGAACATTCGAGCCGGTCACCGCCTGCAACGCCCCCTCCAGTATTAATTAGGACCGCCTCTTCCACCGGACGACTTCCAATTCTTGGGAACATGATGCGAATCGGAGACCGTTCGAAAACATCTTCGATGCGGGTACCGTTCTCGAGGCCGCTCAGCACGAGCCGGCCGCATCCGTCCGCCCGCTGCAGATCCTTGTCGGACGGATGCTTCGTATTCGACTCTGCAAGACAAAGACGAAACCGGTCGGTGACATCGGGTGGTGACATTACGTGGAGCCTCGGATTGCAGCTTTCGCTCTGCCTGGAAGTGAAAGTACAATGATACATCTCCGAGAATTAGCGGTGTGCCGCACCAACAGCGCTAACTTCTTCCGCATCATCCCACTCACGAATCGGGATCACCAGGTACAGCTCGGTGTGGCCCGGAAGACGGTTGACGTAAGGCTCACCATTCGATCCGTCATGGTTCAATGTCTGCATTATCTTTTGATCCAGGCCGATGATCACGATGTGTGGCCCAACGTGGAATTCACTGCCACTTCCGATCGCGTGCGACTTGTTTGGTACCCAGAAGCCGCCGTACATATATGAAATTCCGACACTCTGCAGATTGGGCGTACGGCCGGCCATACTGTCCTTCATGAACTGCAGAAAGACCTGATCGAAGCAGCCGGGCTCCTCGTGGGCAGCGTTAGGACGACCAGGAAGACAGGTCCACCCATTCGTGCCAGCCCGGAGAACGCGGAACTCGCCGCCGGGTGAAGACGGCCAGTCGAGCACGCTTGCATTTTGCGTGACAAACTTTGGACCCGCCTGCATCGCGGCTGCGATCTTCTCCGCATCGGACTTCATCGGTCGCGATGCCGGCATTTGAGCGTAGATGAGAGCCGTCATGAGTATTAAGAAAGCAACGATCTTCATCCAGTTTTCTTTTCTACGGGCGTCCCATGATGTTCTCGTCTTCTTGGACATGCTTATCTCCCCTTAAAGGGGCCCCGTTTGGTTCTTAGGAGGGCACGATCTTCGCGCAACGGGGGCGCCGACTTACGTTTCGCCGTCGGCGATGCCTTGCCAGCGGCGACAGCGCCCCTCGCGAGCGGATCAGAATCCCGCCAACCCCTCCGGGCTGTTGTACGGGATCGCGACGCTGGTCACTTCCTCCAGCGAGCCGTCTGGTTTCGTGGCGTACCCCACCAGCTTCGACGCATTCCCATAGATCTGGTAGAGAAAGGCGCCATCCGGCGAAACCCAGTTATCGCTAGGGCCGCTGCTGACGTCTCCACAAAGCCCCCTGAAGGTGCCATCGCCCTCGACAATCGGACATGCGGGATCCTTGGCGACTTTGAGTTCGAGGCCGTCGATGTGGAATGTGGTGATGTTGCTGTACCCGAAAACCGTAGCGTACAAGAGTCGGTCATCGGGGGAGACGGATGCCCAACAAAGTTCAGCGATCTTGCCTCGGCTTGTGTCGATCGGTACGACCTTGCCGACACCAATTCTGCCATCTTCGTCAATCCGGCCCAAGGCCACTCCATCGCCGACGGCATATGCGATGATGAACGTATCCGGCCGGTTGTGCAGGAACGCGATGTAGAACGGAGAGCCGCCTCCTCCATCCTGGAAGGAGCCTTCTCCGAGCGTGCCGTCGGCATTGACGCGGTGGACTACTATGCCGTCGGGATCTGGCGCATTCGAAGCGACGGACCTTGTTTCGCCGTCTGGACCAGTCACCCAGAGAATGGGTGAACCGTCCGGATAGGTGCCGGAGATCGCAATGGGCACATCGAACGTGGTGCCGACAAGAAGAAATTTCTCGTCTGGTGAGAGCACACCCATAGTTGGAACACGGTGCGGCTTGTCTGGCGTGTTACACGTGTACTTCTCCATGCGCGGCGTAAGCTTGCCATCACTGGAGACCGACATGAGCCGGATATGATCGGGCCCGAAGGAGTGGACCACGTAAAGCATGTCCTTCGAGGGGGAATGTGCCAGCGATTTGGCGGTACCACTCTTTCCTTCCACGGCGTTCCCGGTCGGCTTGGTGTCGATTCGTGTGAGCCTGCCCTGGGCGCCCACGGCGAAACTGGACACCGAATTGTCCCCGCCGTTTGTGGCAAACAGAAACTTGCGATCTGGTGACAGGATGACGCTGCCCGCGCCTTCAAAGGAGTTGGGCGCGCTCTCCTGGCCGCTGATCGGCTTGAAAGTCCCCGAACCCGCACCGCCGGTGGCGACACGTTCCACCTCTGTGAGCGTGCCGTTAGCGGAGCGGTGGTAGTGAATAATTGCGTTCTTGACCTCATTCGTTTGCATGTAAAGATGGCCACCACGACCGTTCATGCCCATCTCTCTTGACATCCCCATCTCTTTCGACATCCCCATATCTTTTGGCATAATCATCTCCTTTTTTTCCTTCCAAATTGAATTCGATTTGATGCGCATCTCAGCCACGCTGACAGAAATCTCATTATTTAGTACCCTGGCTTGTCACGAAGCAACGGATAGAACTGGACCCACGTCATGTCGGTGGCGGCGACATTGGCGATGTGGCATCCGGCACATTCGGACACGGGCTTCTCAGCTGCGGTCTTTTCATACGGCATTGGATGGTGCCCAAAAGTGAAGAAGCCCCAGCCGTTTGTCTTTGCAAAGCGCTTGCTGTCTTTCACTGTCAAGTCGATCCCGTTGTACTGGCCGTTAAAGTAGCCCCTGCCGGATGGTTCTGTACGCGAACCGTCTGGGAACGTCGGATTAAGAACGCGCGTCAGTTCTTTTACAATGACCGTTCCTTCGGGAAACTCACCGGTCTTCAGATAGGCATCAACGTTTTTCTGTTCAATGTAGACGTGATGATATTCGGGAAAGTTCGCCTTTCCGTTGTTGAGAGCATTGGGTGTTAGTGGAGCCCCCACAAAAACCCACTTGCGAAAGCCGGTTGGCAACTCTAACTTGCCGTCAGGATCGAACACGGCGCTCGACTGTTCAGTCTGGGCAGCCGCCACCGGTTTCGCGACCAGGAGGTACACGGCTGAGGTAGTGAGTCCAAGTCCCACGATGACTAGCAACAGATACTTTTGCATTGCAATTCTCCTTGTGAAGAGTCTTTAGAAACGAGTTTCTGTAGAGCCTTCGCTTACTTCGATTTGAGGACTGGGTAACCTTGTACGTATATCCAATCGGTTGACTGCGCTGGCACATGACAACCCAAACAGTCTTTTTTGTAGTTCGTTGCAACCTGTTTATCGGGCGCATCGGATTTGAAGAGTGCCCATCCCCATCCGTCACCCCACAGCGGGTTATTGGGGTACCGATTCTTGTCGTCCTTGATCATGACGAACCACACTTTCGTGTTCGTAGCCCAATGTGCGTCCCCGGTCGTCAGTTGTGCGTGATCAGTTGCAAAGACCTCTTTCACTAGCACGGTTCCATCCGCAAACTTTCCAGCCTTGCGGTAATACTCAGCTGTGCCAGGCGATGCGTACGTGTAGTGCATCTCGGTGTTGTTGTTGAAGTCGACCGGTGTATACGCTCCAAGCTCCTGATAGAGATCTCTAAAATCAGCCGGCTTGCGAATGTTTCCCGTTTTGTCGACAAAATCAAAGCCGTTGAAGCTGCCCTTACTTTGGGAACGGGCCGGCTGTTGGCCGGTTAAGAAAACAAGGGCAAGAATTAGCGATGCAATGCGACCGCACATCTATTCATCCTCCTCTTCAAATAAGCGAATCCAGCGGAACGGAGGTCGCCAAAAGGGCAAATATTCGGAGCCGCCGCCGAAGAACTCGTTAGACTCAAAATCTTTTGGCGCATAACTGGAGAGATCCTGTTCGCTCCTTCTGCTCCTGCCGATCGCCCCGTTGTTCTCAACTGCCGAGTTGGTGTTTCTTGTCACTGTGATTTCCTCGCAACGAGTGTCGCTGCGCAGCTCATATCAGCAACTGAATTTCCAAACGCGTTGCACCGTGACAAACTGCAGTCTGATTTGCCCTTCATCGCTGTTATCAAGCGTGCGTGGAGCCGTGGCGCGGCGAGCATGAATTCATCACTTTGTGATGACGGCGTGCGGAAGTTGCGCCGGTGACTTAATAGCGACTTGTGGTATCGCCTCCGCGTTGTTATTGCGACACAGCGGATTGAACTGGGCGATTTTTCCTTGCTACACTGGCCTTATTGAAATCTGCGTTGCCAAGCCCACCCACGTTCATCGGGGTTTCCGGCTTCCACAATTTATGACGTCGACTGTTGCTCGATAAAAGTCAACGCGGACCACACATCCGAGCCGGCCACGGACCTTCCGACCTCTTTATGGGGCTTGTATTCTCTGGTTCGGTCTCTGAGTTGCTGAATAGAACTCTGCACACCGCAGCTTGTAACCTGCCGCGGAAGAGAACCTAATGCGGTCGCGAATCATTTGGACAATAGTGGTGTCTGGTGTGGTGCTGATCGGGATTGGACTGATGCATTTCAGTTTGACGGCTCTGCAAGAACCGGGCCCTCTTGAAACACGCATAGCGAATCTGGCCAAACACTCTGTCATTCGCTTGGCGAACCGCCAGGGAATTCCCCAGCGGCCAATAGATATAAACGCCAGCATTGAAGCGGGAGGTACACATTACGGCCTGGATTGCGGCATATGCCACGGCGTCGACGGCCGGGCCCAAACGCCATCAGGACAGTGGATGTACCCACGCGCTGCGGATCTCACCAGTAAGCGAGTGCAGAGCTACTCCGATCAGGAGCTGTTTTGGATCATCAACAACGGCATCCGATTCACAGGGATGCCGGGCTTCGGCAAACTTGAGACTCCGGACCATATTTGGGATCTGGTGAATTACGTGCGCAAGCTTCCTAGCATAAAGTAGCACTGTCATCGTCGCACTCAGTGGCAAATGCGTAAAGGCACTGTCAACGCACCATGCCGTTGCCAATAGAGCTGAATATGGAAAGCAATATCAAATATGGCCACGCGAATCACGTTGTTACGCACGAGAATCACCGCTATCACGACGAGCCTCCGAGAAATGTAGGTGCGCATTCGGGCCGCGATCAGCATGCGGGCCACGCCGTAGCCAAGTTTCGGGACAAGTTTTGGCTAAGCCTGGCACTTACACTTCCGGTGGTTTTTTGGTCGGGTGACGTACAGCATTGGCTTGGCTACCACGCCCCCAACTTTACCGGCTCGCAGTTGATTCCGGCCATTCTGGGCACCATCATCCTGGTATACGGGGGCGGCGTTTTTATTAAGGGCGCATGGGCAGAGCTTTCCGCTCACCAACCGTCCATGATGAGCTTGATCAGCCTGGCTCTCTTGGTTGCTTTTACTGCCTCGGTTACGGCAACTCTCGGCTTTTTCGAAGTTGATGTCTGGTGGGAGCTCTCAACCCTGATCACAGTAATGCTTCTCGGCCACTGGCTGGAGATGAAGGCCACTGCTCAAGCTCGAGGTGCTCTCGATGCGCTGGCCGCTTTGCTGCCCGACAGCGCTGCGCGGATAACGCAGACAGGCATAGAAAAAGTGCCTCTTGCGGAGTTGCGCATAGGTGATCTGGTCCTCGTACGGCCCGGATCTCGTGTGCCTGCGGATGGGATCGTGGTGCAGGGTACGGCCGATGTCGATGAATCCCTGATCACTGGTGAGTCGCGGACAATTCCGAAAGCGCCAGGCGCCGCAGTAGTGGGTGGAACCGTTGCCGAAGGTGGTAGCCTCCGAGTGCGAGTGAAGGCAGTCGGGGAGCAGACGGCACTTTCCGGCATTATGCGGCTCGTCGCTGCCGCGCAGGCTTCCGGCTCGCGGGCGCAATCTTTGGCCGACCGCGCCGCCGCACTTCTTTTCTATATTGCCGTTGCAGCGGGCACCCTGACGTTTGCCTACTGGTGGCTGGCGGGTGACAGAGGACACGCACTCATCCGAACAGCCACAGTACTCGTTATTGCCTGTCCGCATGCCCTGGGGCTTGCAATTCCTCTTGTGATTGCGATTTCAACATCGCTCGGTGCACGAAATGGTTTGCTCGTGAAAGATCGCCTGGCACTCGAACGGGCCCGCGATTTGGATCTGGTGATCTTCGACAAAACGGGAACCCTTACTCGCGGGGCTCCGGTGCTTACGGGAGCTGCGGCTGTAACAAATGTGGATGAAAGAGAAATGCTGGCGCTTGCCTCGGCGGTGGAAGCGGACTCCGAGCACCCCATAGCTAGAGCCATTGTGAGCAGCGCGGATCGTCGCGGCGTCAGGCCCGAGTCAGCATCAGGCTTCGAAGCATTGCCGGGGCGGGGGACACAGGCGAATGTGAACGGTCAGAGTGTAGCAGTCGGAGGCCCGAGACTACTTGCCGACACGAAGGCCATAGTTCCGCCAGAACTGGATAAGATTGTCAGTGCCTGGGCGTCCGAAGGACGAACAGTTCTCTATGTCCTTCGAGACCATGCGGTGATCGGTGTACTGGCAGTCGAAGACGAGATTCGGCCGGAGTCCGCCGACGCCATAAAGGCCCTGCACGAACTCGGCATCGGAGTGGCGATGATCACAGGGGACTCCCAGGCGGTCGCACACTCGGTTGCCCAGCGACTCGGAATTGATCGGGTCGCGGCACAGGTTCTACCTGCTGATAAGGCGGCCGCAGTCGAGCGGTTCCGGGTCGAACACAAGACAGTTGCAATGGTTGGAGATGGTGTGAACGATGCACCGGCACTCGCGACGGCGGATGTTGGAATTGCCATAGGCGCCGGCACCGATGTTGCGGTGGAAGCTGCCGGAATTGTTCTCGTGCGCAGCGACCCGCGTGATGTTGTGCGTGCCATCAAGCTTTCGCGAGCGACCTACCAAAAAATGGTGCAGAATCTACTGTGGGCGACTGTCTATAACGTGATTGCCATTCCGGCAGCTGCCGGGCTGTTTATCCGCTGGAGAATTGATCCTCCCATGAGCGTGGGCGCAATAGCCATGAATCTCTCCACGATAATTGTGGCGTTCAACGCGCAACTTCTCCGCCGAGTGAAGCTCGGAAATTGATAGATCTTCACCCACATCACTGCATCGAGTCGCCATTGAACAACAACGTTCCGGATACCTCACGTCCTCGAGCAACTCGACCCAAGAAGTTGGAAAAAATCGACCGACGAGTCGCCAACCTCTTAGAACTCCACGACGTTCATCACTCTTCCATGATTTCCGACCTGTTTAGGCCCAGGGCCAGCCGGCAAAGGGATTCCTTGGCATTGGACTAGCGTTGAAATGTCGGGTCACGAACGTGACGAGTGGGCTACCATGTCCGTGTCTGCCTTATACAGTAAACACCGTAGAGACCCGCTGGTGGTTGCTGGTATAAACTGATGGGTTAATTTTCTCCGAAAATCAAGAGTCAACCCGCAATGTCCTGCGTTGCGGCCGAATGTCTCGGCATGGTGACCTTTGATGAAAGTCTCTCTCCACAAAATCGCACTCGCCATTACTTCGAATAACGTCCCACTCGGCAGCCAGCTTATCCATTTCTGGCACAGCGACGCCGAAAGAAGGGCTAACAATGCCAAGACTTGAGCGTTCACAATGGTATGACCTGACCCGTGACATGAATTGGAGCTTCAAGTACGTGACGGAGAAAGAAGTTTTTCCCGAAGCGCTTTCGCACAGCCATGGCATACCGGCCTCTGCGTGGTGGGACTGGGATGAGCCTTACAAGATCAGCTACCGCGAATACGTGCACAACCAGGCGGAGAAGGAAGCTGGTGTGTACTCCGTCCGGTCCGCCCTCGCCCGCTCCAAGTTTTTTGAGAACCTCGACCCGGGCTGGAAAGCGGCGATGATCGCGCACTACGCAGTCTTCGCCATGCCCGAATATCTCGCCACCTTCGGCGAGGCGCGAATGGGCC